>Ga0315268_10002355_pt1 | contig 21385 bp, 38 predicted proteins | sample C1_top_MG_FD_204535 | JGI IMG/M metagenome (GOLD analysis project Ga0315268, IMG submission 204535) | Sediment microbial communities from Yellowstone Lake, YNP, Wyoming, USA - C1_top | ecosystem: Environmental > Aquatic > Freshwater > Lake > Sediment | place: USA: Wyoming | collected 2017-08-01 | reverse complement strand
TCCTCCTTGACCGTACTGACGGGGACACCCACCAGGTCGGCCAACGAGTACTTGATGCAAGCCAGCGATACGGATACCTGCAGCAGCATCCCCAGCGCGGCGCCCACCCATACGGTGTCCATCGCGATCAACTCCTACGTCTCGTGTTTTCTGGTGGGAAGACCTACAGGAGGGCAATTAACAAAAAGCTCCTACAGCTTCCCGCCGTAGGAGTCATTGGCCGCTGGAAAACGGCTTTGAGCGAACTCCACCGCAACCTTTATGTTACCAGGACAGCACACTCCAATCAAGATCAAGAATGTCCGAACTGCCATTTTGGAATTCCTGCTCCAAAAGGCCGGCTAATGCGGGGGTGAGGAGACAGCGACGGTTTAGTTTTGGGCATTCGTCGATTTGTGATATAAGATTAAGTCACTATGGTGATGGAGTTCGCCCCAAACCACCCGTAGTTGCGGGTTGATAACTCCTAGCGGCCGAGAGGCGCTGAGGAGTTTTTTCATTTAGGGCGCCTCGCAGGGGTAGGGTTCCTGTGGCTTGTGCTGCGCCCCGGATGACACGACCCCGGTTCCCTTCCAGAGATATCGGCCCAATCCTGACAACACAGCTGAAAGATATCCCATGGAACACCAGCGATTCGAGGGTGACTGGACGCTGATGCGGATTCACATCGGCGAATCTGACAAGTGGCACGGAAAGCTGCTCTACGAAGCCATTAACGCGCTGTTTCGCCAGGAAGGATTTTGTGGCGCGACGGTGCTTCGCGGTGTTGACGGATATGGGTCCTCAAGCCGATATCACACTGACAAGATCCTGCGCTTGTCGCAAGATTTGCTGATCACCATTGAGGTGGTCGAGGACTCGGAACGAATCGAGCAAATTCTGCCGAGGCGCGACGAAATGTTAGACGGCGGTCTGATTACCCTCGAAAAAGGCCATATCATTCTTTACCGCCCCAGGAAGGGGGGCAGCAATGAGGTGGCGTCACGGCACGACCATGGTCAAGATTGATCTTCCCGCTTGCGATGAGCAGCCGCCCAGCAGGCTGATTTGGATTTATCTGGAGCCGTTTCTTGTAGGAGCGTGCTGTCCGGTCTGTGCTTATGGTGATCGGAGCGCGGAGAGATACCTTAAAAGCCTGCTTTACGAGGGGGTGACCGATCGATTTCTTCGGGCGCGCCTCCGACGCAGTCTGGGGCTTTGCCACGTCCACGCTTGGCGAGCATATGACCTTCCGGATGCGATGTTCCGCGACCATGTCAGCCTGGCTGTGGTTTATCACGACGTAGCAGGGTGTATCCTGAGTGTACTCAGAGAGATGCGGAGGGTGTCCCGCACGCCGAGGCCAGGCTTTATCCAGAGAACTCGACAGAAGAAGAAGGCGCATCAGTTTGGAGTGGCATCTCACATGCCGTTTACGGATTGCCCAGCCTGTGAGCATCAACAATATGCGGAAGAAGCCGCATTGAGCTGTCTCCTTACTCGGGTCGGCGATGAAATTGTTGCGCAAAGGTACCGGGAAGGGCCAGGCTTGTGTCTACAACACCTTTCGTCAGCACTTGAGCGTGCTGCTGGCACCCCAGGGTTCGAACTTCTGCTTCACTGCGAGATCGAAAAGTTTGAGGAGATTCGCCACCTGCTGCGGGCTCTTGAGGAGCGGTTCGACGTTCGGTCAGATGCCCGCCCCACTCGTGAAGAGGCTCTCGCACCTGCCGAAATCCTTGGGAAGTTGGTGGGCCGCAACCTCAGGGGTAAGGAAGCGGACGGCCATCAAAGCGGTTTATGACATAGTGCGAAAGTCGGGATGCTACTACCCCCGGTGGCTTGCTGGAGGTGGGTGGTGGGCAGAAGACTGGCCTCTTGCACCGGTCAAGTGTTTTGCAGCTAACAAGCGAGGTTGAGCAATTCCTGTAAAGATCGTAATCGTCTCAGACATTCACGGCAACTTCGATGCGCTTTCCGCGCTTCCGGAACATTACGATGAGCTGTGGGTTCTGGGTGACTTGGTGAATTACGGTCCCGACCCGGCGGCGGTGATTGACTTCGTGAGGCCGAAGGCGGCCGTTGTCGTTTGCGGGAATCACGATTACTCGATTGGGTTTAACCAGGATCCGCGCTGTTCGACGCGATTTCGCGAAATGGCCGAGGCGACACGTCGTTATACGAACTCGGTATTGAGTTTTGGGCACAAGCATTTCCTTCGACACCTTCCACCATTTGTGGAAACGCGGCACAACAACACTAGGTTCTACATCTGTCATGCGGTTCCTTCGGACCCCCTCTTCGGCTATTGCGAAGCCGGATCTCCGCGCTGGTTCACAGAAGTGGAAGACATCGATGCCGATATCGTCCTTGTGGGCCATACCCACGTTCCATCTGTACAGTCGCTTGGTTCGCGCCTTGTGGTCAATCCCGGGAGCCTGGGGCAGCCAAAGACGGGAAGTCCCGAGGCGCGCTACGCAATTTGGGAGGATGGCAAGATCGAACTCAAATCCTATTCTTATCCTGTTGAACCGGCTGTGACGAAAGTACAAGCTCTTCCGATTCAAGACACCTTACGAGATGAGCTAAGTGCAATCCTGAGCACCGGTGAGATCCCACCTGTAGAAGAGTTGAAGGAGGAGAATTGAACCATGTCGAAAATCAAAAAGTTGGAAGCGCTAGAGATTTTGGATTCGCGAGGAAACCCAACTCCAGGTCGCGAGGGATGAGAGCCTCCTGGCCAATTTCCCAAAAATACCGGGCCCAGCTCAACGAACAGGGGAAAAAGGAGCACGTCGATCTACTGCGTGACGACCGCGGGCTGATCCAGGGGAAGGGGATATCCCTACCATATCGAGCAATCATCGCCGATGAAGCCCAGGACATGAGCGCTGAGGCTCTCCGCTTGCTACGGGTGATTGTGCCCGAGGGCCCCAACGATCTCTTCGTCGTCGTCGATGCACACCAGCGGATCTACCGGCATCGGACCTCTCTCGCGGGATGCGGGATAAATATCAAGGGCCAAGGAGCTATTTCCTCCAATGACGGCATGCAGCGGACCCTAGCCAGCAGGGTGACGCCACCGTCCCGGGGCGGAGTAGCACTTTCCGCCCTATCGTTGAGTACTCTTCGAGGAACGACGGAAGAAGCGCGGCCTCGCCAATGTCGTTGTCGAACTCGAGGTGAAATATTGCTTCCCACCCGTGCACCGTTTCTGGTTGCAGGCGGCCGTCCCAAGGCGTGAGGGGTGTGGACCCGCGAGGCCCATAAGCGAGAAGCGATCCTTGATCTGATGGAGATTTTGCATCGCTCCCAACTTTGCTGAGCGAAGGGGACTGCCCTTCATTTGTGTTGTTTGACGCTACAGGATGCAAGAAAACCGCTTACATATTTACATAGTTCTAGTATCATGGAAGTATGAAACATCGCAAGGACTCCCAATCCGTCACCCGCTATGCGGACATGTTTGCGGCCATGGGCGCCGAACCCCGGCTGCGCATCATGCAACTCTTGCTAACTGCTCACCCGCAGGGATTGGTGGTCGGCGATATCCAGGACGAGTTGGAAATCCCCGCCTCCACGCTTTCCCATCACCTCGACAAGCTCAAGAATGAGGAGTTAGTCAGGGTCCGGCGGGAGGGCACATTCCTGTGGTACACGGTGAACCTGGAAGCCTTGCAGGAGGTCATGAACTTTTTGTATGCGGAGTGCTGCACCCGGAACAAGGCCATCGAACCGGGTGAACTGGTCGCTATCGGGCTGGCCACAAGGTGTGGACCGGAAAGGAAATGCAAATGAGCGTGGAAAATATCAAAGAAGTGGTGAAGGAGAAGTACGGACAGGCCGCCTTGCGTGTGATCAAGGGCGGCAGTTCCTGCTGCGGCGCGGCGCCGGCAGTGGAAGGCTGTCCTGACCCGATCACTTCGAACCTCTACGACGGCAGCCAAACCAGCCAGATCCCGGAAAAGGCTCTGCTGGCCTCCTTGGGTTGCGGAAACCCGACGGCGCTGGCCGAACTGAGACCCGGCGAGACCGTCCTCGACTTGGGGTCGGGAGGCGGCATTGACGTGCTGCTTTCAGCGAAGCGCGTGGGCCCGTCGGGCAAGGCTTACGGTCTGGACATGACGGATGAGATGCTGGCACTGGCCCGGGAGAACCAACGGAAAGCGGGCGTGGAGAATGTGGAGTTCCTGAAGGGCGAAATTGAGTACGTCCCGCTGCCCGACAATTCTGTGGACGTGATCATTTCCAACTGCGTCATCAACCTGTCTGCGGACAAGGACCAGGTGTTACAGGAAGCATTTCGCGTGCTCAAGCCCGGCGGAAGGTTCGCGGTCTCGGACATCGTGGTTCGCGGGGAGGTTCCCGCCGACATTCGGCGCAGCGTGGAACTGTGGGTCGGTTGCATGGCGGGGGCGCTGGAGGAAAACGAATACCTTGCGAAGCTCGCCCGGGCGGGATTTGAAATCGTCAACATGGAACCGACGCGAATTTACCACGTTGAGGACGCACGTGAACTGCTTTCCAGTAAGGGCTTTGACGTGGATGCGATTGCGCCTTTGGTGGACGGTAAGTTTATGAGCGCTTTCGTGCGAGCGAAGAAGCCGAGCGCTTAGCTCCGAGGGCCGCCTGCCACTGGAGTCCTGCGGCTGAAGAGCCTCTTCGCGATCGTGCGAATTCATGATCGAAAGGCAAGGTGAGTTGGTCTAACTCGTTGATTTTGCGGCACGGCTGGCAACCTTGAAACACGCAAAAACACCCCTGGAAACGGGCAAGTGGTACTCAAATGGTACTCGTCCTTTGGTCCCGCTTCTGGTAACGGGGAACATCGTCGTGACCGAGTCCACCCAGCTCACCGCTACGTCCGCCCATACTGCTTCTGGAAGTCCGAGGCCTTCCTATGCTCGACAATTGTCTTGTAGCTCACGGCGAACTCGTCGCCTACGTGGAGGGCTGAGCCCAGCAGCGACTGGTTGTCAAGCCTTCCGAATAGGAGGCCCGCCTCATCGTCGCAGGAATCCGCCTTCACCCACATCCACTCGCTCTCGCCTGTCGCCTCGTCCTGGAACTCAGCCTCGACGTAATCGCCGGGCTGGAACTTCGGCATGTGCGCCCTCCTGCCGGCTCCTGTGAAGGTCGAACCGGGCTTTCAGCTTGCGGGTCAGTGCCAGTTGCGTGCGGGTCATGCGCCTCCCCTTCAGTTCGTGTTCCCAGAAGCTCCACGCGGCAAAGCCCATCTTCCGCAAGGCCCTTCGGTTCACCCGGTCACGCCTGCGGTTGCGGGCCAGTTTCGGAAGCCAGTAATCCAGGTTGGATTTTGGCATATGGCCATGCTCGGGGCAACCATGGTAGAAACACCCGTCGGCGAAGATGGCAAGGCGCAGGCCGGGGACGACCAGGTCAGGCTGCCCCGGAAGGGTGCGCACGTTCTTGTCTATCCGCCACCTTCCGCCCAAGGCTTCCCGGACGGAGGCACAGAGCCTCGCCTCTGGAGTTGTGCTTGTGCTCCTGATGCGGGACATGATTTCGCTGCGCTCCTCGGGAGTGAAAACGTCAGCCATTTCGCCTCGGCCACGTCTTGCGGTTCAGCTTCTTCCTCCTGCTGGCATGCGCCGCCGGGGAACCCGGGACCGGAATCAGTATACATCCGACACCTTCCGTTGCACCCCGGCGTATGCTGTCGATGATGGACTCCGCCCACACCGACCCCGAACTCAGCCGTTGGCTTCGCTGGGCATCAGAGCGGGGCCACACACCCGCATTTGTCCGCACGGTCGCCGAAGCCGCTCTCATGGCTTGCATGCCCAATTACGCCCTGCTGCGGCCAGTGCTGGGGGATGAACAGTGGGAATGGTGATCGTTAGAAGGCGTGAACTGGCAGAGAACGATTCGGGAGGCGGCGCGGATCGGAAAAGACGGGGGTAATGGAGAGGCTACGAACTCCGACCAGTTAACAAACAAGAGTGCATGAGGCCATCCGTTCAGGCCGCTGGGAAGAACGCGTGCAGGATGGAGAAAGAAAGGGCGGCCACTAAACCTGCGCCAGGGATGGTTAGGATCCACGCCCAAACGATGCGGCTGGCTAGGTCCCAGCGGACAGCCGTCAACCGGTTTACGCTGCCTACGCCCACGATGGCGCCGGTAATCGTGTGGGTTGTGGAGACAGGGATTCCGGCAAAAGCCGTACCGAGAAGACTGACAGCGGCGGATGTCTCGGCACAGAATCCACCATATGGTTTTAGTTTGGTGATCTTCATCCCCATGGTTTTCACGATCCTCCATCCACCAAGCAGTGTCCCCAGCCCCATGGCTGCATGGGCCATAAGAACCACCCAGAATGGGATGTAAAAGCGTTTCAAGACGCCCACCGTGAAAAGAGTTCCCGCCACGATGCCCATCGTTTTCTGGGCGTCATTTGTTCCGTGGCCGAGGCTGTAAGCGGCAGCCGAAAGGAGTTGTAGCTTGCGGAACACCCGGTCAACAGCAAAAGGAGTAGACTGGCGGAAAATCCACGCGACTGCAATCATAAGGGCGGCACCTAGCACAAATCCAAGAGCCGGCGAAACGACGATGAAAATCAGAGTTCGAGTCCACCCCTTTAGGATAATCGCTCCCCATCCCGCCTTGGCTATGGCAGCTCCCGCATAGCCTCCCATAAGAGCATGGGAGGAGCTTGTGGGGAGGCCGAAGTACCAAGTGAGGAGGTCCCAGACGATCGCCCCCAGAAGCCCGGCAAGAATCACGTAAAGATTGACGAATCGCAAGTCCACGAGCCCATTTCCAACAGTTTTTGCAACCCCTGTCCCAAAGCCGAAGGCTGCTACGAAATTGAAGAACGCCGCCCAAATAACAGCCACTCCGGGCGACAGCACGCGTGTCGAGACGACCGTGGCAATGGAATTCGCCGAGTCATGGAATCCGTTGAGGAAGTCGAAGCCCAAAGCCACCAGCACGATGAGAATGGCAAACCAGATCATGCTCCTCCTTCTAAAACGCCAAATCCCTCAACAGATGTTCTCTCCGCTCTGGCGGCCGACTAATCAGGATAAACTTCGAGACTGATTCGGACGTGGAGCCTTGGCCCTTCGGAAACAGCCTCGACTTTGACGGTCTCCATGTCGCCGTCAAGATAGCGAGAGAAAGTGAGCTGAGATTCGGTTGCCCTGAGATCTCGGAAGCTGTCTGAGAGCCTCGGCGTCACCCATTGCAAGTATTGCTCTGACTTCCACTCAGTCTTGAATTCCCAGTGAGCCGTTTCAGCCGGCGCTTCTCGGTCGGGGCCATACGAAATGAGTATTTGGGCGTCGGGCGGGACAGTCATTTGCTCCAGCCTGGTCATTTCTTGTCGGAGGAACATGTCCGGATCCTCGGCCCGGCGGCAGCAGGGTGATATGATCCAAAACGCGAACATCACAGTTGATGCCGCAACACGGAAACCACGCTTCACTTATCACCCCGCAGTCACGTTTTGACCACCTACAAATGCGCAATTCAAGAAAAGACCGCACAGCCTTTGGCGAGTTTCTTTAGGACTCTTTAGCAATAAAGTCTCGAACGTGCTCTCCAATCTCGTCCCGCACGCGGCGGAATACCGCCAGACGATCTGCCTCTGTTCCATCTGCCATCGCAGGGTCGTCGAGGTTCCAATCGAGGTGCCGGAACGCGCCGGGAAAGATCGGGCAGGTTTCTTTGGCCTTGCCGCAAACCCTGACCACGTAAGTGAAGCGTTGACCCATAAACTCCGAAACGTCCTTGGAGCGATGCGCGGAGATATCAATCCCGACCTCCTTCATGACCCGCACTGCGTTGGGATTTACTCGCGTAAGCTGAGCACCAGCACTGGCGGCTTCGAAACGATCGCCAGCAAGGTGGTGCAGAAATCCCTCTGCCATCTGGCTGCGACAGGAATTTGCCGTGCAAAGGAACAAGACCCTGGGTGAGGCCATTGTCAATTTCTCCTTTCTTGTTGGTTTTCAGCTGGCCTGTGTTTCCTCCCGCCAAAAAGCAGAACACTCAGAGTGGTTAAGAGCCCGGTGATAGCAACGGCGATCAAGGAGAGCCTGCTGACGCCGAGTTCGACAAGCAGGCCCAAGGAAAGCCCTGCTCCCATGATCTGCAGGAACCCCAAAACCAGGCGCGCTATGGCCCAGCGTCGTTCGCGTTGAGTCGTCAAGGCAATATACATTCGCCTGAACGAATATACTGAGCCAAAAAAAATCACAAAGGGCAGCACCCGCCCGACTTGCGTATCGCCGCTGCCCTCCTTGCATCCGCCTCAATCTCTGGAACGTCGTGGAAACAACTCCCAACGCACTTCATCAGGTCACGTTGGAAACAATTATTGGCTGGTGCAAGCCTGTAAATGTTCCAGAGCCCGATTTTCCGCCCGACCACAAGACCTGCCTTTCGCAAGTAAGCCAGATGTCGAGAGGTCTTGGGTTGTGGTACGCGAAGGATGTTTACAAGATCCCCCACACAGAGTTCCCCCTTGAGGAGCAGATGCAGGATACGCAGCCGGGTCCGGTCCGAAAATGCCCGGAACATCACGTCAACCTTTGTTTTGCCCATTGGCCCTATATTCGTCCACCCAAGTATACTACATTTTGTCCGACTTGCTGAGAAACTTTTTCTCGATGCGCCGTGTGTCGAGATTTGCCCGACTTCTCGTGCCTACTTAGTTACGCGGAGGAGTCTGCGCGACTGTAAGTAAGATTGACCCGACGCGGGTAACCAAACCGTCGCAGACATGACGGAAAGGTTCTGCTTGCGAGCCACGACGAGATTGAACCTCTGTCTGGAGGACCCTTCGACCGACTTGGAACCACCGGTGGAGATGTCGATGCCAACTCCCCGCACCGCATCACCACCCAGACGATTCACGAAGGAGAGATGAATTCCCGCATTCAGGCCCTCCCAACCCCTGTGCCGGAAAGAGCTAGGAACATGCCCGCGGTGATCGACCTAGCCGAATTACCCGTGCATGGGTCAAGACTCTGACGGGATAGCACTTGCGAACAGCCTAATCCTCGTGCGCAAAGCCTTCCCGAAGTCCTGATCTGTGCTTGGAAGGAACCGCGTACAACTCGCCACAAAAGCACTCCTGTGCTTGTGGCAAGGCTCTAGCACTTCATGCAGCCTTCGTCAGCGGTCGAACATGGCCCGCAATATGTTAGCAGGGGTTATAGGCTCGATAAGATAGTCCACTGCCCCCAACTGCATGGCCTCCAGGTAGCAATTCATGTCGAGATTCCTTGCCACGACAAGAACTGGCAGATGAGGATTCCTCTCCGTCGCTTGTTCAAGCACACGTCGCGCTTCAATACTGGAACTACCCTGGTTCACCACCACAAAGTCAAAGCGCTCGGAATTGAGGATTTGCAGGGCCTCCGTGTGAGACGGGCAGGCGCGAACCCGATACCCATTCTCCTGGAGACCCAGCGAATAGCGCTGGAGATATTCTGGGTCTTCATGGATAAGGAGCAGCGCGATCCCGGAGGCAGAAGGAAACTGCTCTTCTTCCCGGCGACTCGTCGGCCTCGACGCCATAAGGCAACTCCGTAAGGTTGTCCAGAACCTTGCTTGTAAAGGCCTCGCTCGATCGTGTATTTCTGGCCTGACACTCCGAGCCAGGCAACCCGTGCCGTTCTCCCCGCAGAAAGATTTAGCCGCAACAGCCCGATGTCGGGGCGACAATCTGGGCGACGTCAATCCCAAGAACCTCTCCCAGCGCTTGGTTGACCGCTTGGAAGGCGCAGTGGACTTCCTGCCTTCTCCTTGAGAAATCCTGGACGAGCGGGTGCTCGCGGAGCCTGTTCTAAACCGTTCGGACATTCTCGATCACGTCCAGCGCGCGCGAGCCATTCTTCTGGGCTTCGACAGAGGCGCCCGCGGCGGACTTGGCTTGCTCCCGGATGCGGACAACGCTCGGGTCGTTCTGGAAGGCGCTTCTGGCTACTTCGAATCTGCGGAAAGCGTCGGTCTCTTGGATCGAACGCGCTAAAATGCATAATTCATGTTCTGTTGCATTTCTGTCTCGACCCTCCCACGAATCTCAATGAGTTAGCTCGATAGACGATGAGCACCATGCCGTGCGTAATGTTGCATTTCGCGGGATTGAGCCAGCATAAACCGGGCGAACACCTGGGCGGAGAAGATTCCGGCCGTTATCTGCATGGCCTCCCACCTGGCGGTGAACCTCCTCCCGCCTGGGAAGTAAAAATTTCTCTTGACATTGTCATTTGTCTGATGCTATATACGCATAGATGTATTATGAATGATAAGGCATTGGTGCAACTGACGGACGCATTCAAGGGGCTGGCCGATCCCACCCGGCTGCGGATCCTGAACCTGCTGCTCCACGGCGAACTCTGCGGGTGCGATATTCAGGTCGTGCTGGAGACTCCGCAGCCTAATGCGTCTCGGCATTTGACCTACTTGAAGCGCAAGCCTTCCGTTGGATGAGTGAGGTGGTATCGTGCGGAGGCGGAGAAAGATACGCTTCCTTGAACCTCGCAGCCGGCAGGGACGGCCCTTCAATACCTGGGTACGCCGCCAGCCCCTGCTAGGACCCATCACGCTGGCCACTCAGCTCGACGAGCGCGGGTATGATGCGGCGGTTTACAACGAGAACGTCTCGGGCCCCCTTGAGGATAACGAGCAGGCGTACAACGACGTCTGTTCGGCTGATGTCATAGGCATCAGCATCATGACGCCAACGGCAGCTCGGGGCTACGCCCTGGCTGACCGCATCCGGCGGGACGCTCCTGAAAAGACCATTGTCTTCGGCGGGATCCACGCAACCTTCATGAGCCATGAGGCGCTCGCTCACGGCGACATCGTCGTGCGCGGGGAGGCCGAAAGCGTCATCGAGCCGTTGGCGGCCGGCGCGATTCGAAGTGGCGTCGTCGAGAGCACTCCGCTGGAGGATCTCGACTCCTTGCCGGCTCCGGACTACCGGCGGATGCGCGACTTCGACAAGCTCCTCTCGCAGTTTCCGTCCAAAGGTCTTTACCAGTTACCCGTCATGGCGTCGCGCGGCTGTCCGTACCGATGCTCGTTCTGTTCGGTCAGCCGCATGTTCGGCCAAAAGGTGCGGCGCCGGTCGGTTGACAAGGTTTACCAGGACATCCGGAGCTACGCGGAGCAAGGCTTCCGACAGTTTTTCTTCTACGACGATAATTTCACGTCGAACCGGGACTGGACCCGGGATCTGATGTATCGGATTCGACCCTTGGACGTGCGGATCTGGGCGCAAACACGGGTAGACTTCCCGTGGCTGGACCGATCGCAGAGGTTGCTCGATCAGCCATTGCTGGACGAGATGCGCCGGGGCGGTGCGTCCACCCTTTTGGTCGGCTATGAGACCATTGACGAATCGACGGCCTCGCAGTGGCACAAGGGCTATCGCGGGCAGGGCGCGCTGCGCGAGCGCTTGATGGAGGACACGCAGATCCTCCACGATAGCGCCTTCTGGATTCACGGGATGTTCGTTGTCGGTCCCCAGCACACGGACAAGACGGTGGATCAAATCGTCGAGTTCTCGCGCCAGGCCAAGCTCGAAAGCATTCATCTCAGCATCCTGACGCCTCTGCCTGGCACGCCTCTTTTCGAAAAGATGCGGCCCCACTTGATCTTCACGGATTTCCCCCATGACTGGGATTACTACGATGGGGGGCACTGCGTCTATGAGAACAGCCGTCTGGGTGTGCAGGGGCTCCACGAGACGATATTGAGCGCGCACCGCAAGTTCTATCGCGGGTATAGCTGGAGTCTCCGGAGGATCCGGGACGTGCTCGGCGGGAGAGCGCCGCTCATAGATCGGCTGCGGTGGGTTTGGTCCACGGCGCGGGTGGCGCAAAGAACTCTCAAGGAGTGGGAAGAGGAAACGAGAACGTTTTTGGAACTGGTCAGGAGCAGGCAGGCCGGCGGCCCGCGTGCGCCCCAGGCAGATCTGCCGAGCCTCACTCGATGAGGCCGGCAGACGGTACGGGAGGAGGTTACGATGGACTGGAACGGAAATGGCTCAAGCCGAATTTCGGAAAAGTGGCACACTGCCGTCCTTCTGGCCGTGGTCAAAGCGGCCGAGTTGTCCCTTCACATTCCGTCACGCCGCAACTTCTTCGTGGAGCGGCTTCTCCAGGCGCTGGATCGAGCCATTAGCGAGAACGAGCACGATCCGGAAACCCTGGCACTCATTGTCGGAGTCGGTGCGCACCTAAAGACCTTTCTGCTGCGGGTGGCGAGCGAACGGCCCGCCGCTGCGCGGGCGATTCTGCGGTTTCTTGGCACTTACATCGAGGATGTTTATCGCCGTACCCGCTGGCAGGACGCGGGCATTGTCGCGCCTGCGACCGTGGTCATCGAGCCGACCGACCGCTGTAACCTGTGTTGTCCTGGTTGCTACGCCAAGAGCAGTTCCGATGGCAGTGACCTGCCATTCGACCGCATGATCGAGATCGTTCAGCAGGTGATTGACATGGGCGTATCGCTAATCACCATCTCCGGCGGCGAACCGTTTCTCCGGGAGCAAGCTGACCGCACGATCAGCCGCCTGGCGGAACGCTTCCCCAATCATGGCTTCCTGGTATACACCAACGGCACAATGATCGACGAAACCATCGCCGTCCGTCTGGGCAAGCTGGGGAATGTCTTTCCCGCCATCAGCGTGGAGGGCTTCGAGCACCAGACGGATTCTCGCCGCGGCCAGGGGACCGCGACGAAAAACCGCCTTGCCCGGGAATTGCTGGCCCGCCATGGCGTGATGGCCGGCTTTTCCGCCACAGTGACCCGACAGAACGCCGAGGCTATTGCGAGTGACGACTTCATCCACCAGCGAATCGCCGAGGGCGATATGTTCGGCTGGTTCTTCCTGATGCAGCCCATCGGACGCGCGCCCCGTCCGGAATTGATGGTCACCGCGCGGCAGCGCGCACTCGTGCGCGAGGCCATCCGCCGTTGGCGGCAGGCCGACCTGCCGATCTTTCTCGGCGATTTCTGGAACGACGGCCCCTTGGCGGGCGGTTGCATCGCCGGCGGGCGATCTTACTTCCACATCTACGCGAACGGGGACATCAGCCCGTGCGTTTTCGCCCCGGTGGCCAGCGGAAATATCTTCGACATCATCGCCGGGCAGAGTGAATACTCCAGCTTGAAGGACTTCGTGCAACGCAACCCCGTTTTTGTTGCTTATCGAGAGGAACAGGCAAGAATCAAAGACCGGAAGCGGCCTTGCCTGCTCATAGATCATCCCGAGGCTTTTCGGCGGATTGCCGGGGTTAACGGCTGCCGGCCGGCGAAGAACATGCCGGCCGGCTATCTGGATGGCGACATCGCCAGGGCGATTGACTTCGCGGCCGCCGAATGGCGGCAACTGGCGCCCACGCTGCCTGCGGCAGTAGCTCCGGAACATCCACCGGGGGTGGGGAGCCCTGATAGAGGGGACGGCAACGTTGCCGGCGATGTTCCGGATGCTGATATTCCTTGGTCCGCGGGAACCGGCTCATCACAAAGACCTTCGCAGTTTTGTGAAGATGCTTTCAGCACGCAGTCTGAACTGCCAGGAGGTTTTGATGAAACTAGAGATACGAGTACGGCACACGGGCCTGCCTGAGGCACTGCGATCCTACGTTGAGCGCCGCCTGCGATTTTCACCGGGTCGTTTCGGGGGGCGGGTGGGGCGCGTAACGGCGCGGATTTTCGACCTCAACGGCCCCCGGGGAGGGAACGACAAGTGTTGTCGGTTGAGCGCCGGGGTGGTGCCCACCGGTGGGCTGGTTGTGGAAGCGACTGACGCCGACCTGTACGCGGCCATCAACCGTGCGACCGAACGCCTGGGTCGTTCCTTCCGGCGGCACCTGGAGCGCCGGCGGACGGCAATGACCGGGCACGAGTCCGTGAGGGTCGAACGCGGCCTCCGCAAATTACTGCGCTCGTGTGGTTGAATTTGCCGTTAGAGACTTATCCCTGGGCCTCTGCAATCCCGGTTTTGTGACTGGCGCAGAGACTGTTGCCTGGCTGGAAAGAGCTCCCAGGCGTGGAAACAGACTACCTAAGAGGTTCTAGCCATGAAAAAGCGGATGATTCTCATCACGGAATCCGACATGAAAAAGCTTAAATCCATAGTCGGCTTTGCCGGTGTTTTTGCCACCAGGGACCGCGAGAACCTTCAACTGCTGGAAGAGGAGTTGGACCGGGCCGACGTCCTGAGAGCGGACGAGATTCCGGAGAATGTAGTCACGATGAATTCTCAGGTGCGCGTCAGAGATTCGGAGACTGGCTGCGTAATGGTGTACACCCTCGTATTCCCGCAGGACGCTGACGCTTCCAAGAACAGGATTTCCATCCTCGCTCCCATTGGCACGGCCCTTCTCGGCCACCGTATTGGAGATGTGATCGAGTGCAATGTGCCTGCCGGCGTTAAGAGGCTGCGGGTTGAGGAGGTTTTGTATCAACCGGAAGCGGCCGGGGTCACCATCTGATTGCGCGACGGCCCATGACCTGTCCCCATGGCAACCGGTGGGCCGAGCAAGCCACTCGAATAGGCCCGGTGCGGGGACTGGCACGCTTAATCAATGCTGGGCGGGCGGCTCACAGATCTAGCGAACCAGGCACGATAGCAGGAGAGTTTAGGTCTGAGGACACTTGGGTTGGAGGAAGGGCGGCCCAGCGTCGGGGCGTGCTGATCAGAAGAAGAGTTCTTGCTCCAGCGAAGGGGGGAATAGGAGGTGAGAAGTGTACGAGGGACAAACTAAGCATGAGCACGTGCCAGGGCAGACTGGAAGGCCTATCAGGGCCAGGGTGCTCCTGGTGCATGAGAACTCGACGGACTTGGGTAATAACCGCGCAATCCTTCAGCAACTCGGTTGCCAAGTTTTCGCTTGTGCAACATACGTCGATGGCCTGCGAAGCCTGGAGGCGGAGCGCTGGGACTTGATCGTGGTAAGCCAGGGGAGTCCCGCGTTTGAGGGACGGTCGGTGCTGGAGCGAACGATGGAAATCAACCGGGACATTCCTGTCCTAATCCTGACACGTTGGCATGACATGCCATCCTATGTACAGGCCATGCACCTGGGTGCCGTAGACTATCTGGAGGAACCCGTTTCTCTATCGGAGATGGGATGGGTGTTGGAGACTCACCTGCGCTGGCCAAGGTCGCAGGACGCCCAGCAAGTGAATGTTGATCTGGATGCGGAAGCATATGCGAAAGCGCCAGGCATTATCCATAAGACGCTCAGCGAAACCAAGCCGAGATTGATTCATAACTCAACCGGCGCAACAGGCTGAATGGTTTGAACAAACCGAGGAGGTCACATGCCATGTTCCGCATCATGGATGAAAGAACTGAATGGGGTCACGTACGCGCACTCACCTTGATCGAGCGTACGGCCGGAGCACACCCTCCAAGTCCACCTTGCGGTTTAGGACGGTGACGTGACCGGGGCTTTTTGTACCAGGTGAAATGAGAGAGAGTTCATCCGTGGAGGCCTGATCATGTCGACGAAGAAGTATAAGCCGGAGCAGATTGTAAACCTGCTTCGGCAGATCGAAGTGGAGATTGCGAACGGCAAGACTACGCCGCAAGCCTGCCGGGATGCTCAGATCACGGCCCCGACGTACTATCGCTGGCGGAAGGAGTTTGGCGGGCTGAAGCTCGACCAGGCGAAGCGGCTGAAGGAGTTGGAGAAAGAGAACAGCCGGTTGAATCGGTTGGTGGCCGAACTTTCCCTGGAGAAGCAAGTTCTGCGCGATGTGGCGCAGGGAAACTTCTAAGCCCCGAGCGGCGGAGCATGCGCGCGAGCGGTACGGATTGAGCGGGCGCCATGCCTGCCGGCTGCTGGGGCAGTGGAAGAGGGACGCAACGCTACACTCCCATGCCGCGGAGTGACGAGAATGGGTTGACACGGGCCATCATCACGCTGGTCAGCCAGTACGGGAGGTATGGCTATCGGCGGATCGCAGTCGCCTCTAAACGAGGGAGCTAAGCATGCAACCAATGGTAAGGCGAGTCAAAGCAATATGAGCCGCGCATCACCTCGAATTCTGGCAATCTTTGCCCATCCCGACGACGAAACCTTTCTGGCAGGTGGGACGCTGGCGAAGTGCGCGGCGCGGGGCTGGGAAGTATTCCTGCTTTGCGCGACCCACGGCGAGGCCGGTAAGCGTGGTGAATACACCCAGCTCACCCCGGAGGAGTTCGCACGCGTCCGGCAGCAAGAACTGGAAGCGGCAGCATCCGCGCTCGGCATTCAGCGACCCTTATTCCTAGATTGCGCAGACCAACAACTCGCGCGGGATTGTTGGGCATCAGCCACCCAGGAGATCATTCGCGCGATCCGGCGAATCCGGCCCGAGGTGGTGATTACGTTTGGTCCAGATGGTATCTCCGGCCATCCGGACCACGTTGCGCTGAGCCAGATCGTAACGACAGCATTCTGGACGGCCGATCTGAGTTCCGTCCTGCCGGTCGAGTCAAGCGATCTTCCTCCGTTTTCTCCCTCGCGGCTCTACTACGTTTTGCGTTCAGCCTCTGTCCCGCGATGCTGCGAAGTGAAAGCCAGTTTGGAAGCTCCGCCTCTGACCACTGTCATCGACATCCGCGAATATGGACCGCGCAAGCTCGCCGCCATCCGTTGCCATCGAAGTCAGAAGCATCTTCAAAGCGAGGACCCAAAAGTGATGGAGGCCGTTTTGGAAGCGCCCGAACATTTTCACTGCGCCTTCCCGGCGTGGAACCATACCGGTTTGGAAACCGAGCTTTTTGCAGCCGAAGATACGCAGCCTGGTCCCGCCCAGGTCTTGCTTCAGGGAGGGAAGGAGCTTTGATCGGAAAGCGTCTCATGATGGCGTGTACCAGGCTGTTCATCCTCGCGTCCATGCTGTGCTGGATGGCGCTGGCGATGCTGCTCTTGATCATCGCCAGGGTTTTGCAAGGTGTGGGCGGTGAGGCGGTTTTACATCAAGCGGGGGACAGCGGAGCAGTGGATTAAGGAGGGCAAGCAGGCGGTGAAGATGAGGCGGCCACGAGCCTCCAGCAGCGACTGGTCAAGACGGGCGGACGGCTGGTGAAACATGCCCGCTATTATTGGCTGCTGTTGGCGGAGAGCCACCTGACGAGACGGTTGTTGGGCAGTATGCTCCGGCGGATAGCCGGGCTGTCCCTTGACAAGGTTCATCTCACGCACAGAGGAGGGCCAATGGCCCTTAAGCAGCTTAAAGCGCTCTTGGTCGTACCTTCAATGCGGATCGCGCGCGCAGATGCCATGAAGGTTTTCCAGCGGGACCAGTTCAAATGCCAGTACTGCGGCTTGGATGGGCTGGAACGGTTCGAGAACTGGCTGGTCTTGACGGTCGATCATCTCTATCCCGCCGACCAAGGAGGACCCCGACGCATGGACAACCTGGTCACCGCCTGCCAACCCTGTAATGTGCTGAAGGGCAAGCAGGTCTTTGCCTCCAGGGAGAAAGCCAGGGAATACCTATTGGCCCGGCGCGAAGAGTGGCGGCACGTCTACACGATGCAAGTCAAGGCCGCCGACAGGCTCGAATCGTTCACGTGAAATCGCTCGTGGCGGCCGTTGTCCTGACAATTGTCCCCCAGGGCTTGCGCCCTGGGCTACCATCTTACGCCCCTTCCGGGGCTGGGAACCGGCCCGCGCTCCAGACGATTTATTCAACGAACTTGAGTGACAGTACACTAGCGCATGGGACCGGCGTGGACGTGGTGGAGATGGGATCGCCTGTGCAACGTCGGAGTGAAAGATGCCTGAAGAGATGCTCAAAGTAACAGCCGATAAGTTCACCTTTCTGATCCCCAAGGCTCTGTCCTACAGCGAAGCGGGCATATGGGTGAAGCTCGAAGGCGACCGCGCTCGATTGGGTCTGTCCGACTCTGCCCAATAGCGCAGCAGGGATGTCACCTTTGCGAGAGTTAAACCGGCTAGAACACACCTTGAACCGGGTGGCGATTTCGCCGACATGGAGAGGGTGAAAGTGAACCGCAGCTTTCCCTCTCCGGTGAAGGGTGCCCGTGTCGAGACCAATCCCTTGTGTGTGACGACCGCCACAAAGCTCATCACGGTACAGGTGTTCACCGCTGCCACGCTGGTTGACCGAGCCCGGGCTACTTGACATCCTGAAACTTTTCAGGGTATATATGTATATGCCTATGAATAGGAGAACAAACATGCAACGACTGACGGACGTTTTCAAGGGCCTAGCTGACCCGACGCGCTTGCGCATCATGAACCTGCTGCTGCATGGCGAACTCTGCGTTTGTCACATCCAGCGGGTGCTCGGCGCTTCGCAACCCAACGTCTCGCGACACTTGAACTACCTCAAGCACTCGGGCCTTGTCTTCGACCGCCGCGAAGGCTTTCGAGTGTACTACCGACTGGTTGATTCGAGGGACGAACCGCTCAAGAGCCTCTTCGAATTCCTCCGGACGGCTGTCAGAGGTGATGCGAACCTTCGTCAAGATCTTGGGCAACTCAAGCGGGCCGGCCGAGGGGGCACTTACGCCCCTCCCCCGAACTGTCCGGTGCCTGAAATGGCGGCGAGCCGATGAAATCATTGGGCGAAGGGTAACGGGGTGACGCGGCGATGGGCGTGTGGCTAGGTGCGTGTCGGAGTGTCGGCCTTTAAGGGCTGGGAGGGAAAGATGCCTGAAGCGACGCTTAAAGTGACGGTGGATAAGTTCACCTTTGATATCCCGCCAACTCTGTTTTACAGCGAAGCGGGCATCTGGGTGAAGCTGGAAGGCAACCGCGTCCGGCTGGGTTTGTCTGACTTCACCCAACAGCACAGCGGGGACGTAACCTTTGCGAACACCAAGCCGGCGGGAACCGTCTTGAAGGTGGGGGACGAGTTTGCCGAGATCGAGACAGTCAAAGTCAATGTCAGCCTGCCCGCACCCGTAAACGGGACTCTGGTTGAAGTTAATCCCGCCCTCAAAGACGCGGCAGAGCTGATCAATCAAGATCCTTACGGCAAGGGCTGGCTTGTGGTGCTGGAGCTTGCCGGCTGGGAGCGCGACCGTGCCCGCTTGCTGGATGCGGAAAACTATGCGGCACTGGTCAAAGGTCAGGCGGAAGCGGAGCTAAAAGCATGAAGGAGAAAGTCTTGATCGTTCCCTGCAGCGGGATCGGAAAGAGTCTCGGGTCGGTGGCCAGAGAAGGCGCTTATATCGTGACGGAGGAGTCGTGTCCAGAGCGGACGCGACTAATGCCTCTTGCCTTACTGGTGTTGGGGGACAAGGAAACGCAGACCGAGCTTTCCAGCGCCGGGGCCATAGCGATTGACGGCTGCGTGCGCGCGTGTGCCGCCAAAGTGGTTGAGGGGGCAGGAGGGACAGTTGCGCACGGTGTGCAGGTTCTGGACGTGTGCCGCCGGCATCCTGATTTGAAACCCTCGGGCATCTCCGCACTCGACGAAAGTGGTCACAAACTGGCCCACGCGCTGGCCGAGGAGGTCAAGGAACTGGTGGACAACCTGAGGGGCGAGGTGCCCCATGCCTGAACTCCCCAAGAAAAAGGTGGGCCTTATCGCTTGCTCGGGGGAAGAGATCCCGGAGGGGACCATCACCCGGTTGGCGGTGCGCCAGGTGCTGGAGTCGCTGCGACCGCAGCAGACCGTAACGATCTGTCTGCCGCTGTTCCTGGCGGGAGGGGAAGGTGACCGGGCCTTCGCGCGTTTCCACCCGACGATCACCGTGGATGGTTGCGAAAAACGCTGCGCGGCGCGCGGCACGGAAATGTACAGCGGCAAACCGGCGGTAAGTATCGTGGTCAGCGATTCAGCCTGCCCAAACTCTGCCGCCCTGGGCAGCGCGCGTCGATTGAGCGGGGCAGGAAGGCAAGCGGTAAGCGATGTCGCCGATCAGATTGCGCAGCAGGTGGACAATCTGCTGGACCTCAAATGGGACCGTCGAAGTGGTCGGCCAATCCACGGTTCTCCACCCGAGGGAGAATCGAAGCCAAGGCAGGCCGCCTGCTCATGTGGCTCCGGAATTCCCTCGCAGGCTCTGCGCGTCGCGGGACGGGAGGTCACGCTCATTGCCCTCCCGCTCATCTTCGCCCAGTTTCGCGAGACGGGAAAGTTGCCCAACAACTCTACAAAGACCGCATTGATGCAGACGGTGAGAATCTACAATCCGATCCCGGATGAAGAAGAGTCGGCCTACGCGGGGGCAATCATGCAGGAGTACGCTGCGTTCTGCCGGGCAGGACCTGTTGCGGGCGGAATAGACAATGTACTGAATTGAAGACCACGTTTTCTTGTAACAAATTACGGAGGTAAACATGGAAACACAATTTGTTCCGCCTGAATGGGCTTTCGAGTTCCACGGACACCGGTGCCCCTTCATGCCGCTGGGCTACCGCATGGGCTTGCTGGCCCTTGAGAAGCTGGGCATCGAACGGGAGAAGGACCACACGCTCCATGCCTTCCTTGAGATCGGCGAGGGCCATCCCCAGACGTGCCTGGGTGACGGCATTCAGGTCGCTACGGGGGCCACCTTCGCCAAGGGGCTCATGGAGAAGACGTGCTGGGGCAAGCTCGCCGCAACCTTTTGGTATCCTGGCAAGGTTCCCGTTCGCTTCGCGCTGAGGGCACCCTTCCTTGAAAAGTTTGGCGCCTTCGAGTTCTTCGCCCTCCGGAAAAAGGGAATCGAGCCCTCACAAATCCCGCCCGCCGTCACCCAGGAGGTCATCAACTGGACCCTGAGCCAGCCCGATGAAGAGGTCTATGCCGTGACGGAGCGGCCCGATTTCCAGTACCAGCCGCCAAAAGGCTCCTTCAACAAGGCAATCTGCGCGTCCTGCGGCGAGGTGGTCTTCGAGCGTTACGTGCGCTTGAAGGACGGCAAGCCCCATTGCATCCCCTGCTCGGGCTACAAAGGGTAATGCGGGTTTGGGACGTCGGATTCCAAGAAGCGCTGCTAGTAAGAGCATTCTTTGGAGAGCGACGGCGCTTTAGGTCATAAAGTGCCGGCCTCCGGAGACGTATCGTGGTGAGGAACACGCTGGAGAGGCAAAAAACATGAGCGTCTCGTTTCTGATCATCGCCTTCGTGACGATCCTGGTAATCTCGGGCGTCTTCTCCATGTTCGGGAAAGGGGGCGGTTCGCTTTACACGCCGGTACTGGTGATGCTTGGCATGGCCGTGGGTCCCGCCATCTCCACGGCCCTCTTTCTGAACCTCGTGACGGCGCTGGTAGCGACCATCGTGTTCCAGCGGAACAAGCTGGTGGATTACCGCTTCTGTCTCATATTCCTGCCGGGAACCATCGTGGGGTCTTTCCTGGGGGCGGTGCTCTCAAGCATGGCTCCTAAGAACCTCCTGCTCGGCATTTTTTCGGTCTTCCTTTACGCCGTGGGCCTGCTCATGATCTCCTCGGCCAAGGAGAAGGCCG
>Ga0315268_10002353_pt1 | contig 21391 bp, 25 predicted proteins | sample C1_top_MG_FD_204535 | JGI IMG/M metagenome (GOLD analysis project Ga0315268, IMG submission 204535) | Sediment microbial communities from Yellowstone Lake, YNP, Wyoming, USA - C1_top | ecosystem: Environmental > Aquatic > Freshwater > Lake > Sediment | place: USA: Wyoming | collected 2017-08-01 | reverse complement strand
TCACTGGCAACATAGAATTGCAGAAGAATAGCTGGGACTTGTTTTTCAAGAAGGGTGAGAGGTATATGGACATAATTTACTTTTACATCTTAAAAAAATTCAGGAGCAAAGGCGTTGGCACAAAACTGGTGAATTCCATAATAAACGCTGCGCGCGGTAAAGGAATAAGGAAATTCAAGGTTATTGCGGCAACAAAAGAGCTTGACCGAGCCGTAAAATTCTACAAAAAATTCGGCTTCAAGCCATACGCAACAAAAATGAGGATGATGAAATAATGGAAATCAAACAGTTGCCTAAGAAGGATTTTGTAAAAATTAGAACTTTGGTTGGAAAATTCTATATTGACCAAGCAAGGAAATTTGATAAGTTATTAAAAATAAATAAAAAAGCAATAGACGCAAGTTATAAAATCCGCAAAAAGCTTTTTAACAAAACAAAAGGTACACTTTTTGTAGCAATTGAAGATTCCAAGATTGTTGGATATGTTTTCGGTACAATAGAAAAACCGAAGCCTGCTGCACAATTTAAAGTCAACAAAATCGGGCACTTTTGGGATGTTTTTGTCGAAGAAAAATATAGGGATAAAGGCATTGGCAGTGCGCTTATCAAAGCTTTGTTGAATTGGTTCAAGGAAAAAAATGTTCCCTATGTTAGGATTGGTGCTTACCATTCAAATAAATCCATAGAATTATACAAACGACTAGGTTTCAAAATCCGCCACATAGCCCTTCAAATGAGGATGATGAAATAATGGAAATCAAACAGTTGCCTAAGAAAGATTTCGTAAAGGTAAAGCCATTGCATGCAAAATTAATTCTTCACATAACCAAGAAGTTTGATGATACCACACTGATTGACAAAAAAAGTCTGAACAAAAGTTTTCAATCTGAAAAAAAAGATTTGGATACGCATAAAGGAGCACTTTTTGTTGCTATTGAAGATGGAAAAATGATTGGTTTTGCTATGGGCTGGATAGCAAAGCAAAAGCCCTGGTATACTTACAAAACGTATGGGCATTTTGAAGATATGTTTGTGGAAGAAAGGTACAGGGGTAAAGGCGTAGGCAAAGCACTCATCAAAGCCATGGTTGGCTGGTTTAAGAACCAAAAAATGAAATATGTTTTCATCGGTTCATATGCTGCAAATTCCGCATTAAAAGTATACAAACACATGGGCTTTGCAGATTTCACCTGTGATTTGCGGATGAGGTTGAAATGAAAATTGAAAACATCTCCTTCAAAAACTCCAAAGGGCAGAAGCTTGCCGGCAAGCTCTGGACGCCAGCGAAGTTCAAACACACCATAGTTTTAGCTAATGGTATTGGCAATACAAAAGATCACTGGGAAGAACTCTCGTGGCCCAAAAATCTGGCAGATAAAGGTTTCAGAGTTTTAACTTTTGATTTTAGAGGGCGCGGACAATCTGAAGGTAAATTCGATGAAACGACGCTTACCACAAACATAGACGACTTGAAATGTGCTATAGGTTTTCTGAACTCTCCCATTATACTCATAGGCCAAAGTTTTGGTGGAACTACTGCAATATGCATTGCAGCTAGAGACAAAAGAATACGGTGCTTGGTAACAAGAGCTGCTGCCAATAATCTTGACGAATGGACAGGTGGGAAAAGACTCGCTGAAGCAAAAAAGAAGGGTTATACCACTGGCGCAGAACCTTGGAAAAAATATACTTTGGAACTTTTTGAAGATATGCGCAGGCACAAAGTTTTAGACAAGGCAAGGAAAGTAAAAGTTCCTTGGCTAATTCTTCATGGCGATAAAGATACTAATGTGCCGCTTCATCACGCTAAAGATTTTTATGCTGCGGCTAAATGCGAGAAGAAACTTGCAATAATTAAAGGTGCAGACCATGGTTTTTCGAGCAAAAAAGCTGATTCAGAAGTATTTGCATTAATCGTCGATTGGCTCAAGAGGTATCTGAAATGAGTCGCAAGCCAGGCCACGACCAAGTTAAGGTTGAAACCATCTTGTATGCTCTGCGGACAAGCCCGCACGGCAGCTGGGTTCGCGAGATTGCCAAGAAGACTGGCCTGAAGAAGTCAACTGTTGCGCATTACCTGAAAGAACACTTAAAGGACCAGGTTGAAGTTGTGCATGACTCCAAGCACATCAAGATAATCAAGCTGAAGCAGCAGCATCCTGCTGAAGAGAAGCACAAAAAGAAAGTACCTAAGGAAGAGCCACAGGAGCAGGAACCGCAGCAAGAGCCGGAAGATGATAAACCATCATACATACCTGATTATATTGGCTGACTACTAAATTATTTTTTCCCCAAAACTCTTGTTATTACAAAAAATCTTTGGAGGAACGATATTGCTGACATCAGCAAGATCAACAGGAATCCGTAATAAAGCGCTGATGCAAACCACATCTGCAGGAACGCTGCTGCTGCAATTATAACCAACCTGTCAGATCTTCCCAGCCATGCCGCATATAATCTATGTGAAGTCAATGCCTGCGCTTCTGTCCCAAGGTATGAGACTAATAAGACTGCAATTATGGTTATGTAGCCGAGCCAGTCTGGCACATAAGGCGTTAACGTCAAACCAAGAAGGATTGCAACATCTGCAAGCCTGTCAAATGCGTGATCCAGAAAATCGCCGAATTTTGTCTCTCTCTTGAACTGTTTTGCTATTTCTCCATCCCAAATGTCCAGAAAGCCGTTCAAAAGCACGAGAATGCCGAAAGCAATGAAATCCTGCATATATGCGAAATAGCCTGCCGCGATTGCTGCAAGCAAAGCAAGAACCGTGATGTAATTAGGATTAACATTGATTAGAAAAGGTTTCATCATCTTTTCCCGCAATGAAGGGAATTTCTTGCTTATTTCCGGAAGCATGGGAAAATTCAACTGCAGTAGTATAAAAAACTGATGACTAAACTTAAGGCTATTTCCCTTTTGTTTTCTTTCCAAAATCGTCAATTGTTACGTGTGTTCTGCCCAAAACGCGTTCCCATGGTTTTGTTTTTCTTCCGGTTCGCCTTCTCCTGTTTTGCTCCACGCGCATTGATTCCTGCAGCGGCTCGTTTTTCGGAAACTCCAGCTCAAATTTTGGAATCTTGTTTTTGTTTAACCAGCCGCCTACTCTGGCTTTCTGATACCATTCTGTAGCTGTGATTACTCTGTTTCTTTTAACCAAATCGGAAATGCCCTGATGAATCATCTGCCTGTAAAGCCTTTGCTCAACAAGTTTTGGGTCCACGCTGCGCAGAAAGTCTTCGGCAACTTGTCCCGCCGGCCTTTTTTTCAGGCTAATGTAATTTTCAATACTTTTTTTCAGCATCTCCCTGCCGTACTTTTCATCGAGCCAGCCACCATTCACAGAGTCCTGCAATAAACCGATGTAGGGAGTCCTGCCAGAACCTTCGCTGTCAAGATTTTTTTTAATTGCATCTTCAATCTCTGAAAGCGCTTTTTGTGTGAGCCATTCTTTTGAAAAATCATGGCGAACCAAGTCTTCCTCTAAACTATCTTCCAAACCGCCGGTTTCCTCTTCCCTTGGCAGGTTTGCACTGACAAGTTCCTTGAAATCATCATCTGAAATCTGAACATACGGCTTCAAAACTTCCACGCCACACATATTGTGATATGTTTGATCCCCGCCAAGGCACTTGATGCAATCTTTCATTGTTGTTTTGAGAAGTTCCTGAATTGCCTGCGTGTTAATGTATTCTTTGTAAGGGGGCAGTTTTTTCTGCAGATATTTCTCGGGGTCGTCAACGCCATCCTCCCAGGCAGTTGCTTTGTTCACTATTCCCCAGATTATGGGCGTTACAAGCCATGCGGCATCTTCAACAGATAAGTTTGGCTTGGCCCTCTCAAACGCGGCCATGTATTTTTCATCCACCCAGCGCGATTCATTATTCAACGGCTTACCTCTGAACTCCTTGAATTTCGTAAAATCAAGCAAGTCTGAATGGCCCATTATGATATGGAAGTAATCCCAAGGAGCCAAAATGCCAGGTGTTGTGTCTTCTGTGAAATACTTATTTGCAAAATCCCAGAATCCCCCGTTCACAGATTCTTTCAGCAATTCCGGAGAAACAAATTCTGCAATAAGTCCTGTATCGTGTTCCCTGACAATCCACGCATAGCCCAGCTTTTTATCGCATCTTTTTGCCTGTTCTATTGCAAGCGTGACATAAAATTCGATGTCTTCTTTTGAGAGGCTTGGCTTTAAATCTGAAAAATGATCAAATGCATGCCAATAAGTGTCCCTGCTTAATTCGTACAGCATTGAGAATTTATGTTTTGACTCTCCAAGAACGCCCTCAGAACCATACATTCCAACTATTTTTCTTTCCAAAACATCTTCGTCAGAGCATTTTTCCCCATAAACCATACGAACATGTTCTGGCAATTTCTCCCAGTTCTGTTCAATAATAACTGCTAACTCCTTTTTTACCCTGGTTTTTGCCCCTTCCAAGTCAAAAGTCATGCCGAAAATTTCTTCCGCGTATTTAAATTATTTTGTAGTCTGGAGAAGCAAAATCTTAAAACGCAAAGCTGGAACTGTATTACATGAAACCGAAAGCTTTGGTCTTACTATCTGGCGGATTAGATTCGCGGCTGGCAGTAAAGATACTCGCAGATTGTTTTGGCAGGAAAAATGTCACAGCAGTCTACTTTATTCTGCCGTTCGGTTCAAGATACAGCAAAAGCTTTGAGGACAGCAAGGCATTCTGCAAAAAAGAACAGATTGAACTGCAGACCATAGACTGCACCAAAGGAAAACTGCTTCAGGAATATCTTGCCATTATAAAAAAACCGAAGCACGGGCATGGAACTGCCCTGAATCCGTGCATTGACTGCAAGACTTTCATGCTGAAGAAAGCAAAAGAGTTTGCTGACGCTAACAAAATCAAGTTCGTTGCAACAGGAGAAGTTCTTGGGCAGAGACCTATGTCTCAACACAGAAGGGCTCTTGATTTAATTGAAAAAGAATCTGGCTTGAAAAGACGGCTGCTAAGGCCGCTCTCTGCAAAACTTCTGCCTTTACCTAAAGGAATTACCAAATCAAAATTCTACGAAATCCGGGGCAGAGGAAGAGAAAAACAATTTGCATTGGCGAAAAAATTCAAGATTTTATATCCATCGCCTGCTGGAGGATGCTTGCTTTGCGAGAAAGGCTTCTGCAAGAAGCTGAAACCGCTCCTAAAGGGAAAAATCTCAGAGTTAGATGTGGATTTGCTGAAGATTGGAAGGCACTTCGAGAAAAGCGCGGTTGTTCTTGGCAAAAACTATGAGCAGAACAAGCAATTAAAGAAGATTTTTGATAAATATAAAATTGGACTGCTTCTGGAGCCGAAAGAACCTGGTCCATCTGCTTTTGTCAAGGATAAAAAGTATATTTCTGAAGCAAAAAAGCTGATTCAGAAGTATTCAAAGCATAAAATCAAGACGATTAAGATTTCTTAGGGCGCGATAAATCATCCATCAATTCCCGTAGAGAATTATATTTGAAATCTTCTTTCCTGTGACATGCATAAATAGCATCTAAGTACGCGATGGGGCCTATCCCTAAGGTTGGTTGAAGATGTAGTAAACTAGTTAATAACAACATTGGCGTATCTCTGCTTATTGTAAGCATGTGCATCTCAAGATTTGAAAATTCGCGGCATCCAATTAATGAAACTTCCCGCCAAAACTTTTCAAGAGCAGGTATTGGTTCTGTATTCTTTCTTGTATCTGTTGAATTTTCTCTTAAATAGGGAAATATGTTTCTAATATGCGCATCAAGAAGCGGCATAACTGGCTTTCCCGCTTGTGCCGCATATTCGCAAATCTCTGTAATACCTTGTTTTGTAGAAACTATAACTGCATGTTCAACTTCTTTGTATTTTAACAATTCTTCTGTTGTTAGTTGCGGTTTTTCCATGCCCAATATGCACAGATTAGTGTTAAAAACCTTACTCGCATCTGAAAAAACATGGCAAACGTTGCACCAAAAACATGGTTCCTGAAGCTGAGAATGTGGCTTTTGATGACAGTTCTATTTGGAATAGTCTATGCTCTTGTTGCTGCAGTAAGCTACATGCTTGGAATTTCAAACTTTATTTTCTACGGAGTTGTTGCGATTGGATTTACATTGCTCCAGTACATGATTGGCCCGTCAATTGTCGGCTGGACAATGGGCGTCAAGTACGTTACAGAGAAAGACGAGCCAGAACTGCACGATATTGTTTCTAATTTAGCAAAAAAAGCCGGCATTCCAAAGCCAAAAGTCGGAATATCTCCGACTACAGTTCCAAATGCATTTGCCTTTGGCCGCTGGATGTCGGATGGCAGAGTCTGTGTTACCAGAGGTATATTGGACCTGCTCAGCAAGAAAGAACTGGAAGCAGTTCTGGGACATGAATTATGCCATTTGAAGCATCGTGATGTGATGGTAATCACATTAATTTCTGTAATACCAATGATCTGCTGGTTTCTTGCAAGAGGTGCACTATTTTCATCCGGCGACAGGAAAGGCGGAGCTGTGGCAATTGGAATCGCTGCATTCGCCTTTTACTTCATAACTAATTTACTGGTTCTTTACGGCTCAAGGATAAGAGAATATTATGCTGATGCCGGAGCAGTTGCTTTAGGCAATGAGCCTCATTACTTGGCATCTGCCTTGTTCAAGCTAGTTCATGGCGCTGCAAAAGCCAATCCACAGGCCATAAAGCAGATTGAAGGCATGAAAGCATTTTTCGCGAATGACATCAGCAGGGCGCATGATGAAATCAGGCAGATAGCTGACCTGGATTTGGACAAGTCCGGGCATATTGATGCACATGAATTGGCGCAGATGAAAAACACGCACATCAAATTAGGCGCTTTAGATAAAATGATGGAGATAATGTCAACGCATCCGAATATGTTAAAAAGAATCAAGGCGTTGTCTGAGATGAAGTAGACTTATTTTTAAGTTCCATGAGTGTTGTGTTCACAGATATTTTGTTTCGTTTTCTTTTAACAGCAAGTTTTTCAAATTCGCCAGGTAATCTGAACAATTCTGTGGTTAGTTCTCTTTCTGATGTTAACATTTCTTTCAGGCCGCATTCTGGACAGGCTGCCAGAGCTTTATCGAATGCTTCAAAAATACGTTGTCTTGCGCTTTGTGCGTCTGTGCCCAAACAATTCTTCTCGCCGTTATGGGCATCCAAAAGTTCCCCCAAAATATGCACTGCATAATCATAGTATCCTGCAGCTTCAGAGACGCCATCAATGAAATCTAAAGGTTTATTGCCAAAATGGCTTGCGATTCGTGCAAAAGTTTTTCCTTGGGTGTAAGATTTTTTAAAAATAGACTGCTCTTTTTCACCAGTCTGAAAATCTTTTATTAATTTGATATTTAACTTAGATATATTATTGCAAATCTCTCTTGACAATTTTCCTGTTTTATGCAATGCAAGTTCTCCAATGTCTAGCATAAAATGTGAAATTAGAAATAGACTATTACCGTACACGTTGTAGTACCTATCTTTATCAAGATAATCATCACAGCAACCTATTGCACCTCTAAAATTAAATATATATGATGTTACAAAGTCGGGGACATTCAATGAGTGTGCTAGCTCATATGCAAAATAAACAAAACCTGGTGCAGGCTCTCTGGGAAACAAACCGTTTCCCATCAGGTCACTTAATTTTTGTTCCCCTAACTCCTGTAAAATATTCTCCAAAGTGTATCTTGCGGTGGGAAGTAGCAATTGCTGCCTTTTTGCAAAATCTCGCTGTCTTATAATATGGGATTCGAAGATATCGTTCACTAATAAATATTCTGGCTTTGCGTGAATAATTTTGTCAGCTTGTGGCACTTCCTTAAGCAAGGCATACTGTGCTTCGAGTGCTTGCACAAAATACTGCCTTGTCTTTGTTTCCCACAAGTATTCGCCCATGCGGCGCTAAAAAAACTTAAATCTTTAAAAGTAAACGTTTACTAAATAACACATGAAACTCATCTCATGGAATGTTGCTGGCATTCGTGCATGCATCAACAAAGGATGCCTTGACTTTATCAAGAAAGAAAACGCTGATGTGTATTGCCTGCAGGAAGTCAAATCATCTGATGTTCCTTTTATTGATGGCTATGAGACATTTAATTTTCCTGCTAAAAAGAAGGGTTATAGCGGGGTCCTTGTGTATTCCCGGAACAAACCCATTTCTGTAAACTACGGTATTGGAAACAAAGATTTCGATGATGAAGGCAGAGTCATTGTCTTGGAATTCGAACATTTCTATTTCGTTGCGGTTTATTTCCCTCACTCAGGCAGGGACTTGTCAAGATTGCACTTTAAATTAAGATTTAACAAAACATTTGAAGAATTCTGCAAGAAACTCGGGAAAAATAAACCTTTGGTTATTGCGGGCGACTTTAATGTGGCGCATACTGAGTTAGATCTGGCAAATCCTAAACAAAATGTGAAAAATGCAGGCTTCACGCCTGAAGAAAGGATGTGGTTCGATTCCTTCCTGAAATCCGGTTACATCGACACATTCAGATTATTTGTTTCTGAATCTGGTAATTACACCTGGTGGACTTACAGAAATAACTGCAGGCAGAGGAATATCGGCTGGCGTGTTGATTATTTTGTTGCATCTGAAAGTTTGAAGAAAAAATTACGGGATGCGTGGATTTTAAAAGACGTGATGGGTTCTGACCACTGTCCTATCGGGCTGGAGATGGCATAATGGAAAGAAAAACATTTCTTATTAGCGGGATTTTAAGCGTGGCCATAGTTATATTGGGTTTTGTGGCGCTGATGTTCCTGGTTTTGCTGTCTTATATTCTGATTGCCGCGGGGGCAATTATCTTCTGGTTTGTGCTGAGAAAAGCTAAAAAAGAAGACTGGTTTGGTAAACCAGTATGAAGCTCTACATAAAGACATTCGGATGCTCTGCAAACCAGGCAGATTCTGAGATAATGGCCGGACTGCTGGATAAAGCAGGCTATCAGCTGACCGAATCTGCAGAAACCGCTGACTTAGTCATAGTTAACAGCTGTATCGTAAAAGGAAAGACTGAGACTCATGTTTTCAAGGAAATTGGCAAGTTAAAGAAACTGAAAAAGAAGATAATAGTTGCTGGCTGCATGCCGCAGACCAAAATATATGCGAACAAATTGAAAGATGTTTCTGTCCTGGGTGTTTTTGAAACCGGAAGAGTTGTTGACGCTGTCAAAAAAGTCCTTTCTGGAAAGAAAATTTCATGGCTCAGCACCGAGAAAAAAGAAAAACTGTGTTTCCCGCGATTAAGGAAAAATCCTGTGATTGCTGTTGTTGTGATTTCATCAGGCTGTTTGGGGCACTGCAGTTACTGCCTTGTTAAGTTAGCAAAAGGCGAATTATTTTCATATCCTGAAGAGTCAATTATTCACGAGATAAAAACTGCTTTGAAAGAAGGCTGCAAGGAAATCTGGATTACCTCCCAGGACTGCGCTGCCTACGGATTAGACATCAAAACCAGTTTGGTCAATCTGTTGAGGAAAATTCTTTCTATTGATGGAGAGTTTTTCGTCAGAATCGGCATGTCAAACCCTGATCATCTCCTGAAAAACCTTGACGAATTGATTGAACTGTACAAGAATCCGAAAATGTTCAAATTTTTGCATATCCCTATTCAGGCAGGGAATAACGAGGTTCTAAAGCTCATGAACAGGAAGTACACTGTTGCAGATTTCAAGCGAATAATCACTAAATTCAGGAAAGAAATTCCTGATATCACGATATCGACTGACTTGATCTGCGGATTCCCGACCGAAACAGACGGGCAATTCAATGATTCTTTAGAACTGATAAAATGGCTGAAGCCAGATGTGCTGAACTTGAACATGTTCTGGCCAAGGCCCGGAACCGTGGCAGCAAAAATGCGGCAGCTCAAGCCTGGAATAGGCAGGGAAAGAACGCGAGTAGTGACTGAAGAATTTGATAAAAACGTTTTGAAGAAAAACAAGAAATGGATTGGCTGGCAGGACCGTGCGTTAGTGGATGAGAAAGGAAAGAAAGGCGGTTTTGTAGCCAGAAACCTGACTTACAAGCCAATCATTATTACTGAAAAAACCAAACTTGGAAATATCATCCGCGTGAAAATTACTGACGCAACTAGGGACTATTTAGTCGGGAAAATTATCTGACTAAGATAACATTTATTAATCGCTACCGGTAAATATGTAGAATGAAAAAACCTAATCTGCTAGTTCTTGGTGCTTCTGGTGGAGTTGCAAATGCAGTTTTACATTACCTCGTGCATCACAGAAATATTTTTGGTAAATTAGTACTTCTTGACAAAAACAAAAAGGTTTTATCAGATTGCTACATAGATCACAAAGGATTGGATTATACGTTTATTCACAAAAAAATAGTTCTTCCGGAAAAAGAAAATGAATATTATGACATATTAAAAAAGCATAAGATAAACCTCGTTCTTGATGTAACAGACATGGATTCTATTCCTGTTATTGAATCGACGAATAAGCTTGGAATAAATTATATTAACACTGCAATGAATGACGACGGAAAAACCGTTGCTGAACTTGTTTATTATATTTTCTCTAGAAGAAACAACCTAACTAACGCAGTTAACATATTTTGTGCAGGAATGAATCCTGGAATTGTTAACATGTGGGTTAGATACGGTATTGAAAAGTATGGTCTTCCGAAAGAAGTTATTCACTTTGAATATGATTCGTCAAAAGTCGCTAGACATTGGAAACCAATCATGACATGGTCCATACATGAATTTATCACTGAAGTGATTAAGGATCCTTCGGGCGTAGTGTTCGGACGAGGCAAATTCAAAAAATTATTACCAAATGCGCTGGAACATCGTGTGGATATGAAACCTATTCTGAGTCCAATTCTAAAATTGCATAAATATCCTAAAGGATTTACGGTTCTTCACGAAGAAAATCTTACAATTGCACAAAAATACAATATTCCTTCAAAATTTATTTATGCTATTAACACAACGACAACAGAGAACTTACTTAAAATCTATAACAAAAACAAAGAGGTTACTAAACAAGCGCTTATCCACGGCGATAACACCAACAACATTCTTGAAGGTTCGGATAGCATAGGTGTTTTGCTCAGATATGGCGATAAGGATGTTTATTATTTCAATTCGGTTCCAAACAATGCTGTGATGGGCACGAATGCAACATATCTTCAGGTTGCTGTTGGCATCTTTGCAGCTATATTCGCGCTACTTTTTGATGGTTTGAAAAAAGGTGTCTACTTCCCCGAAGATTTATTTAACACGCATTACAAATATTACATGTTTGACAATATACGCGTTCAAGAGTTTGTTTTTAATAAAACTGGTGGAAAATTAAAAATCCAGCACTACAACCCTGAAATAAAAGTTAAGCGGACAAATCATTTTGAGCACATGTACTTGTGAGTTCCAAATTTAGCCTGGGGCCAGAAAAACCAACCTGAAATAAGTGAAGCAGCACCTGCTGTGATAGCTACAAATAAAAATGAAGCCAGCGGATTTCCGATAGTTGTTGCAACGACTCCGCAGACAATCGGCCCGACAATAAGACCTAAATCCTTGGACGTGTCAAATACGCCAGACATTTCACCGTATAGATTTTTCGGAACTATTTCTGTAAGCAAAGCCTCAGTACCTGGAATAACCCATGAAATTGCTGCTGCGGCGAAAAGAGTCGCTAAAACGAAAATCGCAGGATTTGTGGAGAGGAACATAAAGTAAGCAGAGCTAAAGAGCAAAAAGAAACCCGCTGTAATTATGTACTTCTTGCCAATCTTATCCATAACATACCCTGATGAATAATAAAGCACGCCTTCAACAGCCATCATTGCACCCAAGAGAAGGCCGGCACCGGTTTCCGTAAACCCGAAACGCGCCATGCTTGCTAAAGGCACAAATGCCCATTCTGCAGCCATCCAAATATAGATTATGAATGTTAAAATATAAAGCGGCGTGGTGTGTTTGTGCACGCCAATAAATTCCTTGAACAATGTTGCAAATAATGTGATTTGAGGTTTATGGTGGTGTCCTTGTTGTTGCTTTTTGATTTTTTTATGTTTGTGTCCCCTAAAAGCAATGGCGCCAAATGCAACAGCAATAAACATAAAGACCGTAACGAGCAAAAAGTTATGTCTGACTAAAAATGTGGCTGCGAAAAAACCTGCAATTATTGGTCCTATGATTCTGCCTACCTGTATTATGTCCAAATACAATGATTCTGCCTGGCTTAGCATCTTGCGCGGACTGATATCGCGGATCAAAACTGCAGAAGGTATCCAGAAACCAACTGAGAATGCGCCATAAATCAATGAGAGTACTGCCAAGACCATCACATTTTCAGTCAAAAGATAGTACACTACACCTAGAACACCCATAGCGGACATTGCAATTAAAATTACTTTTATGCGGCCGTATTTATCTACGGCTAAACCTACCGGTATCTCTACTATAAAAGAAGCTACATAAACTAAAGAAAATATCAGACCAACTATTGCAAAGCTTGCTTCTACACTATCCGTAAAAATTGGGAGTGTGAAGTCGTAAATTCCCATAGCAATTATTGCGATAAATGAGAGTACTGATGCCTTGAAAACTCCGGCTAAAAGCTTCGCTTTTCTCAGCGGCCCGATTGTCATGAATAAATTTAACTATAGTGTATTAAAAAGATGAGTTACTATAATAAAGAAATAAAGAAAAATAAAGAAGTTTTACTTCTTTTTCTTGCCTGCTTTCAAGTGCAATAAGCTGTTTTTTGTTACACTTGGCTTCCAAACCTGTGATGGTAACCATTCAGGCCTGTCTGCTGGTGCTGCAACACGCTTTCTCGTGCCTTTGAATATGTGCACTCTGTCTGTTCCCCTTTCACGCAGTTTAATGTCTGTGAATCCGCGGGTTGCTGCTTTCAAGGCTGCTCTTCGTGGCTGACTTCCTGTGAAAACGTGGTCTGTGTCTTTGCCACCTTGCATCAATACAAAATATTTTTGTTCTCTTGCCATAGTACACCTCCAACGTGTATTCTGAGAGTTTGATTCTCAGCAGTATTTTCCACATAAGCAGAATATATAAAAGCTTCGATGCAAGCCGATTATTTTTGAACTATTGTAAAAAATACCGAGACTTGGGCTGATTTTATAATTTATACCCCAACTTCTCAAGCTGTGCCAATGCAGAATCAAACTTCTCTTTTGCCGTTACAACTTTTGCATCTCCGTTCAGGATGTAATCACCTTTGTTTTGGAATGTGCCTTCCCGGTACATGTCATCTGCTTCCATCCAAAGCGTGTTTGCATCCCTCAGCTGCTGGTGTATCTGCGCAAATCTCTTTGGCGCAGTTCTTGAGAAAAAATCAACTTCCAGCTGCTGCCGGTTTACTTTGGCATCTGCGAATCCCGCGACTGCTGTTGATGAAATAACTTTCTCTGCATTCCATCTCTGGACAAGATTTTGCTCGTCAATCGAGATTTTTCTCATCTCGTTAACATATGTTGCCAGTTTTCCTACGTAAACCTGCTCATCTTTCTGCGCAGCTGTATTGCCCAGCATATAATTAAACCCGTAGAGAAGTCCGGCTGTCAGAAACATGATTGCAAATCCATATACGATTGATTTGGTGAAGTTCTTGCTGACCATCAATTAAAATAAAAAACCTGGCTATTTATCTATTTTGATTTGCTCTGGTCTGCTCTTTTAATCCAATCTATTCCGCCTGACCATTGGGTATATGCTTCGTCACAATCATCGAGGAAACGTTCTAGGCAGTCTTCAAATTGGAATGCATTTTTAAGTTCGGATTGCACTTTTTTAGAAAACTCTCTTTTTTTGATTGCATACCATATTTCTATTATTCCTCTATAATTTTTATGCAAGCAAGCTACCACATCACTGGTGCGTTCGATATGTTCCTCCATTCCAATTCCAGGCACATTGCCGTATGCTGCCAGCACAATATCTGCTGTTAATTCAGAAAATGCTGCTCTTGCAAAGAAGTTTAATGTTGCTTTTATGTCAAAATCAGATTTCCCCTCTAATTTATGAATAGGATTTTGTGGTACAACTGTTTTATTGAACGTTAATACTTTTTTGCTAAGAAACTCCTGCCGTATATCATCTGCATTATGAAGCCAGTGCATATTATTGGTAAATCTTCTTCCTAATGCCCTGAGCGCGTTATTTTCTGTTTCTTCATCATAAAAATTTATTATTACGGGATATTTTCCCATTACGCCTAACGCACCCATAAATCTGTCTGTAAATACTGGTATTGTTGCGAGATTAACATATTGTCCACCTGACGTTTTTATTATTTTTTTATCCCATAGATGCTTCAACAATTCTTTTGTTTGGGTTTTAAGTTTGCATTCGCTGATTGAGAAAGTTTGGTGAATCGCACTTTCATAAAACTCCTGCGGCAAATCGTGTCCGGTGACTAATTGGCCGAACAGCTTTTGAGTTAAAGACAATTCGAGCCAGTTAAAATACATAAAGAAAGGATCATCTTTTTCCCACGCAAGAATATTTTTCGTTGTTTGCTCTTTTGAAATATGCGGTACTTCTTTTAATAAACTATCTACAAAAATAGGCCTGTTTTCTTCGTAAGATGCGAGACTCATAAGAATTATTTGTTTTCAATTCTTGGTGCCAGTATGAACGACATCTGGAATTTGTTCAAGCTCTTGAAGTCCAGCTTTAACGGGTAATCTTTTGCGAATTGGACTGTTACAGTGTCTGCCAATGATGCTGCCCTTGCCATCTTCTTCAGGTATTCAACGGAATAGACTGCTTTCACCTGATCTGCAGCCATCAGCTGCAGCAATGCATCATTTCCTTTTGTCAGTTCAACTTCAACTTTCGAGCCTGCATCTCCTGCAGAAATAGCAAAAAGGTTCTTGTCTGCCTCAAAGGAAACTGCTTCTCCTGCCACAGAGGCATCATCAATGTAGTCCCTGAACTCGGCAGCGTCAACTTCAACTGTCGCCATGAAATCAAGGCTTGGTATCTTGCGTTCTTTTCCTTCCCTCTCGAGCAAAGGCACGTAGAACTTCTTTATTGAGCGTCCGAATATTGTCAGTTTCAATTTGTTCTTTTCCAAAGTCAAAGCCAAGCTGTCAGTGGGCTTAGCCCTCTTCAAAGCCTGCTTCAGGTTATCCAGATTGACTGTGATATCGATAGGTGTCTCAACCTTGAACTCTGTAAAAGCAGATGGCAGCAAATTAAGCACGACCATTGAGATATTTGCAGGGTCCATTGCTATCAGCTTAATCCCTTCCTTTTGGAAGGAGAAAGTCGCTTCGGTTATAAAATCGGACAGTATTGAGATACTGCCGTTCAAAACTCTTGGTTCATTCAATTTAAGGCTGAACATGTTTTATCTAAAAAATAGTAAATATGTTAGTTTTTTAATAATTGCTGTGCTGCAGAATATACAAAAACCTACTTTTTCCTATAAAAGAAGCGATATTTGAAGTATTGGCAATAGGCAATATCCAATAATGTAATTATTAGCAATATGATAAATGCCCATAACAAGGCTGGCGCGAATATCGCGCTTACTGCCAGTAGGAGTAATCCCAGCCCATATCCGAGCCATCTGTAAAAGTCAAACTCTGAATCCTTCATACCTTTCTTCATCTGTGTATCCTTTATCGTCGTTTTGCTGGCGCATTATGTATATAACGCAGTCCGTACCTTGATGCGAACCACTTTTCATAAGCCCAGATAATAAATATCATCAATGGTATCAAAAGGAGGAGTACCTTTGCACCTGCACCTGCGAACCATCCAAATGCCAAGCCGATAATCAGCCACATTGCTTCTTCAAATGTTATGATATCTATCCTTAATCTTCCCTGTGTGTAAGTCTCGTGTCTCTTGTGGTGGAAAGATCCTGGCTGCGCTATTTTGGGTGCCATTTTACGGTGTCACCGATGGTGCTGGGCAAAATAAACTTGTTAACATTCCGCTGTGCGACAAGTACCAAGCCAACCCTATTCCGATTATAAGTCCTACTAACAGGAACATTACATAGTACGTTCCATTCATACCTCTTTTTCCAAACATGGCTGTTACCTCCCCTAATATGCTAATCTTTGAAATTTGTATATTTAAATCTATTGTTACGGACGCAAAAACTTATAATCTGCAAACCAATTTTAGGGGCATGCTGACTGATATTTTGGCTGCGATTATTGTGGCTGCGTCATTTGTTTTCGGGCAGATGCTCTATCTCTGGGCGCAGGAGGAAATTGACTGGCTGAAAAACAGATTCAAATCGCCCGTACTGTCAAAAGCAATGCATTTCGCTCTCGTTCCAGTCGGGCTTATGGGCTTGGTTCAGGGAATCGCAACAAAAACAAACAACTTTGAAATCACTAGTCTGCTGTTGTTGATAGCTGGTTTATTGTTTGGCAGCTTTGTTATTGCTGAGAAAGACAGGAAACTTGCATTCAAGTACACTTCAGAATCTGTAGTCACATACCTGGTTTATTTTGCATTTATTTATTTCCTTCTGAATTTAGAATTACTGTTCTAGGCAAACGCTTTCTTGAAAAGTTCTTTATTGATTTTTGAGAAATCCTGAATTATTTCTGCCTGAATTTCGATTTCGTCGCCGGCGCCCCAGACTTTTCCCATGACTCTGACAAACTGCCCTTCTTTTATTGCATCAAATTGCTTCGGGTCGTTTGAAGGCGCTATGACTATGACTGATGATTCTGAATCATCAAGCATGAAACTGCCTATGTCCGGGTTTTTGTTAATGACAGTTCCTGCAATTGCAACACGCCCCATGTTTTCCTTCAAGTCAGAAATCTTTACGTTGATAGCTGGCGCGCGCTTGAGAATTTTTTTCTCGGTTTCCTTATCTGAAGAATCAAACGCCACCTTTCCTCCACGTGTGCTTGCACTTTGTGCAGCGGAAAAATTCCGTGTCCGGCAGGTCTTCCATTCCCGCCAAGCCGGATGCTGCCTGCGCAACCCACCAGTATGCTTCCTTGTTGCCGCATTTCGGGCATTCTGCATTCACTGTTGCTTCTGTCTCCTCGATTTCTTTTGGCCTGCGCTTGATTTTGATTTTTTCATGTTCTATCGTTTCCTTCATTACGACGTCTGATTTCTCTGCTTTTGCTCTTGCTCCGCATTTCGGGCATACAGATGTCTTGCCGCCCTTGCTTGGCAGCATCAGTGTTCCATCCTTCGGACAAAATTCCATTTCATACCTCACAATCTTTTTGCTAATATCAACGAATTAATAATAGTTTCGCTTCTGACGACTACGACTGGCTGCTACGGACGGCTACGAGTTGAAAGTCTTTTTTTTGGCAGTTGCTGTGCGTTCAAGATATATTTTTCTGGAAAAATCACAATATCTCATTAAAGCTACTACCGATATTCTACTTTGATTGTTGCATAAGGCGATTTAGTGTCTAGTTTGTTCTTCATTAAAGTAACTTTAATTTTTTTGCCATTGCTGTCATCGAGAGTACCTGTTGCTCCTTCCACAAACAGAGTACCAATATATCTGGCTTCGCTAGCGGACATCTCAAGTCTTTCTCCAATGAGCGAGCCTGGTGACGGATGATAACCTGCTATGTTGTAGATTACCACACCTGAATGCTCATTCGACAAACTCCTGTCCCAATAGCTATGTATTGGGTTATTTGACCTGCCTTCTATATAATACATGGGTGCTTTAAAACCGCTTTGAAGAGCTAAAATTTTAGGAGAATTTTGTACAAGAAGAACCTCATAAGTTCCGCTTTTACTTTTGATATCTTCGCTTGCAGCACCTATCGTATACAAAGTTGCTGAAGAGAACAACGTCATGCTAACACCACTACCCATTACATCTAAATCGCCAACGCTACTTTTAGATAATATGTGTGGGTAAAGATCTGGAGCACCAATTATATGTCCTAATTCGTGAGCAATAACTGCTGGGTTAACATTGTTATCTACAAGTGTATCTGTTAAAGTTAACATAGGTACATTACCTGAAGAACCAGAAAACAAACTGCCGCTGTTGCTGAAAACTATAACTACTGTTTGCAGATTTCCTTTGTCCATCCAATTTTTTACGGCGCTGTCTTTGCGTGCAAGTTCTTTGTAATCGTTTATAATAACGCTCAAGCCCGCGCCTCCCGCGCCTGTTTGTGAAGAAGGTATAGTTTTAGAATAATATTTTCCATTGTTGTCAAACACTTTGAATTCAAAACGCAATCCTGCTGCTTCTTCATAGTAATTGTTTACTGTTGCTAGTACTACATTTTCAACTTCATATGCGTCCCAGCCATCTTTGTCGTCATTCTTTCCATAGCCCGTATAGCCATCCCCATCGCGGTCCCTGCCATCACCATAAGAATCTAATTTCTTGTCATCAGTTTTGCCCATAATCACAGCTATTCTTTTTTTAAGCGCGCCAGTGGTTTTTTCAACATTTATTTTAAAACTTATATCTTTAGTTTTCCCGTCAATAAACTTTATTTTTGCATTAATCTTGTGCTCGCCAGGCGCAAATGACCTCACGATGGAACCTATTGCAAGTGTATCGTACCAATCTTCTTTTTTAAGATTAATAAATTTATTATCCTTAAGCGCTTTGTTTAAATATGTGTCTTGGTAAATCGTGGGCGGATATATAATAACACCATTGTTAATTTTTACAAAGCCATTTTCAGATTTTCCTATAGCTATTGGTGCAAACGACGTAAGATAGACCAAATTTAAAATTAATTTTTTATTTTCGCTGGTTAAATCTGGAACAATGAAATTCCCCGTTACAGCGCCAGAAACTTCTTTTTTATAATTTATAGTTATATCAGGTATTTTTACTTTCGCATCAGGTGAGAATAGTTGTAATTCAAAACGTTCAAAATTGTTTAAAAGCATCTGTGAACCGTCAGGATTATAAGCTGACACACGCACATACACTTTATCCCCTTTGCTAAATACTGTTGCTGGTTTTGTTAAATCTGCATCGCTGAAAAATTCTAGTTTATATCTTGGAGATATATGCTGTACCAATCCTGCTCCCCTATATGTGATTGACATAAATGCGCATTGATCCGTGCAGTAGTTAAGAACTGATGTTATCTTGTACGTCTTTCCGTTCCATGTGTCTGTCCATTCAGTACCTAGGACATCACTTCCGGAAACACCCGTTGGTGTAAGTAAAACCAAATCTCCTTCCTTGACGTTATTCAGGTCTCCTACATTTATTGGTCCACCTGTACTGCCGCCACGGATTGACTTGGAATAGCTTTGTTTAGTTTCATATCTCTTAAGCATCCCATCTTCTAGCCTTACATCCACTGCCTCAGCCGCTGCACCTGCTTCGACTGTATACAACCTCTCCTGCTCTGCTTTGAACGCTGCCAACTGAGCTGCAGCTTCAGCATCTGCTTTGGCCTTTGCTGCATCTGCTGCTGCCTGCGCTGCTGCTATTGCGGGATCTAGGATGAATTCTACGTTGACTTGCTCTGATGCATCAACAGTAATATCACAGTATGTTGATCCTTTGTAATTGCATGTTCCTGTCAGGTTTTTTACAACATAACCTTTATCCGGAATTGCATTAAGACTTACATACGTGCCTACAACAAAAGAATTCGCGCATGTAGTGCCACAATTTATTTTATTGTCATCAGTTTTTACGGTTCCATTGCCTGTTTTAGTTACAGTAATTAAATATTCATTTGGCGAGCCAAATAAAGCTCCGACATTTTTTGTTGCATCTATTTTAACATCACAAGTAGATTCGTAGCCTGAACAACTGCCGCTCCATCCCATGAAAATTTTTCCTGTGTCCGGCGTTTCTGTAAGAGTTACTATTTTTGGAACTTCTCCCACTTCATAAACGTTTGAACATGCTACCCCTGGGCAATCAATTTCAGTTGATGATTTTACTCTTCCAGGACCAGTAACATTTACTATCAACGTAGCGCGCGTATTTGAAAATGCTGCGGAAACTGATTTTTCAGAATCAACTGTTACAGTGCACTGAAGCGGATTTGATTCAACTGGGGTGCATCCAGTCCAGCCGCCAAATTTAGCTCCTCTTGTTGCAGTTGCTGTGAGAGTTACTTTTGTGTCTTTAATGAAAACACCTTTTGCTGATGTGCAGTCGCTGTCGCAGTCAATTCCCGGACTTCCGTCAGGACTTGCTTTGACTGTTCCGGTTCCTGCGCCTGTCTTAGTTAATGATAAATATGTTCCCAGTTGTTCTGCGGCTTTGAATGTTGCTGTAACTGTTGTCTGCGTGTTTTTTTCGCTTGGTATTGTTACCGCACATTTTTTTGGATTGTCTGCTGCTACGATGCAGCCGCTCCAGCTTTTAAATACACTATACTCATCAATAGTTGTTGCTGTTAATGTGACTACTGTGCCTTTTTCGAAAAGAAAGTAGCATTGCTTTAAATCGGTATAGCCGCTGCTTGACTGTTCCTGTCCGCATTTAATTCCATACTCCGAATTGTAACCTTTGACGTCTGATGTGACATAGCCTGATCCGCCGTCTATGACTACTGATACTGTTAATCCGTTAAGAACTATATTACTACCAGTTACGCACTGCCCGTCAACATATATTTGCCCGTCGGGGCAGTCACCTAAACCTCCTTTGTTGCCTGACTGGATGCCAAGGTCTAATGTGCCGCCTGATGAAGAATCGCCGCCTGAAGGCTCGGTTGGAGATTCTCCGCCTGACCGAAGACTACTGGGGACATCCTGCCCTCCTTCTTCGGGCGCAATCTTGCCTGATGAAACTCCGTCGCCAAGCTGCATTCCGGCTTCGTAGAATTTTGCAACGTTTTCGCCTGTTGCGAAATACATGCTGAAGACCACTGCCACTAGCGCTGCAATTAAAGCATATTTTGTAAAATTACTAAGTTTAGATTTATATCTCTTTGAACGAGATTTCTTGGCCATCTCACTGATTTACTTTCTTATTATATATAAATATAATGTGATGAACGACGACTGACGACTACGACTGACTGCTACGACTTACGACGGATCGAATCTCCTTGTATTTAGGCTTCGCTGCAACCTCATGTGTTTTGCTGGCTCTGCATCTAAGACTTAGAACTCGTCAGTATTTTCGCCAGTTGTGCCCGCATTTCTTGCACCTGTAAAATTGGGTTTCTGCTTCGTCGCCTGCTCTTGTCTGGACAGTCCAGAAATATGCCACATCATGCCCGCACTTGGGGCATTTTATGTTCGCGGTGGGCATGGTCTCGACATCCTTTGTCTTTTCCTGCGCCACTACCTGCTTTTTCTCTTTCTTTACTTCCTTGAATAATCTCAAATCGCCGGCTGCTTCTTTATGTCCGCAGGACTTGCAGACTACTTCGGTGCCTGCTGGCACAAGTATTGAGCCGCATTTAGGACAAAATTTCAT
>Ga0315268_10002352_pt1 | contig 21405 bp, 27 predicted proteins | sample C1_top_MG_FD_204535 | JGI IMG/M metagenome (GOLD analysis project Ga0315268, IMG submission 204535) | Sediment microbial communities from Yellowstone Lake, YNP, Wyoming, USA - C1_top | ecosystem: Environmental > Aquatic > Freshwater > Lake > Sediment | place: USA: Wyoming | collected 2017-08-01 | reverse complement strand
TCTGTTCATCTACACGCCGGAGGAAATTGAGCTCCTTCTCAAGGAACGCTATCCCTTTTTGCTGAATATCCTGAAAACCGGTAAAACAGTGTATGAGAAAAGAAGCTGAGGCATGGCTCAAGATCTCCGCGGAGGACTTGCAATCCGCAGCGGTCCTATCCGACCAGAAGCTCTTCCGGCCGGCCTGCTACCACGCCCAGCAGTCCGTTGAGAAATGCCTGAAAGCCCTCATCGTCGACCGTGACATCGATATTCCCAGAACGCACAACATCCTGGACCTCATTAACGCCGCGAAGAAGCTTGGATATTCAGTCACAATGACCGACGAGGACGCGGTCTTTCTGAGCAGCATTTACCGCGCTCGATACCCGTCTGACGCCGGGCTCCTGCCGCTCGGTGAACCCATTGCGCAGGATGCTGAGCGAGCATTGAAAATAGCTCGGGAAATAGCGAACTGGATGAAGAAATAAGGGCCTCGGCGGCAGCGAAAGCCTGGTCACGCAGAGGGCCATGTCTTTCTTTGATTATTCGGAACAGTACCGCAAGGACATCGGGATGGTGGACAATCTCGTGCGGCTCGCGTTGGGCCTGGAAGATATCGATGATTTGATCACGGACCTGAAGCAGGCGCTGGATACCATTTAGCCGCACAAACAGCACGCAAAAAGTGCAGCCTCCTTGGTAGTATCAAGGGGGCTTTTTTATTTCTCAAGCTGGATTCGGGGTTTCGTTCAGACGGTGAAGGAATGCGCAGGACAAAAGCTTCAACCTGAAAACCGAAGTTGGAACCACGGATGAACACGGTTAAGATCATAAAACAAAAACTTGTAGACGAGTGGAACCTTTCATAAAGGGTGGCAGATGTTTTCGCTTTAGATGTTGATATCCGTGTTTATCTGTGTTCATCCGTGGTAAAACGGTCTTCCTCGGTCAATCCTCTCACACCGCAACCTTGACCACGATCTTCATCACCGGCTTTGGCGCACTACCAGCCAATTTGGGAGCATGGCCGTCCTCGGGCCAGAGCACTGCCAGCTGTCCTTGTTTCAGGTACACGGGGGTCCACTGTCCCGAAGCCACCGTGCCGAAGCAGAAATCCTTGTCCGCATCATAGGCCTCCGTGATCTCCATCAGCTCGAGCGGAGCCCAGCCGATGATCTCTTCGCCCTCCACGATGTACTGCACGTCGATATACTTTTGATGCGCCTCGAACTTCGGTGTGCTGGTGAATGCGGTCTCGTATCGCTGTACCATGGCAAACACCCGGTCGCCCTCGATCTCGACCCTTCCGTCAGGGAGCTTCAGGAGCGCGGGCTGACGCAGGAAATCGATTGCCTTGCGCAGCAGCGGATCAATGGGTGCCTGGCGCTCAATGTGCTTCAAGTCTGAAACTATCATGTGGTCCTCCGATCGCCGAACTGAACAGAGTTTAGTGTAGGCGGCTGGTGTCGATTATAAGAGGTGGCAGCTCTATAATCAAGAAATTTTGACTGCTAATAAATGCGGTTTTTGCCTTGGGCAAGTCTTTTTAAACATTCAGATCAGCATTCAGTTTCATACACGGCGATTAACCGCCATCATGCCTATTTACTTATCGCATACATTCAATTAGTTATGAGTAGTTTGGGTAATATTACCATTTTAAATTGTTTTTTCATTATTTACTTGACACGAGACCTTATTGACTATATAATATAGTCAATACAATAAATACTAGTAATACACGTCCAATCGCAGTACAGCACTCGCGGACAACACGAGGAGGTAATTACGATGACCAAGATAGCGGAGATGATCGTAAGGAACAGCAAGGAAAAGGTGCCGCTCGGCACGCTGTTGCTGGTGGATGAACTGATCCTGCCCCAGGACCTTGATTTCGCGCTGGACCATCAGAAGCACAGCAATCAGTTGATAGGACAGATCCTGATCACCATCGGGGCTCTGGACAATGAGGCCCTTGAAGAGACACTGAAACTGCAGAACAACAGCACGCTCTCGCATTAATCACCAACAACTATCCCCCCTTGTCTATGAGGTGCAGGAACATCTGCACCTCTTTTTTTTTATCCGTTCCAACGTCGCATTCCGTTCTCAGTCCGGGCGGGGCTTTGTTCTCCGCGTGGGCGCCGCGTTCCACGGATCATCAGGCCAGGGGTGCTTCGGGTAACGTCCCTTCAGGTCCTTCTTGACCAGCGGATATCCCGTGTTCCAGAACCCCTTCAGATCCTGCGTGATCTGCACCGGCCTGCGCGCGGGAGAAAGCAGGTGAAGCAGGACCCTGACCCTTCCTCCGGCAATGCGCGGCGTGTCCGCGAGCCCGAACAACTCCTGCAGTTTTACGGCAAGGACCGGCAGTTCTCCTGAAGCATAATCCAGCGGTATCATACTGTTGCTCGGCACTCTGAGTGCTGCAGGAGCCCGTTCATCGAGCAGCCTCCCCTGCTCCCAGGTCAGACGCGCCTTGAGCGCAGGGAGAAGGTTCAGCCCGCTCAAGGCCTGCGCGCTGCGCACGTTGCCGAGCCAGGAAAGGAGCCAGTCCTCCGGCCGGGAGAGCAGGACGTCATCGGCAAGGTCAGGCCAGGCCTCCTCGGGAAAGGCCCGTTTAAGAAGAGCGACCCGTCCCTGGAACTGTCTGGCCTCTTTGCTGAAGACCAGGAGTCCGGGATCCGTCCGGAGCATATCGCACAGGATAGGCGCGGCCTCTTCATCCGAGGGAATGAACGTGCGTCGGGAAAGCACCAGGGTCTCGAGCCGCTCTTCCCTGGCAGCAGCGATCCTGTTCTCCTTCCTGTCCCATTCCACTTTTCTGACGGTCCGGATGCGGTCGCGGAGATCTTTCCGGATTCGGTCCTCGCTGACCTGCGCAGCAATATAGATAGTGCCTTCGGTCTTTTCGCCGGCGTCGACCTGCAGGGCAATGAGGTACGGGCTGCTTCCGAGCGGGCTGTCTTTGGACAGACGCACCCCCCTGCCCTGCGCCATGACAAAGCGGCCTCCGGCTTCATCCCGTTTTTTGCACACCCGGTCCGGATACGCTGCGAGCAGGAGTCCGGCCAGCGCGTCGCCGTCCGCACTCTCTCCTGTAGCAACCGCTACTCCCTGCATGAGTCGCAACAGCTGTCGCGAAACCCGGTCCACTGCCTTCAGCGCATGCGGATCAGCATACCCAGGCATGCTCCCGCCTGATCCGCTTCCCGTCCGCCATCTGCTGAGCAGCGTTATGCGCTCGGAAATATCGGGTTCAATCGGCCTGTGTTCCTCCATGCCGCGCCGCAGGACATCGCGTTCGCTCAGGAGGGCAGCGAGGTCCGCGCCAAGTCGCTGCCTGCCCTGTTCTCCGGCCTTGACCAGGAGGCGGCTCAACCGGGGCGGCAGCGGAAAGCGCGCCATGTCCCTGCCGATCGGGGTGACCGAACCAGCGGGATCGAGCGCGCCGAGGTCCTGCAGAATCCGCACGCCGACTTCCCACGCCGCAGCAGGCGGAGCGTCCAGCCAGGAAAGCGAGCAAGGGTCCTTCACGCCCCATGCAGCGAGATCGAGGGCAAGCGGAGCCAGGTCGGACGACATGATCTCCGGCTGGGTAAAGGGGGTCAGCCCCTGATACACGTGCCTGCTGTACAAACGGTAGCAGATGCCGGGACCGAGCCGGCCGGCCCTGCCCTTGCGCTGCTCAGCGGACGCTTTCGAGACCGGCACGGTCATGAGCCGGTTCATGCCGGTCGCGGGATCGTACCGGAGCGTGCGCGTCATACCGCTGTCGATCACGGTCCGCACGCCCTCGATGGTCAGGCTGGTCTCGGCAATATTGGTGGCCAGCACGATCTTGCGATGGTCCACGGACGGCAGGAGCGCGCGCTCCTGTTCTTCGAACGGCAGGTCTCCATACAGGCTGTGGACCGACACGCGGTCGTCGTTCATGCCGAACGAGCTGTTCAACTGTTGGGCGCAGGCCCGGATCTCGCCCGCACCCGGAAGGAACACGAGCAGGTCGCCCGATGATTCGTTCAGAGCCGTCCGGACCGCGGACGCGATGCGCCCGGGAAGCGTGGTGCCGCCCTCCTCGAGGTAGCGTTCCTCGACCGGAAAAGACCTGCCCGAAGACGTAATGACCGGCGCATTGCCCAGCAGCGATGCGATGGGACCGCTTTCCATGGTTGCGGACATGATAAGGATCTTGAGGTCCTGCCGCAGTCCTTTTTGAACATCAAGGCAGAGCGCCAGCGCCAGGTCCGCATGGATGCTCCGCTCGTGGAATTCGTCGAAGATGACCATGGACACGCCCTCGAGCGCTGGATCGGACTGGATGCGGCGGGTCAGGATGCCCTCGGTAACAACCTCGATCCGCGTCTTTGCAGAGCTCTTTGCATCGAACCGTATGGCGTACCCGATCGTTTCGCCGGCCTGCTCGCCGAGCGTTTGCGCCATCCAGCGGGCGGCCGAGATTGCCGCGATCCTGCGCGGTTCGAGCATGATCACGCGGCCGTGCCCGGGAGGCAGGATCTCGAGCAGCGCCAGCGGCACGCGGGTGGTCTTGCCTGCTCCGGGAGGCGCGTGCAGAACGACCGAGGGATGAGTTCGGACCGCCTCTTTCAGTTTGGGAAGTATGGTGTCGATGGGCAAGGAGCTCATGGCAGAACCATTCGGGAAGGAAGTATTGCTTTTGATTAGAGTTCCAGTTTGTCTGCTACAGCATGCTCAATGAACAGAAGAAACACTCTTTGACACTGATACCATCCGACAAAAGCTATGAGCGATCATGATCCTTTATATTTTTTCATCTACCCTGATCCGTGTCAAAGGTTCTGACCTGAACTGGTCGGAGCCTGCTTGTCCGGCTTTTCATCAGTCATTGTCACGTTTCTCAACTTCTCTGCCGCGTCCTCGGGGCAGATCGTGTTCACGAACAGCCCCGAGCCCAGCTCGAATCCGGAAGGGATGGTCGTTCTCGGACAGATCTCGATGTGCCAGTGAAAGGACAGCGCGTTGCCCGCATACTCGTCGCCGTGCGGAACCGAATGGACAAAGAAGTTGTACTGGACCCCGCCGAGCACCGCATTGAGCCGCGCCATGGTCCGCTTGAACAGCTTCGCAAGATCAGCGATGTCCCCGGCGCTGATGTCGAGGAAGTCCGCCTGGTGCTGGAGCGGCAGGATGTGGACCTCCCACTCGTACCGGCTCGCGAACGGCTTGATCGCCACGAACCTGCTGCTCCGGTCGATGACGAACTGCCCCACGCTGATCTTCCGCCGCACCTCGCCCGACTCCCGGTCGTACAGGGTCGCCTCATAGGTGAGCGCTTCGTCAATGGAACTGCAGAAGATGCACTGTCGGCCGGTCTGATAGAACGCGCTGCTGTTCCGCACCTCGGCCTGCACATTGTAAGGCACCACCGGCATGGCGATGATCTGGCTGTGCGTGTGGCTGATGCTGGCGCCTGCCGCCGGGCCGAAGTTCTTGAACACGAGCACGTATTTCAGGCGGTCATTGGAATGATAGAGCTGCTCCATCCTGCTCCGGTACGTCGACAGGAGAAGCGCAAGATGTTCGACTTCCATTTCGTGGATCCGGATGCCGTGGGACGAGTGGTCGATAACGACCTCGTGCCTTCCATACCCGTCGATCGCCTGCTGCATCCCGAACGAGAAGTTCGGGTTCGCAACGTCGTCTCCGAGCACGGGATAGAGATTCTCCACGATCCTGAGCTTCCAGTCGCCCTGCGGCGGGACCTGGGCGATCGCGGGCGGCGTTCGCGATTCATTGCCGCGGCAAAAAGGACAGGTGTCCACAAACGGCCGCGTATCGTGCGGCGCGGGAGCCTCTTCCTTTTTGGGCCGCATGCTGCGCGCGGTTGCCACGAGCACGGACTCGCTCGGCACGATCGGATTGATCCGGATCTCGCGTATGGCTTTCTTTTGTCCGGCTATATCAGGCTGTCCGCTCATGCGATCCCTCCGCGCGCTGTCATCATTTCTGCCACGTTCCCTGGAAGCAGATCTCCTGGAGCGGTTTACGCGGCGGACCGTCCTTGCTCTCCCCTGCCGGATACCCGAGGGGGAAGAGCCCGACGACCCTGACCTGCGGAGGAATGTTCAGGAGCGACTTCAGTCCTTCCTCCTCGTAGATCCCGACAAATACCGAACCGAGCCCCAGACCCCGGGCCGCCAGCATCAGGTTCTGCGCCGCGATGCCCGCATCGGTGAGATAATAGCTCTGGCCCCGGATCTCGCCCGACTGGGAGGGATCGGCGCACAGCACGATCACCACCGGCGCCTCGGCAAGCGCCCGTTTCGAGGGGTTCGCGCGGTACCCTTTGGCTGCAAAGTACGACTCCACAAAGGACAGCTCGCTGATCCGCTCTTTCGCGGCCTTGTCCCTTACCACCACCATGCGCCAGCACTGATAATTGGCCCACGAAGGCGCCATGCGCACAGCCTCGAGAACTGCCTGGAGCTTCTCGTCCTCAACCGGCTGGTCCAGATATTTCCGTACGCTCCTGCGCGTCCTGATCGCTTCAAACAGCTCCATCATTCCCTCCTTGCCGTCCTGCGGGCTCTTTCGATTCCTCGGTCAGACGACATTCCCGGTCCGTGATATACAGCTTCGTTCCCTTTTGATGGCTGCCGCTCACGCCGAACGACTCCCGCCTCCCGTCCAGCAGCATGAGATCGACTTCAGGGGTGCGGACGAGCCCGGCGTGCAGCAGATCATCAGGCTCAAGCTCCGTTTTTTCCGGATGTTCGGCAAAGACCTTCGCCCCGCGTGCACAGGCGTCCTGGACCTCGCGTTTGGCTGTTACGTCATACGCCTTCTGCCGATACGCGGCAAATTGCGGGATCGCGATCGCCGCCAGGATGCCGATCACGGCAATGGCAAGCAGAGGCGCCGCAACAACGACCATGCTGTTCACGCCTCCTGCGCGCGCCAGAGCCGCCGTGCGCTCGGCTTCCGATGCGTGCAGCGCGTTCACTTCAAGCAATTTCTTTTTCGCGTGCTGATAATAGAGGTATTTCGCGGACATGCCGAATGCGAACGGCGCAAACAGCCCGACGTACGGAACGCATCCCAGAAGCAGCGGCACCAGCGCCCAGAGATAAAGCTTCCGGTACAGCAGCCACCAAAAGCTGAGGAAGAATGCGGGCCAGTGCCAGGTGGCGGTGAAGGAATCCGCTCCGTTCTGATTGAACTTCCTGAACGCGTCAAGATAGATACCCGAGTTCTTGCCGATGAATACGGCAAGGTCCTGGTCGCCGGAACCCGAGCCGACAAGGGACGACAATCGCGCTCCGCAATGCCGGCAAAAGGTCTCTGCGGGGCCGGCTTCTTTTCCGCATTGTTTACAATACGCCATGCCAATTACTCCCGAACATTCGGATGTTCTGCAACCCGCACGGAGCAGCAGAAGGTGCTTTTCAGCACTGTAGTAAAATTGGCCTATAAAGTCAAACACATTTATGGATCTCGTGCCGGCATGCCGGACAAAGCACACGACAGGAGCTTTTGCTGAAGGTCTTTTTCGTGAGACAGCGTAAAACGATCGATCGTCTGCTACAATAAGGGACAGGGAGACGGTATGAAAACCTCGATCATCATCATTGGCGGAGGGTTCGGCGGGCTGGAAGCCGCGTTCTCGCTCAGGGAACTGCTCGGCGATCGCGCGGAGATCACGCTGCTGGACCGCAACGAGTTCCACTCCTTTATTCCCTCGATCCACGAGATCAGTTCAGGAAAGGTACAGGCCCGCAGCATCCAGATCCCGCTCAGGACGGTGCTTGTGCCGGCGGGGATCCGCTTTGTGCAGGACCCGGCCGCTGCGGTCACGAGCGCGAACCACCAGGTCGTCACCAGCACCACTGTCCTGAAGTACGACTATCTCGTTCTTGCCACGGGCGCGGAAAACCATTATTACGGGATCGACGGGGCGCGGGACCTTTCCCATCGTTTCCGGTCGGTCAAGGATGCCGAGTGCATCTACCATGATCTTGTCCGGCTCCTGTCTGAACAACGCCGGGAAACCCATCTGGTCCTTGCCGGCGGCGGCACGGAAGGCGTGGAAGCTGCGGGAGAGGTCGTGGATCTTATCGAGAGCAGCGGCCGGCGCGACGACCTGGCCGCGGGCAGGATCACCGTAACCCTCATTGAAGGCCGGCAGCAGGTCCTGCCGGGATTCCCGCAAGGAGCAGGAGAATTCGCCGCAGCCTATCTGGCCGGACGGGGAGTAACGGTTCTGACCGATCAGCGCGTGGCCGCATTGCGGAAAGGCTCGCTCGTGCTCGAATCAGGAAAGGAGCTTCCGCAGGACATGCTGCTCTGGTCGGGCGGGATCAAACCTTCCCGATTCATCGAGCAGCTGACGCTCCAAAAAGACGCCGCAGGCTGGCTGATCGTGACTGACAAGCTTTCCACGCCCGACAGCGACCGGATCTTTGCTGTCGGCGACGCGGTAAGCATCCTCTCCCGGAACGGCCCGCTCCTGCTCCCGCGTCTGGCCTACCATGCGCAGGACCAGGCAGTGGTCGCGAGCCTGAACATCGCATCGCACCTGCAGGGCAGACCGCAGAGAAGCTACGAGCCGCGCAAAAAACCGCAGCTCATCTCGATCGGGAGCAACATGGGCATTTTTATCAGCGGGGACAGGTTCAGGACCGGGTCCTGGGTCGTCGGGCTGAAAAAAGCCGTGGAACGGAAGTACCTGCTTGCGGTTCTGAGCAGACCGGCGCTGACCGCGGTCCTGCGGAAGACCCCGGGGTTGGGGCTTATCAAGCGGATGAAATTGCTGTTGCCTTTCTAACGACGTTCCCTCCAGCGTGCTCTTGCAAAGAATCCATTGATGCATTATAGTGTACCGTATCCCGGACACAGGACAGGGCGGAGGGAGCATGCCGGACAATAAGATCCTGATACGCTGCAGGTCGTGCAAGACACTGAACCGGGTCCCTGAAGCGCGGCTCAGGAACAATCCGGTCTGCGGCCAGTGCAAGACCGTGCTCGAGTTCCCCTCCTCGCCGATCAATGTCACGAGCACGAGCTATGATCAGCAGGTGAGGGATTGGCCGGAGGTCCTTGTTGCGGAGTTCTGGGCTAAATGGTGCGGCCACTGCCGCACGATCGAACCGTTTGTGAACAGCCTGGCTGCAAAGCGGGCGGGAAAGCTCAAGATCATAAGGGTCGACGTGGATTCGGAGCCTGCTCTCAGCGCGAGATTCACGATCAAGGCAACACCCACGTTCATCCTCTACCGGAACGGCCGGCAGATCGACCGCTTTGACGGGGCCCCGGTCCAGCCGATCGAACTGGAATACTGGATCGACCGCACGCTCCAGCAGGACAGCGCGCAAGGGTGAGTGGAGCCCCCTCCGGCAGGAGCCGGAGGCTCCCACGAACAACGCGACCTCCCGGAACTGCTTCCTCGCGACTGCTCGTTCTTACCGGTCGCGAGAAAGCGCTTTCCACCCCCGGCGGGAGCCGGGGGATGCCAAGGCGCGGGATGGCGGCCTCATAACATGAGAGAACCACTCAATCGACATGCGGGTTTGGGTCTGAACTAACAGGTTGTTGAAAAACTAATTACGCAGGCTAAAGCCTGCGGCTACCAAATCGCAACGCATTCATTTTATGATCGGTAGCCGCACCCTTTAGGGTGCGTTTTGATGTTACAAGGTCTTTTTCAACAGCCCGCTACGCCGGGCAGACGCGGCCGAGCCCGATCTATCGGGCGAGGGTGGAGCGCTGCGATGACCGACCAGCATAATAACGGAGATCGACAATGCATGCCTGCGCGGACCTGTGAACGGCGGTGCAGAAAGAAACAACAACGACGAGGAACACCTGAAAGATAGTCCGCACAACAGGCTGTTGAGTAAAGATACCTTGCCCCCTCCCTGTTGCAAAAATGCCTTGAACACCCGGCCGATCTCCTGTATATTCCAAAAAGTTTCCTCCTGAGAGGAGTTCCTGTTGGACACCTCACGCGCTCCTGAAAAAAGCAGAGCTGTGCCCCTTATCCTCGCGGCAGTGATCTTCGTTCTCTGGATGGCGCCGGGGCTTACGAACCGCGATCTCTGGAAAGCGGACGAACCGTACAGCTTCGGCATGATCCACCATATTCTGAAGACCGGCGACTGGGTCGTGCCCACGCTCGCGGGCATGCCGTTCATGGAAAAACCCCCGGCCTTTTTTCTCACAGCCGCCGGCTTTGCCCGCCTGTTCTCTCCCTGGCTTGAGCTCCACGACGGCGCGCGCCTGGCCTGCGCATTCTACCTGCTGCTGACCGTTCTGTTCGTTGGCCTTGCGGCAAAGGAGCTGCTGGGCAACAACGCGCTTCCGATCACCATGATCATGCTGATCGGAAGCACCGGCCTCCAGGTCACGTCCCACAAGCTGATCACCGACAACGCGATGATCGCCGGGCTTGCCATGACCATGTACGGGCTTACGCTCTGCCGACGCAGGCCGCTGCTCGGCGGCGTCCTGCTCGGAACAGGCGCGGGGCTCGGCTTCATGTCAAAGGGCCTGCTCGCGCCCGGGCTGGTCGCGCTGACCGCGTTGGCGCTCCCCGCGGTCTTTTCCGAGTGGCGGAAAAAAGAATACCTCCGCACACTGCTCGCGTCAGGCATTGCTGTTCTGCCCTGGGCCGTGATCTGGCCGCTTGCCCTCTATCTCCGGGACCGCGGCCAGTTCATCGAATGGTTCTGGTACCAGAACCTGGGAAGGTTCCTCGGCTATGCCTATGTAGGACGGGAGTTCTCGTTGACGTACTATTTCGTCAATCTCCCCTGGTTTGCGCTGCCGGCCTTCCCGATCGCGCTGTGGGCGCTCTGGCAGCTGCGCTCGCTCAAACGGATACGGCCGGAGATGCAGGTCCCGCTGGTCATGTTCCTCGTCATGTTCATCGTGCTCACACTTTCGTCGAGCATCAGGAACATCTATGCGCTCCCCCTGCTGCTGCCGGTCATACTGCTCGCCGCGATCGGCATGGATTCCTTTCCGCAAAAAGCCCGCCGGGTGATGAACGTTGTCTCGCTCTGGCTCTTCGGGATCCTTGCATGCCTGCTCTGGTTCTCCTGGTTCGCTTCTCTGAAAGGGTCTCCCGCATTTATTGTGGACAGGTTATACCGTTTGCAGCCGGATCATGTTGTCGTTTTCAACAGAAACCTGTTTGCGATCGCCTGCGCGTATAGCGTCCTCTGGATCGCGATGATCGCATACTCCTCGCGCTTTGCGCACGCCTACCTGATCAACTGGACCGCGGGGACCGTGCTTGCCTGGGGACTGCTCATGAGCATCTGGCTCCCCTGGCTCGATGCAGGCTCGGGGTATCGGTCCCTGTTCGAGTCGTTGCGGGAGAACATACCGTACCGATGCAATTTTGTCATAACGCAGGGGTTGGGGGAATCGGAGCGGGCATTGCTTGAATATTATGCAGGAGTAAAGTCCATGTCGGTTGAGGGCAGGGGCGTGTGGGATTGCGATTATCTGCTGCTCCAGGACGGCAGCCTGCAGGCAGCACCGCCGGCCGGTCCGGAATGGCAGCTTGTGTGGCAGATGAAACGGCCAAGTGAGGCAAGCAACCGGCCGGCCAAGGAGATCTTCACCCTTCTGCAACGCAGGGGCGGAAAGCAGCTCTGCCAGGAAGCGGTCAAGGTGCCGAGCTATCGGCTGTATAATTAAAGAAATCCCGGGAAGTCAATTACTGCCACAGTGAACACGATCCGGTACCTACCCTTATAATCCCCCCTGTCAAGTGCAAGTTCGTGCGCACCGCGCCTGATGACCAGATCAAACCCGGACATCAACTCCGGAGATCCTTGACGAAGGTTATCAAATATGCTAACATATCGAACATGAAATATGCCATTGAATACTTCCATGCCCGCGTCCGAAACGACATCGAAAGCTGGCCTGATGGCATATTGGCGGATTATGCCCGCTTGGTGGAACTCTTGATGGAGTTTGGGCCAAATCTGCGAATGCCGCACTCGCGCGCCATGGGCGACGGATTATTTGAGTTGCGGCCGCGGGGCCGAGAAGGCATCGGTCGTGCATTATATTGCTTCGTTGTGGATCGACGCATCGTGATGCTTCACGCTTTTGTAAAGAAGACGCAAGAAACCCCGGAGAAAGAACTACGTCTTGCCCGAAAAAGAATGAAGGAGATACGAAATGGCTGATTTAAAATTTAAACCTGTTTCCCACGACCATGAGGCCTTCCTCAAAAAAGCCTCGAAACGGAAAGAGTTCAGAAAAGCATACGAGGACCTTGAAGAAGAGTATCGGCTTACCCGTGAGATGCTTGCAGCTCGTTCCAAGTTCGGCCTTACTCAGGAAGCTGTTGCAGCGTTAATGGGGACGACAAAAAGTGCGGTGTCACGCTTGGAAGCTGCGGGTAAACATGCCCCCTCTTTGACTACGCTCAAGAAGTATGCGCGGGCAGTCGGCTGTCGTCTGGAGATCAAGCTTGTTCCCACCGCTCGTCTAACCAAGAGCTCAACACGGGCCGCCAAGAAACAGGCGGCCGGTTAGCTTCGAGTCAGTTGTAAGATAATGGTCGATTTAAATACAGAAAAGAAACAACGGATAAGCGCTGTTATTGCCTGCGTACTAGGTGCAAAAGTCTTTAGGGTCACCAATTTGATTTACTGCTGATTTTCGAAGCAATCACGGCCGGGGCTTGAGACCCGCGATCTCCGCCATGCGAAGCTCGGCAGCATGCGTTTTCCCCTGGTGCAGCAGGTCGAGGACGTCGGAGTCCACGATCGCCTGAAAGATCGCCCGCCGTTTGCTTTCCTCGGGTATTTCCTCCAGGACCCTCGTACGCAGCGCGGACAGTTTGGCGAGAAAAAGTCCGTATTCAGGACCGTAGGTCGTCTCAAGCTCCTGTCGCAGCTTCCGTGCGAGTGCCGGGCTGGCGCCGCTCGTGGACACGGCGATCACCAGATCGCCCCGCTCCACGACCGACGGGACGATGAAGCTGCTCTCTTCAGGCGTCATGACCGAATTCACCAGAATACGCTTGTTCCTGCATGCCTGCGCAACGCTGCTGTTGACCCTGGCATCGTTGGTGGCGGCGATCACCAGAAATGCCGGGGAAAGGTCCTGTTCTTCGAACGTCTTCTGTGCATGGGAGATGGCGCCGGAATCAGCGAGGGTGCGGAGTTTCGGAGTGAGCGTGGGACTGAGGACCGTAACAACGGCCCCTGCTTCGAGAAGCGATAACGTCTTGCGCTCGGCCACAACGCCGCCGCCGATGACCAGGCAGGGCCGGCCGCGCAGATCAAGATACGCTGGGTAGTAGTTCATGAGGCCTACAGTTTTTTCAGATGGGACGCGGCGGTCTCTCTCATCGCGGGATACTTCTTCGCAAGCGTTTCGAACCTGGCCCGCGCCAGGTCCCGCTCCCCAAGCTCCGTATACGACAGGCCGGCGTAGTAAAGCGCGTCCTTTTCCGCGATCGAATCGGGGTAGTCCTTCAGCAGCTTATCGCACCTGCCTGCCGCTGATTTGTACGAGTCCTTCTTGTAGTAGAACCTGGCGACGTACAGCTCGTATTCCGAGATCCAGTCGCTGCAGATGGCGATATACTTCTTGGCGATCTCTTCGTAGCCGGTCTTCGGATATTTTTCCACGAGCTTGCGCATTTCCCGGATCACGGCATGGGCGGGCGTGGGGTCCCGGTCAAAGGTCACCAGATCGTTGAAATTGCACATCGCGATCTGGTACTGCGCGTACGGCGCGTCCGTATTCACCGGATGGTAGTTCAGGAACGCCTGATACTCGACCAGCGCCTCGCTGTATTTCTCTTCGCCGTAATAGGTGTCCGCGATCCTGAGCATGAGGACCGAATTATAGCTCTGGTCCGGCGACTTTTCCTGGATCTCCTGGTAGTTCTTGCGCGCCTTTTCGAATTCCTCATTGCGCATGCTTTCTTCCGCCAGGGAGAACGCGGCAACAGGATCAAAGGGCGGTTCCTTTGCAGCACATGCGGCAAGGGAGGCAAGGAACAGGATAATAAGTATTTTTTTCATAGGGAATTGGTTCCGCAGGATGCAGGAGGCCGGCGCCCTCTCCAGCAGCTGGAAGGCCGCACTATAACATACTGGTCTTGAGAATGTCAATGGCCGCCTGGATGTTCGGCAGCCGGGATAACGCAGGAACAGTCGCGCTATTCAAAGCCCAGGTAGACGCCGATCCCGACGTAGGTGGTCCTCAGGTCGTAAAATTGCCCATAGGGCATGAAGCCCTTATACCCTTCGGCAAGCACCCGGATCATGTGCCCGTTCATTTCGTCGCCGTCAAATTGAAGTCCGAACTTGAGCGACGCGTTCGTGGACCACTTGTGGTCCTGGTCGACCTTCAGGTCCAGCCCGCTGATGAATCTTCCCCGTCCAAGGCTCTTTTCCGTATCGTAATATTCCACGCCGGCCTGAAGAATGACCGGCTTCAGCGCGGTCGGTCCCTGGTGGACGATGTACTCGCCGCCGTAATACGTGCGCCAATTCTTCCATTCGTACGATCCGATCATCTCGATCGCCTCGAATGAAAGTTCGACCCGTTCCGTGATATTGTTATGCAGCAGGAACTCATCGCCCAGGTGCGAGCTCTGGTGATAGAATGCGATACGGTACGATTCCGCGCCCTTGCGGAAATGGAGCGGAAAGCCGATGGTATAGTCGGTGTTCACCAGGTCGAGCGAGGGGGTCCCCAGATCAAATTGGCCGTGAATGCCGCCTCCGAAGTCCGCCTGCCAGCTGTAGCCGCCCGTCGTATCAACGGACCGATACAACCCGAAGAACTCTCCATACCCGCCGACCGCCACATGATAGCGATTCGACTGATAATCGAACATACGGTAGCTGAGGTAGAACCGCGGTTCCTTGGGGTCCGCCAGAAGGGGCTTGAACAGGTCGCCTGTCGGCAGAAAGATCGTGGCCAAGGCCTGTTTGTTCTCAGGCTGGTGCGAAGGGTTTTCCTCACGCGCCTCCCCGGCAATGCCGCGTCCCGGGAACTGCACCCACATGCAGACGCAGACCAGCAGCGCTGCGATCGATCGTCCGGCAGCGAATTGCGCACTCACGGTTAAAAAGTGACGTTCTGGCGCTTCATCAGAAGTTCACCGAGATAGGACCCCGGCTTGACCTCCGCGTTCTTGATCCACTCCGCTCCTTCAAGCCCGTACGGCTTGACGCAGGACGCGCAGATGTAGAACTTGCAGTCAAAATCCTCCACCAGGCTTTTCATGAGCTCCGCCACGGGCGAAAACCCTTTCTGCCAGGTGACCGACTCCGCAAACCCTTTTTTTGCCAGATGCACGCCTTCGTTCATGAGGAAGAAGTCTATCTTTGCATCGAACGCGGCCATGTTGGTCGCGAGCTGAAGCGCGGCCGCGGCACGCTCGATAGCGTCATAGGAGTGCGTGATGACGAATACGAATTCCTTGTTTTCCATGGTAAGCTCCTTTGTGATAGGGATGATGCTGTTTAATGAGCGCAGCCGCCGTCTTTGCTATGGCCGCCGCAGCAGCCCTGCATGGTCAAAACAGGCAGGCTTTGCGAGGTGAACAAGGCCATGTTCGCCTGGATCGTCTCTGCCTGGGCCCGGTGGACCGCGATCCCCATCTGATTCAGCCGGGTAAGCGCGCCTGCTCCGATGCCGCCCACAATGATCGCATCGACCTGCTGGTTGTCGAGCGCTTTCATGGGATTGCACGAACCGTGGACATGATGCTGGTCCTTGTTGTTGATCACGCCGATGCTGTTCGTGTCCGTGTCCACGACCATGAATATCGGAGCGGACCCGAAATGGCCGTACACCGCGCTGTTCATGCCTTCATCTTTCTGAACCGGAAAACAGATCTTCATTGATGTTCCTCCTGTGGGTGTCTATTCAAATACGATGGCCTTGCCTTTTGTCAGGGCCGTCGCAACCTTGTTCCGCGCATTTGCCAGGATCCGCTGTACGGTCCCCCGGGACACGTTCATTTTCCCGCCGGCCTCTTCCTGCGTCAGGCCGTCGAGGTCGCACAGCTTGAGGGCTTCGAGCTCTTCGCGATGCAGCAACACCTTGCCGACCTCGGACATCGGTACGCAGGTCGGCTTGAACGCCTTGCCTTTGAACTTGCACCTGCACGTCCTGGGTTTCTTACACCGCGGCGACATTCCAGCCTCCCGTTATTCTGTGCATATGCACAATACAATAGCAGGCGGACCCGCTCAAGTCAAGCGGTATCCGCGGTCCGGCCGCTTTCACGTGACCGGGTTTTATTGAACAGAACGAGGTTTCAGCTTCACGCACCGCTTCAGCTGAGACTGTCTTTCCGAACCATCACCGTATATTTCATCATATTGATCGCCCGTTCACTATGAGCGGCCTAAAACTAGGCTATTTTACCCCTGTATAATCGATAACTCATTTGTTTTTATGGGGAATTACTCCTGGCAAGGATATTGCGCTTACTTCAGTATAGTTCGCATGCGGATATCTGGATCAAGGAGGTAAACCATGAAAATACTCTTAAGCATAATGATTGCGGTCGCATTGCTTATGACCGGACTGGCGATCGGGTTCCAGGCAGGAAAGATCAACGGCTTTGAAACAGGCAGCGAGTGGGCGATCATTCAAGCCGGCCTTCTCGCGCGCGAAGCAGGCGTGTACATGCCGGTGCATCTGGATGAGAACGGCTTCCGGGTCGTGATCAAACAACCGCGGGGCCTGTATAAGAAAACACGTGAGCGCGCGGAGCACTATGACATTGAACACCTAAATGACAATGAGCACCTGAATGACATTGAGCACCTGAATACCAGGGAACACGTGAACGACAGGGAACACCTGAACGAACCCAAAGCAATGGAGCAGCAGAACCCTGATGAAACAACCATAGTCAGCGAGGTTCGACACGAGGTAGCGTCTCTGTAGCCGACATCAACAGCCCATCACCCTTGGCAAGAGCCGGGGGCAAAAAGCGGGATGCAGTTCTTATAAGCAACGCACCTTTTCAAATCTTCGAACCCAGGCGGCAGGTTTCGTTGACAACAACGCGCGCCTCTTCCCTGGTCACCTCATCCGTTTGATAATAGATGAAGTCATCAACCATGTCGCACAGTGCAGCGCGGGGAATATCCGGGGCCAGCTCCCGTACCTGTTCCGTGAACAGTTTGGCCGCGTCTGCTGCAATTGCTTTGTTCTCTATCCTGTTCATATGTCCTCTTTTCCCGAGCGCGCCCGGGCCCTGTCGTGCCTTGATCTCAGCGCATTGATCTGACAAGCGCAAGATACGTGCGGATCCGTTTCGCGTTCGTTCCGACGTCGCTCAGCCCTACCCGGGAAAGCGACCGGACATCGAGCCTGCTGCCGCTCCCTTCCGGTTGAATGCGCACAACAATATCGTCCTTGAATCCGAACCAGAATGTGCTGTCCGTGGCTTCGATCCTGCCTTCGCTGCTATCGCCCGCCACTACGGCCCAGCCCATCTTATGGACCGCTTCCATGGCCAGATCATACGCTCTGTCCTTCGGCAGGGGCAGCATGAGCGGCGTTATGGCGGGATAGGCCGCGTGCTGCAGTTCTGCTACAGCCGGTCCGCCGTACTCCACCGGGTTGATCGCCCCACTCCGGAGCGGCAGCACCGCCACATAACGGGGAGGATCGTCCGTGTCCGTGGTGATGTCGTGTATAAGCGGAGCGCTTCTCGCGGTCACGAACCAGCCGAGCGGGATCGCAGAAGCAAGGAGAGCAAGCGCCAAGCCCGCGATCGAGAGCAGGACCCATTGCTGCCCGGTCTCGGAACGCGACAGGAAGAACGCGCCGAGTGAAACAACGACCGCTGCCAGGCTGCAGAACGTGGCCCACGTGAGCACGCTGAAGCCCGAGGTAAATGACCACCATCCCCATCGTGTTCCCAGTCCGGAACCTGTTTCCGCAAGACCGGATACTACGGCAAGAATCAGCCCTGTCCAGGCAAGAACCATATTCAGCTTCATACCACACCTCCTTCTCTCAACGCAATCAGGACAGCCCTTCCCCTTCTTGATCCCGGTCGATCGCGTTTTTACTTGATCTTCAGTCGTTGCCTGTTCCTTTAAGCGGCTTTTGCTGCTGCGAGCCGCGCCCGAAGCCTGATATCAACGCCGGTCAACGCCATGGAAACCGGACAGCCCTTCTTGGCTGCTTCCGCTTTTTCCAGGAACGTCTTTTCGTCAATGCCCGGGACGATCCCTTCGGTATCCAGTTCGATCGTCGTGATCTTGAAACCTTCCGGAACTTTGTCGACAGTCACCCGGGCGGTCGTGTCGATCTTTTCCGGCTTGAACCCGGCCTGCTCCAGGACCAGCGACAGCGCCATGGAGAAGCATCCGGCATGTGCCGCTCCGAGCAGTTCCTCGGGATTGGTGCCCCGCCCGTCCTCGAACCGCGATGCGAATGAATAGCTCCCCTGATATACTCCGGCGCCCACCTTCATGGTCCCTTTGCCGTTCTTTAAACCGCCTTTCCAGGTTGCAGATGATTTGCGTACTAACATGGTGTGCCTCCTTCTCCTGTTATGCTGCATCGAACAGTATTTTGTCGATCTCGGACAACAGGTTGTGCAGATTATGGCTCTTGATCCATATTGAGATCAGGTCCGCGAGCCGTCCGGGATCATCCTCCTGCAGATAGTGCAGACCAGGCCCGAAGTTCTCCACACTCAGCCTCGGGAGCCTCGCGGACAGGGCCGTGAGCCGATATTCCGTATTGTTCGTATTGATCGCGCCGGGCGTTGCCTTGATCCAGAGAACAGGGCAATCGAGCTGATGCAGGTTCCGTTCGATCTCCTCGATGAACAAACTGCCGGCTTTTGGCTTGCCTTCGATCGGGATGAGCTGCGGAAAGACCCTCACCGGCCTTCTCGATGCCACGGTCGGGAACGGCTGTTGGTAATGTTCCATGACCTCTTTGGTCATGTGCTCTTTCCTGACCACGGACCCCGGCAGGACCTTGTTCACGAAGAGATTCATCACCTGGAGCAGAAGATACCCCACCGGCGACCGGAAAAGCCTGAACATTGTCTTGAATTTGCCGAAGTCCTTCCACGCAGCGTCCCAGAGAAAGGTTTCCATGAGAACAACGGCCTGGACGTTCCCGGGATGCGAAACCGCGTACTGCATCCCCAGCGGTCCGCCCCAGTCGTGCAGGACCAGAATGATGTCCTTTAATCCGAGTTTTTCTATGAATCCCGCCAGCACCCGCGTGTAGAGATCAAGCGTATAGTCGCCGTCCTCAAGCTTGCCTGATTCGCCGAAACCCGGAAGATCGAGCGCAATTCCCCGTCTGCGGGTTGCCGCTGCAACACCCGGCAGAACGTTCCTCCACACATAGGAAGACGTGGGGTTCCCATGAACGAACAGGATCGGAACGCCCCGGCCTTCCTCGATGTAATGGATCCGGTGTCCGAGGACATCCACGAAATGGCTTGCAAAGGGGAACGCCGCTGACGGCTGTTCATCCTGCTTCCGAACACTGCTCATATGCCCTCCTCGCCAAGCTAGCCACCGGTATCTAAAATAGCAAAGCCGGGCTCGCCTCAGGTCATCCTTCGGCAGCCCGGCTGTCTTCTGTTCCCGTCACTTCTCTTCAGCAAGACCCGCGGCATTCCTCCCCTCCCTTGCGGGACGGTCGGCTTTATCGGGATAATTACGGTCTGATTTAAAGGTAGCACCGCGCGGGAAGCCTGTCAAGGAAAGCACGCGTCTTCCAACAGCGCTTTTTACTGCTTTCGTAAATTACGTTTCGCCTGTTAACAGAGAATGCAACCGTGCATTATCTGCATACTAAAGTCGCACGACGATACGGGTCTGCTATTTGAAAACCATTCAATGTTCTGCTATGCTTACACAGGTATACGTACACTACAAGGAGGACACATGATACATCTGCGCATGACCTACCTCATCACGCTTGTGTGCATGACCGCCACACTGGCTTTCGCTGCTGCCGAAGATGTTGCCAAACACCCGTCGTGCAAGCACTGCGGCATGGACCGGGAGAAGTTCAGCCACAGCAGGGTCCTCATCAACTTCGATGACGGCTCCTCATCAGGCCTCTGCAGCCTCCGGTGTGCTGCGGTCGAACTGACGCTGAACATCGACAAGACGCCGCAAACCGTCATGGTCGGAGACTACAACAGCAAGATGCTGATCGATGCGGAGAAAGCGTTCTGGGTGATCGGCGGTTCCCGGAAAGGCGTGATGACGCAAACGGCAAAATGGGCCTTTGCGCAGAATACCGATGCAGAGAACTTTATCAAGGAGAACGGGGGCAGCCTCGCGAACTTCGACGGCGCGATCAAGGCAGCCTATGCGGACATGTACGAGGATACGAAGCTGATACGGGAACGAAGAAAGATGAAGAAGCAACAGCATGCGGAGCCGAAGTCCATGTAAACCGCATGCGGAACGCCGGAGGGACAGCACTGTTTGAATACGGCTCCATTGGAAGGTACCGGACCCTAAGAAGTTTTCGGATGGTTCGCATTGGTGCTAGCTGAACTCGGCAGGGAGGTACGACCATGAAGATACTTATCAGCATTATCGTTGCGATCGCGATGCTTCTGACCGGTCTCGCGATCGGGTTCCAGGCAGGAAAGGCCGACGGCTTCGAAACCGGCAGCGAGTGGGCGATCATACAAGCCGGTCTTCTCGCGCGGGAGGCGGGCGTGGACATGCCGGTGTCTCTGGATGAGAACGGTTTTCGCGTCGTGATCAGACAACCGCGGGGCCTGTATCAGAAAGCGCGTCAGCGGGCCGAGCACTATGACCCGGCGCAGGCAACCAAGCCCAAACGCGCGGAGGTCCTGAATCTGGCTGAAACAATTGCGGCCGACAACGCGCTTCAAGAGGTGGCATTCAGGAGATAGCGGTCGCTGTGTAGCCGTGCCGCACGCCGAGAGATAGAGCTAGGCGGCCTTTTTTATCTTCGAGGACCTGGTCGGCTTGGTCCGGGGTTCAATGGTCAGTTTTAGTCCCATGGAGTGCAGCAGAGTCAGAATGTTCTTGATCCCGGGATTGCCTTTTGATGAAAGCATTCGGTACATACTCTCCCGGTTCAACTGCGTCTTTTCGGAAACAGCGGCCATGCCGCCATGCGCTTCCGCTACGTTCCTCAGTGCAAGAAGGAACAGCGCCTGATCGCCTTCCTCCATCGCCGCGCTGAGATATGCTGCAGCCTCGCGGGGATTCTTCAAAGCCTCGACAAGGTCTTCCTGATAGGTTGTCGTTTTTCTAGCCATTCCTTTTTCTCCTTGTGTGGTCTTCCCAGTACGTTTGGGCCTGGGTTATATCCTTCTTTTGAGACGACTTATCTCCGCCCAGCAGAAGCAAAACCACGGTTTTCTTGTCCAGCCCGTAATAGACACGATACCCCGGACCGTAATCG
>Ga0315268_10002350_pt1 | contig 21408 bp, 20 predicted proteins | sample C1_top_MG_FD_204535 | JGI IMG/M metagenome (GOLD analysis project Ga0315268, IMG submission 204535) | Sediment microbial communities from Yellowstone Lake, YNP, Wyoming, USA - C1_top | ecosystem: Environmental > Aquatic > Freshwater > Lake > Sediment | place: USA: Wyoming | collected 2017-08-01 | reverse complement strand
CGCAAAGGCGGCCCTGGGCTATTTCTTCCACGCTTGTGGGCGCTACCTGCACCAGATGGTGCGCAAGCGCCGCCGTGTCTTGTTCCGACGCCGTCTCTCGGTTACCTCTTTCTACCCATGAGCGAAGCGAGAAAGGACCGCCATGCGCTACGCCCTCATCTCCGACATCCACAGCAATCTGGCCGCTTTCCAGGCTGTGCTGGACGACGTAGGCCAGGTGGACGAGTTTTGGTGCCTGGGCGATGTGGTGGGCTACGGCCCCGATCCCAACGACTGCATTGATTTGCTGCGCTCGCTGCCGCATCTCTGCCTGGCTGGCAACCACGATTGGGGCAGCATCGGGCAGGTAGAGCTGGGCTATTTCAATGCCGATGCCCGGGCGGCCTGCCTCTGGACAGCCCGGCAGCTCACACCGGCGCATCGTCAATACCTTCAAGAGCTGCCACTCACCCTGGAGCGAGACCGCTTCACCCTGGCCCACGGCAGCCCCCGCAACCCCATTTGGGAATACGTCATCACCGCCAGCGTGGCCAAGAGCAACCTGGCCCATTTCTCCACCCAGTTCTGCCTGGTCGGGCACAGCCACCTGCCGCTCATCTTCCAGGAGCCAGACAAGGACAAGGGCAACCCCAACCTCTGCCGGCTGGTGGATTACGCCATCGGCGAGCCGCTGCCCCTGGGCGAGGCGCGGCGCATCTTCAATCCCGGCAGCGTGGGCCAGCCGCGTGATGGCGATGCACGGGCCAGCTACGCCATCCTGGATACCGATAACGAGACTATTGAGTATCGGCGTGTGGCATACCCCATTGAAAGAACACAACAACGCATGCAGGCCGCCGGCTTGCCTTCTAAACTCATCGCCCGCCTCAGCTTTGGGATGTAAACCAGAACGCCAGATGTAGTCATTGCGCGTCCCCAATGACGCGGCGTCATTCCTGAGCGCAGAAACTTGCCAGCCCTTGCCGGCCCGCCCGGGGCTGAAGCCGCCGGGCTTATTCAACGAAGCTCTGCGGGCTGAAGAGCCCCGGAGGGGCTTCATAGACTCAGCCCGGCTCCTTCTAGGGCCGGGCGATCTCTGAGCGGGCGCGCCGCCCGCCGCCCCATTCTCACACTTTGAGATTGCTTCGCTCCCTGCGGTCGCTACTCAGAAACTTGACTCGTAATTGCCGTAGGGCAGTGCCCATGGCCTGCCGCCCAGATGCGCAGAACAGGGCGGCGGGCGCCGCGCCCGCCCTACGGATGCAAACCGCGCGCTAGTTTCTGCCCTCGGGAATGACGCCGCCGCGTCATTGGGGACTCGCAATGACAGATAAGGAGTGCCTCTATGACCGGATCTCAGCCACTGGCAGGGACACCACAGTCTGTAGACTTTTGGCAGGTGCTGGCCGGACGGCGCAGCATACGCGCTTTTGAGCGCAGCAAAAACGTCTCCGACGAGCAGGTGCAGCAACTGCTACAGGCCGCCATCGCCGCCCCCTCGGCGGGGAATATGCAACCCTGGTTCTTCTACGTTGTGCGCGACCCGGCTGTGCGACAGAGCCTCGCCCAGGCTGCCTGGGGGCAGGGCTTTGTGGCCGAGGCGCCGTTAGCCATTGTCGTTTGCGCCGAGCCAGAGCGTTCCGCCATGCGCTACGGTGATCGCGGGCGCAAACTCTACTGCCTGCAGGACACGGCTGCGGCCACAGAGAACATCCTCCTGACCGCCGTGGCCCTGGGCCTCAGTGCCTGCTGGGTGGGCGCCTTCGACGAGGCGGCCGCGGCCCAGGCCCTGCACTTGCCACCAACACAGCGCCCGGTGGCCATCCTGCCCATCGGCCACCCCGCCGAGTCCCCCGCTAGGCGGCCGCGGCGTCCCCTCAGCGAGGTCAGCCGCACGGTATAGAGGCCATACACAACCGTGGATTAAAACTCAGACTTCCTCAGTCTTTAAGACTTTGGAAGTCTGATCATTTCTGTAGATGAAGCTGCTCACACGCGCCGGCCGCCCTTGAGCTCATCCTGCAGAGCCTTCAGCTTGTCCCATTCGCCGGCCGCCGCCAGTCTGGCCTGCTCTGGCCAGGTGGTGGGGTCGGCTATTCTGATGCCAGCCTCTCTGAGGATCTGCCGCAGTCGCTCTACGTCGGTGGCCGCCAGTTGGGCAAAGGTGTTGATGCCAGCAGCCTGGAACAGGCTGGCTATCTTCGGACCAATCCCCTCGACGATGGCCAGATCGTCCAGCGCAGGCTTCTCCGGGGCCCTCACCTCTGAGACCGGCAGCGTCGGCTTTTCCGGAACTTTCACTTCGGCCACAGGCGGCACCACCTTCTCCACGACGGGCGCCTCTGGGGCGGGTGCCGGTTTGGCCGGGACGTAAGGCTTAGGCGGTTCAGGGGCTGGCGGGACTGCTTTGGCGCGGGAGCGGGGTCGCCACCACCACCAAAGAACGAAGAGAAAAGCCGCCAGCAGGATTAACAGCAACCAAACCCACCAGGGTAGGCACCATCCTTGCTGCTCGGCTGGCCGGGACATGCTGGTGGAAGCCGCGGGAGCCAGGCCAACTGCCTGTAGACCGATTAACCGACGATATTTGCCGGACATAGCGTTTTCCCTCCTTGCTGAAGTTAATGCCTGGGTTCGTAGCAAGCGCTTCCAGCGCCTTAGGCAAGCGCCGATCTATTGCTGCACCCGGTAAGGCGGCGGGGCAGGCGCTCACTACGCACCAAAGGTTCTGCGTGGCGCAGCAGGGTTCGCCCTGATGCGTTCTCTCTAACCTATCACCTCCTCTCAGACCAGCTCCCAGTGCTGGGCGGTGTTACCACTTGTGGTAAGACTCGCTGTGCCGCCGAAACTCAATGCGCTCCTCGCCCAGCAGGTGGGTCTCCAAAATGATGTCGCTGGACTCCTCCAGGCAGGATACCCAGTGAAAGGCTTCTTCCAGGGTCTGGCCGGTGGAGAAGCAGCCGTGCCCCCGCAGCATGACGATCTTGTACTCGCGCAAGGCATTGGCGATCAGGTCGGCCATTTCGGGCGAGCCGGAGGCGAACTCGGCGGCCACCACGGGCACCTTGTGCAGCAGGTACGATCCTTCCACGTCCAGGGGGATGATCTCGTCGCGGGTGAGGCTAAGGGCGATGGCCGTGCGCGGATGGCAATGTATCACGGCCAGAGCAGAGGTTCTCTGGTAGATCGTGCGGTGCACGATCAGCTCACTACTGGAACGGGCGATGCCGCTATCTTTGACGTCAATCCCGGTCAGCACCAAATCTTCCGGCTTCAGGCGGCCCAGTTGGGCGCCGCGTCGCTTGATGACCAGGTGATTGCCCACCCGCACGCTCATGTTGCCGCCGTGCGAACTGGTAAGCTGCGCCAGGTAGATGTCCCGCCCGATGTCCCGAAATTCCTCGTACAGACGCTGGTCAATCATCGCCGGTCTCCTCTGCCACACCTAGTTTAGCACAAACTATGGTGCCGTGCAATACGGGGCCAGGTAGCCCCTTGTGGGCGCTGGCTGGCCGACAGGCACAAGGCCCTAAGCTGCCGCCTTTGCATATTCCAGGTCCAAAGCTGCCAGCTTGGCCGGGGTGGGTACGCCGTGCGCGTCCCAGCCCCGGAACTCGTAGTACTCTGCCAACATGGGGGCCAGGCGCACTACGTGCCCGGCACTGGGCCCTACCGGCGATGGCTCGTTGAGCAGGCGGTGGGGCAGGGTGTCGTCAGCAGTGGTGAAACCCTCCCGCAGGTTGTACAGGCGCTCCAGATTCCACACCCGCTCCCCCACGCGCAACAGGTCTTCAGCCTTATACTGCTCGCCGGTGACGGCGGTGAGCAGACGGGCAAAGTACTCCTCCGACACGGCCAGGTTGACGAACTTGCAAACCACCAGGCTGTCAATCACGGCGGCGGCGTTTTGGTGAATGGCCACGATGCCGGCCTTGCCCTGGGTGGCGAAGCGGTCAATCAACCGCGGCAGGGCCAGCACCTCCGGGCCGAGCATGTTGCCGCGCAGGTGGCAGGCCCCCCGATTGGAGGTGGCAAACAGCAAGCCCTGGCCTTGCATGCCGCGCGGATCGTAGGCGGGTAGCTCCAGGCGCTTGACGCTCATGGAGAACTCCGGCGCCCCATGGGCGGCGGCGAAGCGATAGCTGCCCTCAGCCAGCTCATCGCCCAGACCGCGCCGGTAAGCCATGTCGCGCAGGGTGTCCAGCAGCAGGTCGGCGCGGCCGAAGCGCAAATCGCTGCTGATCAGGCCGCGCTCGGCCAGCTCCATGGCGCAGGCAATAGTAGAACCCGCCGAGATGGTGTCCAGGCCCAGATCGTTGCACAGATAGTTGGCCTCGGCGATCACCGCCATCTGGTCAATGCCGCACTGCGGGCCGAAGGCCCAGGCCGTCTCGTATTCAGGGCCTTCGCCTTCCGACTGGCCAGTGCGGGTCAGGCGCGTGCAGGCGATGGGGCAGGCCCAGCAGGCTTTGCTGTGCACCAGGAGCTTTTCCGTCAGCCACTCGCCGCTGACCATCTCCGCCCCCTCGAACTGGCCAGACTGAAAGTTGCGCGTGGGTAGGGCGCCAATCGTGTTGATGATGTTCATGACCACGGCGGTGCCAAACTCCGGCAGGGCCTGCGAGGTCAGGGGGTTGGCCTTGAGCAGCTTGCCCGTCTCGTACAAGACGAAGCGGAAGAGATCAGGGTCTTGGGGGACGTTTTTCTGGCTGCCTTCAACTACGATGGCCTTGAGGTTTTTGCTGCCCATCACGGCGCCCGGCCCGCCGCGCGCCAGGGCGCGCGAGCCATCGTTTATGATGGCGGCGATACGGCTGCGATTCTCCCCGGCGGGGCCGATGCACAGAACGTTGCGGCGATTGTTGTCCTGCCCCAGCGCCGCCGTCGTTGCCGAGACGGTCTGGCCCCACAGGTGAGCGGCGTCTTCAATCACCACCCCGCCCGGCTCGATGCGCATCAGCACCGGGCGGGCTGCCCGGCCGCGCACGATCAGGGCATCGTGGCCGGTGCGCTTGAATTGCATCCCCCACCAGCCGCCGCTGTTGGCGTCCAAGATCGTCCCCGTCAATGGGCTTTTGGTGGTGACCGAGAAACGGTTGCTCGTTTGGGCGCCGCTGGCGGTCAGGGGCCCGGTGGCGAAGATGAGGACGTTTTCCGCGGCGAGCGGCTCCACCTCCGGGCCGACCAGGTCCCAGAGCAGACGTGCCCCCAGGCCGCGCCCGCCCAGGAACTGGTGGGCCATGTCCATGTCCAGCGGCAGGGTGCGCATCGTACCGCTGCTGAGGTCAATGTCCAGGATTTTACCAGCCCAGCCGTGCATAGGGTTCAACTCCGTGTTGCGCGGTGCGTGTCCGTGTTGCGTGGTGCGTGTTCCGTGAAACGTCAAACGTCAAACGTGAGGCGTGAAACGCGATGCGTGAGCATCAAAAATCACGTATCACGTATCACGCCTTATCCCGGGTAGCCACTACTCCCATCAGAGGCTGCCGTGCCCCGCTCAGCGGCGATCCTGGCCTCGTAGCCGCTGGCCTGGAGGGCGGCAAGGGGGTCGGGCGCCAGGCCCATTTCCACACGCACCTGCGCCAGCAGAGGCCGCACGTCGGTCTCGTAGGCGTTGGTCAGGCAGCGATAGGCCCCCAGCACGTCACCCGCCCCTTGCGCCTCGGCCAGGGCGCGCCGATCCACCAGCAGGGCGCGGGCGTAGGCCGCCTGCACGTTGATGACCGATTGCACCATCGCCTCCAGCTTCGGCTCGATGTTGTGCGACTGGTCAATCATGTAGGCCACGTGGCGGGCGCAATCGGCGGTAGCCGCATCGCCCGCCGCAGCGACCAGCTCATTGAAGATCAGGAATAGCTCAAAGGGGTTGACCGTGCCGACGATCAGGTCGTCATCGGCGTACTTGCGGCTGTTGAAGTGGAAGCCGCCGAGCTTGCCCTCGTCGAGCAGGAAGGCGACGATGTGCTCAATGTTCGTTCCCTGGGCGTGGTGTCCCGTGTCCACCAGCACCTGGGCCTGCGGCCCCAGGCGGCTGGCGATCGTGTAGGCCATGCCCCAATCGGCCAGGTCAGTGTGGTAGAAAGCGGGCTCGAAGGGCTTGTACTCGATCAACATGCGCATGCCCGGCGGCATGGCCCGGTACGCCTCGCCCAGGGACTCCAGCAGACGATGCTTGCGGGCGCGCAGGTCGTCCTGACCGGGGTAGTTGGTGCCGTCAGCGAACCACAGGCTGAGCAGGTTAGAGCCGGTTTTTTGCCCAATTTTAACGCACTCCAGAATATGCTCGATGGCCCGGCGCTGGACGGCTGGCTCTGGGTGGCAGATGCTGCCGAGTTTGTACACATCGTCCTGGAAGACGTTGGGGTTGATAGCGCCGATGGCCAGGCCCTGTTGGGCGGCGTATTCTTTCAGGGCGATCCAATCGTCCACGCGATCCCAGGGGATGTGGATGGCTACGGTGGGGCAGATGCCGGTGAGGCGATGGACCAGGGCCGCATCGGCCAGCTTCTCGTAGATGTTGCGGGCGGCCCCTGGCCAGGCGAAGGTCTTGAAGCGCGTGCCGGAGTTGCCATACCCCCACGATGGGGTCTCCAGGCGCTGCGCTTTCAGCGCTGCTTTGACCGCCTCCAGATTGACGCCACGGGCCGCCAGTTGCTCGGCCAGGGCAGGGTAAGCGGCGAGATGGTTATCCATACTGACCCCCTATCAGCGTACATAAGGAACCACAGAGGCACAGAGGGCACAGAGATTTTTGTTTATATTTTATTCTCTGTGTTCTCCGTGTCTCTGTGGTGACAAGTGCTCTACAGCCAGAACAGGCGGCGGGCGCGGCGCCCGCCCTACGCCAGGCACTCTACAGAGACACCATCAAAGCCAAAGGGCACCAGGAGGTAATCGTCTGTCCAGCGGGTGTAGTCGCGGAATTGATCCGGCCCGGTCCAGCCCAGGTCGCCGCCAGCAAGGTGGTGCGGGCCGAGGAGATTGCGCAGCGTGCCCACCAGCTCGATGGCAATGACGTTCTCGCCGGGGCGCCAGGCCGCCGTCAAGTCCAGGCGATGTGGCTCCCAGGCCACCGTCCCGACGTGCTGGTCGTTGACACGCACGTGGGCGAGGGCGGCGCGCAAGTGGCGAAAAGCCAGCACCACGCGCTCGCCAGCCACCGGCAGGGTGACGGTCTGGCGCAGGGTAGCCCGCCCGGCGAAGAAGGGCAGTCCCTGGGCGGTCAGATCGAGCGCCAGGCCATCGCCGCTGCGTTTAGCCTGGGCGTGGGCCGACAGAGGCGTCAGGCGGAAGTCGGGGGGCGTAGCGATCGAAGACCTGGCCGGTGACGCGGCTCTCGTGCCGCAGGCGGCGTGCCGCCACGCCGAAGTTACCCAGCAGGTAGACGCTCTCCAGCTCTGTGTCCCGGCTGCAGACCCCGCCAAGTAGCACTTCGTTGCGCCCGGCGCGCACGGCAGCGCTTATGTCAACTTTGCGGAAAGCCGTGTCCGTCCACCAGCCGCAATCGGTATTGGGCACGGGCTGCCCATTGACTGTGATGGTAAAGCGTTGCGGCGACTCCAGAACCAGGTAGAGCGGCAGGGAAGGTGGGGCCGCGGCGTCAAAGGTGAAGCACAGGCCAAACGGCGTGCCCGGGCCGGCTTGGGCCACCTGCTCGTGGGCGCGCAGGATGTACAGGGGCGGGCTCCACTCGCCCTCGCCCGGGCGCACCTGCGCCATGTCCAGGGTGAGGGCGTTGGGGCCGCTAAGCGTCAGGTCCCACGTGTCGCCCAGGGGAAATTCCGCCACCACACGCTCCACCACCGGCGTCACTTCGGCCGGCGGCTGCTCCCGGTGCAGGACAAGGAGGTGCGAGCCGACCGGCGGGAAGTCCAGCACAACTTCCGTGATGCCTTCGTGCTGGCGGCTGGGCAGCGGGCGCACCTCGCCGGTGGCGGCGTCCCACTCTTCCAGGCGACCGGTGCCGCGCAGGTGTACGGTAGCCGGACCGCCGTGGTAGAGGTCGGTGTTGGCCAGAAAATAGCAGTCGGAACGTGTTGCGTGTTGCGTGTTCCGTGGGTCCAGACGGCGATGGTGAGCCCAAATGGCGGGATGGCCGGGGATGCGGACGTCAAAGGGCAGGAATTCGTCCAGGACGGCGGGCAGGGCGGACGGCGTGACCAGGTGGGTGGTGGGCGGCAGGACGGGAGTATCGGCTGGGCGCCCATCTATCAAAGCAGGTACAGGCTCCAGGGACAAGACTGGGCCCCCGACGGCGGCAAATTCGCGCAGTAGCCGGACGGTGTTGGCGGCCAGGGTCACGCCCGGCGGTACGATCACCAAGCGATAGGCCATGGCGCCGACCACCAGTTGTGGGCCGCTCTCGTCACGACGTACGTGGGCCGCACACTCGTTTTCTAGCAGCAGCTCATCGCCGAAGTGGAAATCGCGGTGGGCGCGCAAGAGGGCCATCGCCAAATCATTGAGCGCCTGATCGAGCTGCCGGACGGCCTGCGGCGCACCGGGGCGGTAGAGCGTCCAGGCGCTGCCGATGGGGTGGATGACCAGGATGTCTACCACGCGGTGGCCCTGGCTGAGGGCGTAGCTCAGGCGGGCGAAGTAGTCGGCGATGAGGCGGTTCTCCGGCCACCACGGCTGTTGGTAGAACAGGTTGGCAGGATAGTCGCGCTTGCGTTCACCCCGCATAGAGTAGAGGGCGAGGTGGGGGTTGTTCAGGTTGATGCCCAGGACGTAGGCCCAGTCGCCGATCCACTTGCGCCCGGTGTGGGCGAAGTCCTGCCCGGCGCAGCCGTAATTCTCGCACAGGGCGCGCTCCTTGCCCATCTGGCAGACCACGCTGTCCAACTGCTTGATCGTCAAAACTGTGCCCTGCTCGCTGTTGATCAGGCGGCCCAGCTTGTCCACGCCGGGGAAGTGCATGTAGGCGTAGTGGGGCATGGCCGCGCCCAGCCAGCGGATTTGCTCCAGCAGGCTGTCCTCAGCCATGTAGTGGCCGGTGTAGGCCAGGTGGTGGGCCTCGCACCAGGCGTAGTACTGGCGGGTGTAGGCGGCGACGAAGCGTTCGGTGATGGCACGCCAGTAATCGTAGCGGAGGCGAGGAAAATCGCCCACGTCAAAGAAGAGCGATGGTAGATGAGGCAGCAAGTCGTAGCCGGTGCGAGAGTGAAAATACTCCGGGAAGTCGCCTGTCCAGGGGAGAACCAGTGGCTGGCTCGGCCAGCGCCGGCCGTAGAACAGGACACACGGCTCGTCGGTGAAGATGCCAGGCACAGTCTGGCCAAACTCCTGGCCGATGGTGCGGGCGTAGACCTCGTGGGTGGAGTCCAGGAAAGCGCGCACAGCGTCCGGGTTGAGCAGGTCGAGATAAGCGTAGTCGTTGAACTTGGGATCGCCCAAGGGCATGGTCTGGACGTAGAATTGCACCAACCTCTCCCCCAACCCCTCCCCGCTTCGGGGAGGGGAGACCTCCCCCTTCCCTCGGAGGGAAGGGGGCTGGGGGGTTAGGTCCGACCTCACCCCCGTCCCCTCCCCGAAACGGGGAGGGGAGATTTCCCCCTTCCCTGATAGGGAAGGGGGCTGGGGGGTTAGGTCCGACCTCACCCCCGTCCCCTCCCCGAAACAGGGAGGGGAGATTTCCCCCTTCCCTGATAGGGAAGGGGGCTGGGGGGTTAGGTCTGCCCTCACCCCCGTCCCCTCCCCGAAACGGGGAGGGGAGATTTCCCCCTTCCCTGGTAGGGAAGGGGGTTGGGGGGTTAGGTCTGCCCTCTCCCCCGGCCCCTCTCCCCCAGGGAGAGGGAGATTAGCTCCCCCTTCCTGTGGCGGGAAGGGGGCTGGGGGGTTAGGTCGGGATGAAGACCATGGCGTTATGTCAACCAAATCACCCTCCACCTCCTGTGCCGTGAAGGTGGCGATGCGCTCGGCGAGGAGAGCGGGGCGGTTGTCCACCTTGCAGACCAGGCACTGCGCCCGATAATGGGGATGGGCAGCGACGCTCAGGCCGCCGGCGAAGCCGCTGGGCCATTTGTCCTCGTCGTACAGCCAGGCATTGAGGCCGTGCGCCCGGGCGGCGGCCACGCTGGCGCGCACGCACTCCAGCCACTCCTGGCCCAGGTAGGGGGTGCGCAGACCCACGCGGGCGTGCATGAAGAAGCCGCCCCAGCCGCCCTGGGCCATCAGGGCCACCTGACGCGTCAATTCCTGCGGATCAAGTCTGTCGTTCCACGACCAGAAGGGGACTTCGCCGTAGATGTTGGGTGGATGCTGAAACTGCTCTTGGTTCATTGCTCTGAAGCCTCCGTCTTGGGGGTGTGTGTTAGAAAGGGCGAGGCATTCGACCAGAATAGCGGGCATTAGGCCATAATACATGCGTAACGAGGATGCAGTGGTTGAAACAGCTTATGGAGGAATGCCTCGCCCCTACAGCGTCACGTGAAGACAACAGCTCGGTGTTGTCTTGTTTGGGGCCAGCGGTGGCAACGGAAGGGCACGGATAAACGAATGGCAGAGACGCTCCTAGACCACCGTTACCTGCCCCACTACCTGAAAGCTGCTGAACAAAACGGCGGTGCTCTTTTTCACCAAATCGGCCGGTTCAGGCTGACGCCCGCCGACGGCAAGCTGGAACTCGCCGGGCTCAATCACCCGCCGCCCCGTGTCGTCAATCAGCGAGAGTTGGCGCGGGGTCAAGATGAAGGTGACGGTTTGCTTTTCGCCGGGCGCTAGATGGAGACGCACAAATCCCCCAAGCTGTCGAATTGGCACCGGCACGGAAGCAACCGTATCGCTAAAGTACAACTGCACCACCTCGTCGCCGGCCCGCTCGCCCACGTTCTGCACATCCACGCTGACGGCAAGCGTCTCGCTGGGGGCAATGGTCGCCGCGCTCAGCCGCAGGTTGCTGTAGGCAAAGGTGGTGTAGCTCAGGCCGTAGCCGAAGGGGAACAGCGGCTCACCGCGAAAGTAGCGGTAGGTGCGGCCCGCCATGCGGTAGTCTTCAAAAGGCGGTAGATCGGCCACAGACTTGTAGAAGGTTACCGGCAGCCGGCCGGCGGGGTTGTAATCGCCAAACAGAACCTCGGCCAGGGCGGTGCCGCCTTCCTCGCCGGGATACCAGGCCTCCACGATGGCCGGCAGGTGCTCGCTGGCCCAGTTGACGGCCAGGGCGCTGCCGTTGAGCAGCACCAGGATCACCGGCCTGCCTGTGGCGTGCAACGCCTGGAGCAATTTCTCCTGCACGCCGGGCAGATTCAAATCATCACGATCCCCCCGGCTGCGCCTGCCGCCAGCCACACCCTCCCGCTGCCCCTCCTCGCCCTCCACAAGCTGCGAGATACCGCCAACAAAGATGACCACGTCGGCACGCTCAGCCAGGGCGATGGCTTCGCTGAAGCCATCGGTGTTCTCGTCCAGGAGGTCACAGCCGGGGGCGTACAGCACCTCAGTCGCTGGCGAGAACCGGGCCTGGAGGCCTTGCAATGGGGTAACAGACCGGGAGGGAGTGCCGTGGTAGTTGCCCAGCAGCACGGTGGCATCGTCGGCGTTGGGGCCGATGACGGCGATACACCTGAGATCCTGGCGCAGGGGCAGGAAGTGGTTCTGGTTCTTGAGCAGGACGATGGACTCCCGCGCCGCCTGCAGGGCCAGGGCACGATGTGCCGGGGAACCGTTGACGGCGATGGGGATCTGGGCATAAGGCACCATCTCTGGTGGGTCGAACAGGCCCAGCCGGAAGCGGGCCGTGAACAGCCGCTGCACGGCCTGGTCAATGGTTTCTTCGGTGATCAGGCCCTGGGCGACGGCGGCGAGCAAAGCGCCGAAAGCTTCGCCGCAGTTCAGGTCGCAGCCTGCCTTTACAGCCAGCGCTGCCGCCTCCTCCACGGTGGCCACCACCTTGTGGTGCTTGTAGATGTCGCCGATGGCCCAGCAGTCGGAGACGACGTAGCCGGCAAAGCCCCACTCCTGGCGCAGGATTCGGCCCAGCAGCGTGGGGCTGGCACAGCAAGGTTCGCCGTTGGTGCGATTGTAGGCGCCCATCACAGAAAAGGCCTTTCCTTCCTTGACGCAGGCTTCAAAGGCGGGCAGGTAGGTCTCTCGCAAGTCACGCTCGTCTACGCGGGCATCAAAGCGATGGCGCTCCGCCTCTGGCCCGCTGTGCACGGCAAAGTGCTTGGGCGTGGCCACCAGCTTGAGGTAGCGCGCATCATCGCCCTGCAGCCCCCGCACGAAGGCCACGCCCAGGCGGGCGGTCAGGTAAGGGTCTTCGCCGTAGGTCTCCTGCCCGCGCCCCCAGCGCGGATCGCGAAAAATGTTGATGTTCGGCGACCAGAAGGTCAGACCCTTGTAGATGTCGCGGACGCCCTGCCGCACCGCCTCATGGTGCTTGGCCCGCGCCTCGTCGGAAATAGCCACGGCGATGCGGTGTACGAGGTCTACGTTCCAGGTGGCAGCCAGGCCGATGGCCTGGGGGAAGACCGTGGCGATGCCGGCGCGGGCGACACCGTGCAGGCACTCGTTCCACCAGTTGTACTTGGGGATGCCCAGGCGCTCGATGGCCGGGGCATCGTGCACCATCTGGGAGACCTTCTCTTCCAATGTCAGGCGGGCGACCAGATCGGCCACACGCACTTCCACCGGCAAGTTCACGTCTTGGTACGCCGGGTCATGTTTGGCAGGCGTTTTGTCCATCAAGTCCCTCCTATCAAGGATGCCAGGCGGCCATAGGCTTCTTCCCAGCCGGGGCCGCTGACCGGCTCGTAGGTGGCCAGATCGCAGGAGTGGCGCACCAGGCGGCGGCCCTCGGCCAGCGAGGCGATGTACCCCCGGGCCATGCCCTGGACAATGATGTTGCCGATCGCCGTGGCCTCCACCGGCCCGGCCACTACACGGCGACCAGTGGCGTCGGCGGTGAGCTGGCACAGCAGCCAGTTCTGCGCCCCGCCCCCGACGATGTGAATCGGCTCCAGGCGACGCCCCAGGATCTTCTCCAGCCGCTCCAGCACCCAGCGATATTTCAAGGCCAGGCTCTCCAGAGCGCAGCGCACGACCTCGCCGGGGCTCTGCGGCACCACCTGGCCCGTACGCTGGCAGAAGGCGCGCAGGCGGGCAGGCATATCGCCGTGTTTGGCAAACTCGGCATCGTCGGGGTCAACGATGCTTTGCCGGGGAGCCGCCTGCGCCGCCATCTGTGCCAGCTCGTCGTAGGAGAACTCCTGTCCCTGGCGCGCCCAGGTGCGCCGGCACTCCTGCACCAGCCACAGGCCGGTAATGTTCTTCAGGAAACGGAAAGTGCCGCCCACACCGCCTTCGTTGGTGAAATCAAAGGCCAGACCCTGCTCGTTGATGATCGGTTCTGGTAGCTCGGTGCCCAGCAAGGACCACGTGCCAGAGCTGATGTAAACCACCTCGCCTTCGGCGGGCACCGCCGCCACCGCCGAGGCGGTGTCGTGGCAGGCTGGGGCGATGATCGGCACGCTGCCCAGGCCCACCTCATCGGCCACTGCGGGCAGAAGCGGGCCCAGGACGGTGCCGGAGGGTACGATGGGGGGAAAGATGTGGCTGGGGATGCCGAATCGTTCCAGCAACGGCCGGGCCCAGTCGCCCCGGCGAGGGTCGTAGCACTGGGTGGTGGTGGCAATACTGAACTCGCTGACCTGGCGACCGGTGAGCCAGTAGTTGAACAGGTCAGGCATGGTCAGGAAGGTCTGGGCGACGTCCAGCACTGGCGAATGCTGGATGACCATAGCCAGCAACTGGTACAGGCTGTTGATGGGCATGAACTGGATGCCGGTCTGGGCGAAGATTTCCTGGCGGGGCAGGCGGCGGAAGGCTTCGGCCAGGATGCCATCGGTGCGGCTGTCGCGGTAGTGGTGGGGGTTAGCGAGCAACGCGCCGTCTCGATCCAGGAGGGCGAAATCCACGCCCCAGGTGTCCAGACCCACCCCGGCCAGGTCGGCCCCGTGCTGGCGGGCCACAATCCGCAGAGCCTCTTTGATCTCAGTCCACAGGCGGAGCACGTCCCAGTGCAGGCCGTCGGGCAGGCGTACCGGGACGTTGGGGAAACGGTAAACCTCAAAGAGCCGGAGGCGTTCCCCGGCCAACTGGCCCAGGATAGCGCGACCACTTTCCGCCCCCAGGTCAAAAGCCAGGAAGTAGTGGATGTTCATCCTGTTACCACTCCTGCTCTTCTTCCTCCAGGATGGCTGGCGTGGTAATAGGCAGCACCACCCGCTCTTCTTCGGCGCGCCGGAAGCGGCGGGTGCGGGGCAGGGTAGCGATGGCCTGCCGGAAAGCAGCCACGGCGGCTCCCAACGACTCAGCACTCTCTCCCAGGACAGGGCCCTGCAAAAGCAGCGCCTCCGCCCCGGCGTGCCACAGGGTGGCTACGTCCTCCGGCCGCAGGGCAGCCTGGGCGGGCACGATGATAGGCTGGCGCACCAGATCGGCCAGGAGGCGGTAACGCATGAGCGCCTGGAAGGTCAGCGGCTGGCCCTGCTCCGCTGGCGGCAGGATGGCCGCCAGCACGGCATCCACGTCCAGGACGTTGAGGGTGGCGATGAGCCGCTCGTCGTAGGTGTGATCCACGGCGATTATCCGGCCCATGTTCAATGCCTGCAGATCGGCGGGGGCATGGTGGGCGTAAAGGATGACGAAGTCGAAGCCCCTCTCGGCTAGGGCGGCGAGGTCGGCGGGCGTCAGGCGATCCTCGGCGAGGGCGCCGCAGGGACGCTCGCCCGCCAGCTTGAGGATTGCTTCCCTATCGCCCGGGGCGTGGAGGGGCAGCACCAGGGCAGCGGCCCCGGCCTCCAGGGCGGCCCGGGCCAGGGCCTCCTCGCTGCGAGGCAGGGTGACCGCCAGAAGCAGCGCTGATCTCTGACTCGCAGTTTGGCGCGCCAGGCCAAAGCCCATGCTGGATTCGCCGCCACGCGCCGCCTGGCGCAACAGCTCCACGAACTTGCTCATCGTTGGCACTCCTGATGGGGTATGGACGTGATAAAGCGCCGTCAACGGAGGAAATGACGGCGCTTCAGATGGCGCTGTAGAATAAATCACCACCGGCCGCGCCACTAGGCACGCCGTACGGAGCGGCCAGGCCGGCGCCGGCGGCGTATGGCCGGCGGCTTTTCGGGGCCGAGCAGCCGCCGGAAGTCATGGCCGCGCTCACGCAGCAATTCGTGCATGTCCAGGAGATCGTCGGCGCTCACCGGGGTCTGTTCCCGGAAGCGTGTCCACTCCTCCTCGGAGACGTCTACGACCACGGGTGTGCCCTGGTGGATGATGGCCGTCACCAGGCCGTGGCTGCGGCAGCGCGGGCAGATAACGTGCAGGTACCAAACGTCGTCCTGGAAGGCCAGGACGCGGACGTTCTCCGCGCGATAGCGGCGCCCGCAGAACATGCATTGTACCTTGGTCATCATCTGTTTGATTAAGCGTTCTTCGGCTGTACCCATGGTTAACCTGCCCCCTTCCTGGTCGGACGCCGTGCCGCGTCGCCGCTTTTTGCTTTGCCTGGCTGAGCCTCTTCCACCTGGCTCTTCTCCTCAGCCAGCTTCTTCGCTTCTTCTTCCTTCTCTACCAGCACAGTCACTGCTGGCTCCAGGCCCGTACCCAGCTTGATGGGCACTTTGTGCTCGCCCAGGTGGCGGATAGGCTCCTCCAGGATAATATTGTGCTTGTCTATCGGCTCGCCCAGTTGCTGCTCCACAGCCTCGGCGATGTCGGCGCTGGTGATAGAACCGTAGAGGCGATACTGTTCGCCCACCTTGACCTTGAAGTGGAGGGTGAGCTGCGCTAGCCGCTCGGCCAGAGTGCTGGCCTTTTCCTGAGCGCGTGCCCGTTTGGCCGCCTCGATCTGCTTCTGGATGGTTACGCTCTTCAAAGTGCCTTCTGTAGCCGCCACGGCCAGCTTCTTGGGCAAGAGATAGTTGCGGGCGAAGCCTTCGGCGACTTCCTTCACCTCGCCAGCCTGGGCTGTGCCTTTGACATCGCGTAGGAAGAGAACTTTCATCCCTGTTGACCTCCATGCGCTTCGTTCCGAGAGGGTGGTAGCTCAGACTCCGGGAGTCTTTTCATTAGCCTCCACTCGCTTCATTCTGGGCGGCGATAATCGCCGGCAGCTCCTGCAGACTGCGTACCCGCAGGCAATCGGCCTGGGGCTGCAGATCGTAACGATCAATGAGCACGGGCACCAGACCGGCGGCCCGCGCCCCCAGCACGTCGGCTGTATAGACGTCGCCCACGTGCAGGGCCTCGGCTGCCGTGACGCCCACCTGGGCCAGGGCGATCTGGAAGATGCGCGCCTGGGGCTTCTCGCTGCCTACGGCCAGAGAGCCGACCACAGTATCGAGATACGGCTCCAACCCCAGGTCCTGGACGTGGGCCTCCAGGCTCAGGTCCCAGTTGGACACGATCCCCAGCCGCAGTCCGTGTTCCCGCAGGGTGGCCAGGGCAGGCCGCACGTCCGGATAGAGCACATTGTGACGGCGTTTGACGTTGGCCCGGAAGAGGGCGATCATCTCCTCCTGCCAGCCATCGCCGCTGAGGGGCAGATGGTGCAGGAATGTACGATGATATTGTTGCAATAGGCTCTGATAGGCCGCCTCTGTACGCTCTGCCAGCGGGATTTTGGCGGCCCAATCGTAAAAGGCCAGGTCGGCGGCCAGATAGGCCAGCCGAATACGCCGCAGATCGAAATTGTAACCCTTGCTCCGCAGGTAATCCTGGACGACGTTTTCCCGTGCCGGCTCCTGGGTGGAGAGGGTGCCGCCCATATCGAAGAAAACCGCTTTGACCAAACCGTTGTCCTCCTGTATGGCTACGGCCATTTTACCACAACTGGTCAGGCAAGGCAAGGGGCCAAGTTCCAAGTTCCATGTTCCAAGTTTCACGTTTTGACCCTGGAACGTGGAACTTGAAACGTGGAACGTGGAAGTAGTGCCCTATAACTCGACAGGCGCTTCAATCATGCGTCATCTGGCGCGAAACTGTGATGGCCACTCTTCTGTACAAAACAGTTGACAATCTATTGCCTATTATGCTAGAATAAGCAGCCAGAGGGGGTGATGATATGCTGGTAGACCTCGAACGCATCGTGCCGCTAACGGAGGCTCGGGCGCGTATCGGCGAGATTGTGGAGAACGCCGTAGGTGACCGGTTTTGGGTCATCGCCAAGGCGGGCAAACCGAAGGTGGCTGTGATAGACATCCAATACCTTGATGACTTGATCCGCCGCGCCTGGTTCGATGACCTTTCTGCCCGCACGCAGGGGGCCTTCCGCCAATACCTGAGCAGCCGTGGCCTGGACGCCGAGCGCATCAGTGAAGAGGAAGCGGAATCCATCCTTCAGGCGTAGGAGACGGTTATGAGCGCCTTACTCACCGTCGTCCTGGACACCAGCGTGTGGGTCAGCGGTGTCTTCTTTCGCGGCACACCTTACCGCGTCTTGCGCGCCTGGCGCGACCACCACTTCGACGTGGTTTATACGCTAGAGGTGCTGCAGGAGATTGCCGACACCCTGCGGTCCAAGGCGCTGGCCTTCGGTGCTGCCGAGGCCGATGCTCTGGAGTGGGTAGCTTACATCCGCGCCTTTGCCCGTAACGTGGCTGCCAGCGGTGCAGGAGCCGGCGTTTGCCGTGATCCCCGCGACGACAAGTTTTTGGATGCTGCCATCACCGCCAGGGCCACCTACTTGGTCTCTGGCGATCGCGACCTGCTGGACCTGGGTGAAGTGCAGGGAGTCAAGATCGTCTCGCCCCAACAGTTCCTCGCCATCCTCGGTTCATCTGCCTCAGACCGGCATTGAAACCAATATCCCTTACGCCAGCTTGTAGCCAATTTTCCTCAAGAACCCCTTGCGCCAGGCGATGCCTTCCTCGTCCTCAATCCCTTGGGATTTGAGGCCATCAATGACACCCAGGATGCCGCGGCCGGTCGCCGTCTCGGCGATGACCACCTCTACCGGGTTGGCCGTGGCGCAGAAGATGCGGCAAACCTCCGGCACCATCTTCACGGCGTTGAGCACGTTGATGGGGTAGGCGTTCTTGAGGAAGATGATGAAACAGTGGCCGGCGGAGAGGGCGTAGGCGTTCTGCCTGGCCAGGGCGATCATCTCCTCGTCGGTGCCGATCCAGCGTACCAGGCAGGCCCCAGAGGATTCACAGAAGGCCAGGCCGAATTTGATCCCCGGCACGGCGGTGATCAGGGCCTCGTATATATCTTCCACGGTCTTGATAAAATGGCTCTGGCCGAGGATGAAGTTAACCTCCTCCGGCTTCTGGATCTGCACGGTCTTCAGGTCCATGATGTCTACCTCCTGTGTATTGGGTCTGGGTTCGTAGGGGCGAGGCATTCCTGGGAGGCTGTTTCAACTCTATTGTATCCTCGTTGCGCAGGTATTAAGGAACGCCGGATATTCTGAGGAATGCCTCGCCCCTACTTGCTATTCGCCGGCCTCCAGCGCCAGCAGGCAGGCGAAGTCCGCCGCTTGCAGGCCGGGCGATTCAATGCTGTGTTGCTGGTAGAACGCCTGCACCCTGGCGACGATTGCCTCCGCCCTGGCCTCCACGCCCTCCAGCGCCTCCTCCAGCGCCGCCAGCTTGTGGGCGGGATAGAAGAAAAAATCGCCAGAGAGATGCACATCGTGCACACGATTGTCACTGAACACGGCCGTAGCACGCAGCAGGCCGCCGGGGGCCTTGTGCAGGCGCTCCACGACGGTAACGCCGGTGGCGATTTTGACCTGCCGCCCCGGTCGCGGCCGACGCTCGTGGCCGTGCAGCCATTCCGGGCGGGCGAACTGCGCCCCTAGCTCCTCCACTTTGGCCCGCAGGTCGCCGTCCACCGCCCGTGGGGTGAGTGGCCCCAGCAGGGGCGCAAAGTGCTCTACTAGCCGGGCGGCGAGCTCTTCCAGAGGCGGCTCACGTCCTGTCTCGCGGCGGATGGTAGTCAGGTTCTCGCCCAGGGTTTTGTACACCTTGTCGCGATACTTCTCATCGGGCGCCCGCAGCACGCGGCTCATCATTTCGTAGTTGAAGTCCACAATCAGATTGCCCACCAGCACCGCAGCATCGGCGATGTCGGCGGCGCCATTGCCGGAGATCTTCCGCCCGCCTACTACGATGTCGTTGACCGGCTTGTAGGCGGCGGCGATACCCAGGTCACGATAAACCGCCACTACCGGCTCCAGGAAGCGACGATAGAAGACCTCCTTGCTCGCTGGCACCAGGAGGTTCTGGCGCTGCAGCACAAGCTGGTAGAAGAGCTGCCCGCGGTCGAGGTACACGGCTCCGCCGCCCACCTCCCGCCGGAAGACAGGGATGCCGTGCTCCTGGCAGAAAGGCAGATCAATCTCCTGGCGGGCGTCCTGGTGAAAGCCCAGGCAGACGTAGGGGCTGGCCGGCTGGCACAGGATCAGCCCCTCCCGACCGAGCCGCGGCAGGGCGTGGTAGATGAGCTGGCTATCCGGCCAGGGGACAGTCCCCAGGTTGTACAGATCCATGCGTAGTCGGCTTCTCCTCTGTCATGCTTCTGGGCGATAGTATAGCATGGTGGGCCGCAGAGCGCAAGAGAGCTTTGGGGCATCGGGAGCGTATCGCCTTGGGGACATGTAGTAACGATTTTAATCGTCGTTCCCGCGGCAACGGCGACTGAAGTCGCTACTACGTCCGCGCATAATGCCTGGTGGGGCAGTTTTGGCATGTCCCAAACCCGTGACGCTCCCGGGCATCAGTTGCGGTTAGAAGCCGCGCTATGGTATAATGGGGGCGAAATGACTCAGCCCAAGCTTTTGCTCGCCAGCAACAACGCCCACAAGCTGCAAGAACTGCGCGACGTGCTGGCCGGGGTGCCTTTTGATCTGGTCGCCCCGGCCGACGTGGGCCTGGATCTGAACGTGCCGGAGGATGGCGCTACCTACGCCGAGAATGCCACCCGCAAGGCCAGGGCCTTTGCCGCTGCCAGTGGTCTGCTCACCCTGGCCGACGACTCTGGCCTGGAGGTGCAGGCCCTGGGTGGCCGGCCGGGCCTCCGCTCGGCGCGCTACGCTGGGGAGGGCGCTCCCTACGCGCAGCGCATCGCCAAGCTGCTGGGGGAGCTGGCGAACGTGCCCTGGGAGCAGCGCCAGGCGCGCTTCGTCTGCGTCATAGCCATCGCCACGCCGGGGGGCGAGGTGCACCTGTGCGCGGGCGAGTGCGCCGGTCTCATCGCCTTCAGCCCTCGCGGCGAGGGCGGCTTCGGCTACGACCCGGTGTTCTTCCTGCCGGAGCAGAACCAGACCATGGCCGAGCTACCGGCGGCGATCAAGAACCAGATCAGCCACCGTGGTCGCGCTGGCCAGGCGGCACGGGCTGTGTTGGCCAAGTTGAGGAAGGAACAATGAAAAGGCAACCGACTCTCCTTGCCGCCTTAATCGTGGTGGCGGGCCTGAGCCTGGGCGCTTGCAGCGCCACGCCCACGGCGACCCCCGTGCCGCCCACGGCCACGCCGCCGCTCACGCCTACGGTCACGCCAGCACCGCCTACACCGCTACCCAGGCCCACCACCTTCCCGCTCACGGTCGGCACCGACGCCACCTTCAAACCTATGGAGTACCGGGACGAGAGGAGTGGGCAGATCGTCGGCTTTGACATTAACCTCTGCAACGCCATTGCCAGGGAGATCGGGGCCTCGGCTACTTACACCAATATCGCCTTTGATGGCCTTTTCACCGCCCTGAGCAACAAGCGGCTCGATGCGGTCGCCTCCGCGGTCATCATCACCGCTGAGCGCCGGAAGCAGTATCTATTCTCTGCCCCATACCTTCTGGCTGGCCAAATCGTGACCGTGCGCGCCGAGGAGAAGACTATCACCGGCCCGGACACCATCGGCTGGGGCAAGAAGATTGGCGTGCAGTTGGGCACCACGGGTGAGGAGCAGGCCAAGAAGATCGCCCAGAAGAGTGGTGCTGAGGTCAAGAGCTACGACGACGTCACCCTGGCCTTCGCCGACCTGACAGCGGGGCGTCTGGACGCCGTGATCTATGAGTTCCCGGTCACCGCCGATTACATCGCCTCCAACCCCAACGCCAGGCTGAAGACCGTCGGCAAGGTCTTCACGGAGGAATACTACGGCTTCGTCTTCAGACAGGATCAGCAGGATCTGGTGGAGAAGGTGAACGCGGCGCTGCAGAAGCTCAAGGACAGCGGCCAGCTCGCCGATTTGCAGAAAAAATGGGGCCTGGCCCAGTAGGAACTAACCACCAAGCATGCCCTGAGCCTGCGAAGGGGCACCAAGAGCACCAAGTTTTTTATCTTCATGTCTTGGTGGTTCACAGGACAGTAGTTTTGCAGTTTTAACAATTGGGGCTTGGCGCATAGCGCGACTTGTGGTAAACTTAACTGCAGGAGCCACAAAGTCATCAGGAGGAAGCTATGCCCCAGCCAATTCACATCCGAGACG
>Ga0315268_10002349_pt1 | contig 21411 bp, 22 predicted proteins | sample C1_top_MG_FD_204535 | JGI IMG/M metagenome (GOLD analysis project Ga0315268, IMG submission 204535) | Sediment microbial communities from Yellowstone Lake, YNP, Wyoming, USA - C1_top | ecosystem: Environmental > Aquatic > Freshwater > Lake > Sediment | place: USA: Wyoming | collected 2017-08-01 | reverse complement strand
TCCGCAAACCATGGCCGCTTTGCCGAATTGCCGAATTGCCGAATTTACCCTCCCGCCGGGCGCCCGGACAATTCCGCAGTTCCGCAATTCCGCAATTCCGCCATGACTTCATGACTTGATTATCGGCCCGGAGCTGCCGCGGGGGCAACCAGGGGCGCTTCCGAATTGCCAAGTGTCTGCCGGGTCGGCGACAATCGTTGCCGTTGAGCACAGCACAAGATAAAGCGCTAGCGGTTGCGGTGGTGGGCGCGGGAGCGTTCGGGCGCAACCACGCGCGCGTCTACCGGGAGTTGCAGCAGCAGGGCGAGCCGGTGCGGCTGGCCGCGGTGGTGGATGCGGAGCTGGGGCGCGCCCAGGAGGTCGCGGGAGAACAGGCGGCGTTTGGCTCGGTGCGCGAGCTGCTGGCCGGCGCGAAAATCGATGCCGCTTCGGTGGCGGTGCCTACGGTGCATCACCTGGAAGTAGCGCGCGAGTTGATGACCGCCGGGGTGGACGTGCTGATCGAGAAACCGATGGCGGCCACGCTGCAAGAGGCCGACCAGTTGATCCGCACCGCTAAACAGAAAGGCCGCGTGGCGCAGGCCGGGCACCTGGAGCGCTTCAACCCGGCGGTGCGGGCCACCGTGCCGCTGATCACGCGTCCGATGTTCTTCGAGGTGCACCGGCTGAGCCCCTTCGGCCCGCGCGCGCTGGACGTGGACGTGGTGCTGGACCTGATGATCCACGACCTGGACGTGGTGCTCTCGCTGGTGAATTCGCCGATCAAGGAAATACGCGCGGTGGGACTGCCGATCCTGTCCACCAAGGTGGACATCGCCAACGTGCGCATGGAGTTCGATTCCGGCTGCGTGGCCAACTTTACCGCCAGCCGGGTGAGCACGGAACGGGTGCGCAAGCTGCGCTTCTTCCAGCCGCGGCAGTATTTCTCGCTCGACTACACGCGGCAGGACGTGCTGGTGATCAGCGTCGGCGAGGCGCCGCACGATCCGCGCACCGGAGTGTTCGAGTTCCAGGAGTTCGAGCGCCGGAGCGCGGGAGAGCCGCCCGTCATGCCGGGATTCGAGATCAGCAAGCCCGAGGTGGTGCGGGAAGAGCCGCTGAAGGCGGAACTGAAGTCTTTTCTCGACGCGGTGCGGCAGCGGAGGGCGCCGGTGGTCACGCTGGAAGACGGACGGCGCGCGCTGGCGGCGGCGCTGGAAATTTTGTCCGCCATCCGGGCGCATGCGAAACGCGCCAACCTGTCCATTTAGCGATTTAGTGATTTGTGATTTAGTGATTTTCGCTGGCGTGGACGCCGGTATGGGCGCAGGCAAATCACTAAATCACAAATCACTAAATCTCTAAATTCTCTTCGACTTCTCGCACCGCCTCTTCCTGAACTCTCGCTTCATCCCCGAACCCTGCCAGCCAGTGCACGCCGGGCTCGCGGCGGAACCAGGTCACCTGGCGCTTGGCGTAGTTGCGGTGGGCCTGCTGCGCCGCCCAGATGGCCAGCTTCAAGTCAATTTCGCCACGCAGGTACTGCGCCGCCTGTTTGTAGCCGAGCGAGGAAAGCGCCCAGGCGCCGGGATATTTCTCCAGCAGGCATTTGGTTTCTTCGACCAGTCCGGCGTCGAACATGCGGCGGGCGCGTTCGTTGATGCGGGTGTAGAGCGCGTTGCGCTCGGGGTTGAGGCCGAGGCGGAGGATGCGGAAGCCGCGCAGCGGATCGCGGCCCTGGCGCCAGAGCTCGGTGATGGGGCGGCGCGAGGAGAGGCAGACCTCGAGGGCGCGCACCAGCTTGGGCGTGTCGTTGAGGTGGATGTTGGCGGCAGCGGCGGGATCCAGCCGCTTCAGGATGCGGTGCAGCCAGCCGGGGCCGCGCTGGCGCTCTCGATCGCGCAGGCGCTGACGCAGTTCTTCCGAGCGCTCCGGTCCGGCGAACAGGCCTTCCAGCAAGGCGCGCAGGTAAAGTCCGGCGCCGCCGACCACGATCGGCAGGCGCCGGCGGCGCCTGATTTCTTCCAGCACCTCGCGGGCGCGGCGGGCGTACTCGCCGGCGGTGATGAAATGCGTGGGATCAACGAGATCGAGCAGATGATGCGGGGCGCGGGCGCGTTCGGCGGGGCCGGGCTTGGCGGTACCGATTTCGAACTCGCGGTAGACGGCGATGGAATCGCAGTTGACGATCTCGCCGCCGAAGCGCTCGGCCAGCGCCAGCGAGAGCGCGGTCTTGCCGCTGCCGGTAGGGCCGACGATGGCAACCAGCAGCGGTTCCATTCAGCGCGCGCTCCAGGGAATGATGCCGCCCCAGCGGACCAGGATCATCAGCCCCAGCAGCAGGGCCAACACCACCAGACCGAGGGCTTCGGCGCGCCGGGCGCGAGAGGCGGGTTCGTCGGGCACGGCGGCATTGTAATTGACGAATTGACGGATTTAGGAATTGACGAATTGAAGAATTTGCGGGTTTCAGAATCGCTGCGGGCCGGCCAATTCGTCAATCCGTAAATTCGTAAATTCGGCAATTTCCTGGGTGCTAAACTAGCGCCGCTTATGGCGCCGGCGGGCAATTCGCGCCTCTATCGGTTCGGGGTTCACGAGGCGGACGCGCGCTCCGGAGAGCTGCGCAAAAGCGGCAGCAAACTCAAGCTGCAGGACCAGCCGTTCCAGGTGCTTAGCCTGCTGCTGGAGCGCCCGGGCGAGGTGGTCAGGTATCCCGTGGCGCGACGACTGAAGACCTCCAAGGAGGTGTTATGCCAATCGCAAGCTCCACCGGGCGAGTAGCTCACAGCATGGTGACCACGGCGTTTGACTTGAACGGCTACCGCATCGTGCGGAACCTGGGCGTGGTGCGCGGCATCACGGTGCGGTCGCGCTCGGTGCTGGGGACGATTGGCGCCGGACTGCAGACGCTGGTGGGAGGCAACATCACCCTGCTGACCGAGTTGTGCGAGAAGACGCGCACCGAGGCCTTCGAGATCATGCTCCAGCACGCCACCGAACTGGGGGCCAACGCCATCATCGGGGCGCGCTACGACGCCACCGAGATCATGCAGGGCGTCACCGAAGTGCTGGCGTACGGGACGGCGGTCGTGGTGGAAAAGCAGTAGTCAGTTGCCAGTTGCCAGTTGTCAGTTGTCGGCCGTCAGCTATTTCGAGGGCTTGGGCGGTAAGAAAGAAAAGCATAGATCCTGAGCGCGCGGCCAAAACCGGGCCGCGCGCTCAGGATGACGCCATCATAAGGGGAAGTCTCGCTGGCGACTCGCGACTACTCCAGATCGCGCTTATCCGGGTTGTAGAAGAAGTGGAAGCGCAGGGCGAGGTACTGGCCGCGGAATTCGCCGGGCAGCGGGGGGAAGGGATTGGAAGCGGTGATCCCGCCCCAGGCGGCGCGGTCCAGGGAAATGTCGCCGGAAGGACCAGTCAAGCGCATGCCCGCCACCGAGCCGTCCTTCATGATGGCAAACTCGATGGAAACCTTTCCTCTCCTCATCAGCGGGGCGCGGGCGATCTCGGGAATCAGGGTGTACCAGTTATAGCGGACGTCGTGCAGCACGCGGGCGAGGTAAGGCCCGAAATCCACGCCCATGGTGTCGCTTAAAACGTCCATGGTGCCGCGGACTCCGCGGTTAGCGCCGGCGCCGAGACCGTAGTCGCCGCCGGCGCCGCCGTATCCGCCGCCGCGGCTGATGGCAGCAGCGCGCGCCGCCTGCTCGATGGCCGATCCCGGGGACATGGCGCCGCTGCTGAAGGCGCGCTGCGGCGAGAGCGGCGGTGATTGCAGCCGTGCCGTGGTGTTCTGGTCAGCCGGGGCCGATGGTCCGCGCGCGCCCGCAGCCGGGGGCGTGTTCTGCGCCGCGGCGGGGGGCGTCTGCAGGGGCGGACCGCCGGGCCCGGGCGGGCCGGGAGGCCGGAAGTCGCGCAGCTCATCCAGCGTCTTGCGATCCAGGCGCGGCGCCCGCGAAGTGGCGATCCGGTCCTTATCGGAGATCTTGTTGGTGTCCGGCTTGGTGGTGGCCTTCTGCTGGTCCTTGGGCATCTCGACGAAGGTGAGCTCGCGGTCACGCAGCAGGTCTTCGGCGCTGCGCAGCGCGATGGCGCGATGGAGAGGAAGGTACTTGGGCGCGGTGACCACCGCCATGATCAGCAACAGGTGGAGGATCACGGAGATCCAGAAGGCTTCGCGCAGGCGGGAGCGCGCCAGGTCGTCCTGGAGCTGGATCAGAAGGACAGGCGCGTCATGGCGGCCGAGTTCCGCGTCGCGGCGGGGAACCGGCGGGATTTCCGTCAATGCCATCAAGAAAACCGCTAACTGGTACTTAGACGCTCAGCCCGCACAATGGGCTGCGGCATGAGTTATCCGCGGAAACACGCTGGTGGGCTGAGTACGGCTTAATTCTCTCACCTCCGGGGGTGATTAGCACGCCGCCGCAGATACTTAACCCCATGCGGCGGCGTTGGTTGCGAATTGGTTGCGGGTTGCGCATGGCTGGCGCGGAATTAAATTCCGCCGCTACCCTGCTGACCTTCTGCTACGCTCTTGCCATGCTGAAAAAACTGGCGCTGCTGGCTGTGCTTGCCGTGTCCCTGTCGGCGGCGGCGCGGGAGAAGTACCAGAGCGGCGGTCCGGTGCGCCTGGACCACGACGGCGACAAGTGGGCGCAAAAGACGCTCAAGAAGATGCCGCTGGAGCAGAAGATCGGGCAGATGCTGATGATCTGGGCGCGGGCCGAGTTCCTCAACCTGGAAAGTCCGGAGTACTTGCGCCTGCGCGACACCATGGGCCGCGACCACATCGGCGGTTTCGGCCTGACGGTGCGCACCGACAAGCAGTTCGTGCTGCGCAATGAGCCCTATGAAGCGGCCATGGTGACCAACCAGTTGCAGCGCGAGTCGGAGCTGCCGCTGTTTGTGGCCGCCGACTTCGAGCGCGGGCTCGCCATGCGGCTGCACGGCGTCACCGCGTTTCCCGCCGCCATGGCCTTCGGGGCCAACGGCAGCCTGGCCGACGCCGAAAGCTTCGGGCGCATCACCGGCCGGGAGGCACGAGCCATCGGCGTGCAGTGGAATTTCTTTCCCGTAGCCGACGTCAACTCCAACCCGGCGAACCCGATCATCAACACGCGCTCCTTCGGCGAAGACCCGCAGCAGGTCGGGGAGCTGGCGGCCGCCTACATCCGGGGCGCGCATGAGGCCGGCCTGCTGGCCACCGCCAAGCATTTTCCCGGCCACGGCGACACCGCCACCGATTCACACCTTGGGCTGGCGCGGGTGGAGGGCGACCTGGCGCGGCTGCAAGCGGTCGAGTTGCCGCCCTTCCAGAAGGCGATAGAGGCCGGGGTGGACGCGGTGATGATGGCGCACGTCACCGTGCCCGCGCTGGAGCCCGACCCGAAGAAGGTGGCCAGCACGTCGCCTGCGATCGTCACCGGGTTGCTCAAGCGGCAGATGGGATTCCAGGGATTGGTGGTCACCGACGCGCTGGACATGGGCGGGCTGATGCGGCTCTATGCCGGCGCGCCGAATCCTTCCGGCGCCGCGGCGGTGGCGGCGGTCAAGGCCGGCAACGACGTGGTGCTGATTCCCGCCGACGTCGACGGCGCCTTCAACGGCCTGCTGAATGCCGTCAGGAGCGGCGAAATTCCGGAGGCGCAGATTGACGCCTCGGTGCTGAAAATTTTGCGCGCCAAGGCGTCGGTGGGGCTGCACAAGGCGCGGCTGGTGGATATTGAGGCGCTCAACAGGATCGTGGCTCAGCCCGGCAACGTGGCCGCCGGCCAGCGGATGGCGGATGCCGCCGTCACCCTGGTCCGCGACAACGGCCAGGTGCTCCCGATTAAGCGCCGGAATCAGGAAACTTCCGGGCCGCGCAATCCGTATTTACGAGTGCAGGAGGCGCGCACCCGTGTGGTTGCGGTCATCTTCGAAGACGACGTGGTGCGCGCCGACACCGGGCGGGTGTTCGAGCAGGAATTGCGCGCCCGGGCGCCGGACGCGACCGTGTTTTTCGTGGACCCGCGCAGCGCCGCCGTAATGGCCGAACCGATCGTGGCCGCCGTGGACCAGGCGCAGGTGGTGATCGCGCCGGTGTACGAGGTGCCGACGGCGGGCAAGGCCGTGCGGCAGAACGGCGAGTTGAAAAACACGGTGGCCCTGGCCGAACCCAGCGCCGAACTGATGCGCCGCATCCTGCAGCGGGCAGCCGCGCGCACGGTGGTGGTCGCCATGGGAAACCCGTATCTCGCCGCCGATTTTCCTGAGGTGCAGGTTTACCTGTGCGCGTTTTCCAGCGAGACGGTTTCCGAGCTGAGCGCGGTGAAGGCCCTGTTCGGCGAGATCGCCATCCGGGGCCGGCTTCCGGTCACCATTCCCAGCATTGCCCAGCGCGGCGCCGGCATCGAGCGCCCGCAGCAGGTAGTGGAAGGAGGATTGAAGCGCCATGCCAATTCCAAGACTACGACCGTTCCGTAGCGAACTTCTCCTGGCCGTGGTGGCCGGGCTGGTCCTGCTGGCGGGCTGCACCATCCATGAGTCGCGCGAAGGCGGGGAGAAGAAGGTTGACATCCAGACCCCGTTCGCCAGCCTGAACGTGAACACCGACGCCAGCGCCAACGACACCGGCCTGCCGGTGTATCCGGGGGCGCGGCGCAAGCCGGGCAGCGCCGAGGACAAGCACGCCGCTAACGTGAACATCTCGACCGGCGCTTTCGGCCTGAAGCTGGCGGTGGTGTCGTTCGAAAGCGACGATCCTCCGGAAAAGGTGCTGGGCTTCTATCGGGACAAGATGAAGGCCTTCGGGGGAACCTATCTCGAGTGCCGTGACAGCTATGTGGACCTTGATCGCGACCAGCATTCGGACGAGTTGCGCTGCGGCAAGCACGGCCACGACAGCGGCGCGGTTGAACTGAAAGCGGGCACCAAGGAGCGTCAGCACGTGGTGGCCGTCAAGCCGCGCGGCAGCGGCAGCGAGTTCACCCTGGTGTACGTGCAGACGCACGGCAAGGAAGGCGCGCTGTAAAGCAGATCCTGGTTCCTACGAACATAAAACGGCGAACAACTCGAAACTGGAATCTCTCCCACCCACCTGTTACTTTGATTTCATGGAGCATGCCTGCCACCAGTGCGGCGCGGCGGTAGAGGAAGGGACCGCCTTTTGCCGGCAGTGTGGCGCGCCGCAGATCCGGGTGGCGACGGCCCACGAGGAGCCGGCCAGCCCGCCGCTGCCGCCGGGCACGCCGGACGATGCCCAGCCCCCGGCGCAGCCGGTCGAGCTCGGACGCCCGGGGCCGGAGCCGGCAGCGCCGCCGCGCGTCGAGTGGTCGCAGGCGCTGCCGGCGGCCGCCACCGCCGGAGTGGTACTGGCGCTGGCCTGGGTGGTCCCGGCGGTCGGATTCGCGCTCTGGATGGTTGCCGGGGGCCTGGTCGGGGTGGCCTTCTACCGCCATCGCGTGCCCGGCGGCATCCTGACGCCGCGCATGGGGGCCCGCATCGGCGCCATCGCCGGCCTGTTCGGATTCGGGGTGTTCGTGCTTGTGGTGGCGGTTAATTTGCTGTTCGGCGGCAGCGGTAAGTTCCGCGAGCTGCTGCAGCAGATCATGCACCAGGCGATAGCGCGCAATCCCGACCCCCGCGCCCAACAGGCCATGCAGCAACTGATGACGCCGGCCGGGCTGGCCTTCCTGGTTACCTTTGGAATCATCGTGTTCCTGATAGTGTTTCTGCTGTTTTCCAGCGCGGGGGGCGCCCTGGGAGCCTGGCTGATCGGGGGCAAAGGCCGGCAACGCAGGAAGCAGTTGTAACTGCCCGCTCCGCCCGATTATGATTCGCTGCCATGAGCACCGGTTCGGTGAGCAAACCTAATCTGCGCGAAAAGGCGCAACTGATGTCGGCCTCGGAAATCGAGCGTACCCTGGTGCGCCTGGCGCACGAGATCATCGAGAAGAACAACGGCATCAAGGACCTGGTCCTGGTCGGCATCCGCCGGCGCGGGGTCCCGCTGGCGCAACGGCTGGGCAAGATCATCCAGCGCATCGAGGGCACGGCGGTGCCGGTGGGCATGCTGGACATCTCGCTCTACCGCGACGACCTGTCTACCGTGGGGCCCAAGCCGGTGGTGCAGAAGAACGACGTGGGCTGCCCGGTGACCGACATGAACGTGGTGCTCATAGACGACGTGCTCTACACCGGGCGCACCACGCGGGCGGCGCTGGACGCGCTGGTGGACCACGGGCGTCCGCGGCGGGTGCAGTTGCTGGTGCTGATCGACCGCGGCCACCGCGAGTTGCCCATCGAGGCCGGGTTCGTGGGGCGCACGGTGCAGACCACGCGCAATGAGACTATCGAGGTCAAGTGCCAGGAAACCGACGGCATCGATAAGGTGCTGCTGGTGGAGAAGGAAACCTGATCGCGACAACGGCTGCCCGGCAGCACCGGCTGCGGCGCGAACTGGAGCGCCGGTCGCTGCTGGGGATTGAACATCTCGCAAGCGACGACATCACTGCCATCCTGCGGCTGGCGAAGCGCTTTGAGCGCGCCCGGCCGCGTCCCCTGTTCCGCGAAAAACGGGTGGCGCTGCTGTTCTACGAAGCGTCCACCCGCACCCGCGTGTCGTTCGAGTTCGCCGCCAAGGTGCTGGGCGCCACTACCACGCTGATCAACGCCACCGCGTCGAGCATCGAGAAAGGCGAGTCGCTGCTGGATACCGGGCTGACCATCTGCGCCCTGGGCGCGCAGGTGATCATCATCCGGCACCCGTCGTCGGGCGCGCCCCAGGTGCTGGCGCGCCACGTCAACGTCCCCATCATCAATGCCGGGGACGGCATGCACGAGCACCCCTCGCAGGCGCTGCTGGACGCCTTCACCATCCTGCAGCACAAGAAGACGCTGCGCGGATTACGGGTGGCGATCGTGGGGGACATCTACCACAGCCGGGTAGCGCGCTCCGAGGTGCACCTGCTCAGCCGTTTCGGCGCCCACATCATGCTGTGCGGCCCGCCGGAGCTGGCGCCCGAGGCGGCCGCCTCGCTCGCCCGCGGGGTCCAGGTGACGCGCAATATCGGCGAGGCGCTGCGCGGGGCCGACGTGGTGATGGTGCTGCGCATCCAGAAGGAGCGGCTGGCGGGACGCCAGATCAGCGTCGAGCAGTACGTGGCCAATTACCAGGTCACCCCGGAGCGGCTGAAGCTGGCCAAGCGCGACGCCCTCCTGATGCATCCGGGGCCGATCATCCGCGGCATGGAACTCACCGGCGAGCTGGCCGACAGCCCGCAGTCGGTGATCCTGCAGCAGGTGGCCAACGGCGTGCCGGTGCGCATGGCGATCCTGGCGCGGGCCCTGGGGATAAAAGCATGAATGCGCCGCAGATTAACGCTGATGAACGCGGATATATTCATTCAGAATTGACCGAGGCCATCATCGGGGTTTTCTACGGACTGCTGCTGAATTTCGGCCCAAGGCCGTACGTGAGGCGATTGGTCTTTGGAGATGAAAGAAAGAAAATCAGCGTCGATCAGCGTTAATCAGCGGCCGAATAGCCTTTTAATTCGCGGCGGGCGGGTGATCGATCCGGCCACCAATATCGAGGCCGAGCTCGACCTGCTGCTGCGCGACGGGCGGGTGGCCGAGCTGGCGCCGCGCAGCCAACTGATCGGCAAGGCCGCGGACACGCTGGACGCGCGCGGCCTGATCATCGCCCCGGGACTCATCGACCTGCACGTCCACCTGCGGGAGCCCGGGCAAGCGCACAAAGAAACCATCGCCAGCGGGACGGCGGCGGCGGCGGCCGGCGGCTTCACCTCGGTTTGCGCCATGCCCAACACCTCGCCGGTGAATGATTCGGTCGAGATCACCACCTGGATGCAGGATGCCGCGCGCGGCGCGATGGTGAACGTCTTCCCGGTGGCGGCGGTGACGCTGGGCAGCCAGGGCGAGCGGCTCACCGATTTCTACGCCTTGCAGCGCGCCGGCGCCGTCGCCTTCAGCGATGATGGCCGGCCCATCCTGGATGACAAGCTGATGCGCGAGGCGCTGGCTCTGGGCGTGCGCCTGAAGATGTCCATCATTGAGCACGCCGAAGACACGCGCCTCACCGCCGGCGGCAGCATGAATGAGGGCCCTACGGCGTTCCGCCTGGGACTGCGCGGGATGCCGGCCGAAGCCGAGTCGCGCATCGTGGAGCGCGACGTGGACCTGTCCAAGCAGACCGGCGGGCACGTGCACGTGGCGCACCTGTCCACCGCCGCCGCCCTGAAGGCGGTGCGGCGGGCCAAGCGCGAGCGCCTGCACGTCACCTGCGAGGTGACGCCGCACCATTTCACCCTGCTGGACGAGCAGGCCGGGGACTACGATGCGCGCTTCAAGGTGAATCCGCCGCTGCGCAGCCGCGCCGACCGCGAAGCGCTGCTGGCAGCGCTGGCCGACGGCACCGTGGACGCCATCGTCACCGATCACGCTCCCCACGCCTGGCACGAGAAGCACGTCGAGTTCGACCGCGCGCCCTTCGGCATTATCGGCCTGGAAACCGCGCTGGGCCTGGCCATGAATCAACTGCACCGCGAAAAAAACGTGCCGCTGCGGCGAATTATCGAACTGCTTTCCACCCACCCGGCGCGCATCGCCAACCTGCGCGCGCGCGGCACCCTGGCCCCCGGCGCGCACGCCGACGTGGTCGTGTTCGATCCCAAGAAGCGCTGGACCTACGACGCCTCGCGCTCGCTCTCCAAGTCCCACAACACGCCCTTTGACGGCTGGACACTGACAGGAAAAGTGGTGGCCACGATTGTGGGTGGGAATTTTGTGTACAGAAGTGAATAGCAGCAAGCAGCAAGCGGCCAGCGAAACCGGCTTGCCGCTTGCTGCTATTCAATAAACATGCAATCGCCGTAGGAATAGAACCTGTACCGCTGCTCGACCGCGTGCTGGTAGGCCGCCAGCACGCGCTCCCGCCCGGCGAAGGCGCTGACCAGCATCAGCAGCGTTGATTTCGGCAGGTGGAAATTCGTGAGCAGCGCGCCCACCACGCGGAATTGAAATCCCGGATAGATAAACAGGTCCGCCTCGCCCGAGCCAGGCTGAATGCAAGAGCCATTTTCTGAGGTGTGGGCCCCGGCGCCCTCGCCGGGGCTGCGCTCTCGGTTGCCCAAAATCTCGTGGCGGCGGCCGCCCTCGGCCGCCGCGAGCAGCGCCGCATACTCCAAAGTTCTGACTGTAGTCGTGCCGATGGCGACAATGCGCCGGCCAGCTCGCCAGGCTCGATTGATTCTCGACGCCGCCTCTTGCGAAATGCTGTACCACTCGCGATGCAGCTTGTGTTGCTCGACGCGCTCCACGTGCACCGGCTGGAATGTTCCCAGACCGACGTGCAGGGTGACCTCGGCGGTCTCGATCCCGCGCTGCCGCAGGCGCTCCAGGATTTCGGGCGTGAAGTGCAGACCGGCGGTGGGCGCCGCCACCGAGCCGCGCGCCCGGGCGTAGACGGTCTGATAGCGCTCGCGGTCGGCGGGCCGGTCCGGGCGGTCAATGTAGGGCGGCAGGGGTACGTGCCCGATGCGCTCCACCACGGCGAAAAAGTCGTCCACCGGCGCAAACCGCAGGGTGCGCTCGCCGAACTCACCGCGGGCGATGACCTCGGCCCGCAGCTCATTCAGATCGCCGAGGAACAACCGCTCGCCGACGCCGATCTTGCGCCCCGGCCGGACCAGCGCGTTCCAAATCAAAGGGCGATCGGTGATCGGTGATCGGTGATCGGCGGGTGATACGTTGGACTTTTCCGCTGAACTTGACGCCACACCTCCCGATAACCGACCGCCGACCGCCGACGGCCCTTCGACAGGACTGGTCAGCAGGACTTCCACTCTTCCCTTCAGAAACTCGCCTGCCGCCGGATTGCGCGGGCTGACCGGCTGCGAGCGCGCGCCACTGCGATGTCCGTAGAGCCGGGCCGGGAAGACGCGCGTGTTGTTGAACACCACCAGGTCGCCGGGGCGGAGCAGCTCGGGGAAGTCGCCAAAACCGAGGTCTTCGAGCAGGCCGGTATCGCGCACCAGGTGCAGCAGGCGCGAGGTGGCGCGCTCCGGCAGCGGCTCCTGCGCGATCAGCTCCGGCGGAAGGTGGTAATCGAAATCAGAGACCAGCATGAGGCATTTGTAATCGGTAATCAGTACTGTCCCATCATAAGTGGAACAGCGGCAGTTGGAGGGCGGGATTGTGGCCAACCGGCTCTGCATGGTGTGATTCGCAGGGCGGAGTTCCTGGCGACGGTGAGACGGGCAAGGCCGGCACTCGCTAAAAATTACGCGCCCCGCCCCTTTCCTACGCACCGGCGGGTGGGAGGGGAAAATCAGGTCCTTGGAAATCAGTGACTTGGGGCGAAAAAAAGGACCAGAGTTTGGCAACCCGATTGATTATCACCAGGGCGGAGCGTGCCAGCACCCGCAACTGGGAGCATAAGAGGCGCAACTAGGCCCTGGATTGATTCCGCCGCTCACGTTGTCTCGGAGGAATTTGCAATGAAGACCCGTTTCTGGATCGCGCTGCCGCTAGCGGCCACCTTGGTTGTGCCCGCGCTGGCGCAGCAGACTCCCCCCACCCAGACCCAGCAGCCCACAGCCCAGCAGGAACAGCCGGCGCAGATGCAGGCCCAGCCGCAGGCGCAGACGTCGGAGCAGAGCACGTCGGCGCGGCAGCCGCTTACCCTGGAGCGTCACGAAGGTTTCTGGGGCAAGATCAACCCCTTCGCCCGTAAAAAGTACGTCGCCCGCCAGCTCAACCCAATTAAGGACCGGGTGAACGAGCTGGACCAGTTGACGGCGGAAAACTCGAAGATGATCAAGGACGTGGATGCGCGCGCGCAACAGGGCATCCAGTTGGCGTCCAACAAGGCGAACGAAGCCGATATGCACGCGGTTGACGCCGGTAACCGCGCCCAGCAGGCGCAGCAGACCGCTACCCAGGCCACCACCCGGGTGCAGACGGTGGAGCAGGTGGTCACCAACATCGACCAGTACAAGCCGGTGACGCAGACGGAAATCCGCTTCCGCCCCGGACAGACGATGCTGAGCAAGAAAGCCAAGGACGCGCTGGATGAGATGGCGAGGACCCTGAAGGACCAGAAGGGCTACCTCGTCCAGATCCAGGGCTTTTCGGCGGGGCGCGGCCAGACGGCGATCGAGAATTCACAGCGCATGGCCGACGCGGTGCGCCGCTATCTGGTGATCAATAATGACGTTCCCGTGTACCGCCTGCACGTGCTCGGAATGGGCAACGCCCAGGCGCCGTCGGCCGAGGGCGCGCGGCCGCAGCGCCTCCGCGGCGCGCTGGTTGAGATCACGCTGCTGAAGAACGATCTGGAGCAGCTCAGCTCGGCGCAGGCTCTGGCTACCCCGGGCAGCGGCGGCGTGAGCGGCACGGCGACCACCGCTCCGGCAACCACCCCGGCGGCTCAGCCGTCTACGGCGCAGCCGGCCAGCAATATGAACCCTTCTCCCTCCACTACGCCCCCCAACTCGGCATCGCCTGTGCCCCCTCAACAGCAGCCGCCCGCCCCCCGCGAGCAGCCGCAGCAGGCGATTCCGCCCAAGCAGTAACGGCCCCGCCCGGCGCGTGTCCCCCGCATGCGCCGGGCACCCCCTCTCGCCAGTTCCTAATTTTAGTTGTTAGTTCCTAGAACAGCATTCAGCCACTGAGGTGCGCGAAGACACTGGTGGCTGAGTGCTGATTGCTGTTGGCTGGGTTATGCCCGGCGCTTGTAGTAGACGTTGAACTCGAAGCCGGGGCTGGGAGGAAAGAGGTCGGCGGTGGTGCGCAGGCGCTCGGCGAGCGCGCTGGGGGCCAGCAGCGGGTACTCGCGCTCGCGCAGGTCGTAGTAATCGACATCGATAAAAGTCGAAAGCATGTAGATGGCGATGGCGTCGGCGAAGGCGGAGTTGAGGAAGTCGTTCCTGGCCCGCTCGGCGTCGGGACCGGGAGTGGTGGCCAGCTTGCGGGTCTCGTAGGCGTCGAGGCTGGTTTCGCCGCGGACGCGGTCTTCGGCCTGGCGCCAGACCAGATCGGCAAAGCTCTGCGAGACGCCCGCCTGCTCGACGAAGGCGTGCGCCACGTTGATGTAGAACTCGAAGGCGACGGAGAACTTGTCGTCCATCAGGCGGGTGGAAATGAAGACGCACTGCGAGTCGCCGATGGTGAGGTTGCGGTGGCAGACGGCATTGTCGCTGAGGGAGACGTCGTAGCGATCGGCGATCAGGGTATCGCCGCCCTGGCTGACCGCCAGCGGCACGAAGTAGTAGGCGTTACGTTGCAGGGCGGCGGCGGTGGCGCGCGGCACCGCCGCCACCATGCGCTCCAGGTCGGCGGCGGGCAGGTTGATCTCGCCCAGGGCGGCGAAACACACCCCGTTGGGCGCCTGCGACACCGGGGCGCGCCGGATCACTTCGGCCGGAGTCAGGGTGGCTGTTTGCAGGGTATCGGCCATGGCGACACTATTTTAAACGCAGCGGACGGCAGCAGCATCGAATAGTCATCAGTCGTCAGTCTTCGGTCGTCAGAGTTTGACGACTGACGACTGTATGAAGGTTGTTATGAAGGTTGTGGTCAAGAGCGCGCTGCTGGGCCTGCTGGGGATGGCGCTGTTCTTCTGCTTTTTTATGCTGGTGTCGATCCCCTTCCTGGGGGCGGCGGCGCGGCTGCACGGGGTCAACACGCCGCTGCAGGCGGCGGACGTGGTGATCGCGCCCACGCCGTGGTTCCGTCACGTCGGCCTGCCCTTGAGCGCGGCGGCGTTTACCGTCGGCTTCGCTTTCGGAGTCAAGAAGTTCAGGAAAGCGGGCGCGATCGCCAGGAGCAGGACATGAGCGGGATGATGGCCGGGTTGGGGAAATTCCTGCGCGTGGCGTTCCCGCTGGCGCTGATGGCCCTGCTGTTCGCGGGCCTGGGCTTTGCCGTGGGAGGGCTGGGCGGGATCGTCACCCTGGGCGCGCTGAATGCCGCCGGGTGGCCGCACGACATGCACCAGGCGCTGCGGGTGGGCGCGCTGCCCGGGGCCGCGCTCGGATTGCTGACCGGGCTGGTGATGATCGCCATCTTCGAACGGCGCAAACGCGCCGGGTATCCGCACTGAACACTCGCCAGCGCCGGCGCTCTGGGGTACTCTGCCGGCATGTCTTCTGTCTCGCCCACGAACAACACGGAGCCACCCAGACACGGAGGCCCACGGAGAAGGATTTTTTCAGTGCTCCTCCGCGTTTCTGTGCCCCTGTGTTCGGTGGCGCTGCTGCTTGCGCCGGCTATATCGGCGAGCGCGGGGAAAAAGCCCAAGGGCGTGCCCCTGGCGCGTCTGCCGGAGAGAGCGGCGGAGATCGCGAAGCTGGCGCTGCCCGCTCCCGCGCAAAAATGCCAGAACTGGGCCTGGGCGGTAGCGCTGGAGGTGATGCTGCAGGCGCAAGCGGTTGCCCTGAAACAGAATTTCTGGGTGCAAAAGGTCAACGGCAGCGAAATCTGCTGGGATGCGCCGCCCACACTGCGAGGGTTGGCGCGGGCCATTGACGGCCGTTACGTGCTGGACGACGGCCGCAAAATCCGCCTGCAATCGCGCTATTACGAAGGCGCACCCACCATTCCCGACGACGTCATCGCGCCCCTGCGCCAGGGCACGCCGCTGCTGGTGTTCTGGAAGAATCGCGCCTTGGTGCTGCGCGCCGTGATCTACGACGAGTACATCTATCCCAACGGGCAGCGCATGTTCGAAATCCGCGAGATGAAACTGCTGGATCCGCTGGCGCCGGCGAAGCAGCGCGAAGTGTCGTTCGTCAACGGCCGCGACGATCCGGCGGACATCTCGGGCGTGTTTCAGGTGACGGTGATCCCGGAAAAAACCATGCCGTGGCAGCGATAACAACAACACGGAGGCACGGAGACACGGAGGAATGCAGAAGTAAGAAGTAAGAAGTAAGAATGCTGGCGCTCGCCCGCTCTTCGTTCTTCTCTTAATTCTTCGTTGTTCTTAATTCCTAATGAGAATTGCAGATTATTGTGACATTACATTCGCTGGCCATCACCCGTTGTCCCAGGAGGTGTCATTCCGAGCGCCCGATTTTGGCGCGAGGAACCTGCTGTTTTATTTGCGCCTACCCAAAGCAGGTCCCTTGCTGCGCTCGGGATGACACAGGAAAAAGTGTCACTATATTGTGCAAATCTCAGTAATTCCTCACTGCCTCGGTGCCTCCGTGTTAGAAAGTGCAAACCTTCTTCACCGCCGGGCCGGGAGGCAGGGCGTCGCGCAATTCGCGGACGGTGCGCTTGAAGACGGGATGGCGCGCCCCGGGGGCGATTTCGGCCAGCGGCTCCAGCACGAAGCGACGCTCATGCATGGCGGGATGGGGGATGGTAAGCTGCGCCGTGTCCACCACGGAGGAACCGAAGAGCAGGATGTCAATATCAATCAGGCGCGGGCCCTTGGGTTGGGTGCGGCGGCGCCCCATGGCCTGCTCGATTTTCAGCACGCCCGCCAGCAACTGCCGGGGCATTTTGTCGGTGGCCAGCGCCACCGCGCAGTTCAGAAACCAGGGCTGGGCGGTAAGCTCGACGGGTTCGGTCTCGTACAGTGAGGAGATGGCGGTCACCTTGCCGAGCGCGCCCAGGCTGGCGATGGCGGCGCGCAAGTTCGCCTCGCGGTCTGCCAGGTTCGAGCCCAGCGACAGGTAAGCCGTCTTGCGCATGGCGCTAGTGTCGGCTGTCGGGGGCAGAGTTGCAAGCGGGCGGGTGAGTTTTGACTTCTGCGTACGGAGTTGGAAGGGCAGACTGCCGGCTCAAGACTCACCACTCACAACTTGCCTTCCCGATTTCGGATGTTCCCCTGATCAGCACTGCGGGATAACATAGGCGCATGCTGCATTCGCTTCTGCTCAGCCGCGACGACGACGTGATCCGGGTGCTGCGGCGCGTGCTGAACGACATGGAGATCGAAGTGGACGTATGCACCAGCGCGGAGCGCGCCGCCGAGGAGCTGGCGCGCCGCAAGTACGATGCGGTGATCGTGGATTGCGACGACGTCGAGGGGGCGCACGGCGTGCTGCGCAACCTGCGCACCAGCAGCTCGAACAAGACCTCGACCGCGTTCGCCATCATCGGCGGCGCCACCAGCATGCGCAGCGCGTTCGAAATGGGGGCGAACCTGGCGCTGGAAAAGCCCATCACCGCGGACCGCGCCAAGCACAGTTTCCGGGCCGCGCAGGGTCTGATGCTGCAGGAGCGCCGGCGCTATCATCGCCACCCGGTGGAAATGGCGGTGACGCTGCGCCTGCAAGAAAAGGGCAAGAAACACGAATTTCAAGCCAGCGCCTATGATTTGAGCGTGGGCGGCATGGCGGTCCAGGTCAAGAGCCCGCTGCCGGCGCATGAGGGCCTGGCCACGTTGCACTTCGTGCTGCCCGGGACGCACAACTGGATCGAGATTGCGGGCACCGTGGCCTGGGCCGACGGCGAAGGCCGTGCCGGTGTACATTTCGAGAACGTCCCGGCGGTGGCCAAAGAGCACCTGGAAAAGTGGTCGCTGCAACAATCGGGAGGCGGGAAGCCGAAGCCGGCGAAAGTGGAGAAGACCGCCAAGCGCAGGTTCTTTTTCTAGGCGAGTTTCCAGAGCCCAACACGGAGGCACTGAGGCACGGAGATACAGTGTTGAATCTCGAAATCCTGCGTTTTGATCGTGGCACCCTCAGCTCTGTGGCAATTCGGGGAAAACATAGATGCTGAACTCGTGTGCGAAAAGCGCGCACACGAGTTCAGCATGACGCCATCAATTTTCAATCTGTTCCGCTACATGGGGCGGTCGGTGATTTCCGCGGCGGGAGAGTAGGCGGGCACCGAGGTGACTTCGTCTGTGGTGGCTTCCCAGAGGGTGCGATCGCGCAGCAGGCGAGAAACCAGCGCGGTGTGCATGGCGTGTCCGGCGCGGTCGGCGACCACGCGGCCGATGATGCGGCGTCCCAGCAGCGCCAGATCGCCGATCAGGTCCAGGACTTTGTGCCGGACAAACTCGTCGGGATAGCGCAGCGGCCCGTTGATCACCCGGTGGCGGTCCAGCACGATGCAGTTTTCCAGCGAAACGCCCCGGATGAGCCCCTGGTCGCGCAGCGCTTTTTCCTGCTCCAGGGAGCCGAAGGTGCGGGCGGGGGCGATTTCGCGGCGGTAGCCGCCGTCCGACAGCTCCACCTCGAAGCTCTGCTTGCCAATCAGCGGGTGCGGGAAATTGATGGAGTAGGAGACGAAATACCCGGGCGCCGGATAGAGAGCGATAAACTTGTCGCCGTCGCGGACTTCGACTTCGCGGCGGATGCGCAGGTAGACGCGCTTGCGCCGCTGCTTGCGCAAACCCGCCTTCAACACCATGTCCATGAAGGGGCGGGCGCTGCCGTCCAGGATGGGCAGCTCCAGGTTGTCCAGTTCCACCAGGGCGTTGTCCACGCCGAGACCGATGAAGGCCGACAGCAGGTGCTCGGTGGTGGAAATCAGCACGCCTTTTTTCATCACGCTGGTGGCGTAGCTGACCTTGGCCAGGTTGCGGATGGTGGCTTCGACCTGGAAGCCGTCCAGGTCAACCCGGCGGAAGACGATGCCGGCGCCGGCCGGGGCGGACAGGATGCGCAGGCGCACCGGCGCGCCGGAGTGCAGGCCTATCCCACTGCATTCCACGGGGCTGCGAATTGTCTGCTCGAACGCCAAATACGACCGCTGGCTGAAGGTCGAGAATACCGACACGACCTGACCGCCGAAGTCTCGGTTGGCCAGCTAAATATCTTCTGATGAGGAAATTACACCCGGGGACGCACTGAGTGGCTGTGGCAAATTGACCACATTCGAAGGCGGTTTAGACGCAGTGGCAGCGGACGCCGGCCGGGGGAATAAATTCCGCCGCTACAAGTCAATCCGCGGTGAGTCTTTCACCAGCGACTGAAAAAGGGCGGCCCCGGGGGGCCGCCCTTAGGGGTGGTGTAGCAGGTTACTGCTGGGGCGGCTTTTCCGTGCTGCTGCCCTGGCCGCTGACCGTAATGTGGTCCACGACCTTGCGATTGCCGGCGAACGACTGGGCAATGCGCTTGGCCGTCTGGCGGTCCTTGCCGGTAAGAACGCTGCCGCTCAACTCGATGGTGTCGGCGGTAACGTTGACGTTAACGTTGCTGTTGCTGAGCGTGGGCTCGTTGCGCAGCGCGGTCTCGATCTGGGACTGAAGCTGCTGGTTGGGATTGGCCTCGCCCATGCCGGGCTGAGTTCCGGGCTGTGCGCCGGCCTGTCCGCTGACGGCGGGCGGTTGCTCGCCCGCCGGAGGGGTGGCTTGCCCGCCGACCTGACCGCTGATTCCCGGCTGCTCCTGCGCTGCGGGAGGGGCGCTGGCGCTGCTGCTGGGCTGGTTCTCGGTGCTGGTGGCGGCGCCGCTGGTGGTGCCGGTGGTGGCGCCAGTCTGGCCGGCAACCGCGCCGCTGGGAGGCTCTTTCTCGGTTGCGGTTGCGCTGCTGGTGGACGCCTGTCCGCTAACCCCGCCCATGCTGCTGGGGGCGGCCGCGCTGGCAGCGTTGACCGTGAGGTGCTCCTTCACGCTACGCACGCCGGGGACGGACTTGGCCAGTTTCTTGGCTTCCTTCCGGTCTGCCTTGTTGGGGACCGTGCCGTCCAGGGTGACAACGCCGCTCTTCACGCTCACCTGAATGTTTTGCAGGTCGGGGTTGGAGGCGAGCTGCTCATGCACCTGGCGATGCAGAGTCTCGTCGTCCACGTTAGCCATGGAGCTGCTCTTATTGTCCTGGTGCATTCCGGGCTGCTGCTCACTCATGGGGGGCTGACCCGGGTAGTTGCCCGGCGACGCGGACTGCGCGCTGCCGGCTCCCGCCTGGGCAAACGCTACGGCCGCGGACAGACCGAGCACGAGTACAACTGTCAACAGAGATTTCTTCATTCTTATTCTCCCAATTTGCAATGGAATCGCTTGCACGAGCTTTCTGCCCGCAGACGAAGGAGCGCCAGGCCGTTCGGCCAGTACAGACCTGTGCTCCTTCTCTCACAGCACTTGCAGGGCCAACGGGGGCCTTAGGGCAGGCGATTTGGCTGGTATAACTCTCAGCTTGGCAGTGATTTGCACGTGTCACGGAAGGATACGCGCCCAGCCCCAGCCGAGTTTGCGCGCGGTGCCGGTACTGAGCATGGCGGTGCCGAGAATTAGCGGTGTTCTACATGGGACTGAGTCACAGGATTTGCCGATTTACGGATTTGCCGAGTTACGGATTTGCCGATTTGCCGATTTACGGATTTGCCGATTTGCGGATTTGCACGTCCCCACAGCGGCTGAAGCCGCCAAAACCTTGGCTCCTCGCGGCACGGCTGAAGCCGTGCCCTTTCACGTTCACCCAATCACCCAATCGGCAAGTCACCCAATCACCCCTTCGGCAAGTCACCCAATCACCCCATCGGCAAATCACCCAATCACCCAATCGGCAAATCGCCATGGGCGGCAGGTTGAACACGCGGCGATTCAAATTTAGACTGAGGATTCCATGCACGCGCACAGCAAGGGCGGGCCGGAGCGCACCTCGCGGGTGCTGCGGATTTCACTGCTGGTCACACTGGCCTACATCATCCTGCTGGTGGTGGCCGGGGTGCGGGCGCACAGCCTGGCGCTGCTCTCGGAGGCCGGGCACAACGTCTCCGACTTCCTGGCCCTGGTGCTGTCGCTGGCGGCGGTGTACCTGCAGAACCGGCCGCCGAGCGCGACCAAGACGTACGGCTACAGCCGGGCGGGGGTGCTGGCCGCCTTCATCAACGCGCTGACGCTGGTGGGGATCGCGTTCTACATCTTCTACGCGGCGGCGCATCGCGTACTCGCGCCTGTCAAGGTGCACCCGGAAACCATGATCGGGGTGGCGGCGGCGGGGGTGGCCATCAACGGCGTAATCTCCGTCCTGCTGTACCGCAGCCGCAGCGACTTGAACATCCGCAGCGCCTTCCTGCACATGCTGGGCGACACCCTGTCCACGGCGGCGGTGATTGTCGGCGGCTGGGCCATCCTGCTGACCGGGCGGAACTGGATCGACCCGGCGCTTTCCTTCGGGATTGGCGCCATGATCCTGTGGTCGTCGTTCGGGATTATTCGCGAGACGCTGAACATCCTGCTGGAGGGCACGCCGCGCAATATCGACCTGGACGTGGTGGCGCAGGACATTGCCGCCGTGGAGGGCGTCAACGACGTGCACGACCTGCACGTGTGGAGCATCGGCAGCGAGGTGCACGCGCTCTCCTGCCACATCAGCATCGCCGACATCCCGCCGTCAGCCAGCGAGGCCATCCTGCGGCAGGTGCAGGAACGGGTGCGGGAGAAGTTTCACATCCACCACACCACCGTTCAGTTCGAGCACGCGATCTGCGATGTGGCGCACGGCTGCGTGCTGCCGGTGC
>Ga0315268_10002348_pt1 | contig 21412 bp, 18 predicted proteins | sample C1_top_MG_FD_204535 | JGI IMG/M metagenome (GOLD analysis project Ga0315268, IMG submission 204535) | Sediment microbial communities from Yellowstone Lake, YNP, Wyoming, USA - C1_top | ecosystem: Environmental > Aquatic > Freshwater > Lake > Sediment | place: USA: Wyoming | collected 2017-08-01 | reverse complement strand
GCGGTGGGCGTCACCACCTCGATCATTTCGATCGCGTACTTCCGCGCGAACTCGTGGTCGCGCTCGTCGTGCGCCGGCACCGCCATGATCGCCCCGGTGCCGTAGGATCCCAGCACGTAATCCGCGATGTACACCGGAATCTTCTTGCCGTTCACCGGATTGATCGCGTGCCCGCCCGTGAACACTCCCGTCTTCTCTTTCTGGAGTTCCGTTCTCTCAAGATCGGATTTATTCCGCGCCGCGGCGACGTAACCCTCGACCGCCGCCCTCTGTGTCTCCGTGGTGATTTTCTCTACTAATGCGTGTTCCGGCGCCAACACCATGTACGTCGCGCCGAACAAAGTGTCGGGGCGCGTCGTGAACACGCGAATCTCGTCGCCCGCCTCGGACTTGAACGCCACCTCCGCTCCCTCGGAGCGGCCGATCCAGTGCCGCTGCATGGAGAGCGTCGACTCCGGCCAGTCCAAGCCCTCCAAGTCCTTTTCCAATCTGTCGGCGTAGGCGGTGATCTTCAGCACCCACTGGCGTATGTTGCGGCGCTCCACCTTCGTGCCGCAGCGCTCGCAGGCGCCGTTGAAGACCTCCTCGTTGGCCAGGCCGGTCTGGTCCTTCGGGCACCAGTTGATCGGCGCGGTGGATTCGTAGGCCAGTCCTTTCTTGAACAGCTGGAGGAAAATCCACTGCGTCCATTTGTAATAGGCGGGATCGGTGGTGTCCACCTCGCGGTCCCAGTCGTACGAGAAGCCCAAGGACTTGATCTGGCGCCGAAAATTGTCGACGTTGTCCCGGGTCACCTTGGCCGGGTGCGTGCCGGTGGCGATGGCGAAGTTCTCGGCGGGCAGGCCGAACGCGTCCCAGCCCATCGGATGGAGGACGTCGAAGCCGTTCATCCTTTTATAGCGGCACAGGATGTCGGTGGCCGTGTAGCCCTCGGGATGGCCGACGTGAAGCCCCGCGGCCGAGGGGTACGGGAACATGTCCAGGCAGTAGAATTTCTTGCCCGCCCGCGGGATTTCCGGCGCCTGGAACGCCTGGTCCGCCTCCCAGCGGTCCTGCCACTTCTTTTCGATCTCGGCGAAGGGGATGTGTTCGGTCCTCACGACGGGATTATAGCTTTTCCCGGGGAGAGCTTCAGTCCAGCCCCAAGGCGTAGCTGAGGGCGGCGTTGACGTCGGCCGTCTTTCGCGAAGAGAGCGTGACGATGAAGCGAGACAGCTGGGATTTGTGAACCAGGAGCAGAGTTCCCGCGTCGGCGACGCAGGCCTTCGGCAGCCCATCCTCGGGCCCGAGCGGGATTTGCGTCACGAGTCCACGCTCGCGGGTGGTCAGCGGCACCGCCAAGATCAGGTCGCGCGTTTTGATGTGCGAATCGCGCGAGACGAGCAGGACGGGGCGGGTCTTTGATTTCAGCTCGGCCCACCAGACTTCATTTCGACGCATTGAATTCCGCGCTCCAATCGTCGTCGTATTGTTTCAAGGCTTCTTCCGAATGCCGCCGTGCCTCTTCGATCTCCGCCGGGGTGGGCGGATTTCTTTTGTAGGCGGCGTCGTCCCGCGCCTCTGTCTCGCGGGTTTCTATTTTTTTGATCAACTGCGACAAGGCGAGGGCGATCAGGGCGCTCCTTGATTTTCCTATTTTTTTTCGTATTTTTTCGGCTTTGAGATACGTCTCGGCCGGAAGGCTGACGGCGGTTTTGATCGTTTTCATATTGGTATAATTAAGTTTATACCAGCGATCGGCTGCGGTCAAGCCCCTATGTATACGATTGAGGGGGGCGGAATGTTCCCAGGCTCAGTCGCGGTCCAGCTCGGCGCGGACGACGCGGGCCAGGTCCGCGGGCTTGAACGGCTTCGCGAGGAAGGGGAAGCCGTCGTCCGTTTCCGCGGCGTCCTGAGGCAGTTCCCGGTTGTACCCGCTCATCACGACGACGCGCAGCTTCGGGTCGTCGCCGCGCAGAGTCCGCGCGAGCTCCACGCCGGACAGGCCGCCCGGCATCACCATGTCGGTGACGAGGAGGCGGAAGGGGGCGGGGCCTTTCTCCCACGCCGCGAGCGCGTCGGGGCCCGAGGCGGCTTCGGTCACCGCGTAGCCGAGACGGCGCAGGACGCGCGCGGCCAGCGCGCGCAGCGCCGCGTCATCCTCGACCAGGAGAATCCGTTCCGTCCCTCCGGCCGGCGTGGGCGCAGGCGGGGCGGGGGCTTCCTCGGCGGCTTCCATTACCCGCGGCAGATGGACCGTGAAGACGCTGCCTTTGTCGACGGTGCTGGCGACCTCGATCCAGCCCTTGTGCTGGCGGACGATCCCGTCGACCACCGACAGGCCCAGTCCCGTCCCTTTGCCGGGCGCCTTCGTGGTGAAGAAAGGCTCGAAGACGCGCGGGAGATCTCCTGGGGGGATGCCCTTGCCGTGATCGGCGACCGACAGCCGGACGAATCCGTGCGGCGCGGGGCTTATCTCCGGCGGAGGGGCGGTGTTCTGCGGGGCCTGCGAAAGCGCGACGGCGATCTTTCCCCCGTGGGGCATCGCGTCGCGCGCGTTGATGACTAAATTCATCAAGAGCTGCTCGATCAGGCCCGGGTCGGCGTGCGCGAACACGGGACCTGACGCGCCGTCGACCGTGAGAGAATAGGCCTCGCCCAGCAGGCGCTCGAGCATGGGGATGGAATCACCGACCACCTTGCCGAGCTTCACGCGCCGCGCGTGCAAGGCCTGCTTCCGCCCGAACTGGAGAAGACGCTTCGTCATGACGGCCGCGCGCTCGGCGGCGGCGCGGATCTCCGCTACGGAGTCGCGCGCTTCGTCCGTCGCCAGGCCGGAGAGCGTCAGGAGCTCGCAGTGGCCTTCGATGATGGTCAGGAGATTGTTGAAGTCGTGCGCCACGCCGCCCGCCAAGGTCCCCAACGCCTCGATCTTCTGCGCCTGGCGGAGCTGCTGCTCGAGGGAGCGCTTTTCGGTGAGGTCCTCCTTGATCGCGATGTAGTGCCGGACACGCCCGTCCTCGCCCCGAACCGGCGAGATGACCGCGAACTCCCAGAAGGTGTCGCCGTTCTTGCGGCGGTTGTGGAGCACGCCCTTCCAGTCGCGGCCGCCGGAGATCGTCTCCCACAGGCGGCTGTAGTCGTCTTGAGAGGTCTCGCCGGTTTTGAGGATGCGGGGATTGCTGCCGAGGACTTCCACGGCGGAGTATCCCGTCGTCTCGGTGAACTTCCGGTTCACGAACTCGATGTTCCCCCGCTCGTCGGTGATCATGATGGACATGGGGCTGCTGTCGGCGGCGTGGCCGAGCGTTTTCAGATTTTCAAGGAGCGCCCGTTCCTTCTCGCTCCTCTCGAGGTGTCCGAGCGCGTAGGAAATGGACTGCGCCAGCCGCTCCATCAGGGCCGCTTCGGCGTGGTCGAACGCGTCCGGACGATCGGAGTACAGAGTCAGCGCCCCGGCGGTGCGGGCTCCCTGCTTCAGCGGGAGGCTCATGGTCGAGAGATAGCCGGCGCGCAGCGCCGCCGCGCGCCAGGGAGACAGGCGCGGATCGGCTTCCTGGAACCGGGATATGCTGGCGATCCCCGTTCGGATGCAGATGCCCGCGGGTCCTTGACCGCGGGGGGAGTCGCTCCAGACGACCCGGACCGCGTCCACGTAGCCGGGGTCGAACCCGGCGCGCGCGACGGGAAGAATTGTTTTCTCGGCGTCGTTCTGGGCCAACCCGACCCAGGCCATCCGATGCCCGCCCTCCTCGACCGCGAGGCGGCAGATCTCGTCGAACAGCTCCTGGCGGTTTCGCGCCTGCCACACCGCCGAATCGCAGGCGGTGATCAGATGGAAGGCGCGCAATTGCTCCTGCAGGAGCCGCATGGCGGTTTCGTTCTTGAGGGCGTGCGCGCGGAGGGCACGATAGAGAAGGATGACCGTGGCCGCGACGAAGAGCGCGTCCGCGGCGGTGTGCGAGGCCGCGAACCGGTGAGGGTCGGACGCGAGCGCGAACAAGACCACGTCCGACACGACGATCCAGAGAGCCGCCGCCGCGTACGCGGCGGTGATCCTCGCGGTTTTCCAGGCGAAGCGCGGTCGTGTCATGGCGGAGTCCGTGACGGCAGTGTGCCCGGTTCGGAATATGGCACGTCTGCGCGCCGCTTACCGGGCGCTTAATTCGTTGGGTGGGGCGATCGGGCCGGTACGGAGGCTGGACACAGTGATGCGATGATGTACACTACCGTCGCCATGTCAGAACCCATTTCTCCGAAGATTCTCGTCGTCGACGACGACGACCAGTTGCGCAAGATGATCCACCGCTATCTCACCGCCAACGGCCTGGGCGTCATCCACACGGACAACGGCTCCGAGGGCCTGCTGATGGCGCGGGAATCCCGGCCGAACCTGGTCCTGGTCGACGGCCTGATGCCGGGCATGGACGGCAACACCTTCTGCCGGATATTAAAGAAGGAAGCGTTCTCGTCCGGGATGGCCGTGATCCTGATGACCGGCCAGCTCACCGGCGAAAAGGACATGGTCCAGGGTCTCGACTGCGGGGCCGACGACTACCTGCTCAAGCCGTTCGCCCTTCCTGTGCTTCTCGCGCGCGTGCGCGCCGTCCTGAGGCGCTATTCGGCGTCCGTCGACTCCGACAGCAAGCTGCGCAAGCACGGGCTCGAGCTCGACGCCGCGGGCCGCACGGTCAAGGTGAAGGGCCGCGAGATTCCCATGACCCGCAAGGAGTTCGACCTCCTCGCGGCGCTCGCGGAAAAGTCGGGACGGGTGCTGTCCGTTCCTTATCTGCTGGAGACGGTGTGGGGCTACGACCCCGCCGACTACAACGATCCCGGCACCGTCGAGGTTCACATCTCCCACCTGCGCAAGAAGCTGGGCCCCGCGCTGGCCAAGCGCCTCGTCAATGTCCATGGCCGCGGCTACAAGTTCGACGACGCGGCCTGAGCCGCGCCCTTTTCAGCGGGAATTAAGCCGCGCGTAGGTCGCGGGCGGGCACGGCGGGGGTATCCTAAGGACATGGATACCGAAGCGGCTCCCGGCGCGACGATGGACGGCGAGATTCTCGCGCGCCTGCACGCCGGGTTCGGCGCTCTCGGCGGCGATTCCCAGGCGAACATCGGGATCCTGACGCGCACGGCCGGCGAACTTCTGGGCGCGGACGCGGCGGTCTATTATCGCAAGCGCGGCGGAGCGATGTTCGCGGTGGCGCGCTGGGGCCTGCCCGACGACTTCAATCCCCTGGCGCCCGCGGCGCCGGCGTGCGTCGACGCCGTGCGCGACTGCGGCACGCAGGCCTGCAATCCGTCCTGCGCCGCCTTCGGGACCTGCGTCAGCCGCGTCGCGACCGCGGCGGACGGATCGGCCGTCGGTCTTCTGTGCGCCCTGTACTCGCTTCCGCGCCGGCTGGAGCCCCAACTGGAGATCCTGCTGGAGCTGATCGCGGGCGCCGTCGGCCGGGAGGAGCGGCGCCTGATCGACGACCGCGAGCGGCGGCAGCTGACGGAGACCCTGCGTCAAGCGACGAAGATGGAGGTCCTCGCGCTCCTCGTCGGGGGCATCGCGCACGACTTCAACAACTGCCTGACCGGCATCTGCGGCAACGCCGAGCTTCTGCACTCGCGCCGCGACCTGCCCGAGGACGCCCGCGCCCGGGCGGACGAGATATCGCAAGGAGGGCGCTACGCCGCGGCGCTCACGCGCCAGCTGCTCAGCTTCAGCCGCAAGCAGCCGCTCGAGACCGTCGTCATGGACCTCAACGCCGCCGTGACGACCCTGCACAAGCTTCTGCGCCGCACGCTCGGCGAGCATATCTCCATTTCGCTCGATTTAGAGGAAGGCGCCGGCTGCCTCCGCGCCGACCCGGGGCAGATCGACCAGGTCATCCTGAACCTGACGGTCAACGCGCGCGATGCCATGCCGCAAGGTGGGCGCCTCACGATCAAGACGCGCGGAGAGGAGGTCTCGGCGGGGACGGGCCCGGAGGCGCTTCGCGCGAAGCCCGGACGCTATCTCGTCCTCTCGGTCCGCGACACCGGCCACGGGATGACGCCGGAAATCCGCGCGCGCCTTTTCGAGGCGTTCTTCACCACAAAGGCGGTCGACCGCGGGACGGGGCTGGGGCTGACGACGGTCCAAGGCATCGTTTCCCGCTGCGACGGCGCCATCGAGATCGACACCGCCCCCGGGCGGGGCACGGAGTTCCGCGTCTATTTCCCGGCCTTGACCGGAGCCGCTCCCGAGCCCGCCGAATCGCTGACGCAGGCGATCGCGCCGGGCGCGTCCGCCCGCGGACGCGTTCTTCTCGTCGAGGACGAGGCGTCGGTGCGCACGTTGCTGTCCCGAGTTCTGAGCGGCGCCGGCTACGAGGCCGTGGAGGCCGTCGACGGGGCGGCGGCTCTGCGCCTCGCCGACGAGCGGGGTCCCTTCGACCTCGTGATCAGCGACATCGTCATGCCGGGCATGAACGGCTTTGAATTCGCCCGGCGCCAGCGCGCGCGACAGAGCGACGCCCGGTTCCTGTTCATCTCCGGCTACGCGGACGAGGACACCCTGAAGGCGGCGTCCGTCTGTCCGAACTCCGCGGTCCTGATGAAGCCTTTCACGCCCACCGAGTTCGTCCGGCTCGTGCGCAAGTCGCTGGCCGCCTGAGCCGCGCGCCCGCCCTCCCGGGCGGCTTACGCCGAACAGTCGCTCCGCTGAAGTCCCGCTGAAATCGGGCGCTGACCGGAATTAAGCGCCGGTAAAACCCAGGTTCTGCCCCCGGGGCTATCCTGTGGTCAAGGACGGCAGGACGAATCCGGAGGACGATATGAAAAAGTTCCAGTGGGCGGCGGCGGCGGCGGTCGCGATCGCGACGGCCGGCTGCTCGGGAATCGTCAGCCGCGTGCACCAGGGCCAGGTCGGCGACGTCATCGACCAGACGCCCGAGCATCGCGGCTATTTCGAGGCCATCGGCATCGGCGCGTCGGATCCCGCGACGCCGACGGCGACCCAGCGCAAGGCGCTGGCGCGCGACGCGGCGATCGTCAAGGCGCAGTACGAGCTCCTGTCCCAGATCAAGGGCGTGACGCTCGAGGGCGGCGTGACCGTCTCGCAGGCCATGGAGAAGGACTCCATGCTGTCGGCCCGGGTGCACGACATGCTGCGCGGCGCCGAGGTGCGCAAGACCGAGTTCACCTCGGACGGCGGCTGCGTCGTGACGTTGCGGCTGCCCAAGGAACGGCTGCTCGACGAGACGCAAGGGGGCAATCTATGAAATGGGCCGCGGCGGCCGCCGTGGCGGCCGCCCTGTCGGCGACGGGATGCGCGGCCGGCCCTCGGGCCGGGACGCGCACCGTCGTCGTCGAGGGCTGGGCGCCGCTGAGCGCCCGGACGCGGCCTGAAGCCCGCCGGCAGGCGGTCGCCGACGCCCAGCGGCGCGCCGTCGAGGAGGTCTCCGGCGTCGAGGTCGCCTCCGTCGCCTCGCTGGACGACGCCGGCTATCTGCGCGAGCGCGTCAGCACGGCCGGGCGGGGCAGCCTGCGCGGCTCGCGCGTGCTGGGCGAGAGCGTGCGGGACGGCATGCTGTCCGTGCGCGTGCGCGCCGAGGTCGAGGTCCCGAAGCCTGGCCAGGTCCGCCGGCCGGGCTGGATCGCCGGGACCGGGCCGCGCGCGCGGTTCGTCGCCGCCGGCGAGGGCGGTGCCGCCGCGAAGGCGGCGCTGCGGCGCGCGTGGACGGCCTATGGAGGAACGGGCGCCGGGGACGACGGGGCGGCCGACCTGGTCCTGATCGCGGCCGTCGAGGACGCGGTGGTGGAGGAGCCGCGCCTGAAGCCGTTCGTCGCCGTCCGCGTCCGCTTGACGGCCGACGCCGCGCACGCGTCCGGCGGCGCCGCGCTGTGGTCGGCGTCCCGGGAAAGTTCCGCGCTCGGCCTGGACGCCCGGCAGGCGCGCGGGCGCGCGCTGGAGGCCGCAGCCGACGCCGTCGCGCGCGTCGCCGCCGAGGAGCTGCCGTCGCGGCTGTGGCTGACGGCCCGGAGAGACGGCCGGTGAACTCCAATGAAAAAAATAGCGCTCGCCGTCGCGCTGGCGCTCCTTCCCGGGTTCTCCCGGGCGGGCGAGCCGCTGGCCGATTTGGCGGGACGCCTCGGCGCGGCGGCGCGCCGGGCGCGGGTGGCGCGCGTCGCCGTGCTTCCCTTTACGTCGCGCGCGCTCGCGGACGGGCATGACAGCGAGCGCTTGGCCGACATGCTGACCGAGCGCCTGGTGGACGGCGGGCTCGTCCGGGTCGTCGAGCGCACGCGCCTGCCGGACGTGATGGCCGAGCGCCGGCTGAACGCCGTCGGCGCGACCGCGGCCCCGGACGCGGCGCCGCGGCTGGCGGCGGCCGAGGCGGTGGTCGCCGGCAGCTTCGTCCGGACCGGCGGAAAGATGCGCGCGAGCGCGCGGCTGGTGCACGCGGAGACCGGGGAGATTCTGGCCGCGGCCGAGGAGACCTTCGACTGGGACGCGTCCGGCGACGGAGTGGGCGGCGACGGCTCCTGGACGACGACCGTCCCCGCGCCGGAGTTCCTGGCGGAGGTCCCGCCCATCGATCTGAACCCGATCGAGCTGAAAGACGCGCCCAACGACGATCCCTGCGCGGGCGCCGCGGCGCGCGTCGATCAGATCGCCGAGGGCATTCTGGAAGTGAAGGCCCGCTATTGGGCCTCCGAATTGCGCAAAGGCTTCTCGCCGTATGCGGTCACGCGCAATCCCGGTTCGGACATCTCCGACCCGGCGCTGAAGGAGCGCTTCTACGGCGCGATGAAGTCCTGGTTCAAGAAGCCGTTCGTGCCCGAGCTGTCCCGCCCCGAGTTCGAGAGGATGCGCCGGGACGACGCGCGCGCGGCCGAGATCGCCGGCCGCTGCGGCCTGTGAGGAGAACGTTATGAACGCCAAGATCTTGGTCGCCGAGGACGAGTCCGGAATCCGCAAGGTGATGACCCGCGCCTTGGAAGCCCGCAACTTCAGGGTGGATCTGGCCGACCGGGGCGATCTTGCGCTCGACATGGCGCGCGCCGAGGGCTACGACCTCATCATGCTGGACGTGCGCATGCCCGGTCTGGACGGGCTCGAGGTGCTCAAGCGCCTGCGCGAGAACACGCTGACGCACCTCGTGCCGGTGATCATGGTGACCGGCGCGGGCGGCACCGCCAACGAGGTCGAAGGCCTGGGGTTCGGCGCCGACGATTACGTGACCAAGCCGTTTTCCCTGCGGGAACTGATGGCGCGCGTGGAGCGCCTGCTTAAGCGCACCGCCGAGGATTTGTCCGCGAGCCCGCTCACCCGTCTGCCCGGGAGCCCGACCTTGGAGGAGGCCGTTCGCGCGCGCATCGACGCCAAGAGCGCGTTCGCGCTGCTGTACATGGACGTCGACCGCTTCAAATCGTTCAACGACGCCTACGGCTTCGAGAAGGGCGACCGCCTGCTCAAGCGCTTCGGGGAGGTCCTGGCCGAGATGGTGACGGAGAGCGCCGGCGGCGGCGGCCTGGCGGCGCACATCGGCGGAGACGATTTCGCGGCCGTGTGCCCGGCCGACCGGGCGGCCGAGCTCGCGCACCGGCTGGCCTGCCAGTTCGACCGCGAGGTCCGCGGATTCTACGCGCCCGCCGACCGCGAGCGCGGCTTCGTCGAGACGTTGGACCGCCGGCGCCAGCTCGTGCGCAGCCCGCTGGTCACGCTCCGGATCGGGGTCGCGACGACCGCGGCGCGGCCGCTGACCTGCTACGCCCAGGCCGCGCAGATCGCCTCCGAGCTCAAGAACATGCTGAAGGCGAAAGGCGGCGCCTTGAGCCGCTTCGCCGTGGACCGGAGGGCGTCATGATCCTCACGCTCCTGCTGGCGGCGAGCGCGGCGGCCGGCGCGATCGGCCCCGTGGACCTCGGCCGCGATCTCGCGGCGGCGGCCGCGCGGGCGGGGATCTATCGCGTTTCGATTCAGTCGTTCGCGCCGGCGGGCTCCGCGGCCGCGGGCGCCGGCCGCGACGCGGCCGACGGCGTCCTGCGCGGGGTCCTCTCCTCCGGGCGCGTCCGCGCGGTCGAGCGCGAGGATCTTTCCGCCGTCATGGCCGAGCGCCGCCTCTGGACGGCCGGCGCGGCGGCCGCGCCGGCCGAGCCGCCGCGCTTGGCCGCCTCCGACGGAGTCCTGGTCGGACGCCTGAGCCGGTCCGGCCGCGGCTGGACGGCGTCCGTTCGCCTGGTCTCCGCCGCGACCGGCGAGATCGTCGCCGGCGGCGAGGCGGTCGTCTCCGGCGACGCCCCGCCCGCGCCGCCCGCGGCCGAGGGCTTTCCGCCGATCGCGGCGCTCGTCGACGCCGCGCACGTCCTGGCCGAGACCCGGGACGCCCGGTCCTTGGAGCGGCTGGCGCTCTCGTCCGAGTCCTCGTCGCCGCAGCGCGCGGCGGCGGTGCTCGCGCTCGGCGAGACGGGCGGCGAGGACCTCGCGCTGGGCGACGCGCTGCGCGACCCGGACGCCGTGGTCCGCTTCGCGGGCGCGATGGCGCTGGGGCGGACCGCCGCGCCGTGGGCCGAGGGCCCGCTGAGGAAGATGCTGAACGGCGATCCCGCGTGGCCGGCGCGCTTCGCGGCCGCGCAGGCGCTGTCCCGCTTCGCGTCCGCCGCGTCGGCCGCCGACTTGGCGGCGGCGCGGGGAATGGACGCGTCCTGGCGCGTGCGCCGTCAGGCCGCCGATTCCCTGGCGGGCCGCGCCGCCGCGACGCCGTGAACGCGGCTCCGGCGTCCCCTATTCGTCAACTTGCTCCGGAGCAAGTTCGGCCCCTCGCAAGGGGTTTATCAGCACCCTGCTAGGGCGCGGCGGGTGCCGTCGAGACGACGACTTCGGCCGGCGTGGAGACGAGGCGCCCGCGCCAGATGCCGGCGCGCGCCGTCGCGGTGGACGCGTAGAGGAAGTCGGTGCCGTAGGTCAGCGCGTAGCTCGTGGCCGCGCCGGCGAGCAGGGGGCCGCCGGCGTCGCGGTCCTGCTCGAAGCACAGCGTCCTCCTCGGCGGGATCTTGACCTGCTCGGTCACCAGCTTCAGCGTCGCGCTGGAGGCCAGCGCGGAGAACGGCTCCGGCGCGCGGTTGAAGCCCAGCACGGCCGCGCGCGCGCCCGGGTCCCGCACGAAGTCCAGGAACGCGCTTTTCCTGCCCGCGTTGCGGATTTCGACGAGGAAGGTCACGGCTTCTCCCGGCGCGTACGCGGCCTTGAGCGGGCGCGCGCGGACGCGCAGGCCTTTGACGGCCTTGCCCCACTGGGGCGCGGGCGGCAGATCGCTCCGGCCGCAGGCGGGCGATTTCTTCAGCGGGTCGGCGTCGCGCGGCCGCAAATAAGCGTCGAGGTCGAGGGCGGCCAGCGAGTACGGGTCCACGCGCGCTTCCTTCAGCTTCAGCGCCCAGTGCAGATGCGGGCCGGTGACGCGGCCGGTCGCGCCGACCTTGCCGATGATCTGACCCTTCTTGACCAGGTCGCCCGTCTTGACCAGCATCTTGGACAGGTGCGCGTACAGCGTGGTCAACCCCAGGCCGTGATCGAGGACGATCGTGTTCCCGGAGAAATACAACGGGCCGGCCAGAACGACGCGTCCCGCCGCGGGCGCCCGCACGGGCACGCCCTTCTTCGCCTTCAAGTCCATGCCCGAGTGCGGCGCGCGCGGCTGGCCGTTGAAGATGCGCCGCTCGCCGAAGCGCGCGGTGGCGGCGCCCGGGATGGGCGGCGTGAAGCTGCCCTCGAACAGGCGCTTTTCCTCGCCGTGCGTGAATAGGTGGTGGAGCTTGACGGCCTCGCCCTCGGCGCGCTCGGCGTCGGTCTTGGCCGGAGTCACGAACTTCTGCGCGACCGTGAGCTCCTCGACGGGGAACTTCCCGGCGCCGACGTCGATCGTCAGCTCCTTGCGCTCCGCGCGGCCGGACGCGCCGCGCAGGACGGCTTTCAAGGGCGCGGGGCCGGTGGGGGCGTCCAGGTCCAGGCCGACGAACGCCAGCCAGGTCCCCGTGGAGGCCGCCGGGAAGAACTCCAGCGCGCGGCCGCGGAACTCGGCCGTCGGCGGACGCTTCGGGCTCTCGCCCTCGACGACCACCATCAGGACCTCGCCGCGCGCGACGGCGCGCGACTGCACGGCCAACGTCGGCTCGGCGGACGCGCGCGCGGCGGACAGCGCCAGCGCGAGGAGGAGCGCGTTCATGCGCGCAATCCGGCCAGGACCTGGTCCTGGCGGCGGAACATCCGCGCCTTGGCGCGCGGGGCGTGGTCGTCGTGGCCGAGCAGGTGCAGCGCGCCGTGCGCGGCCAAGGTCAGAGCTTCGTGTAATGGAGAATGGCCCAGCTCCGCGGCCGAGCGTCGCGCCATCCACGCGGAGATGAAGATGTCGCCGATCGGCGCCTCGTCGGCCGGCGCGCCCGGCGCGGCCGCGTGCTCGAAGGTGATCACGTCGGTGTCGTAGTCGTGGCCCAGGTACTGCTCATTGAGGGCGCGCATTTTCGCCCGGGAGACGAAGATCACCGCGACCTCGCCGCGGCGCTTGGATTTCTCCAGCGCGAAGGCGCGGCGCACGGCCGCCGCGACCAGCGCGGGCCGGCGCGCCGCGCGGGGCAGGGCGGCCAGTCCGTCGACGCGGACGGTCAGTTTTTCGCGTCCCATTGGTCGTAGGCCCGGACGATGCGCTTCACCAGCGGATGGCGAACGACGTCGGACTCGGTCAGCAGCTGGGTCGAGACGCCCTCGACGCCCTTGAGCACCTTCATCACGCGCGTCAGCCCGGACTCGGCGCGCGCGGGCAGGTCGTTCTGCGTGACGTCGCCGGTGACGACGGCCTTCGAGCCGGTGCCCATGCGGGTCAGGAACATCTTGATCTGCTCGGGCGTGGTGTTCTGGGCCTCGTCCAGGATCATGAACGAGTCCTCGAAGGTGCGGCCGCGCATGTAGGCCAGCGGCACGATCTCCACCACGTCGTTGTCGCGCCAGGTGCGGAAGCGCTCGGGCCCCAGCATGGAGTAGAACGCGTCGTAGAGCGGGCGCAGGTACGGGTTCACCTTCTCCATCAGGTCGCCGGGCAAAAACCCCAGGCGCTCCCCGGCCTCCACGACGGGACGGCTCAGGATGACCTTGGCGACCTTGCGCGACTCGAGCGCGCGCAGCGCGCAGGCGACGGCCAGGTAGGTCTTGCCGGTGCCGGCGGGGCCCACGCCGATGGTCAGGTCGTGCGTCGCGACGGCCTCGGCGTACTTGGCCTGGTTGGGCGTGCGCGGGCGCACGACGCGGCCGTGGTGCGTGCGGTACAGCCCGTCGGCGGGCAAGGACGGCGCGTCCAGGTTGATCGGCTCGAAGCCGCGGGGGTCCAGGGCGGGCGCGGCGCGGCGGCGCAGCGCGTCCAGTTCCTCGCGCAGGCGGCGCGCGGCCTTCTCCACGCGCGCCGCGGAGCCGCGCACGTTCAGGTGCAGCTCGCCGCTGGCCGCGTCCTGGCGCACGATGATTTCCACGCCGAAGTCGCGCTCCAATTCGCGCAGGCGGGCGTCCTGCTCGCCGAGCAGGCGCACGGTCTCCTGCGGGTCCGTCAGCTTGATCTGCTTGGTCACCACTTGGCGTCCTCCAAAAGCGCTCCGGCCAGGCCCAGCCTCTCGCCGAGGGCGCGGCAGGCGTCCTTCGCGGCCGAGGGCCCGTCGCGGGACAGCGTCTCGTTCCAGCGGCTCTGGAAATCCCTCAGCCGCCACGTTCCCGCCAGCAGGCCGGCGCTCCACAGCGCGTCCAGCCAGCGCAGCGCGCGCGAGATCTTCGCGGCGCCGCCTTCGGCCAGGGCTTCTTCCAGGCGCGCGTGAAGCTCGTCCTCGAGGGCGCCCGCCCACGGAAGGTTCTCCGGCAGGAAGCCGCGCTCGCGGGCCGAGAGCACGAGCTCGAGCAGCGCGTCGTCGTCGCGGCCGGCGCCGCGCGCGGCGGCGACCGCCGAATTCCAGCGCTTCAGGAACACGGCGCGTTCCGGTCCCAGCCCGCCCTCGGAGGCCAAGGTCTTCGCCAACTCGGCGCGCTCGTCGGTGAAGACGGCGTCCAGGCCGAAGCGCGAGGCGCCGAAGCGCGCGTCCATCTCCGCGCGGAACGCGTCGTCGTCCAGGCTCAGGAAGCGGCCGCCGATCTCGGCGGCGTCGAAGCCGGCCGCGCGCGGGGCCAGCCAGCAGGCGAAGTCCAGGCGGTCGGCGCGGTGGACGATCGCGTGCCACTCGGCGCTTTCGCGCGTGTCGGCGCGCCCGGCGAAGGCCGGGCGGACGGACAAGGTCCGGTCGCGGCCGGCCAGGCCGGTCTTCGTGGTGCTCAGCGCGGGGCCCAGCGTCGCGTTCGGCCCGTCGGCCCGCTCGCGCGCGGGCTGGCCGAGATGATCCAGGAGGGCGGCGTGCGCGGCGGCGCGGGCCAGGTCCACGCGCGTCGGGGCGACGAGCTTCCGGTACACGCCCGCGGCGTCGCCGAAGGCCGCCAGGTTGGACTTCGCCCCGGCCAGGCGCTCCAGGAAGGCGTCCTCGGGGTCCTCGCCCAGGCCGCGGGCCAGGTCGACGGCGCGCGCGGCGCGCTGGAGGATCTGCACGCCCTCGACGCCCGAGGGGTCGTCGAAGAACCAGCCGCAGCTGGTGAACATGGCCAGGCGCTCGCGCTGCATCGCCAGCAGGCGCAGCGCGCGCGACTGCTCGTCTTCGTTCAGCGGGCGCTTGGCGCGCTCGGTCAGGAAGCGCGCGGGCGCGTCGGCGCGCCGGTCGAGCCAGAGGACGACGGAGGCGTCGCGCGCGGCCCAGGGGTCGTCGAAGAAGCGCGCGGCCTCGTCCTCGAAGAAGCCGTCCAGGCGCCGGGCCAGGCGGTCCAGCGCCTCGCGCAGAGGCCCGCGCCAGGACTGCGACCAGTCGGGCAGGTGCGCGGAGCGGCAGCCGCAGTCCGACTCCCAGCGTCCCAGCCCGTGCGCGCAGCTCCAGGCGGTGCGCGGGCGGATCTTGACCTCTCGCGGCGGGGGAAACAGCGACAGGAAGCGGGAGTGATTGATCGGTTCGACGCCTTCGGACGCGAGCACGTCCAGGGCCAGCGCCAGCGCGCGCTCGGCGCCGGCGTGATGGTGGCCGTAGAACTCGCCGTCGGAGACGACGTGCACCATCTGCGCCGCGTCGTCCGGGGACAGGCGCGCGCGGACGCTGTGGGCGAAGGCCGCCGGGCTGGCGGTGGATTCGCCGCTGACCACGCCGTGCGACAGGAGCGGATGATAGAAGAAAATCGCCAGCGAGCGTTTCGAGTTCGCCGGCGAGATCCAGCGGTAGGGGGTCTTCGGATCCAGCGTCGATTCGTCCGCATCGGTCCAGTCTCCGCCGACGGCGCGCACGGCGGCGGCCTGGGACGGAGCCAGCAGGGTGAACTCGATGCCCTCCGCGGCCAGGACGTCCAAGGTCTCGTCGTCGACCGCCGTCTCCGGCAGCCACATCCCGCGCGGCGCGCGGCCGAAGCGGAACTTGAAGTCGGCGATGCCCCAGCGCACCAAGGTCTCCCGGTCGCGGCGGCTCGCCAGCGGGAGGATGACGTGGAAGTAGGGCTGGGCGATCGCGTTGCCCAATCCGTCGGGCGCGGCGCTGAGCGCGTCGGCCTCGAGCACGCGCCGGTACAAGGACGGACGGCGGCGCTCCAGCCACGACAGCAAGGTCGGCCCGAAATTGAAGGAGATCTTGGTCAGCAGGTTCTGGTAGGAGATCGCGCGGCCGTCGGAGCCGCCGCGCACGCCCAGGGCCACGGGCCCGTAGCACTCCTCGGCGATGCGGTCGTTCCAGTCGTGGTACGGGAACGCGGAGTCCTCGCGCTCCACCTCGCCCAGCCAGGGATTCTCCCGCGGCGGCTGGTAGAAGTGCCCGTGGACGCAGACGTGCCGGTGGCTCACGCCACGTTTTTTATCATATTGGCCTCGACGCCCGCTCCGTCAGGCGCCGTGCTCTATTGGCAGACGGAGGTCTTGCTGGTGATGAGGGCGAACGAGGAGATAGCCGTCCCGGTCGAGACGCAGACCGGGACGACCGCGCAGTCGCTGCAGTAATACACCTGGCCTACCACCGCCGGCGTGAGCGCGCGAATTCCCGCGGAGGTGAGAGACGTGAAGCCGCTGCCGATGGTCGCCGATGCGGCGTTGCCCGTCACGTTCGACGGCGTGGAGCAGGACGCGTTGCCGTTGGTGCCGACGCCAAGGGCCACATTGGGCAGAACGCAGGTCGTGGGAGCCGCGGCGAGATTCGTGGCCGTGGCCGCGTTGCCCGAGATGCTGATGCCCGCCGTGCCTGCAGAAATCTTAGTGGGATCGAGGCTCGTGAGGTTGGCGCCGCTGATGGCGGGCAAGCTGACGACCGCCGACACGCCGGTGTTGCTGAGGGAGATGTCTCCGGACACCGTTCGCTCCGTTGCGATGTTCGTGATCGAGGCGCCGATCCAGATTTTTCCGCTCGTCAGGGTCGTGGCCCCGCCGACCGAGGGCGACGCCCAGCTCGGGTTGAGGCCCGCGCCGTTGGTCTGCAGGACCTGGCCCGCGGTGCCGGCCGACAGGGGGGCCATCGTTCCGGCCGCGCTGAAATAAGGAAGGGCGCCCTGAGCGACCGCGCTCCAATCCTGGCCGGTGCCGCCGCGCGACGTCAGGAGCTGGTTCACGGTCGCGTTGGTCTGGCCCAGGTCCACCGCGCCGAACGCCGGCGCGCCGCCGGCGGTGGGCACGCGCAGGACCTGCGCGTTGCCGCCCGCCGCGATCAGGCCCATGGTTCCGGCCGCCGAGAAGAAGGGCACGTTGTTGAGGGGAGCGGCGCCGAAATTCTGGCCGGTGCCGCCGTAGAGCGTGGCCAGAGGGCTGGCCAGCTGGAGAACGCCGGCCGTCGTGAACGTGCTCTTCGTCACGCCCGAGCCGAACTGGGCGCTGCCGTTCACGTCGAGCTTCGTCGCCGGGGCGGCGGTGCCGACGCCGGCGCTGCCGGCCGCGTTCCACACGCCGGTGCCGGGGAAATTGACGGCGTTTTGAAACGTGTACCCGGCGTTCTGGAAGGTCCCGGCGGTGACGCCGCTCGCGGGCACGCTGACGGCCGGGACGTTGGTCAGGTGCACGCCGTCGCCCCAGAACGACGCCGCATTGATCGACGAGCCGGAGGTGACGAAGCCGCCCGCGCCCGAGAGGACCGCCGACGCGCCGTTCGCCATGGTCAGCGCGCCGGTCGTCGCGAAGGCGCTCTTGGTCCCGGGATTGCCGAACTGGGCGTCCCCGTCGACGTCCAGCTTCCTGCCGGGAATCGTCGCGCCCACGCCGACGTTGCCGGTCGAGTTGGTGTTGAGCAGCAGGGCGCGGCTCGTCGCGACGTCGCCGTCCACGACCAGCGCGCCGGAGACGCTCTTGATGGCGCCCTTGTCCGCGCCGGTCTCCCGGAAGCGGAGCACGGGCAGGCCGGCGGAGTTGTCCAGGACCAGCGCCGTCGCGGCGCTTCCGTCCACGACCACCGTCCCGCTGCTCACGGTGAGCGCGCTGCCGGGATTGGCGGTGCCGATGCCGACGCTGCCGACGGTGGTCAGGGCCGTGGGGTTGCTGCCGTCCAAGGTCAGGACGGACGAGCTCATGTGCACGGGCGAGATGATGGAGAAGTACGAGCTGCCGTTGAGCGCCTGGATCGACGCCACGGCCAAGGTGCCGGAGCTGATAAACTGGCTGCCGACGGTGACCGTCGAGATCGCCAGGTTCTCCTCCAGGCTCTTGGCGACCAGCGCGTAGGGCACGGAGTTCAGGGGCTCGCGCGGACTCAGGACCTGGGCGCCGACCTGGACTTCCAGGAACTTCTGCAGCGGGCCGGCCAGCGCCGTCGTCGAGAGCGCGACCGTCGTGGCGAACAGGCCCTGGTCGACGGAGACGATCTGCGGCCCGATGGTCTGGAGCAAGGTTCCGGCGGTTCCCGCGTCGTACAGGCGGAAGGTGACGCTGCGCAGCCCGGTGACGGGAAAGCCGTTGTCGACCAGGCGGCCCTGGTAATTGACGCCGCTGGGCACCGTGCCCGCGGGCGAGCTCGCGGCGTTCGGGCGGACGGCGGCGCGGGCGCGGGTCGGCGCGCACAGCAGGGCCGCCGCCAGGACGGCGAGAGCGAGGCGGTCGATGTTCTTTTTCATAAGGGGCGCTTCTCCTGTGTCGGGTCTCATCGGATGACCATGATCTTGCCGGACGCGCGGCCGTTGTCGCCGGTCACTTGGTAGAAATAGACGCCGCTCGCGAGGTTCCGGCCGCTGGCGTTCGTCACCGGCGTCCAGACGAGGTCGGCGGTGAAGGGATCGTTCTTGGTGAGCGTCTGCACGAGCTGGCCCGACACCGAGTAGACGCGGATGGTGACCTTGGGCGGCAGGCCGCGGAAGGTGATCCGGTCGTGGCCCAGCGCGGGCTGGAACGGCGTGGGGAAGGCGTGGACGAAGGAAAAATCGGCGGTCGCCAGAGGGGGGACGCCCATGCCGCCGGGCATCAGGCTCAGCGTGCCGCCGCTCATGGGCGTGATCGCGCCGATGCCGATCACGTGGGCGTACACGATCGTGCCGCCGGTCAGGTTGGAGCCGCCGCCTCCCGCGGCGAACATCGTGTCCGAGAGGACGAGAAGCCCCGAGGTGAGGATGTTCGCGCGCGCGGCCAGCGCGGCCGCCAGGGCCGCCGCCGCCGCCGCGACGATCGCGGCCAGCCGGAGTTCGCGCCGGAAGCGGGAGATAATTCTCATAAGGAGCTCGGTGAGAAGTAGATCGTCGTCGGTTCCAGGTTCTTGTCGTCTTCGCGCGCGCGGTCGCGCCGGGACTGCCGGTAGCGCTGCCACGGCCAGGTCCAGCCGCCGCCGTCGCCGGTGTGCTTCAGCCGGCCGCCGAACTTCAGCGTGACCGACGCGCGCTGCGCCTGGCCCAGCGCGCCGAGGTCGACGAACGCGTAGTCGAAATCCAGCTCGGGCTTGTTCTTATCGAGGCGGGAGACCGCCAGGCCCACGCCGACGGTGTAGCCCGGACCCGCGTAGCCGCCGCTGCGTCCGCCGCCGCGCAGGTACAGAGGCCCGTAGGCGACCTCCACCGCCGAGGCGACGAGGACGGCCTGGTCCTGCGGCAGGCTCGCGTCGAGCAGCAGGCTGAGGTGATCGATGAAGCGCTGGTCCACGCGCAGGTCGTCCAGCCAGAACAACGGATGGAGCGCGACGCCGAGCTTCAGCGTGCGCGGCAGGGGAGAGTCCTCGCTGGCGTAGCGCAGCGGCGGGCCGATGTGGAGCACCGCCGCGCCGAACTCGATCAGGGGCCCGGGGCGGTAATGCGCGCCCACGTCGTAGGCCGTGGCCGTGGTCGACTTGCCGGCCAGGCGCGAGCGGATCAGCTGTCCGCCCCCGCCGACGGACAGCCCGTAGCCGAGCTTGAGCGCGTAGGCGCCGCCCAGCGCCGTGTCCAGCGCCGAGACCGAGCCCGTCGGCGAGTCGTTGGCGTCGTACGCGGAGAAGGGATCCACGGAGAACGTGTTCAAGGACACGCCGATCGTCCCGAAGTCGGCGGTGGGCTGGGCGAAGGCCATCCACTCCTGGCGCATCCCGGGGAGATATTGGTTGTGCATGAAGGTGGCTTCCGCGCGCGGAAGGTTGGCCAGCCCCGCGGGATTATACGCCATCGCGTCGACGCTGTTGGCCAGGCCGGTGAAGGCGCCGGCCATTCCCGCCGGCCGCGCGCCCGCGTCCAGCTCCAGGAAGCTCGCCGACGTGGAGCCCGCGGCGGCGACCGCTCCGGCGCGCGCGGGCAGCAGGGCGCAGAGGAGCGCCGCGGCGAGCGGCAGGGCGCAGGCTGTAGCTGTATAAGGGAAGCGATGTCCGGTCATTCGAGTGCCCGCGTCGGGCGCTCTCCAGTGTAGTAGGGGCATGAGGGACCGTCAACATCGCAATTGTTACGGAATAAAACGAGCGTTTCGCTGGATTATACGGCTTTCGGCCGCGCGGATCAGCGCGGGACCGTTTGCCCGCGGGGCACCACGACGATCCCGGCCGGGTCCACGAAGTAGCGCTTCGCGTCCGCGTCCTTGTCGAAGCCGACCTTCAGCTTCGCCGGAATCTCGTTGAAGCGGTCCACGATCACGCGCTTGAGGTGCGCGTCGGCGCGGACCTTGCAGAAATCCATGACGATCGAGTCCTCGATGACGGCGCCGTCGTGGACGTGCACGCCGCGCCCCAGGATGGAGTTCTTGATCGTCGCGTTGCGCACGAAGCAGCCGTCGCCGATGATGCTGTTCGAGATCTTGCCCTCGAGGATCTTCGCCGGCGGCCCGTCGTAGCGGCCGGAGTGGATGAACCAGCGGCGGTTGTTCAGGTTCAGCTTCGGGCGCGCGCCCAGGATGTCCATGTTCGCGTTGTAGAAGCTCAGGATCGTGCCCACGTCGCGCCAGTAGCCCTCTTCCTCGTACAGCTTGATGCCGGGAAGGACGTTGGTCGAGAAGTCGTAGGCGAAGACCTTGTGCGTCTTCAGCATTCCGGGGAGGATGTTCTTGCCGAAATCCAGGTCGGCGGCGTCCAGGTGCTGGGTCTTCAGCAGGTCGACGAGCACGTCCTTGGTGAACACGTAGTTGCCCATCGACGCCAGCGCGTGGGTCGAGCTGCCGGGCATGGGCTCGGCGTGCGGCGGCTTCTCGATGAAGGCGGAGATGCGCCCGCGCGCGTCGGTCGACACGATGCCGAAGGAGGGGACGCTCTTCAGCGGCACGGGGATCGTCGAGACGGTGGCGTCGGCGCCGGTCGCGACGTGCGCCTGGATCATCTGGCCCACGTCCATGCGGTACACGTGGTCGGCGCCGAAGACCACCACCAGGTCCGGATCGAAGTCGTGGATCAGGTTCAGGTTCTGGCGCACCGCGTCGGCGGTGCCGCGGTACCACATGGTTCCCATGCGCATCTGCGGCGGGACCACGGTGATGAACTGGTCCGGCGTGAGGCCGGCCGTGCGCCAGCTGGCGCGCAGGTACTCGATCATGCTCTGCGACATGTACTGCACGAGCACGTAGATCGACTGCACGCCCGAGTTGACCAGGTTCGACAGCACGAAATCGACGATGCGGTACTTCCCGCCGAACGGGACCGCGGGCTTGGAGCGCTCGTGCGTCATCGGGTGCAGGCGCTCGCCCTTGCCTCCGGCCAGCACGATGGCCAGGACGCGCTTGGTGGGGGCGGCGGAGCGGTTATTGGTCGCCATAGGGGTCCTCGCCGCCGTAGCCCTTGTCGTCGACCGGGGCCGGCTGGCGCGCCGCGGGCTCCGTGTCCTGAACCGCGTCGGGGGTCCGGGCCGCGGGCGCGGCCGGCGCGGGCGCGGCGCCGTCGTCGGGCGCGGGCGTCGCGGCGGCGGCGGCCTCGATCTCGCGCCGGCGCTTCTCGACGGCGGCGCGGTCCGGCGTCTGCTTGT
>Ga0315268_10002347_pt1 | contig 21413 bp, 14 predicted proteins | sample C1_top_MG_FD_204535 | JGI IMG/M metagenome (GOLD analysis project Ga0315268, IMG submission 204535) | Sediment microbial communities from Yellowstone Lake, YNP, Wyoming, USA - C1_top | ecosystem: Environmental > Aquatic > Freshwater > Lake > Sediment | place: USA: Wyoming | collected 2017-08-01 | reverse complement strand
AAGCGATCTGGATATGGTGCCCGTAGCCGGCGGCATCATAGGCGATGCGGGTCACGCGGCCGGGCATGGAGCGGGGCCAGTACAGGGCGAAGTGGTCGCTGGACTCATGGCGGTCCTCGGGCACGAGGTCGAAGCCGAGGTGGACCTTGCCGAGGGTGCGGAAATAGTCGGGATCCGCGAAGCCCGTGGTCACGACGGCCGGGACGCCGAAGAGCTCGGCGTCGGCGAAGTAGATGAGCTGTCGCGGGGGGGCAGGTTCGGGGATCCCGGCCTCCATGTTGGCGAGAGAATAGGCGCCGGCCTGGGAGCCGATGACGCAGTCCACGTGGACATGAGGCGCGCTGCTCTGCCCCGAGGATCCCATGATCCCGATGACCTGCCCGCGCGTGATCTGGTCGCCGACCTGCAGGGCCGGGGCTTCGGCGAGGTGGGCGAAGCGGACGGTCAGGATCATGCGACCGCCCCCTCTTTGTAGCCCTCGGCCTTGGTGAGGGCCCGCCGGGCCTCGGCGATCTCTCCATTGAGCTGCTCGCCCTGGGCTTTGCGCGCGAGCACGTCGAGAATCCCGTTTTGGGCGCGCTGCATCTGATCGATCCCCCCGACCTCCCGAGCCATCTGCTCCTGGATCGCGGTCAGACGCGTGATGGCGTCCTGAAGGGCTCCGAGGATCTCGGTGTGCTCGACGACGTAGGGCGCGCAAGCGGTAGGGGCAGGATCGGCGGAGGCCTCGCCGAGTTCCACCGGCCCCGCCTTGATCCGATGCCGCTTCGCGTAGGCGATGATCGCCCTCCCGGCGTCCCTGACCCCGCGCGTGAGCACGAGGAGGACGCCGAGGATGATCGCCCCGGCGATGATCATCTCCCACCAGTCGTCGAGGATGAGGGTCAGGCCGGCCGCGTCCATCTCCTACCCCGCCAGCTTCGCGCGGATCTCGCTGATCCGCGTCCGGGCCTTGTCCCGCTCCAGCTTGATCGGATCCGGGATTGCCTTGCCCGTCTCGGCGAAGCGCGTGGCATACCAGTCTGTGGTGATGAGGCTGGCGAGGAGCTGCGACTCCTCGACGCGGAGGAGCTCCTCCGGACTCGGCTCGGGCGGGAGAGGCTCGGTGATTAGGGCGTCGGGGTGTTCGGCGAGATAGGCCAAGATCTCGACCCCCTCGAGGCTGTCTTTTGGATGGTGCCATCCGAGACCATTCGGGCCGTCAAAAACGACAAATATTTCTGATCGCTCGTACACGTGATCTATCATCATAACTATCTCCTATATCCTGGCTACTGCGTAATTGATCGTGCTTGCTGCCGCATTTTTCTGGTTGATCCTGATGTCCATACCTGAGCTTGTAATGTCAATATTTGCAGTGCCTGCCTTGATATGAGAGAAGAGGATACCTCCCCCCGCCGTCGTGAACACAAGGCAACTAACAACATCATTACTATTTGTGTGAATAGCTTGAACAATGTATGCCGAAGAAAGACTCATGGTAAACGATGCATAAGAGTTCTGAGCGAGAGAAGCAGTAACCGCAACAGGCCCCTTCCCTGCGGGAGCCTGGCCGCCGTTGCCGTCGGAGAATGAATTGAATATCTGGAACCAAGTCCCTGCTCCTGCATTCAAAAAACGAACATAGATTCGAAGCTGATTAAGTGCTGGAACAACTGCCGCATATTGGGTTGCAGAAGTAGCACCATTTCTAATTACAATTGCCTCTCCCGCGATTGCTTCAGGGGTTCCGGGGCACGTGTTCGAGAATTGGAAAAGACCACCCTCATACTGTGCATTTAGGTCCGGTGCGTTTTTCGCAGCCCCGCCTATCCCATATGAGGGCGCCGAATCCGCCTCGAGCGTCCCCACCCCACGCGCCGCCCTCGTCGCTGCCGAGACTGCGAGATGGTCGATCCAGTCGTGGATCTTTTGCATCGTGGCAGGGCTCAGGTCCGGAGGTCCGCCCTCGGTGAAGGTATCCTTTGCGAAAGTCAGTGCCATTGTGAGCCCCCTCAGTCTCCGTCGTAGTCGGTAGTCAGGACCTTGAGCTTTGTCCACGAGGTCGCGACATTGTCATAACACTTGATTTGCATATAGCCTGAGCCCCCGCCCACGAGTTGGAAGACATTCGTATAGGCAGCATCCCCGGACACGAGTACCACAGAGAGGACGCCTGCATAGGTCCGCATGAACCGAAGGATCGCGCTCCCGACCGTCGTCGTCCCGTAGCGCCACGACACTGTCACGAGGCCGACGATGGATGTTGCAGGAGTCGGAATGAGAATGACGCTAACCCAATTAGTACCATCTATCGCATAGGTGACTTTTGCCCTTTCGTAGGAAATATCTTTCCCTACGGCTACTGCGGCATTTATTACCTTGACGTCGAAATCCGAGTATCCGTGATGCGTCCCGAGCTTGATATCCAGGCCTCGCACGAGGTTCCCTGATTCGAAGGCCCAGAGCGAGATTTCGTTGTCAGCTCTGAATTGGATCCCGTTGTGGTTGACCCAGACTCCCGAGGAGAAGCGCTGCGTGATGGTATCCGCAGAGTAGGCGGACCCATAGCCATACATGATCCTGCGATCTCCTTCTGAGGGGCTATTGCGCTGGTCATAATTGGCAATGAGTAGCATTGCCTCGTATGCCGCATTTTGCTGAATGCAAAGGCGCCCATTCATCGCGTAGAATTTCAGCCCGGTTATCGATCCGGAGGCTGTGATATCCATTGCGAAAAGCTGCGTGATGAACGCGATGACCGCCCCGAGGGAGATGAAGAATGCGGCGATCCCGTAGACGGTCGACGCTCCATAGGTCCCCTGACTCTCGACCCACGCCACGTCGGCCATCGCCGCGGGGAGCTTTGCGAGAAGCATCTGGTCAGTCGTGTATCCCGTTTCCCCAACCGCCGCAGAGATCCGCGTCGGGGTGCCGGCGAGCGAGTAGTAGACCCCTCGCTGGATGGGCGTGTCAGAGGTCGCGTAGATGAGCCACCAATCGTAGGGGTTGAAGCTCGAGGGATGGCCGTTCAAGAAGCGCCCGATGTACTTCGGCGCGTAGGTCGGGATAGCAGCCTTAGCGGCCGCTTCCGCCGCCGCCGCCTTCGCCGCTGCGTCGGCGACTACGTCGATCTCGGCGATGTACTCCGGCTCCGACCACCTCGAGGGCACGCAGGGATAGAGGCCCGTCCTCGGGTAGAGGCCCGTGGTCGGATAGAGGGGGCTGATCCAGGAGCCGTCAAGCTTTACCCGGGCCTGGACGCGCCAGAGGGGGAGGCCGTTCCCTACCTCGGGGATCTCCTGCCAGCCGGTGGGGTTCTGGACGGTGGGGCGGGCGGGCTTGGCGGATGTGCGTTTGTAGAGTGAGCGGAGTTTGGTACTGGTGAGGATATTCCCGGCATTGATGATTGTTTCTCGCGCCGAGTAGTAGGTGGCGAAGGTCGCCGCGAAGGAAGTCCCGTTGACGGTCGTCGGGATGGTCATATCGAGGAGAGGGCCGGGGGTCACAAGGAGAAGATCGTGAACCGCCGTATAGGCGTTCGAGTAGGCGGTGATGGTCCCGGCGGCGACGCCCTTGTCCGTGGCGGCCTGCACGATGATGGAGTACTCCGCCTGGATCTCCCCCCACTTCCGCAAGAGTTCCGGCTTTTCCGCGATGGAAATGACGTTGTCGCTCACGATGGAGCTGATGAGCTGGTCCACGAGGAGCCCGGTGGAGTCCGCCTGGACGGAGGTCCGCTCGAGGAGAGTCTCGACGCTCGAAATGCCCCCTACGTCCATGCCCTCAAGCGCCACGATCCGGCCGACGACGAGTTCCTTCCCGGCCATGTTTTCCTGGACAAGGCTCATTTCTTCTGCCTCCCGAGGAGGGCTTCAAAGTCGCCCTCGGCGATGCGCCGGAGTTCCTTCACGCCAGAGGTGGGGACTCCGAGGATCATCCCGGAGCCGATAGCGAACTTCTCGATCCCTTTCTGCCAGTCGCCTGCGGTGATCTTGGACATTCCATCGAAGATGTCCCCGGCACCTGGAAGAAAGGTGCTCGGGTAGGTGGGCGACTTCTCTCCCGTGATGAGTCCGCGGACAAACCGTGTCGCGTCCTGGCCGATGAGGGGGATGGAATCTGTTGCCTGGGTGATGGAGTAGAACGCGAGCCGGCGCATTTTCTCTTCGTCCGTCTCATCATCGGGGGGGCGGGTTGTGACCGCGTTCAGGATGATTCCCGCGATCGCGTAAGATATTAGGATTCCGATTGCGGTGCTGAACTGGTGGTTCTTCACGGAGTTTGGAAGGTCGTAGCGGAGGTTCTGCCAAATCACATTGATTGACTGGGTGAACTGTAGGAGGAGGCGGAGGGCTTCTCCTTTGTCGCGGTAGATCGGCGCAAGGTCGGCGCCGCGGGCGGAGGGCTGGCTTTTCATGATGAGGTCGTCGGCCTTCTCGACGGCTTTCATTTCATCGCCCTTGAACTCGATGAGGGCTTTTTCGTAGATCGATCGCCACGCAATTGCGACGGGGAACCTGTCGGCAAGTTCAAGACCCTTCACTCCAAACTTCTGAGCCTCGAGGAGCGCCTTAGTTGCGGGGGTATTCGCCTTGGCTTCCTTGATAGCCTGGTAGGTGATGTCCCTCGTGCGATGCTTTAAGAAGGTGCTCATTTCTTCCGTCTCGCGGAGGTATTTCGCTGGGTTCGCCATGCAGTTCAGGGACTCAAGGAACATTCGAGGACCGGCGTAGGGGAGGGAAGCCCAACCATTCGTGAGGAGTTGCTTTAGTGCGGAGGAAGTCCGGAAGGTAAGGTAAGCTGCCCCGAGGTTGCCTCGAAGGTAGCGGATCGCGCTTTGCCAATTCTTGAGGTTTGCGAGCTCGCCCGGGTTCTTAACCTCGGCGATGTACTCTTTCACGTAGTCCACTCCTGGAGCTCCGAGGAGCCCCTGAATGTTCTCCTGGATGTAGGGGTTCGTGTAGACGGCGTCGAGCTTCTTCGCGTACTCGGCGGTCGCGATGTAGTGCTCCTGGGCCTGGATGGATTCGAGCCAGGTCGAGAGGAGGTCGAGCTTGATCGCAGTCTGGTTCCATGGGGGAACGGTGGTTCTCGATCTTGTGAAGCCGTTCTTTGGGGGGCGTTTCAAGCCCGGGGTCCGGTTAAGCATGTCCCCCCCTATCTGCACGTCGATGGGTTCTTGGGTTACGCCCTGCCGGCGGATGGGGAAGTAGTCGCTGACGGTCTGGAGGAGGCGATTCTCGACCTCAGCGACGATGGCGGAAAGGCGGTTCCCTGTCTCCTCTGCGTCCTTCGCCATGGTCTCGAGGACTTGCTGGTCCTGCTCGGTGATGACGGAGTCAATCGCCGCGCGGATGGCCGTGAAGCGGTCCGCGCCTGCGGCCATGAACCAATCCTCATCGCCCTTGTGCTCCTTCCGCTCGGTGGCCGAGAAGAAGACGCCGTAGAGGGCGGCGGCCCGGGAGTCCTCGTTCCGGAAAGCGAGCTCGAGGGCGAGAAGGTCGGACTTCCGGAGGGTCTCCGTCGCCCCGCCGGGTCCGGCGTTTTTTATTTCAACGACCGTGTTGTACCACTCGCGCGTGTCAACTCCAGCACCCGTGAAGGCCTGCATGATCGTCGCTGTTCGGCGGTCTATGCCCTGCATTTCCTTCCGGTATTTCCGGTTCATTTCGTGCCAGAGGAGTTCGACGTTCGCGCCGTCCGTCCCGCCGTCGAGTTTGTTCGCTATGCGGCGCATATTCAAGAAGGCGTAGTCCGCGGTGCGTACCCTGTCCTTGAAGCGTTCGGCGAAGGTGCGCTCCGCCTGGAATCCCTTCGGTTCTACGAACCCGTGGGTGTGCGTGATGATGTCGATGATCCTGGACTGCTGGCCTTCTATCCAGTCCATCCGGTCCTTATGCTGAATCGCCAACAAGTGGCGGCCGAGGTCCCGGAGGTTCTGGACTTCCCGGGCGGTCTGCTCGAGCTCCTGGAGGGTCATCTCGTTCAGGTTCTTCCCGGCGGCGCGCTTCAGCCATTCGCGGGGGACTTCGCGGGCGAGGTCGGGATTTTTCTCGAGCTCGGAGCGGAGGAGATCGATGTCCTTCTGGGTCTTCTCTGATCGGAAGTGGGGATCGATCAAATCTTGAATTTGCGAAATGGCCCTGGCTTGCGTGATGTAGACCGTACTCGTCAGGGCTTCATCACCTTTCTTGGGGTTCTGACTGCGGATTCTCTCCCTCATGATCTGCTTGACGAGTCCTTCCTGGTAGGCCCGGAGCTTCTTCAGGGCTTTCTTCTCGGCCTCGCGGACCTGGAAGTCCTCCTTCGCCTGGGAAAGGGCCTCGAGCTTCGCCAGGTGGGTCTGGAGCCCGGCGTTGTCCTTCCAGGCTGCGGAGGCGGCCTTGAGGCGGGGCTCGAGCTTCCGGAGCTGGTCGGCGAGGCTGGAGCGGAGGGCGAGGAGCTCGGGAGGGGAGGACTCCCCGCGGGCTCGGTACTCCTCGAGCTGGAGGGAGGCGCGGGAAAGCCGGCGCTCGAGGTTCTGCTGCTGCTCCTCGAGGACCTGGTAGTCACCCACGCGGGCGAGTTGCTGACGGATGGACTTCGCCCGATCCTCCTGGGCCCGGATCTTCCCCTCGTAGCCGGCGGGGATCTTCTGGCCCTTCGCCAGGAACTTCTCGAGGTGGCTCTTGGCCTTGGCGATCTCGGCCTTCGTCCTGCCCGATTCGACCCGGGCGGCCGCGAGGCGCCGGTCCTGCTCGGAGAGGGTCGCCTCGTCGATCTTCACCTCGGCGGTGAGGTCCGCGATCTTCTTCTTCGCGGCCTTCTGCTCGGCGGTCAACTTGTCGAGGTAGGCCTTCGCCTTCTCGTCCATCTGGACGCGGCCGCCCCGGACGTCGGAGGCGAGCTTTTCGTCCCGGATCTGAGCGGCGAGGGCGGCGCGCTGGGAAATGGACAGGCGCTTCTCGCTGATCTTGGAATCCTTGATGTCCGCGTACTTCGCCTCTTCGGCCTTGCGCCCGAGTTCCGCAACGGCGGGCTGGCCCATGATCTCGCCATAGATCCGTGCGTACTCCTCGGGGTTCTTCCGGATCGTCCCCATGAGGGAGGCGAGGAAGCGGGGGTCGAAGGTCCGGCGGCCGGACCCTACCCGCTGAGCGGCAGCGACGATGGTCTCGGCGAGCTCGCGCTTCATGTCTCCGGAGCGCTCCGCTGCGGCCTGGGTCTCCTCGTCCCCATAGCGCATTGACTGCGCGGCCCCGGGGAGAAGGATCTCGTTCCATATCCCCTCGAGGAAGTCCATGAGGCCGGAGTGCGAATCGGCCTCGAGCCGGCGGAGCCAGTCCTCGAGGTCGATCGGCTTCATCTGGCGCGCTGATTCCCAGAGGTCCTTGTACCAGGTCTGTTTCTCGATGGCGGGGAGGTCCTGGGGGACGTTCGGGTCGTCGGTCATCATGGCGTCCATGTAGCCGGCGAATTCCTGCCAGGAGGGGAAGGTCTTGGCGATCTCCTTGAGGTTCGCCATGCCCGCCTCGTCCTCCTCGCCCCCCTGATAGAGGAGGGTCTGGGAGTCGGCGAGGCGTTCGCCCTGATAAAGGATGCGGGGATCGTTCGGGTCCCAGGTGCCGCGGTTGTCGATGCTCTTGATTTGGGTTGGGGAAAAGACAGCCATTCCCCCGGATACTTTGTCAACGATCCCATCGATGCCCTGGGATTTAAGGGAAGCATCTAGTTCAGAAATTGCACCATCTCTCTCCGCTCCGGTGCCTTTGATTCCGCTTATCCGCGCTGTGTATTCGCTCGCCGTGATGGGATTCGAAATGTGAAGGTATACCGCGAGAACGTTAGGGTTCTTTCCTTTTCCTTGTGTCTTGGCGTAGTCGGCTGCAACTTGTGCCGCTGCCTTGTTCTCTGTGAAATAGAATTTGTCCTTCCCCCATCCTAGACCACGCGCTCTCCCCTCTTTGTCCTTAGCCTTGGAAATATCGAAGGCGTCGAATGCTGCGGCCGTGCCGTGGTAGACGATGAGGGGCTTCCCCTCCGCGTCCACAACCTTCGAGTCGCCGAACCAAGCCTTGAACTCCGGGCTGTTCGTGTCGGCCTGGAAGAGGGTCTTGTCCGGCTTGATGTTGTTCCGGTCGAGGGTATTCCCCGGACCGGGTTTCCGTCGTACAATGATCTTGCGCCTGTTGGCCGGGGTAGTCCGCTCGGCCGCGCCGCCGACGCCGTCGGCCTTGGTGGGAGAGGGGGAAGCCGTTCCGGTGACAGCGGGGCGGACGGTCTGCTGTACACTCTCCGCGGGCGTGTCTTTTATCCGTCGAAGCCGTTCTGGAATGTAGGCCGTGACAAGCCATGGCTCCGGCTTCCCATCGCGGGAAAACTGAATGACCGCTTTGTACTTCCCGAGGATGATGTCCCGGCGGTTGCGGAATTCCGGGTCCTGGATGACGCGGCCGGTTCGGAGGATGAGGGCGAGCTTCCCGAGGATCTCGTCCTGCCATTCGTGCTTCGCCTTGATGTGGGAGATTCCCCAGCCGCCGGCGAAGTCCTTGTCCATGTCGCCAGGGACTCCCCAAGGAATATCGATCCAGCCGATCTCCTCACGGTAGGCCGCGTGCTCTACGAATCCGTCCTTCGCCTCGAGGAGGGCCTTGATCCCCTGGGCGGCCATGCCCTCCTCCACGGGGAGCTTGCGGCCGAAGTCGCCCTGGAATAGGACAATGGAGTTCTCGCGACTAATGTTCTCTGAGGAGTAGGGGGCAAGGTTAGTGCGTTCCTCGCGGGACAGGCTAATCCTAGAGGCCACGTCGCGAGCCTCGATCTCGCCTGCGGTGCGGGTGTACTGGTCGTCCCCGACGACACCATATATCCCTTGCAACTCAAGGATACGGGGGACTATTTGCTGACGCTCCTCTATGGCCTGTTCATACTTGATCTTATCTCCCGCTTTGGAGGCCGCATTCATTTGCTGATTAAGCTGTGTAACGCGGGCTTCTAGTTTGCGATATTCGTCAAAATAAGATTCCCGGTTTCCCCCCTTGGCAAAGCCTTCCCGTCTTTGGAGCATGTGTTGTATCTCATGTACCAATACGGCGGATATTTCGGCCATCGAAAGATTTGCTGCTAGCGTTATCTTCTCGGGGTCTATGCCCTTGGGCGAATATGAGCCACGGCCGCCAGCCCCAAGATCTTCGGAAGCTATGGCAATGCCAGCCATGTCCGGGTACTTCTTGAAAAGTTCGGGGTAGTCGATTAGTTCACCTAGCAATATCCCATAATCGCCAGATGTGATTTTAGCAGCCGTTCTGGCTTTATAGATTTCGCCCCACTTTTGTCCTTTGTTTGGGAATGGGGCCTTTATTTTGAGGCTCGAGTCGTTGGTCTCCAGCCGCCACTTCCCGTCGTACTTACCCTTGAACCATCCCGTCGCAAGGCGGACAGTTTCCGAGTCCTTCCCGGCCGCATCCATGGCCTTCGCGGTCTCGAGGTTCTGGCGCTCGCCCTCCTCGAGCTGCGCCTTTTCCCCTACATACTGGAAGAGGACCCCCGGGTCCGGAGCATCCTCGGTCGGCCCCTCCTCGGGGTAGCCCTTGGCCTCGAAGGTCGCGGGCCCGAGGGGCGTTTCTCCCGTGGGCCGGGGCTCCTGGCGGGCGGCCTCCTCGGGGGCCTGGGTCTGGTACTCGGGGGCGGAGGTGAAGCTCTTGTCCTGGCGCCACTCCCCCGCGTGCTGGCTCCAGCCAGTGGCGGCGCGGATCTCCTCGGCCGGCTTCCCCTCGGCCGCGAGGCGCTGGGCCTCAGCGAGGTCGCGGCGGGCTCCGGCGATCTGCCGGCGGCGCTCGTTCTGGTACAGGTCGTTGGGGATCGGGCGCTCAAATTGGGCCGTAGGCGCGTCCGGCGGGGCGGGGTGAGGCGCGGACACTCCCGGGGCCCCGATCTCGTGGCCCTGCCCCGGCGCGGCCCCGGCCAGAGTCCTTTCCTCGGCGGCGAGGCCCGCTTCATTGACGCTCTGGCGCTCGGCGAGGAAGGGGCTCCCCTCCCCCCCGACGAGGTTGTCGAAGTAGGCGGTCATTTCGGGGGAGAGCTTGACCCGCGCTCCCTTCAGTCCCTCGTAGATGTCGAGAATCCACTGGGCGAGCTTTCGGAAGAGGCCCTCGAGTTCGGGTTTCGGGGCCTGCCCCGTGGCGAAGTAGTCCTCCAGCCCGTAGGTGATGGCCTCGAGGAAGCTTCGGTTCCCGCCCTTGTACTGGTCGGTCCAGCCGGCGAATTCCGCCTCCCAATTCCCGTCGACGACTCCGAGGGCGGCCTCGAGCTCCTGGAGGAACTGGGCGACCTGGGGGGTCTCCTGGGCCTGGCGGGCGAAGTTGATCACGGCATGGGTCATTTCGTGGAGAGCGGTCGAGGGGTTCGCCCGGGGGGCCATGTCGATGATGCCCCGGAACCATCCGTCGTTGCCCCGGACGGGCTTGAAGGCGCCGGTCGCGGCCTGGGCGGCGACGCCCCGCTTGTCGATGATCTGGCCGAAGACCTGGGGGTCCAGGGCCCCGTTCGCGAGCTCCTCGGCCGTCATCCCCATCCGGCGCGCCCACATGGGGAGGACGTTCATCGTCACGTCGACGGCGTCCTTCGTCCAAGTCGGGGCGACCTCCTGAATCCTGGAGCGGAGATAGTCCATGCTGATCCGGTCGGGGGTCGCTTGGGGGGCCTCGAAAAACTGAAGCCCTGCTTCGGGGCCGCGGGGGTTCTGGCTGACGAGGTAGTCCCGGAGGGCCGCCTGAGTCGAGGACTGCGGATCGAACTGGATCTCCCAGCCCGGGTATCGGGCGGCGAGGGTCTTCATGAGGAAGGCGTTCACGTTCGGGTCCCGGCCCTTCTCGAGGCCGAGGACGTTGACCGATTGGGCCTCGGGGTCGATCTCGTAGCGGAGTTGTCCGAGACGATCCCCTGAGTCCTTGTTCCCCGCCTTGAGGACGTACTGGTCCCCCTCGATGATCTCGCGGGGCTGGGCATAGGTCCCGGCGGGGAGGGGCTCGGCTACGCGCTTGGCGAAGACGCTCGCGGCCTCGGGGGAGACCTCCTTGTTGATCTGGGGGGTCTTCTCCTCGGAGCCGAGGGCAGCCGCGGTGCGGACTGCGCTCTTCCCCTCCTGGGCGCCCCGGACAAGCATCTTCATCCCGGCGGGGATGACGTGGGCGGTGGCGAATCCGAGGGAGGCCTGGACGGCGGTCTGGACAAGGGAGTCCCGGACCTCGGCGAGGGTGGCCGGCTGGATCTCGGTCCCGTCCATCCGCTCCGTTACCTGTCGGGCGAATTCGTTGGCTCCAAGTTGGAGGGCCTGCTGGAGAACTTCCTGGGAGGTCTCGGCCGCGATGTCTCCCGCGCGCTGGCCGAGGTCCGAGGCCTGGGCCCCCATCCATCGCCCGAGGGCTCGCTGGAGGACTCCGGAGCGGGCGGCCTGGGCTCCCCGGTCCTCGAGGGCTCCCTGTGCGGCCTTGGTGAGGGCCTTCTTCGCTGCATCGCCTAGCATGGGGAAGGCCTTGAAGAAGGAGCCCATCTGGAGGCTCTCGACGGCTGCGGCAAGCCCGCCGTAGATGCCCGAGTAAAGCAGGGCGGCGTCCGGGTTGATCCGGGCGCCGGTCTGGGGATCCTGGAAGCGGAGAAGGTCGTAGAAGGCCGATCCTGTTTCGATCTCGAGGCTCTTCATCCCCGCGCCCTGGGCGGCGCCTACTTGGAAGCCGAGGAGGGCGACGGTCGGGATGGAGAGGACCCCGATCGGCCCGGCGGCGAGGGCGACCTCGGCGGCTCCGGAGGCGGCGAACAATCCCGCGGCCCCCGCGGCCCCGGCGGCGCCCCCGAGAGCGCCGGCTCGCATGGATTCGAGGGCCGAGGGCATGAATTGCCCCAAGTTCTTCAGGGCCTCGGTGGGGAGGTTCCGCTTCAGGATGTCCGGGGCGGGCATCTGCTTTTCGAGCTCGAGGATCTTCAAGTAGAGGGGGTCGTTCTCGAGGTTTCCCCATGATCCGGCCCGGGCCTGAGCCCCTGCTTCCCCCGCGCCGATCGATCCTGCTCCGCCTCCATAGCCTTTCTGCCAAAGCTGATAGGCGAGCTTCGCGATCTCGGTCCCGATGAAGGCTGCCTTCCAGGTGGTCCCTACGGCCTCGAGGGCGTCGCGAGGGGAGAGGGCGGAGGCCCGCCAGGAGGAGAGGATCGAGTCCTGGTTCTGGATCGCTTCCTCGAGGGGTATGCCCTGGAGTTTGGAAAGGAAGTAGCCGGTCTGGAGCCGGTACTCGGTCTCTTGGGGATCCTCGCTCGCGGAGATTGCGGCGCGAAACCTGTCGGCCGTCGTGGCGTCAATGTACTCCCAGTCCTGGGCGCCTGGGTGTAGGGCCTCCTTCCCGTAGGTGGCGAGGTTGTGGGCGGCGTCGGGGTTTCGAGTGGTGTCGAACTGGGACATGACGGAGTGGGTCGCTCCGAGGACGTCCTCGGTGAGGGCCTGGCGCGCAAGCCGCTTCTTCTCGGCGGCCGTGGAAGCCGCGAGGGAAGGATCGGCGGCGGCCTGGCGGTCCGCGAAAATCTTCGCCGCGCGCGCCTTCTCCGCTTCCTGGTCTGCGAGGAGGGAAGGGCCGAAGGTGAAGTCGCTCACCAGGGCCTCTTGAAGGACCAGTAGAAGGACCAGAAGTCCGGGGATCCCAGTGCTTCCCATTGGGCCTGGGTGATGGTGCTCCTGGAGGCTGCAACGAAGGCGCCGTATCGCTGGGCCGTGGTGAGTACGGCCTGGTCAGCGGTCTTCTTGTTCTCGCGGAGCTTGAGGATCCGCGTGGTGTCGGCCGGGCTCATTTTGAATCGCGGACCGTCTTCATTAACATCGATCCATTCGAACTTCCCTCCGCCCATGTCAATTTCCATTTGTCTGCGGTGGTTGCTGTTCCCATAGTTGATATCTCGATAGGCGACGATGTTTTCACCATTCCCTTCTGCTAGTGGGGCTAGGGTGTAGGCAACGCTCACGGGTTTCAATCCGTTCTTGTCAGGGAGGGGAAGTGCGTTCATGTTTTTGGGCGAGAGCCAAACATGCCCTACGGCATCGGACGAGAGGGTGGTAGGACCTATCACCCGTTCAAACCCGATCTGGAATTGCGCCCAATTCCTCTGTAATGAATCTTTGTAGTGAGAGTAAGGGACCGTCGGTTTTCCATCTATGGTGTTAATGATGTCCTTGAAGTCTCCGCGCCATGTTGCGCCAAAGAATGTATCGACATCGTCAACTTTCCCGGCCAACTGATCAACGCCAACTGCCTCTTTCAACATGAGCGTATAGGGTTTTCCGAGTACGTGCTTTTTAACCATGTCTTCAAGTTGTTGGGGGCTAGCTTCAGCATTGGACTTGAAAAGCTGTTTTGCTTCCTCTATTGCTTGCGTAGCCCCAGGTTTCCCCTTCACCGCTGGTTCAACAATTGTTCTCAGCACGTAGTCTCCGGCGTTTTGAGGCTTATCAATGCTTGCAAGGATTGAATTGACCTTTGCCCACGATCCAGGCGAGGAACTAAGTGTTTGAACTACCCACGGGGTCTTCATTACGTACGCCATTAAAGCGTCTTTGGTCATTGGAACGTTGTCAAGCTTTCCTGTTTTCGGATCATTCATGGGGAATGTTGCCGAGCCAGCCTGAGTCGTTCCAATTGTTGCCTTGAGACTTCCCGCGAATCCTTCTATTAGATTTATTACCAACGCTGCCTGTCGATCTTCCAGCGAGCCAGAGCCGGTCGCGTCCCCGTTGGCGACGGACAGAAGGCGCCTTGACCAATCATCCTTTACATCCGCTGGGGCATCATAGCCGTCGTTCGTTTTGAAGCCCTGGATCATCGCGAGGGTGAGTTTCGGGGCATTGGGGTTCACCCCAGGTTTGTAGATATTCCAGAAGGCGTCTTGCATCGCGGAATTGGCCTCAGCCCGGACTATGGAATCCTTGAGAATCATGTCCTGGCGCGCGGCCGTCTTCACCTTGTCGCCCGCGGTGAAGGTCTGGCCGCCGGTGGACCAAGTGGAGGAGTCCGCCAGGATAGCCTTCTCGGCTGCGGCGAGTCCGCCGACCCGATAGGCCCCCTCTCCTATCGCCGAAAGGTCCTTCCGGAGGATGATCTGGCTGTTCAGCTCGAGTTGGGAGTCGTGATCCTCGGGGCTGATGAGGTTGTTGTTCCGGAGGAAGGCGAGCTGTTGCGCTGCGTAGTCGAGCTTCGCCTGGGCGGGGATGCCCTTGTCGATGTACTCGGAAAGCCCCTTCATCGTCGAGGCTACCGTCGCGGCTCCCCACTTCTTGAACTGGAGGTTCGCGATCTGGCTCGATTGCGTGAGGGCGGTCCGTCCGAAGAACGCTTCCACTTCCTGTTTTGCCAGGGGATTCCCGAGATTCGCGATGCCGTCCGCGATCTCCTTCTGCTTCGCGGCCCACTTCTCCGCGTAGCCGCCCTTGAAGACGGGACGGTTCGTGACGGGGTCGATGTCCACCTCTCCGAAGTTGGGGTCGGACAGGAGTCCGAGGTTGAACTGCTCGATGTCCTGGGCGATGGAGAGCTGAGCCGATGTTGCCTTGCGCTGGGCGTCGATGCGGTAGACGGAGTCGGCCGTCTGCATGAGGGTGGAGCCGAACCGGGAAACGGCCTGGCTGAGGGCGATGTCTCCGGGGCCGGGCATTAGAGAAGTCCCCAGCTCGTCGCCGTGCCGAAGGTCTTGAGTCCTACGTTCGCCACGTCGAAGAGGTCGGTGAGGAACCATTTCTCGTTGTAGTTGTAGGATTTCGACAGGTCGCCCAGATATGTGCTCTGGCTCGCGAGGGCGGAGAGGGCGATGTCGCTCGAGCCCGCGATCCGGGTCTTGGTGAAGTCGTAGAGGTCCATGTAGGCGGATCCGGGGTCGAACTGCGTCCGCATTTCATCCGCGTTCTTCAGGTTCAGGCCGAGGTTCGCCTGGTTCTGGGAGACGGAGAGGTCCCGGCCCGAGTCGATCTGCTTCCTCGAGAGGTTGACCTGGTCCCGGATGTTGCTCTCGAGGACCTGCTTCGTCGTGGTGGGGGCCCGGAGCCCTCGCGCGCCTGCGGCGGCTTCCACGCCCCCGATGGCCTGGGCGCCCTGGGCTTTGAAGTCGAGGAGATTCGATTCGGCGGCGAGCTGTCCGAGGAAGGTCTTCTCCATCGCCCCGGTGAAGCCCGTCTTCGCGCTGGTCTCGAGGTCGCCGGCCTTGTTGTAGGCGTTCTCCTTGTCGTTCTTGAGCTCGAGGTCGAGCTTTCCGAGTGCGGTGTCCCGGCTGTAGGCCTCGGCATCGGTGCGGATCTTGGTCTGCCCGGCCTCGTAGTCAACCTTCGCCTTCGCGGCTTCCCGCTCGACCTTGTTGCTGTAGACCACTCCGCCCGCAGTGATGGCGCCAATGGCGGAGACAATCCCCACGCCGGCGGCGATGGTGAGGATTTCTATTCCCATGATTTCAGCCTCATGATGATTCCGTCCTGCCCCTCGGGACCGTACTCGGGAAGGCGGGACTCCTCCTCGAATCCCAGCCAGGCGTCGAAGCGGCGGGAGGTCTCGTTCGTGACGGTGGTCTGTACCCGGCGATACCCGCAGTCGATGACGGCCTCGCGGAGGAGCCGGCGGAGGGTCCGGGGCGCCTCGAGGTAGTCCCGGAAGTAGGGTCCGGGGATGTTCCAGGCTTCGCCGACTCCGGGCCAGGGGGAAATGATGCCCGCGACGAAGACGATCCGGTCGCCGACGAATCCGGTCCAGGCGGGGGCCGAGGACAGGAGGAGCAAGGCGCGCCCGGTCAGGATGTCCGGGGCGCACGCTCGAAGGTCCTCGAGGGTAGGGGTCCTCACTTCGATCGGGGTCACGATTGTCCTCCTGCGTCGACGCTGGCCTTGATGACGAGGGCGGTGAAGTCGAGGGAAGAGTCCAGGATGATCGATATACGCCCCTCCGTGTTGACCGTGCCCCACACGCGGACCGCGATGTCCTGGGAAGCGGGGCCTGTGAATTTCATCGTTTCGAGCTTCGTCGGGTCGGTCTTCGTGGGGCCGACCTTGGCGGGGTAGGAATCGAGGACGCGGAGCTTGACCGGGCCAGGGCTCTTGGAATCGAGCTGCGCGGTGCCCGTCCGGCTCTGGGCCTGGATGGGCATGGTCTCGACAATCCCGGTGAAGGGCAGGCCGACGAGGACGGTCGAGCCATTGGGGATAGCCGCGGGGAGGGCCGCGGCGCCGGCGGCGATCGTCACGGCATAGGCGATGCCGTTGTAGACGACTCGGGCCGCCCCGGTGATCCAGGTGATGCCCGTGATGGATCCGGCCGTCTTCACGGCGGTCGTGCAGGCATCCAGGTGGTCATTGAGAGCGAAGAGGGGGGCGAGATACTCGAGGTATCTGACCCCGCCCCGGAGGATGGCGACCTTGAGGACGTCCGCTCCTGCCTCGGTGGTGACGGCTATCGACTCGATGACCCCGCCCCCGGCCGGTGTGACGCGGAACCAGGCGGCGAAGCCGTAGATGCGGGAGTAGACGCATCCGATGAGGATCCCCGTCTCGAGGAGGAACCAGGCGATGGGGAGGGGGTTGTTCTGGTAGTCGATCTCGCGCACAAGTCCCGCGAGGATCTCGTTCGCGGTGTAGGAAAGCTCGGGGCTCTGATAGGCGGCCTGCTCGTTCTGGTAGAAGTATTCCCGCGCGCCCTTGCGATCTCCGTTCACGAAGATGATGGCCTCGTTCAGCATGTAGGGCTGGATCGCTGCAGAACCATGGGCGGTCTCGCGCCGGCATTCGAAGTTGGCCGGGGTCGTCCCGGCGGGTATGCGGCGCTCTCCGGATCGGGTCCCGACAATGAGGTCGCGCCCTGCGGCAAGCCAGAGGATCTCGTCGTTCTGGTCGCTGGCGATGGTCTGATGAATGGCGTTCGCCTCGGTGATGATGTCACGGGTCGTGGTGACGGTCCGGTATTCAGGGATGGTCGGTTCGGCCCAGCCTTTCAGGAGGGTGACGGTCCCGCTCGCCGTTGCGTTGAGGGTCAGGACGATGGATGAGGCGCCGATGGACAGGATCTTCGAACCTGCCGCGATTCCCGTTCCGCTGATGCTGTCCCCTACCTTCATGTCCTCGATCGCGACGGCGGCGATGCCCGAGACGGTCGCGCTACCGTTGGTCGTTGTGCCGGCGAAGGAGAGGGCAGGCTCGGTGAGTTGCTTGGACGTGTTCGTGACCGTGTCGAAGTAGGTGAAGTCCCCGTAGAGGAAGGGCCTCGATCTCCAGATGTCCTGGGGGGCGGCGAGAGAAGCGGCGGCGTAGAGGCATCCGTCGTGAATCGCGATGGCGCGCGGGTAGTTCCCGGCGCCCTGGAAGGGGAGGTCCCCGGCGTTCCCCACAATGGAGAGGGTGCCGAAGGTGAATGAGTCGGCCGCGATGAGGGTCAGGGCCTTGATCGGCCAGAGGCCCGATCCGCAGGTGATGAGGAGCATCCCCGCATCCTGGACGATCTGGAGGAGGGGAAGATCGGTCGCGGTGTAGGGGGTGGCGATCTCGAGGGGGTTCCCTCCGCTCAACAGGAGCGTGTTGTTCTTCCAGAAGCGAAGGTAGGTCGGCCCGAACTCGAGGTCGTAGGCGAGGGACTCGGAAATTATAAAGGGGAAGAGGAAGACCCTTCCCGTTCCCTTGAGGGAGCCGACATGGTGGAAGCCGGGGCGGTAGGTGAAGCCGGCCGGCATGATGGGGATGGCGTTGGTCATTTCCGCCACGCCCTGCCCGTAGATGGGAAGGTCGAAGCGGCCGGAGAAGAAGCGGGACAGTTCTCCCCTCGAGAAGTCGGTGAGGACCTGGTTCTGCTTCACGTGCGCTCCGGCCAGAGCTCGGCCATCCAAGGATCGGAGGGCTTCGGGCCTTGGCGCTTCTCGCGGAGGGTATTGAGCTCGGCCTCCCTCGCGAGGCCCTGGGCGGCCTGGGCGAAGGCGACTTCGTTCTCGTGGGTGCCGGTGATGGGGTACGCGATCTCGGAGGCGAGCATGAGGACAACGGCCGCCTCAAGGAGGGGGTCCCATTCGTCCGGGGTGATGGAATCGTAGACGTAGACGAGGACGATCTCGGAGGCATCGGAGAAGAGGACTCCGGCCTCGTACCGGAACGCCTGGTCGGTCCCGCTCGCATCGGTGACGGCGATCTTACGGAGAAAGTCGAGCGGAACCGCAAACTGGTAAAGCTTCCCGGTGTAGTTGTTCGCCTGTAGGGCTCGTGCGGTGGTGTATTGGAAGGTCCAGGTTACGGTTCCGTCGGCTACGGTCCCCGATGTCGGCCAGGTCGGCGCTGAGGCGCCGCTCGTGCCGGCGGTGGTGCATTGATAGACCCCGGTGGCCCCGACGACGAGGTCTCCGAGGGCGTGAACGGCGAGGGCGGTCCAGGTGTTCCGGCAAAGCAGTAGCCGTTTCGTGATGCAAGTCCAGGAGGCGAGTCGGAAGACTTGACGGCGGGCATCGGCATAGAAGGCTGCGCACGCTCTCGAAACCTTGTCGAGGGGATTCGTGAGAGCATCAGCGGGAAGGATGTCTTCCACGTTCAGCTTGGAAAGTGCCCGTTGGCAAATGCCGATGTCCGTCATCATGGTCTCCTAGAGTTCCTGCCAGTTCTCGAACTGGAAGTTCTTCGGGATCTCGATCGGTCCCTGGAACTCGACGATGTCGCCGTTGGTGCGTCCGAGGTCGGACGCTGCCTTGTAGAGCGTCTGGTCCCAGTAGCAGCGCGTGGTGCATTCGAAGCGGCGAACCTTGCCCTCGGGGACCAGAAGGCGAGACTCGGTTTCACCGCCCTCCTCGGGCTCACCTCCTTCCGCGCCGCTGGCACGGGCGCCGCTGGCACGGGCGCCGCGGCTTCTGGAGACGGTCTTCGTGAAGTAGCAGAGGTCGAGAGGGGTCGAGACAAGGGGGGCCATTTCCGCCTGGACGGCGGCCTGGGTGGACAGGAGACCCGGAGCGAGGGTGACGGCGCCCACGGGGATCGCCGCGAAGGCGAGGGCGAAGATCAGGATGAAGCCGAAAAACTTCTTCATGCTCTTCCTCGGGAGGAAGGATTGTTGCGGGCCGACGGCCCGGCCGGCCTAGAGCTGGCGGTTGATGAGGTAGGCGTCGATCTTCCCGGCGGTCATCGCGCCGGTGGCGATGATGGCGTCGAGGCGGAGGAAGGCGAGGCGGCCGCGAGGAACGGCCATGCGGAGAAGCGGTTCCTTCCCGCTCTTCGTGAGCTCGGAGACGGCGTAGACCTTGGACTTGAGCACCTCGGTGTAGGAGCCGCCGACGGTCGCGCACTCCATGAGGGCGAGCTGGAGCGTGCCGGCCGCGGCGGTCGTGAAGGCGGTGTTGACCTGGATCTCGACCTCGGCGCCCTCGGCGTCGCCCTGGACCGTGTCGGAACTGACCGTGCCGATGGACGTGAGAGCCTGTGCGGTGAAAAACTTCCCGTTTTTGTGGGGACCCATGAAGTCCCTCCTGTTCTCGAGATGGGGCCCTCGTGCGAGGGCCCCTACCTGGCCTAGCTGACCAGGGCCTCGGTGGAGAGCATCCGCTCGAGCTGCCGGATCCTCATGTCGCCGAACATCGTGATCTTGCGGCCCCACGGATCGTCGGCGGTGTAGAACTGGTTGGTCTTCGTCAGGGCGTACTGATCGAAGATGGTCTTGACGTCGCTATTGCAGTACAGGACGACGTTCCCCTGGCCGGGGGGGAGTTTGTTCCGCGCGGCGATGAGCGCCTTGCCGAGGTTGTCTCCGGTGGTGGAGGCGGGGTTGATGTTGCAGACCCGCTTCATCGCGAGCGGGTGCCGGTTCGCGATCCCGAAGTGGGCCTTGAAGAAGGTCCGGTAGACCGGCATGTAGGTCGCGGGGGGACCGGCCGAGACCATGACGTCCTGCTTCCCGCGGAACTCGCGATGGACGCCGACGCCGTCCTCGCCGCGGGGGTAGAACATTTCCCCGAAGCCGGGGCCCCATTTCACGATGAGGATGGAGGCGAGGTTGGACCCGGAGGTCTCGACCTTGAAGACGTTGGTCGGGTCGGCGGCGGCGGTGGCACCGAAGCGGCAGTAGATGCCGTTCAGGTACTCGGGACCGTCGGACCTCTTCGCGTAGAGGAGGTCGTCGAGCTGGGTGAGGCCGAGGCCGTTCAGGAAGGCGGTGTCCTCGGACTCGAGGAGGGCCTTGGTGCTCGGGGCATGGTCCGCCATGTCGGCGTCGATGTCCGAGTAGGCCTCGATCATCTCGATGAAGTCCTCGAGCTGCTTGGTCTGCGAGGTCTGGGACGGGACGCCCTGGCCGTAGATGCGCCTGGTGCCCGTGGGCAGGGTCGACCGCTGGGTGGTCTTGTGGATGGTCCCGTCGGACGCCTGCGTGAAGTAGGCGTCCAGGAGGAGCTCATTGGTCTGGGAAAGGGATTCGATGATCTTGACGGCCTCGGCGCTGCCGAAACGGCGAGCGACCTCGACCGGCGTCATCTGGTCGAGAAGGGAAAGGGCAGCCATGGAAGGCTCCGTTTACGACTTGACCCCCGTGTAAGAGAATCCGCCCCGCTTTGGTGCGGGATTCGATGCGTCTCCACTCGTGATAGCGGTGTCTTCTCGTACCGACTTACCGAGATTGAAGAAGTGGTTGACGACTGAGGCGCGGTTGCCTGCGCCTGTCTCTTCCAGGTCCTTCATGAGTTCGTCGGACGCGTAGGCCTTCATACCTCGCACCATCGTTTCCACGTTCGTCCCGTAGTCGTTCCCCCAGTCCTTCTTGAGCTTGGCTTCAGTCGCGGCTCTCGCCTGGACCTGGCGCTCCTGGAAGGCCTGGATCTCCTTCGACGCGCGCTCGGTGATCTGCTTGAAGATCGCGGCGGCGACGGGCTGCGGGGCATGGAGTTCGTGCATCTGCTTGCGGAATTCTTTCTCGAGGTTGTCGTCGTGGGTCAGGTTCGGGTCCCGGTCGAGCTGGTACTCTTCCGGGGTGGAAGGGACGCCGATCTTCTTGTGGTACTCGGCGATCTCTTCCGGGGGGGATTTGTCCGTGGGGATCGGAACGCGACTCCCGAGTTTCTCCTCGAGTTCCATCGCACTCTTCGCCAGGTCGTCGAAGCTTTTGAACTTCGGCGCGAAGGTCTTGAGGCGCGGGTCTTCTCGGAGGCCCTTGGTCGCTGCGTTCCAGAATCCTGCTAGCTCCGGGGTCGCCGCTGGGGTTCCCTCGGGGGTCGCGGGAGTTGTTCCGCCCTGGGCTCCGCCCTGCAACGCAGGGGTGGAACCGCTTCCGGCTGCCTTGGCTAGATCGGTCGCCAGGGATCCGGCCCCCTGTGCTCCCTCTCCTTGTCCGGCGCCGGAGTTGTCCTCGGCGAACCACTGTAGGTGGATCGCGGCTGGGCTCACGGCCTGGAGTTCTTTCATCGCTCTAGTCTCCCCTTGCGGTGGTGAG
>Ga0315268_10002346_pt1 | contig 21416 bp, 27 predicted proteins | sample C1_top_MG_FD_204535 | JGI IMG/M metagenome (GOLD analysis project Ga0315268, IMG submission 204535) | Sediment microbial communities from Yellowstone Lake, YNP, Wyoming, USA - C1_top | ecosystem: Environmental > Aquatic > Freshwater > Lake > Sediment | place: USA: Wyoming | collected 2017-08-01 | reverse complement strand
CTGATCTCTGGCCTGCCGCCCGTAGTGCGAGAGAAGGACAGCTACCAGGCCTTGCTGACGGTGCGCAACGGCACGGCCAAACCCATGACGGTGCATGTTGCCGCCCGTGCCGGCAGCCAGTCGCTGGCAGCGCAAGAAGTGAAGCTCGATGCCGAAGGCGCGGCCGAACTCGCCTGGACGGCGCAGGCGCCCGAAGGCGTGAGCAGTCTGGCGTGGGAATTCGAGGCCAGCGAAAAGGACGGTAAAAATCAGGATCGCCTGAAACTTACGCAGCGTATCGAACCCGCCGTGCCGGTGACCGTGCAGCAGGCGAGCTTTGCACGCATCGAGGGCAAGCTGGAACTGCCGGTTGCGCCACCACCGGACGCCTTGCCGGGCAAGGGTGGCATCGAGATCGGACTTTCTGCGAAACTTGCCACGCCGCCACCGGGCCTCACGCGCTTCTTTGAGGAGTACCCCTTCGCCTGCCTTGAGCAGAAAACCTCCATCGCCGTCGGTCTGCACGATGCAAAACGCTGGGGCGATATCGTCGACAGCCTGCCCACTCTGCTTGACGGCAACGGCCTGGCGCGCTACTTCCCTGGTGACTCAGTTGCCAATAATTCAGGCAGCGTGACGCTGACGGCCTATCTGCTCGACATGGTGGCGCTAACTGGTACGGCCTTGCCCGCCGCTCTCAAGACGCGCATGGAAGACGGACTGGCCGCCTTCGTCGAGGGGCGCTTCAAGGCCAATCTTTGGGCCCCGTCGCAAACGGATACACAACTGGTGACCAAGCTCACCGCGCTCGAAGCCCTCACGCGCGGCGGCAGAAAACCGGTGAAAATTGCCTCGGCACTGGATATCAATCTGCAGCGCCTGCCGACCTCCGCGCTGATCGACTGGTGGCTCGTGGCGCGTCGGCTTAATGACTTGCCGGAGCGCGCCGACAAACTGGCCGCCGCCGAACGCGAACTGCGCAATCGCTTGGGCTATACCGGCGGGCGTCTGAGTTTCACCACCGAAAAAAGCGACTACTGGTGGTGGATGATGGTGAGCGGCGATTCCAACAGCTTCCGCCTGATCGAAGCCACGCTCGACGAACCGGGCTGGCGCGATGACCTGCCCAAGCTGCTGCGCGGCGCGCTGGAGCGTCAGGTGCGCGGGCGCTGGTTCACCACCACGGCCAATGCCTGGGCAGTGATCGCCCTCGATGGCTACACCAAGCGTTACGAACGCGAGACCGTGACCGGCACCACCCAAGCCCAGCTCGGCAAAACCACCGCCGAGCACCGCTGGCAGGGGGTAGATGATGCGCCGAAACTGGCACTGCCCTGGCCGGCCAGCGCAGACAAACTCAGCATCAGCCACGCCGGCAGCGGCCAGCCCTGGGCCAGCCTGCAAACCCTCGCGGCGATTCCCATCACTGCGCCGCGTTCTTTCGGCTACCGCGTCAGCCGCTCAGTGACACCGATTCAGGAGAAGGAAAAAGGCAAGATCACTCGCGGCGACCTGTGGCGCGTCACACTGACGGTCGATGCCGATCAGGACATGACTTGGGTTGTCGTCAGCGATCCCATTCCCGCCGGTGCACGCGTGCTCGGCGAAGGTGACAATCGTGATTCACGCATCGCCATCCAGGACGAAGACAAGCGTGCGCGGCGCGTCTGGCCGACCTACATCGAACGCAGCTTCTCCAACTTCCGCGCTTATTACGAAGTCGCCCCGCGCGGCCGCTTCACCATCGACTACACCCTGCGGCTGAACAATGCCGGCGAATTCACCCTGCCGCCAACGCGCGTCGAAGCGATGTATGCGCCAGATGTGTTCGGCGAAGTGCCGAACGGCAAGGTGGTTGTCGGGCAGTGAGGCTTGTAATATGTATATGAATGTGTATGATTGGATCTATGCGCTACACGTGGGACGAAGCTAAACGCCAGATCAACCTGCAAAAGCACGGGCTGGATTTCGTTGATGCAGAAAAGGTGTTTTCCACTCCCGTCGTCTTGTTCGAGGATGTCCGCGATGACTACAGCGAACAGCGCATGATCGGCATAGGCCTTCTGGATTTCCTGGTAGTGCTGATCGTTCATGTTGAATCCAACGAGGAAATCCGCATCATTTCCATGCGCAAGGCGGACAACGATGAAGCAGATCTCTACTATAAAAGCGCCGGATACTTCTGACGACGCGCCGAAGCTGACGCAAGCCGATTTCGACCGCGCGCGCTTTCGTGTTGCCGGCAAGGATGTCGGCCGTGCCGAGTGGCAGGTGGCGGTACGCGCGCGAGTGGCTAAGTTACGCATCAACATCATGCTCGATGCCCCTATCGTCGAGCACTTCAAGGCGTTGGCCGGAGATCGTGGCTACCAGACGCTGATTAATGACACGCTGCGGCGTGTGATTGAGAGTGGGCACTTGGAGGCCGATTTGCGCCGGGTGATCCGCGAGGAACTGCATCCAGCGTGAGACGCTGGGTTAGCCATACGATTTCGTCCGCCAGCCGCACGTCAATCTTGATGCTTCCATCCTCGGCCTCGTAAACTACAAATCGGCCTTTTCAGGTAGAGAAAGATTAGGAAGTTGTTCACTCATAGCCGGGCAAACCGAGCCCCTTTGATTTTATGTTGGCGCGGTTTTTGTCGTTCTGAAACCGGTCGGCGCAGTGTTAAGCGCCCCATGGATGGATGCAATAGTCTTGGGACCGACGCCCTTCACCTCCCGCAGTTCGGCCGCACCAGCGGCAAAGACTTTGGCTGGGGTGCCAAAATGACTGATTAGCTTTCTGGCCATCTCAGGGCCAACGCCGGGCAATCCTTCAACGAGAAAAAGGGCGGTTCCACCGTCAAACTTCGGCTTGTTTTGACGGAGCGGAATTTCATAGCCCAGACCTTGCGTTGAATGTTTGATCATGCGTCCAATTAGCCGCGCCGTTGCCTCGATACTTGGCGATGGTACGACAGTGATGTCGTAGAACAGCAAGAGCGCCGATATGGCGCCTGCGACTGACTCGGGATCGATTGATGAATAGATTTCGTCGAGATTCCCTTCCAGAATGACGAATGGCCGGTCAGCATGGGATGCCAGCAAATCGGCTTGATGGAACAAATGACCGTTCATGATGCTGGTGACAAAGTCGTTTGCTTCCTTGCGCTCGACAATGAATTTCCCGGGTAGAGAATAGTCGCCGACAGGAAGCTTCTTTGTTCGTACAGAGAAGCCAAGCCGTGATAGACGTACAGCGATTGTGCTGCGTTTCTCTCGACTATCGACGAATAAGACTGGTGACATGATGGTGTGGGGTCCCAATTGTCTAAAACCAGCCAAGCTTCTTTATCGCTGAACGAATCTCTGGGCGCATTACCCATTGTTCGCTCCCATCGCTCTGGGGCTTAATCAGACCAACCCACATCATCAAATCATTTGGGCGGATACCATCAAAATACGCTGAGAGGCATTTCCCAATCTGACTGCAAGAATAGACGGTGTCGCCGCGAACCCGGTTCCCTTTGTCTCGGGTCACCGACACACCGAGTGTGCTTGCATAAAGTTCGCCGAGGTCGGCTTTCTCTTTGGGGGACATATTGATAGACGCAAACGCCTTCATAAGAAGCTCTGTGTCGTTCAGGTACGATCTAAAGTCTTTCATGGTGGTGGTCCTTGTGTGGGACTTAACGTTCAAGCTCATTTACCGACACCTGCACTCCCGAGCCGGCACAAACATGATGATTCGAGCGGCCTACTTCTTTTGTTTCTTTCCATTCGCTTCGATATGAGTTGCGAAGTCCGCAAGGGACATGCCATACCAATCTTTGCCATTTTTCGGCGACCAAAGGATACCGCTCGGTTTAACGCGGATATGCCCAACCACCTTGTTATTGTCATCAACAATTTCGTGGTCCTCAAACTTGCGCGGGCGGAACGAATTCACTGCCATGCCTTTCTCCTTCGGTGAGTGATGCGGAAAAGATACTCAATACCCAACTATTCAGTAAGCCTCCCAATATTGGGGGAAATCGCCGCTGACCAAGCAACAATCTCTAGGCAGACCATCTGAATGGCCTAAGATTCGACCACCCGTATGACTGTGTTTTTCATTCATCAACATGACCACCCCTACCAAGTTGCTGGAGCGCGAACACGGCAAGATTTACCTGAAGCGGTGCAGCATACGGACCGGGAAGGATTATGTCCAATGAATCATTGTCAATTGATCTGTGCCCGCCGGCTGGCTAGAGATAGCGCTGCCTGAGCGAACCATCGCCATGAGAAACGTCTTTGCTGCACTGGTAATTTTCCTTACCTTTACCGTCCTGCCAGCGCCGACTTTTGCGGCGCTGCCCGGTTTCGAGGCGGTGCGTGCCGCTTACCGTCCCTCCGACGCCTGGCTGCTTGATCGGCATGGCGAGCCGCTAGCGGTGGTGCGCATCGATCACCAGGCGCGGCGGTTACCTTGGGTGCCGTTGAAAGACATCGCACCGGCGCTGCAAAAGGCCGTGCAGCTCTCGGAAGACAAGCGCTTTCTGGAGCATGCCGGTGTGGATTGGCAAGCCGCTGCGGCCGGCGCTTGGAGCAACCTTTGGAACACAAAGACGCGCGGTGCGAGCACGCTGACCATGCAACTCGTTGGCCTGATCGATGAGGATCGGCAGCGGCGTGGGCGGCGCGGCCTGTTTGAAAAGCTTGACCAGGCAGCGGCAGCGCTGCAACTCGAACGCAGTTGGAGCAAGCAGCAAATCCTTGAGGCCTATCTGAATCTAGTGCCATTTCGTGGCGAGCTGGTGGGCGTTGCCGCCATGAGTCAGGGCCTTTTCGGCAAGCTGCCGCACGGGCTCGACGAGGCCGAGGCGACGCTGGCGGCCTCCCTGCTGCGCGCGCCGAATGCCTCGCCCGCTGTGGTGCAGCGGCGCGCCTGCACGCTGCTGAAGGAGATGCAGCGCGCAGCGTTTTGTCGCAATCTCGACGTGCTGGCGGAAATGAGCTTGTCCAAGACCTTGCTGCATGCCGATACGATGCCGGATCTCGCTCCGCATCTGGCCCGCAAACTTCTCAATACGCCCGGCCAGCGGCTTACCTCGACGCTCGATGTCGCCACTCAGCGCTTGAGCAGCGAGGCGCTGCACCGGCAACTGGCCGCGCTGGATAAACGCAATGTAGCGGATGGCGCCGTGCTGGTGATCGACAACGCCAGTGGCGAGGTGTTGGCCTGGGTGGGTTCCAGCGGCAGTTTGTCCGAAGCGCCGGAAGTCGATGGTGTGATGGCCCTGCGCCAAGCCGGCTCGACGCTCAAGCCATTTCTCTACGGCCACGCCTTCGAGCGGCGCGATCTCACGCCGGCCTCGCTGATCGAAGACGCGCCGCTTTCGCTGCCGACCGGTAACGGTCTCTACACGCCGCAAAATTACGATCCGGACTATCGCGGCCGGGTGAGCGTGCGTATGGCGCTGGGCGGCTCGCTCAACGTGCCGGCGGTGAAAACGCTGGTGCGGATCGGCGCGGATGATTTCGTCGCGCGACTGCGCCGCTTCGGGTTTGATAGTCTGGTGGAGCGCGGCGACTGGTATGGCTATAGCCTAGCGCTGGGCTCTGCTGACATCTCACTGCTGGCCCTGGCCAATGGCTATCGCACGCTGGCGAATGGCGGGCGCTGGACGCCGCTGCGCACCACCTTTGACGCAACACCAGCGGGCACACCGCGTCAGGCGCTTTCGCCCCAAGCGGCCTTCCTCGTCGGCGATATCCTGGCCGATCATGCCGCACGCGCCGGCACCTTTGGCCTCGCTTCGTGGCTCGCCACGCCCTACTGGACGGCAGCCAAGACCGGCACCAGCAAGGACATGCGCGACAACTGGTGCGTCGGTTATTCGCGCCGCTTCACGGTGGCGGTGTGGGTCGGCAATGCTTCGGGAGCGGCGATGCACGAAGTTTCCGGTGTCTCAGGTGCAGCGCCGGTGTGGCGCGAGATCATGGACGGGCTACATCGCGGCAAGCTGCGCAGCGAGTCACCCGCTGCACCGGCCGGCGTTGTCGTACAAGCGATTCGCTTTGAACCAGCGGTCGAACCAGCGCGCCTCGAGTGGTTCATTGCCGGCACTGAACGCAAACTGGTACGCAGCGCCACCGTCAACGCTCTGGCGCGCATTGCCTACCCGACCGACGGCACGGTGATCGCACTGGATGCGGATATTCCGCCCAGCCGCCAGCGTCTGGCCCTACAACTCTCTGGTGCAGTCGCTGCTGGAATGGGCTGGCAATGGCGCATGGACGACAAACTGTTGGGGCGCGCCGATCGGGCGCAAAGCTGGCTGCCGCGTCCCGGCCGCCATCGCCTGGTGCTGGCGGATGCAGCAGGGCGCGAACTCGACTCGGCAGTTTTCGAGGTGCGGGCGTTGCAGGAAAAGCGCAACAGGTAAGGCTCGAATCCGCTATTTCCTTTGACAACAGGGATGAAACGGCTAGAATGCGCCGCTCTTTTGCCTCAACCTATCCATTCAGGAAATCCGCATGCCCGGTATTCGTCTCAAGGAAAATGAGCCTTTCGAGGTTGCCATTCGTCGTTTCAAGCGCACCATCGAGAAGGCCGGTACGCTCACTGAACTGCGTTCCCGCGAGTTCTACGAGAAGCCCACTTCCGAGCGCAAGCGCAAGCTCGCCGCTGCCGTGAAGCGCCATCACAAACGCATCCGCAGCCAGCTGTTGCCGCCCAAGATGTATTGATTTTACTGGCTTCCTGCACGATTTTGCAGGCGCCAGCAGTGGATACCGCCCCGGTCTGTGCCGCGGGCGGTTTTGTCGTTTCTGCATCAGGAGGAATCGCATGTCGCTGAAAGCCCGCATTACCGAAGACATGAAGCTTGCCATGAAGGCGAGGGAAACCGCCCGTCTTGGCGCCATTCGCTTGCTACTGGCCGCCATCAAGCAGCGCGAGGTCGATGAGCGTATCGAACTGGACGATGCGCAGGTGATCGCCGTCATCGAAAAGATGCTCAAGCAGCGCAAGGATTCGATTACCCAGTACGAAGCCGCCCAGCGCCAAGATCTGGCCGACGCCGAAAAGTTCGAAGTCGGCGTGCTGGTGGCCTACATGCCACAGGCGATGGGTGCCGACGAAGTGGCGGCGATCGTCAACAAAGCGGTTGTCGATTCCGGCGCACAGGTACCCGCCGACATGGGCAAGGTGATGGCGCTGGTGAAACCGCAGATCGCCGGGCGCGCCGACATGGGTGAGGTATCCAAACTCGTCAAGGCCAAGCTGGCTGGCGGCTGATCACGCACTTGATTCCAGTGTGATCCCAGATTCATTCATCCAGGAGTTGCTTGGACGCGTCGATATCGTCGATGTCGTCGAGCGTTACGTACCGCTAAAAAAAGCCGGTGCCAACTATCAAGCCTGCTGCCCTTTCCATACGGAAAAGAGTCCATCTTTCACCGTCAGTCCGTCCAAGCAGTTCTATCACTGCTTTGGCTGTGGGGCCCACGGCAGCGCCATCGGCTTCGTCATGCAGTACGCCGGACTGGGCTTCATCGAATCCGTGGAAGATCTCGCCAATCATCTCGGCATGCCGGTTCCGCGCGAGGTTGGCGCTCACTCGCAACAAATAGCCCGCCAGGCGCCATTGACCGAACGCATGGCACACGCGGCACGCTTCTACAAGGACCAGCTCAGGGCCAGTTCGACGGCCATCGACTATCTTAAGGGACGCGGGCTGACCGGTGAAATCGCGGCGCGTTACGGTCTCGGTTACGCCCCGGACGAATGGCAAGGTTTGCAGCACATTTTCGATGACTATTCCAGCCCAGCACTGGCCGAATGCGGTCTGGTGATCGATAACGAGCAGGGACGGCGTTATGACCGGTTTCGCGATCGCATCATGTTCCCCATTCTCGACCAGCGCAGCAACGTTATTGGCTTCGGTGGCCGCGTGCTGGGTCAAGGGGAGCCAAAATATCTCAATTCGCCGGAAACGACTTTGTTTCACAAGGGCGAGGAGCTCTACGGGCTGACTCAAGCGCGCCAGGCCATCCGCGCCGAAGACCGCGTAATTGTCGTCGAGGGTTATATGGACGTCGTCGCCCTCGCCCAGTTCGGCATCGGCAATGCCGTCGCCACCCTGGGTACCGCCACGACGTCAACGCATGTGCGCAAACTGCTGCGTCAAGCCAGTCAGGTCGTGTTCTGTTTTGATGGCGACAATGCCGGTCGCAAGGCTGCCTGGCGCGCGCTCGAAGCCAGTCTTGACGCACTCGCCGACGACAAACTGGTAGGCTTTATCTTCCTGCCAAGTGAGCATGACCCGGACAGTTTCGTGCGTGCCGAGGGCACTGAGGCTTTCCGCCGCCTCGCGACGCAACCGACCACGCTGACAGAGTTTCTTCTACGCGAACTCAAGTCGGGTGCGGATCTATCGAACGCCGAGGGGCGCGCCCGTCTCGTGCATGAAGCCAAGCCGTATCTGACAAAACTTGCCGCCCCGCTGTTGCGCCTGCAATTGACCCGCGCCATTGCCGAAGCGGCCGCCCTCAGCCCTACCGAAGTCGAGTCGCAATGCGGACTCAAGCCCCAGCCGCGCGGCCGCGCGGCGCCACCGCGTAACCGCCTGAGACCGGCCCCGCATGCCCTGGAGCGCACGCTACTGGTTACCGTCTTGCGGCGTCCGGAGCGGGCGGCCCGACTACCGCTCGAATTGATCGCCCAGGATAACGCCGAAGGTGCTGCATTGCTGGCCGTGGCTGACGCGATCGAGCATGCCGCCCTGCCAGCCGCTAATCTGGGACTGCTGATCGAACATTTCCGTGGCAGCGTCCACGAAGAAGTCATCGCCCTGGTTTCCGGGCAGATTGAGGAGATTGCAGGTGACGAGGGCGAACAAGAGGCGGTTTTTATCGATACGGTCGAGCGCTTGCGCGCACAGGGCCTAAGTCGGCAGATTGAGGAACTCAACGCCAGGGCGCGTGCAGGTGCCCTTTCAGTCGAGGAAAGACAAGCCCTGGCGAGTCTGCTGGCCCGTAAAAGGGCTTGATAATGCGTGTATAATTGCGCGTTTCGCCGCAATTCGAGTCGAGCCTATGACCAAGCCAACCGCCAAGCCGGCACCCCCCCAGACTGCGGCCAAAACAGCCACGGCTAAGCCCACTGCCAAGGCAGCGGCAAAGCCTATCAAAGCAGCCAGCAAGTCGGTCACCAAGCCTACACCCCGGCCGAGTCCGGTGAAACCTGTCGCCCTACCCGTGACCAAAGCCGAAAAAACACCCCCCAAGAAGCAAGCGCCTAAGATCGCTGCTGCCCCGACAGCAGTGGAGGTACCTATCGCGCCATCCGCACCGCCGGTGGTCGAAGCCAGTGCCGCGCCTGTCAAGCTGAGCGCAAAGGCAAAGAAACTCCGCGACAAGCAGATGCTTGCCGCTCTCGAGCAGTCACAGCCAGTGACGATCGATCTCGAAGCGCGCCGCACGCGCCTGAAGAGTCTCATCACGCTGGGCAAGGAACGTGGCTTTCTCACCTATTCTGAAATCAATGATCACCTGCCGGATGACCTCGTCGATGCCGAGCAGATCGAGACGATCATCAGCACCTTCAACGATATGGGCATCCAGGTTTACGACCAGGCGCCCGCTCCTGAAGAGATGCTGCTGGCCGAGCAGAGCACTGCGCCGATCGATTCTGCCGAAGCCGAAGAACAGGCCGAGCAGGCTCTGTCCTCGGTCGATTCCGAATTTGGCCGCACGACCGACCCAGTACGCATGTACATGCGTGAAATGGGCACGGTCGAATTGTTGACGCGTGAAGGTGAAATCGAAATCGCCAAGCGCATCGAAGAAGGCCTGAAGCACATGGTGCTGGCCATTTCCGCTTGCCCGACGACGATCACTGAAATCCTCGAGATGGCCAACAAGGTCTCCCTTGAAGAGATGCGCATCGACGAACTGGTGGATGGTCTGATCGATCCCGATGCCCCGGATGAAGACGTTGAAGCCAAAGCAAACAGCGAAGAGGTCGAGGGCGACGACGAAGAGGATGACCTGGACGAAGACGAAGACGGCGAAGACGCTGAAGCGCGCGTATCGGCTTCCCTGTTGAAGATGCGCGATGATGCCCTGGAACGCTTCTCCATCATCCATCAGCTCTATGGCAAATTGATGCCGGCGCTGGTAAAGCGTGGTTCGCAGGATAAAGCCTACCTGCGCATCCAGAAGCAGATTTCCGACGAGTTGATGAACATCCGTTTCACCGCACGCTCCATCGAACGTTTGTGCGATTCAGTGCGTGGCATGGTCGAAGCGGTGCGGGGTCATGAACGCAAAGTCCTGCACCTCTGTGTAGATAAGGCGCACATGCCGCGGCCACACTTCATCAAAGCGTTCCCCGGCAATGAAACCAATATGGAGTGGCTCAAGCACGAAATACAGTCTGGCAAGCCTTATGTCGGCGTGCTGATGCGTCAGGCCCCGGCCATTCTCGAAGAGCAACAAGCGCTGATCGACCTGCAGGAACGCATCGGCATTCCACTCAAGGAACTCAAGGACATCAACAAACAGATGTCGACGGGCGAGGCCAAGGCACGCCGCGCCAAGCGCGAGATGACCGAAGCCAACCTGCGCCTGGTCATTTCCATCGCCAAGAAGTATACCAACCGCGGCCTGCAGTTCCTCGATCTGATCCAGGAAGGCAACATCGGCCTGATGAAGGCGGTGGACAAGTTCGAATATCGTCGTGGCTACAAGTTCTCGACCTACGCGACGTGGTGGATCCGCCAGGCAATCACCCGTTCCATCGCCGATCAGGCACGCACCATCCGCATCCCGGTGCACATGATCGAGACCATCAACAAGATGAACCGCATCAGCCGCCAGATCCTCCAGGAAACCGGTAGCGAACCTGATCCGGCCACGCTAGCGATCAAGATGGAGATGCCCGAGGACAAGATTCGCAAGATCCTCAAGATCAGCAAAGAACCGATCTCGATGGAAACGCCGATCGGCGACGACGACGATTCACACCTCGGCGACTTTATCGAGGATCAATCCACCCTGGCGCCGGCTGATGCTGCGCTATTCGCCTCATTGCGCTTCATCACCAAAGAAGTGCTCGATAGCCTGACGCCACGCGAAGCCAAGGTGCTGCGCATGCGTTTCGGCATCGAGATGAACACAGACCACACGCTGGAAGAAGTCGGCAAGCAGTTCGATGTCACACGCGAACGCATCCGTCAGATCGAGGCAAAAGCGCTGCGCAAACTGCGTCACCCCTCGCGTTCGGAGAAGCTGCGCAGTTTCCTCGACGGTAGCGAGTAATCGTTTTACCCAGTCTGGTGGGGTAATCCGTCGGACTGCGGCCCTGTAGCTCAGTTGGTTAGAGCAGAGGACTCATAATCCTTTGGTCTTCGGTTCAAGTCCGAACGGGGCCACCAATTTAAAAAGCCTAACCCTTATCGGTTAGGCTTTTTTCTATTGCTTGCGCATTTAGCTGATTTCGTCGTGGATGCGCACGCGTAATTGTCATCAACTCTTGCTCGGCACCAGAATCGTCACCAACAACCAAGAGATTACACTATAGACAATCGCTCCCCAGAAACCTGACCAAAATCCCAGAACGACGAATCCTTCGATAAACGAACTGACAAAAATGAACAAAAAGCCATTGATCACGAAGATAAAAAGGCCGAGTGTCAGCAGCGTAACAGGCAGCGTTAGCAGAATTAGCAACGGACGAATGATCGTATTGACCAAGCCGAGGAAAAGCGCCGCAACCAATGCAGTGCCGAAGCTGTTGATGTAAATGGACGGCATCAGATACGTGACCGCCAAGAGCGACACGGCATTAACTAACCAAAGCAGAAGTAGTCTCATATGACTCTTAGGAGAAAGTATTGAATTGGTGCCACAATACCCGAATCGCCTATCCCCCGCTTAATTCACTTGCCTCAATTCAGTGTAATGAAGAAATTAACTAATTACCTCTCGCTGATTCTCATAATCTGTTTTGGATTATTTCTTGGATCATGTGCTACTGGACAACCCGTCGTCGGCCCGTCAAATCCCGATCAGAAATCGGCGGCTGATTCGCCCAATGCCCTACAAATTACCGATATCCCATTGCCAGCGGGTGCGAAACTTGATGCAGAAAATTCGCTGATTATTGGCGCAAACGATCACTGGCTTGGCCGCATCGTTATCAAAGCAGATAGCCCTGCTGTTCAGGTTTTCAACCATTTTTACACTGGGATGCCCAGTTTTGGGTGGGTTCTAATTACTGCCATGCAGACCAAAGTGAGCATCTTGTCTTATCAACGTGCCGACCGAATTGCTCTGATACAACTCGAATCTCTCCCGCTTGGTGGAACGGTTGTAACTATTAACCTCTCGCAACGGCAAGCCCCTACGCAAGAGCCCATCAGAAAAAAGTAGCAACCCGGCCCTACATACGCCATCAAGACTCTTGTTCGCCCTTCCTGTTCGGCCGTGGGGTCATTGGCATCGGCGCAGAAGGTGCGTTAGGGCTCTTCGGCGACATATTAACCTTGGCACCCCCCAGGCTCTGAATAATACTGACTACCCCGAGGAACAATCGATCCTCCGGATTCTTCTGACAATAAGTATCAAGCAGTGGTACCAGCACCTTAACATCAGCCACTACCGAACTGGCGTCCTCTGAACCGCTGCGCGCAAAGACATTATGGCCAGCGATAAAACCTTGTGCCCACTCCAATCCCATGGCGCGCGCTTCACCTTTACCAGTCTCCTTCCACTGCTGCCACTCGCTGCACTTATGGATACCCGTGCCAGAAAGTTTGACATCCCTGGCTTGGACGCTGGAAGCCTGCACGGCCATGCCGACAATGCCAGCGAGCAATATGCGTTTAAATAGGGGGCAGACCACGTTTTTTACTCCAATAATTCCTGCGATTTGAGTTCTACTACCTTACGCGGCCGTCCCGATTTTCCGGGGGTCACGCGTCGCCCTAGCGCCGTAGCAATCTGCTCGGTAAACAGCGCACTACCCAATGCAAAATTACCGTTGGTCGCGCGGCGTATCTCATCAACCAATCCCGGTTCCAGTTCGTCGCGAAACAACTCCCGGTAAGCCGCCTGCCGGCTGGTGGCATCCGGCCCGAGCGCACCATACACTTCGTGTGGCTGGATCAGAAAATCGCTCTCTCCTTGCGCATTCGCCCGATAGCTTGACCAGCGATACTCCGCCGGATGCGCCACCATGACCGCCCGCACCGGGTTGAGTTCAATATAACGCTGGCAGGCCAGCAGATAATCCTCCGCCTGCGTCGGACAGGAACGGTAACGACCCTCCCAGAGGGTACCGCTGCGCTGATAAGTGCGATTCACATATTGCACATAACGCTGCCCCAGTGCCTTCATCATCTCACCCGGGGCATCGCCCTGCGTTGCCGATACGAGAAGATGCACATGGTTGCTCATCAATACATAAGCATGAATACGACATCCCGCTTTGCCGGCGTACTCGGCCAGCCAATCGAGATAGCAACGGTAATCCTCATCCGCGATAAAACAGGCTTGACGGTTGTTGCCGCGCTGGATCAGGTGCAACGGAACATTAGGTAAGGCCAGGCGGGCACGGCGCGGCATGGGAATAATTCAGGGGTGATTGAGAAAAGCTAAAGATTACCAGAAAACCGTGGTCTGTCCCCTATTTACTCACAACCGCCGTCCCGCTAGCGCCGACTTTCTCCTCCTCTGACAAGGGGAGGCCGGGAGGGGTTGGGGAAATAATCGAGCCTGGCCCTTTTTTATACTGGAAACCGCAGACTGGAAAAGGCGCGTCCAGCCAGCAAGGCACGTCGTTCAACCTCCGCCGCCGACTCAAGCCAGCCTTTATCTTCAAGGAAGATCAAGAACGCTCGCGTGCTGATCTTGCGGCAGTTATCTGGCACCAAAAAGCTGGCACGGGCAATCTTGTGGTCCTCGAACAGGAACACACCCGTCTTTGGCGGCTGTTCGAGTGCGAAGTCGTTCATGGCTTCCTGAATCGCTAGTTCGCCAAGGTTCGACTTGCGTGGAACCGCAGTCCGCTGGTAGTACTGAAATGTCTTCGTTGGAACAACCGGCAGCTTGCTGGACTTGGCCCACTGCGCCAGCTTTTCACTAGTTGGCGTCTGGTTGCGCGTGACTTCATGCAGGACCATGTCAACCAACATGACCGACCAGCGTGGCTTAAACAGAATGTTGAGCGCGTCCGCGTAGGCCAGCGTAATCAATGGCCCGGCATCGGGTAGCAGAACAACGTTCGACGGCATCCGATCGCCCGCTCAGGAGGGCAGCGCGTGCAGACTATCGACCATACTGCGCGTAACAGCCTCTCGCAGTCTCGGCATCGGCAAGTGAGCTTGTGCCATCAGCAGAAACATGTCTTCCTCACTGTCGATGCCCAGTGCGCGCATAGCCTCATCGTCGGCCAGTCGCCCCAGCGAGAAATCAAGCAGAACCCTGAAATTCTGGTTGCCGCTGATCTCTGCTGCATCAAAAGTCTCGACCAGATAGCGCAACTCAGCGTTGAAAAGAGCATTCACAGACGTGTCGGTCTTGGCGGCAATGACCTTGGCGCGCTTGAGCAGGTCGCGATCTACCGCCCCGGTGAAGTTAACATTTGCCATTTTTTACCCCTTAAGACGCAAACACATAAATAAGTGTAGCACGTAACCATGGTTACGAAGTCTATCTAGCGGAAAATAGGGGACAGACCACGGTTTTCTGTTTCGAGCACAGTGGAAATCATGCACCACCGAACTATCGCCATCGCGGCGATAACTGTGCCGTCCCGCCAGCGCCGACTTTCTCCTCCCCTGACAAGGGGAGGTCGGGAGGGGTTGGGGGGAATAATCGAGCCTGCCCCCTTTTTGATAGTCCTACCCGAACAGCTCGGCATGCGTGCCAGCACGCACAAAGATCACCAGGCCAGGCTTGCTATCGTCAACGAGCTTGTGGGCCAGTAGGAAATCGCCACCGATGTGGCATTCGCGGTGGCCGATCCAGTCGCCACCCGACAAGGGATGATCTTTCCATTCCGGCCCGAGCGGGCCATCGTTGGCGATCAGCAGCAACATGGCTTCCTTGAGCCGGTTCATGTCGAACCGACCGGACTCCGACAGCCGCGCCCAATCCTTGCGGAATGACTTGGCGTAGTCGGCGGCGCGCGGCAGCGTGGCGCGCTTACTGGCGGCCGTTTTCTTCAAGATCGCGGAAAAGATCGTCGGCGGAAGCGAAGCGAGCGCGATGCGAGGCGGCGATAGCATCCGCCTCGGCCATCGCGGCGCGCGTCTCGGCATTCGGCACCTTCAAGACGAAAGGCAATTGCTTTTCGGCGGCGATGCGGGTGAGGAACACGCGGACGGCATCGGACACCGAAAGGCCCATCGATGCGAGCGCTTCGGTTGCCTGAGTCTTGACCTGCTCACTGACGCGGACATGCACCATTGTGGTGGTAGCGGACATGATGACCTCCTAGATTGAGATACATTGTAACGCCTCTTTAGTGGAAATAAAAGACGCCGACGGGACGGCACCACCTTCGCCACAAGGGCCGCAGGTTCGTGAATCTACAACCTCGTTACGCCTGCAACAACGGAAACCGTGGTCTGACCCCCATTTACGTTCTGACCCCCATTTACGTTCGACCCTGGCCCCTTTTCCTCCCGGCCGGCTAATGGGTGACCCCTATTTATGCTTAGGCAGCTTGCAGTGTCTTGAGGGACACAACGGCTCGCTCGATTTCGCTACCGACCGCCTGCCTCGCCTTCTTCACATCGTAGCTGATTTGCAGGCTCATCCAGAAATCAGGCGTGGTGCCAAAAAACTGTGCCAAGCGTAGCGCGGTATCCGCGGTGACGGCCCGCTGCTCCTTGAGAATGCCAGTAACACGGTTGGTCGGTACATCCAACGCCTTGGCAAAGGCATTAGCGGACAGGCCAAGCGTGTCCAATTCATCACGCAGAACCTCACCGGGATGAATGGGGCGCATACGATTAGTCATGGCAGTACCTCGGTTTAATGATAGTCGACAATCTCGACATCCAGCGCATCCGGCTCTTCCCATTTGAAGCAGACACGCCATTGATTATTGATACGGATGCTGAACTGCCCTGCACGCTTGCCGCCCAGTGCCTCGAACCGATTACTCGGCAGATTCATCAGGTCTTGCATGGTCTTGGCGTTGTCCAGCACCTCCAATCGTCGTTCCGCCTGCGCTGCTATTGCCTGGAAACGGCGCACTCGCGTACCCCCGAACAGGGCTTCGGTATCCTTGCAGCGAAACGATTTAATCATGCGGCAAGGTTACTTTCCTTGACGCATTACGTCAAGCGTAATAGATGTCGCCGTCCCGCCAGCGCCGACTTTCTAGAAAACCGTGGTCTGTCCCCTATTTACTAGGCTATCAGAACCCGATTTCCTTCTGATGCCGTACAGCCAGGATCGTCACCCCTTCGTCATCATAGCGATAGCGCACCACATAACCGCTATCACCGAAGTCCACCGACCAGTCGCGAAATACCTCGTCCATGTCCTCGACCAAGCGCCCGACTTGGGGGTGCACCGCAAGGATTTTCACGCCATCGCGGATCGCCTTCACCGCGCGCTTGGCCGCTGAGCCATTCTTCTCGGCAAGGAAACGATACAAGTGCTGGACGCCGGCCAGCGCCGGCCTCGACCAGATCAGACGTGGCACGCTGGCGGCTCAACATCGTTGCCGACTTCCAACTCGGCCAGCCAAGCATCGGCTTCCTCGCTCGTAACATGCAGCCCTGTAATCTGGTAGTCGCGCCAGGTATCCATGGCTTCCTGACGAAATGACTCACGCTGCTCCTCACGTGTCACATATTGCTCGATAGCTTCGCGCATCAGCCAGTGCATCGGACGGCGGCGCTGATCAGCCAGAGTGCGCATGCGCACCTTGAGTGGATCGGTAAGTCGAACGGCAACGGGTGTCGAGGCCATAAGTATTCTCCTGTATTACAATGCTATACAGTATAGCCTCCCGTCTGCCGTCCCGCCAGCGCTTTTCCTACTCACCTGACGAGGAAACCGTGGTCTGTCCCCTATTTACCTTGCATCGCCTCCCATGGATTGAGAATGGTCACTCCTGTGGGCTTGAAATCAGCCACGTTGCGAGTGACCACCGTCATGCCATGCACAAGGGCCGTTGCCGCGATGAGTGCATCGCGCTCGCCGCGCTTGTCGGGTACATGCAGCCGGGCACAGCGTTGTGCTACGGCGGTATCGACAGGCAGCGTGCGACCGGAAAACTCGGGCAATACGTGCTGTTCAAGCCAGCAACGCAGCATGGCCCCTCGGGTGGCGTCCTTTCGTTCAATCGACAGAACGCCAAGTTCCAGCTCCATGATGGTGATGGCCGACACAAAGAGATCAGCGGCATCAACGCTTTCCGTCCATGCCGTCACGTTCGCATCAGCCTTCCCGAGTCGCACCTTGCGCAGCTCGGACACCACGTTGGTATCGAGAACAAACATCATGAGAAATCAGCCGGCCGGGTTTCGATGGTCACGCGCAGCGGCTCAAACTCAATGTCAGCAATACCCGGCATCGCCAGTGCATCGGCAATGTTGCGCCGCTGCCTTGTGAGCCGTTGATAGTCCTCAAAGCTCATAAGCACATGGGCTGGTCGGCCTCGATCTGTGATGACCACCGGCCCGTTGTTTGCAGCCCGTTTTGCCTCGCTCGCCCCTTGGTTGAACTCGCGGCTTGATAAGGTGGTGATGGTCATGGCGGCACCTCGCTTATGTGGTTAATGTAGTCATGTTACTACACTGGCCGCGCAAAAGCAAGCTGAGCTGAAATAGGAAATAGGGGACAGACCACGGTTTTCTAGAAAGTCGGCGCTGGCGGGACGGCACCACCTTCGCCACGAAGGCCGCAGGCTCGTGAAGCGACAACCTCATTACGCTTGCAACAACGGAAACCGTGGTCTGCCCCCTGTTTATACAATACCATTTCTAACGAAACTTCCATCGCCGTCCCGCCAGCGCCGACTTTCTCCTCCCCTGATAAGGGGAGGTCGGGAGGGGTTGGGGGAATAATCGAGCCTGACCTTTTTTTCGTGCTGGTCGAGTAAGGCGGCGATCTGGGCGCAGCAGGCTTTCGATAGCCTGATCTGTCACCCCACCAGCACCAACTTTTCAGAAAACCGTGGTCTGACCCCTATTATTATGCTTAAACTGGCCAGAGAAATCCGGTTGGCGCATCAGATGCCCAATTGATCAAACAGATCCTTGGCATCCTTGGCGTGATGGACATCCTCGCCGCGCTCGCTCTTGGCCAACGTCTCGGCTGTCAGTTTATTGGGCACACGCATCTCGAACGGTAGCGCTTTGTCCTTGGCTACCTTGGTCAACACAATCCGTACCACATCGGATACGGTCAGCCCCATATCCGCCAGTACGGCAGCGGCCTCATCTTTCAGGGTTTCATCAATCCGTGCACGGATAAAAGCAGTTGCGGCCATTTTGTGCTCCTTCATGAATTAATGTCATTAAGTGTAGCTCAGATGAGCAACATTAAACAAACTATAGCTATTAACGACGCCATTGACGTCAGGAAATAGCGTCAGCAGGTAAATAGGGGACAGACCACGGTTTCCGTTGTTGCAAGTGCAACGAAGCTGTAGGTTCACGGACCTGCGGCGCTTGTGGCGATGATGATTCCGTCCCGCCAGCGCCGACTTCTTAAAACACGGTCTGTCCCCTATTCCCCTATTTCCGCAGACCAGTAAAAAGTGTCATCCGACATGCAATTCCTGTCGAATGGTCTGTCGTACGACTTCAGCCAACGTCAAGCCGTGCGCTGCATCTCGTAACGCTTGGTTGATCAGGGTTTGATAGTTACCGCCGTTTATTTCCGCACGCGCCTTGAAAACGGCCAGCACGTCATTATCCAGACGCATAGTCACGCGTGATTTTCCGCCATGCTCGGCTTGCAATCGGGCAAGCGCAGGTGTGGCGCCTACAGGCTTGGCATCGCTGAAATCTATATTGGCATAGCGATCAAACAGCGGGTCAGAATTGTTGCTCATAGCATCTCCGTTGTATCTGGTTGGCCTTCCAGGCCGAAATGATGCGGACACGATCATCCCGTAGCGTCCACACCGCCACCAAAATTCGCCCCTTGCCACCCATCCCCAGAGAAACAAACCGCTGCTCGCCCTCCGCATCTGTGTCTTCCCGCGTTAGCGCATAAGGGTCGAGCAGAACCAGTTTCGCCTCATCAAAGGTGACACCCTCGTGATTGATTGGGTTGGTTTTGGCCTTGTCGGGGTCGAACTCAATTTCCATTTGTTTAGTGTATGCACATTTGTCAGTCATGTCAAAGAGTAAATAGGGGACAGACCATGGTTTTCGGGTAATCTCCGGCATTCCCCAATTACGTCAGAATTATTTCCATGCCGCGTCGTGCCCGCTTGGCCTTACCCAATGTTCCGTTGCACCTGATCCAGCGCGGCAACAACCGCCAAGCCTGTTTTATCGCGGATGAGGACTACCGTTGCTATCTCGACTGGCTGGCCGAGTATGCCGGCAAGGCCGGTTGTCATATCCATGCCTATGTGTTGATGACCAACCATGTGCATCTGTTGGTGTCGGCAGCGCGAGGTGGTGCGCCGGGCGAAATGATGAAGGCGCTGGGGCAGCGCTACGTGCAATACGTGAATCGCAATTATCAGCGTAGTGGCACCCTCTGGGAAGGTCGCTACCGTTCTTGCCCCACGCAGGCGGAGGATTATCTACTGGCCTGCCAGCGTTATATCGAGCTGAATCCGGTGCGGGCAGGCATGGTGGCGCATCCGGCGGAGTATCGCTGGTCGAGCTATCGGGCAAATGCGCAAGGGGAGAATAATCTGCTGATCCAAGCGCACGAAGTGTATGAGGCGCTCGGGCTGGATGCCGTTAGCCGGCAGGCCGCCTACCGGGAGTTGTTTCGCTACGAACTGGAACCGGGGCAGGTGGATGAGATACGCCGCGCGACCAACGGCAATTTCGCGCTGGGCAGTGCACTGTTTGCCGAGCAGATTGCCACGACGCTCGGGAGACGCGTGACACCCGGGAAATCAGGACGGCCGCGCAAGGTGGCAGACACGGAATCGCCGAAATCGTTAGAGTAAAAACCGTGGTCTGTCCCCTATTTACTGTGTTTCCCTTGCCGGGCGAGTAGGCTTTCAGTAGAGGATTTCCGGCTTCAAGTGAGGGTGCATTGGCGGGAGTACCAAAAGGAAGGGCCAGTTTTCACCGGCCCTTCTTTTTCCTTCTAACTACTAAGATGACAAAGATGACATGAATTACTTATCTACAGCGATGGAGTTATGCTCAACCAGCAACCTAACGATTTGGTCATCAACGTTTGTCGTATAGACATCAAACTGTCCATCTTTAGCTGTGCCACCCTGAGTCCATGTCGCCGTATCTGTCGTCAAGTTCAGCTTGTCGCCATCGTTGCCATTGATGTAAAGCGTATGGACGCCATCTACAGAGTCGGTCATATTGAGAACGTCCGAGGCATGCAATGTCAGCGTTGTACCTTTCGCCGCGCTGGAAGCAACATCATCGGTGATCAGTAGCGCTTCAATATGCTTCACATTCTGTACGCCCGTCAGATCGATCGTACCCTCAGTGAGTGAAGAGTTCGAATACAACTGCAACGCCCCACCATCAAGCCGCAGGGTATCGAACCCGGCTCCTCCATCAATCAGGGTATCGTTCTTGTCGAAGACCAGGACGTCATTACCGCCACCACCTTTGACGGTGTCAGCACCCGTTCCACCATTGAGGAAGTCCATCCCATTTCCACCATTGAGCGTATCAACATCAGAACCACCCCAAAGATAGTTAATCTTCGAATCTGATGGATCGCCAACAGTGTTTGTTGTGTCAATAGAGCCGCCAACCTTAACATCACCATCCGTCGAAAGGGTAATCCCTTGAGTCAAGGAATGCTGGGGCTGAATCTCTGCCGTAAAGGCAAAACTCTTGCCTTCAGGACTGGAGTCCAACTGGACATTGCCCCCACTAGCGACAATTGACACTCCCTCAAGACTCATGTCGGTAATAATTGTCTTCGTTCCGAACGAATGCTCTACTGCCACCGCGTACTTCTCATCTGTGTCAATATTGAATCCGGTGTCTGTATTGACAATCCCTTGTTGCCCCTGCGCATTCAGGGTCGTGAGCTTGGCATATGAGTTTTCTGGGGTTACCTCATCTACGAAGGTCATGACCACACCCTGATCCTGCACGTTGGTATTAAAGACTAAGGTGCCGTCAAGAATATTGGCAGGGGAGCCAATATCGGTGGTGGTGTAAGCCAAGTTTTCATAGTTGCCATTGTAGGTAGTGTCAGCAACAGCATAGGCGGTTATCGTGTGACCGGACGGTACATCGACAGTAAGGGTGGAACTGGTGGTCTGG
>Ga0315268_10002345_pt1 | contig 21422 bp, 19 predicted proteins | sample C1_top_MG_FD_204535 | JGI IMG/M metagenome (GOLD analysis project Ga0315268, IMG submission 204535) | Sediment microbial communities from Yellowstone Lake, YNP, Wyoming, USA - C1_top | ecosystem: Environmental > Aquatic > Freshwater > Lake > Sediment | place: USA: Wyoming | collected 2017-08-01 | reverse complement strand
AAAATATGAGGATAGAGTTTTTAAGCACCGTGCACTACGAAGCGATTCGCGCCGGCCTTGACCCGTACCTGGTTCTCAGCCTGATCGAAGTGGAAAGCGGTTTTAACAAATATGCGGTATCGAGGGCAGGCGCGCGCGGCTATATGCAAGTGATGCCCTTCTGGGTAAAAACGATAGGCAAACGCGGTCAAAACCTGTTTCACCTGCGCATCAACCTGCGCTATGGCTGCACCATCCTGCGCCACTATGTGGATCTCGAACACGGCAATCTGTACCGCGCGCTGGGCAGATACAACGGCAGCCTGGGCCAGGCCGAATATCCCAATCTGGTCAAGACTGCATGGCACAAACACTGGACTGCACCTGTCCATACCCGCTCAAAAGACAAATTACTCCCTACCAGTTAGCCGGTCATACGTCAGCTATTTTTGCGACTTCGAACGAATATAATTTTCCAGTGCTTCCCGCGTGACCATGCCGGCCTGGTAACTTACCAGCTTGCCGGCCGGATCGTAAAGGTATGAAGTTGGCAATGCGTCAACCCTGCCAATTTGCGCGGCTATCGCGTCGTTGCCGATTATGATCGGATAACTGATTTCCATCTGCCTGGAAAACGCAAGCACGGAATCGCGCGAAGAACTCATCGCTATGCCGATAATCGCAAAGTCAGTGTTCTTGTGTGCAGTATACATATCAACCAGATCGGGAATTTCTTCCAGACAGGGAGGACACCAGGTCGCCCAGAAATTGACCAGCACCCATTTGCCCCTGTAATCCGACAGGCGCTGCTCCTTGCCCTGCATATCCTTGAACACAAATTCGTTTGCGCCCGCATTTATCGCGGCAAGCAGCAGACAGGCCAGAAGCAGTAAACGTTGCATCAATGTTTCCCCTGTTCTGCGTTACCTTCGTCCTCTGCATTGCCTTTGCCGCCAGCCTCGGCCGCATGCGACAGATACAATGCAAGACCGATCAGCGCAATGCTTCCGCCCAGATAAAGCAAGTCTATGGGTGCACTGAGTTTCATGTGCAAGGACTCCTCAAACAGGGTCACGATCATGATCATCAGGATCACCTTGGCGAGACGCGATTTCAGGTCATCCAGGCTGCCGATTACCAGAATCTTGCTGGAGGCCTTGGTGCCATGCGCCTGATCGATGTCGCTGATAAACAGCTCATATAAACCCAGCGCAAAAATCAGCATCACCGTTCCCAGCAAATAACCGTCCACCACTTCTACAATATGCGACACCGTGCTGTCGTGCAAGGCCTTGCGCGCTTCTTCAGTCAGGTCTGCAGAAGCGTAATGCAGCGCGTGTTGCACCAGATTCACCACGTCTACCGTGGCCACATAGAAAATCGCAAAGCCTGCAAACAAGCTCCCCAGCACCGCCAGCATGATCACAAAACGGCTGTTCCACAAAGAGCCTTCAAACAAATTCTCTATCAGCTTCATCGAAATAAATCCTTATTAAAACAATCCATAAAACACAAAAAATCAAATAAAATCAATTAGTTACTTTACATCGCTAAACAAGGTGCGCAAACTTACGTCTGCAGCTTTGGCATTATGCGCTGCCAGGCGTGCCAGCCACGCATTAATACCCTCACAATTTTCACTGGTAGGCGGCCTGGATGGGTCAAACACAAACAAATGATAAAGTTCGATCGCCTGCACATGCTCGGGCGCGCGTATCATCGCCCAGCTGCGCCCCATCAAGCGCTGCACCAGATTGACCGAGGCCATCTTTTCCAGCAACTCTTCCAGCGAGTCATAGCCCAGCCGCAGTTTTTTTGACAGCATCGGCAGGGTCTGCGTTTTCCCGCTGCGCAGACTTTCGCTCATCAGCCGCAAAATGCACAGAGAATAATACAGCTTCACTTCCGGTGACAGCGGCTGCACACCGGTGTTGCTGCGCCAGTGCGACAATGAAGCCGTCAGTACCGCACCCAGCAACACCGTCATCCACGACAAATAAACCCACAGCAGAAAGATGGGGAAACTGGCAAACGCGCCGTACACCAGCTTATAGGTGGGAAAATAGGCAATGTATAGCGCAAAGGCGCGGCTCATTGCCTCAAACGCCAGTGCGGCTACCGCGGCGCCGATAAAGGCATGTTGCATCGGCACAAAGCGGTTGGGTACGATCCGGAATAAAAACGCAAACGCCAGCGTCGCCAGCAGCAGCGGAATCACCTTGAGCACGCCCACGATTATGCTGGCAAACTGGCTGAGATTGACCGCAGACATGCTGAGCAGCCATGAGGTCATCGACAGGCTACCGCCCATCAGCAGCGGAGCCAGCGTCAGCACCGCCCAGTAAACCAGCACGCGCTGCACCACTGTGCGCTGCCGCGACACGCGCCAGATCGTATTAAAGGCATTGTCGATGGTGTGTATCATCAACATCGCTGTCACCGCGAGGAATACGATACCGACCGCCGTCAGCTTGGCTGCATTTTCGGCAAACTGCTGCATATACTGGGAAATTATCCTGCCGCCGGTTTCCGGCAGCATATTGGAAAGTATGATGTTTTTGGCATGCGCCGAGAAATCGGAAAACTGCGGAAACGCCGAAAAAAAGGTGAGCATGATGGTAATCAGCGGCACCAGCGACAACAGCGTGGTAAAAGTCAGGCTCGAAGCCATATCGGCGCAGCGATCCTGCTTGAAACGCACCCGTATAAAGCCTAAAAATTGAAAAAAATACAGTCCCGGAATTTTCCTGATTAGTCTGCGCATAAAAAGCTGTTTTTACTGGAATGGCGATCTGCAATACAATGTCGCGCATGATAACCGACAAAGAAATTCTTGTACTGTATTACAGCCAGCACGGCGCAGTCCGGCAAATGGCGCAATTGCTCGCGCGCGGCGTGGAACAGGTGCCCGGCACGCGTGCGCGGCTGCGCACCGTGCCCAGGGTGTCCGCCAACTGCGAAGCCACCGCACCCGCGATTCCCGACACAGGCGCACCGTATGCCGAGTTGCGCGACCTCGAAGAATGCATCGCCATCGCGCTCGGCAGCCCCACGCGCTTCGGCAATATGGCCGCCGCAATGAAATATTTCTGGGACGGCACCAGTTCGCTGTGGATGAAGCATGCGCTCGTCGGCAAACCTGCCGCGCTGTTCACCTCCACCGGCACGATGCATGGCGGCCAGGAAAGCACGCTGCTAAGCATGATGCTGCCGCTACTGCACCACGGCATGGTTATCGTCGGCCTGCCCTATTCGGAACCCGAGCTGAATACCACCCTGCAAGGCGGCACCCCTTACGGCGCCAGCCATGTCGCCGGCTTGGCCAACGACCAGGCTATCACCGAAGCGGAAAAAAAACTGTGCATCGCACTGGGCAGGCGGCTGGCGCAAACGGCGTTAAAACTGGCCGCCTGATTTTCTGGCATATCCAAATATGAAACCCTATTCCGAATCCTGCGAACAAAATCAGGCCCCCATACTCGAAGTGCTGCGCACGGAGTTTGCTGATCGCCATAACGTACTGGAGATCGCCAGCGGCACCGGCCAGCACGCGGTCTGTTTCGGGCGTGCGTTGCCCCACCTGAGCTGGCAAACCAGCGAACTGGTGCAGAACCACGCGGGAATCCGGGCCTGGCTGGACGAAGCGCAGTTGGCCAACGTGCTTGCACCGCTCGCAATCGATGTCAACGCTTCGGCGTGGCCCGTCGAGCGCGTCGATGCAGTGTTCAATGCCAATACGGTACACATCGTGTCGTGGCGGGGTGTCGGGCATCTGTTTGCCGGTATCGGCCGGGTGCTCGGCAATGGCGGCATTGTCTGCATGTACGGGCCGTTCAACTACGGTGGCAAATTCACCTCGGACAGCAATGCGCGCTTTGACGTCTGGCTGAAATCCCGCGACCCGCACAGCGGCGTGCGCGATTTCGAAGCCGTCAATCAACTCGCCGAGGCACAGGACCTGCGTCTGCTGAAGGATGTGAGCATGCCTGCAAATAATCGCACCTTAGTGTGGCAGCGCATTTCCGGCCGGCCATGCGCCTGAAAATAATTGAAACCATCGCGGAGATTCCGGCGGCGCAATGGGATGCCGTCGCGGGCAACAATCCGTTTCTGTCGCATGCCTACCTGTGCGCACTGCAGCAAAGCGGCTGTGCCACAGCCGCTACCGGATGGCATGCACAATTCCTCACAGTGTGGCAGAACGACAAACTGGCAGGCGCGATGCCGCTCTATTTCAAGACCCACTCTTATGGCGAATTTGTTTTCGACTGGGCATGGGCTGACGCCTATCAGCGCCACGGGCTGCGCTATTACCCCAAACTGGTGAGTGCAGTTCCGTTCACTCCGGTTGCCGGCGCGCGCATACTTGCGTCCTCGCCCGCGGTGCGAACGCAACTCGTCAAGGCAGCGCTGCAGCTTGCGCAGGAGCCGGGCGCGTCTTCGCTGCATGTGCTTTTTCCGGACGAAAATCAGGCGCTGGAAATGCAACAGGAAGGCATGATGCTGCGCCGCGGCTTTCAGCTGCACTGGCACAATCCGGGCTATGCCGATTTTGACGCGTATCTTGCCGCGATGCGGCGCGACAAGAGAAAGAAAGTCAACCAGGAACGGCGCAAGGTGGCTGATGCAGGCATCAGCTTTGAGCATGTGCGCGGAGCAGATATCACGCCGGCCCGCTGGGATTTTTTTATGCGCTGCTACGAGCATACGCACCGCCAGTTCAACTCGCCGATGCCGTTGAATCGGGATTTTTTTCAGCGCATCGGCAGCAGCATGCCGCAAAATATCCTGCTGATAATCGCGCTGCGCGACGGCAAGCCGATTGCAGGCGCGCTCAACTTCTACAATCAGGACACCCTTTATGGCCGCTCGTGGGGCGCGCTGGAATACCACCCGGCGCTGCATTTCGAGACTTGCTACTACCAGGCCATTGAATTTTGCATCACGCATAAGATTGCGCTGTTCGAGGGTGGCGCCCAGGGTGAACACAAACTTGCCCGCGGATTTTTACCCCATACCACCTGGTCGGCACACTGGCTGGCACACCCGGAATTTTCCCGTGCAGTGGAGGATTTCCTGCAGCGCGAAGCGGGCGGAGTCGATCAGTATATAGACGAGTTAAATGACAGCAGCCCCTTCAAGCGGCCATCCTGACTTTTCATGAAAACGCGGTTTTCCTTGCAGCGCGATGAGCAATCCGGATTATTTTATACATAACGACATAAGTCATAGCGAGCGGATGAAGTGTAAGGCGCACGGCGCGCAAGAACCGGAGTGTATAAATAATACATGAGGACTCCGCGCACCGCACAACGCAACCATTCATTCGCGCAGTAAATTTATCCCATATTGTTCATTAGAACGAAACCTCGTCATTCCCGCGCAGGCGGGAATCCAGCGGGTTATGCACTCCGCGAAGCGGACAAAACCTCGATATCGACCCGCTACGCGGGGATTTTTTGAATAGCTGGATTCCCGCCTGCGCGGGAATGACGGGGCTAATGGATTATCTGGGTTTATGTCGCTGTGTATAGCGGTGATGAAGACCTGCCAGATATAAAATTCACGAACTCGTCGGCAGGCATCGGCCGTGCAAAATGATAGCCCTGCACCTCGTCGCAATGTTGCAGGCGCAGCAGGGAAAGCTGGCGCTCGTCCTCAACCCCCTCGGCGATGGTTGTCAGGTTCAGACTTTTTGCCATTTGAATGATGGCATTCACGATAGCCGCATCGTTCGGATCATCGGCCATATCGCGTACAAACGACTGGTCAATTTTCAACTTGTCCACGTTAAACCGTTTCAAGTAGGAAAGGCTGGAATAACCCGTGCCGAAATCATCGATCGACAGTTTGACACCGAGCGACTTCAGCCGCTGTACCGTCTCCAGCACTTTTTCGGTATCCCTGATCAGGATCGATTCGGTTAACTCGAGTTCGAGCAAGGCGGGGTCCAGTCCGGACTCGCGCAATGCATCGACAACACACTTTTCCACGTCGCCACGCTTGAATTGCACCGCAGAAAGATTAACCGCCATCAGCAGCCCGGGCAACCCGGCTTTGCGCCATGCAATTGCCTGCCTGCACGCTTCGCGCAACACCCAGTCGCCCATCGGCACGATCAGCCCGCTATCTTCGGCAATCGAGATAAATCGCCCCGGCGACATCATGCCGAGTTCGGGATGGTGCCAGCGGATCAACGCCTCGGCGCCTATCACTGCACCGGTGGCCAGGCTGATCTGGGGCTGGTAGTACAGCACGAATTCTCCGTGCTCCAGCGCACGGCGCAGGCCATTGCGTATGCGCAGGTGCTCGACGGCATCCACGTTCATCTGGTTGGTGTGGAAACGGTAGGTATTGCGCCCCGATTCCTTGGCCTGATACATGGCAGTGTCGGATTGTTTGAGCAGGGTATCAAAGTCCTTGCCGTCATCCGGGTACACCGCAATGCCGATAGACAGCGAAATTGACAATTCATGGCGATCTATCTCAAACGGTTCCGCCAGGCGCGCCAGAATTTTCTCGGTAACCACGGTGATGGATTCGGTATCCCGCACATTTTTTAGCACAATCAGAAACTCATCTCCCCCCTGCCTGCTGAGAGTGTCTGTATCTCGCAGGCATTCGCGCAGCCGTATCGACACAGCCTTGAGCAGGCTGTCGCCGATCATATGGCCGAGCGAATCATTAATCGTCTTGAATTTGTCGAGGTCTACAAACAACAGTGCAACTTTGGTTTTCTCGCGCTCCGCCGCGAGTATCGCCTGCTGCAGATGATCCTTGGCCAGCAGGCGATTCGGCAACCTGGTCAGCGCATCATGGTAGGCCAGAAACTCGATTTGTTCCTGCGCCGCCTTGCTCTCGCTGACATCCTGCGCCATGCTGACAACATAGCGCCGCCCATCGGGCAATACGCCAACCGGGGCTGCACTAAAGTGCCAGGTACGCGTGCTGCCGTCTTTGCAATGAATGACTCGTTCGCCCTGATCAACCCTTTGGCCGATGCCATAGACTCTTTCTATGAGCTGCTTCACATCCTGCATATTCTGCTTATCATCCCCGTAGGCATGTTTCAGCCAGCTTGCGACGGTGGGAAGATCCGCATGCGTATAACCTGTCGCCTCGGTCCACGCCTTGTTGATTTCAAGCACCTCGCCGTTTTCGGCATGGATCATCATCGGGAAAGGCGCCTCAGCCGCGACCCGGCGGAAGCGTTCCTCGCTTTCCAGCAGGCTGGCCTCTATTTTCCGCGTATGGCTCAGGTCATGAATGCTGACCAGCGTGCCGGTTTGCGTACCGCTCTCGTCCCGGATAACCTTGACGCTGATTTCAAGCGGGCGTCCCGACGGATTGTCCTGATGGTCGGCTTCCATCGTGATGAGAGCATCCTGCTTCTTCTCCTGTGCGCGGCATACCGGGCAAAGTTCAACTTCACCGTGGGGGTGCACAATTTCCGCGATATGCCTGCCGATAACCTGCGCGGGATCGGCCTGCATCATGCTGTAGAACATCTTGTTGGCGCGCACCAAACGACGCTGGGTATCGAGCAGATAAATGGCATCATCAAAAGAATCCATGGCCTGAAACCAGCTTAAAGATTCGCGCTGCAATGCGAGCTCAATATTTTTTTGCTCGGTGGTATCGCGCACGGTTGCCTGCAATATCCGCTCGCCGCCATAATTGAAAGCGGAAAGAAGCACCTGAGCGGGAAAATCTTCACCGTCCCTGCGCCTTAACATCCATTCGAAGTAGACTTTTCCCGACTGCAGCGCTTTGGAAATATATTCAGCAACCGTGGCGCCGGATTCACGTCCGTCCGGTTGCAGGGGTGGGAAAAAATCCACAGGCAGATGTGACACGAACTCGGATTTGTCCTGCAAACCCAGTATTTCCAGCGTTCGCGTATTGCAGTCGATAAAGCCATGCGGCGTCAGCAGCATGATCGCATCATGCGATCCTTCATAAATCGATCGAAGCTTTTCTTCATGCAGTTCGCGTTCCTGTTCCCAGGCCAGCTGATTTTTTGCCGCCCAGCGATAAACGTTATAACTGCCCAAAGCAAACAGCAGCAACAGGAAGTAGGTCAGGCGCACCTGTAGCCACCACTTGATGCATACATTGGACACTGGTGTCGCAACAAAAAGAGTCACGGGATAATGCGACAGCCGGTGGAAGTTAAAAAGGAAGCTTTCCTTGACTACGCTGTTATACCCTTCAATATTGCCGCGTTGAGGAAAGGACTGTTGCTTTAAATACTCTACCAGGATGCCTGTCCTCGGCTTCTGATAGCCTTCTTCCATACTCGTTTGCAGCGTTTCCGGATATCTGCTGATCAAATACGCATCATCGCGCAACAGCCCAAGCGCGGTATTGTCCGGCAGTGACAGGTCATGCCAGAAGCTTTGCTGGCGGGACAGAGGCAATGCAGCAGCCAGGATATATAACAGAGCTCCATTTTTATCCCTGACTGCGTATCTAAGCGGAATCACCCATTCCTTGACCAATGGTCCATAGAAAGGACGGCCAATATTGAAACTCCCCCCTTTCAGAAGATCATCTCGTCCCATGACGAACGATGCAGTCCCCCCTTGCGAAGGCAAGGGTCTACCGGGAATGGCCTCTGTCGAGGCCAGCATCTGTCCATCCGGGCGAATAACATTGGCGGCCAGCAGATCGGGTTGCGTCTGCAGGAACCGTTTGAGCAGCATATGGCTATCGTTGATGCTGGCTGCATCGTATTTCTCGAGCAACTCCTCAGCCAGAACCTTAAAAGATTGTTCATAGTGAAAAAAATAGGAATCGAGCGAGTTTCCGCTTAGCTCGGCAATGGATGACAGCTCTTGCAACTGCTCCTTTTTTACGCCCTGCCAGGATAACCAGGAGTAAGCCACCAGGAAAACAACAAAAAATGCCGTCAATAATCTGACCCCCCATCTCATATGGCGGATGGCCGGATTCTGCTTATTTTTCAAATCTGCATTCAACTTATCGGGCATATGAATTGGGTGTGCTTGTATCGAATACCGTGGTGTATCACCCAGGCATTAATTCAGTCATTGCTTACGCGTTGCCTCAGAAAAAAGTGCCGTGACAATGACTGAAGTTTCAAATAAGTCTGACAGATTATATAGCCAACTTTTTATCAGCCTGAGCAAACGGGATACTGGCATGCAAACCCAGTCCGCTTGAAGCCACTTTTGCATCGCCCGTCAAATCCATGAACGGCGACAGCGCATGAAAAAATTATAAGTATAAACAATGTATTACGTAAATCAACCAGCCAAACCCACATACACATTCTGCACATCATCATCCCCATCGATAGCCTCCAGAAACGCTTCCACCTCTTCGCGTTCCGCATCATTCAGCGTCACCGGGTTTTTCGGCTTGTAACCCAACTGCGCAGACTGTACGACAAATCCGTAGTTTGGCAAAGCGCGGCATACCGCATCCAGATCGGCAGGTTCGGTGAAGAACAGCGTATCGCCATTTTCGCCGGGCTCCAGATCCTGTGCGCCAGCCTCGATCGCAGCAAGGTCTGCATCGGCGTCTGCAGTCTGCGGACTGGCCTCTATCATGCCCAGATAATCAAAATCCCACGCCACCGAACCCGCCGCGCCCAGTTGCCCCTTGCGGAATAACACGCGAATATTCGACAGCGTGCGGTTGATATTGTCGGTCAGGCATTCCACGATAATGGGCACCCGGTGCGGGGCAAAACCTTCATAGACCAGCTTCTCCAGATGCCCGCCGTCTTCGAGCAACCCTGCCCCTTTCCTGATCGCACGCTCCAGGGTTTCGCGCGGCATCGACGCCCTTTTGGCCTGTTCAACCACGATGCGCAGGCGCGAATTTGAATCGGGATCAGCCCCGCCGCGTGCCGCGACCATGATCTCCTTGGACAGTTTGCCGAAAATTTTACCCTTTGCATTTGCCGCTATTTCTTTGTGCCTGGCTTTCCACTGTGCGCCCATATCTGTTTCCCTGTGCCGATGCGACCTCAATAATAAATTTACTTAATTAAATCAACATGTTATAAACAAAGCAAAATCATGAATTCCAGCCACAGAGATCACAGAGAGAACCTCGCACTGCAAAACATTTCATGATGCCCGCCAGGATAAATTAGAACCGTGGTTTATGTTTTCTCTGTACCCGCAAGGGGTAGGCCGAGATTGCCTCGAAGAGGTTCTTGCCCCCTTTGGGGGTAAGGGGCTTAAGCCCCAACAACATACGCTCTGCTCTCTGTGGCTAAATTGTTTTTGGTTTAAAACACTAAACCTGCGGGTGCGCCCGCTCCGCGCCGGCATGCAATTTGTTCAATGCATTCAGATACGCCTTGGCAGAAGCCACCACGATATCCGTATCCGCCCCCTGCCCGTTCACGATGCGCCCGCCTTTGGAAAGGCGCACGGTGACCTCGCCCTGGGCATCGGTGCCGCTGGTGATATTGTTGACCGAGTAGAGTTGCAACTCGGTGCCGCTGTGCGCAATTTGCTCGATGGCCTTGAAGGTGGCATCGACCGGCCCGCCTCCCTGCATCTCAGCTTCCTGCTCATTGCCACCCACGTTCAGGCGCACCAGAGCCTTGGGCAGAATGCCGGTTTCACTGTGCGCGCGCATCGATAGCAGGCGGTAGTGCTCGCTTACCATCGCCACTTCAACTTCGCTGACCAGTGCCTGCAGATCTTCGTCGAAAATTTCACGCTTGCGGTCGGCCAGCTCCTTGAAACGAACAAATGCCGCGTCCAGCGCAGCTTCGTTTTCCAGCACGATGTCGAGTTCCTGCAGGCGGCTGCGGAACGCATTGCGGCCGGACAGCTTGCCTAGCGTAAGCTTGTTGGCGCTCCAGCCCACATCTTCGGCACGCATGATTTCATAGGTCTCGCGATGTTTGAGTACGCCATCCTGGTGGATGCCGGACTCGTGCGCGAAAGCATTTGCGCCGACCACGGCTTTGTTCGGCTGCACCGGATAACCGGTGATGGTCGAGACGAGCCTGGAACTGGGCACGATCTGCGTGGTATCGATGCGTGTGTCGCAGGTAAAGATGTCACGCCGCGTTTTCACCGCCATCACCACCTCTTCCAGGCTGGCGTTGCCGGCCCGTTCACCGAGGCCGTTGACGGTGCACTCCACCTGGCGCGCGCCGTTCAGCACCGCCGAGAGGGAGTTCGCAACCGCCAGACCAAGATCGTTGTGGCAATGCACGGAGAAGATGACTTTGTCGGAATTGGGAATGCGTACACGCAACTGTTGGATCAAAGCGCCAAACTGGTGTGGCAGGTTGTAGCCCACGGTGTCGGGTATGTTCAGCGTGGTTGCACCGGCCTTGATCACCGCATCCAGCACGCGGCACAGAAAATCCACATCCGAGCGCCCGGCGTCTTCCGGCGAAAACTCCACATTGTCGGTGTACTGGCGCGCCCATTTCACCGCCTTGACCGCCTGCTCGACCACCTGGTCCGGCGTCATGCGCAGCTTCTTTTCCATATGGATGGGGGAGGTGGCTATAAAGGTATGGATGCGCGAAGACTTTGCGCCCTTCAGCGCGTCGCCTGCACGCTTGATGTCATTCTCCAGCGCGCGAGCCAGACCGCACACCGTGCTGTCCTTGATCGCATCGGCAACCGCCTTGACCGATTCAAAGTCACCATTGCTGGCAGCCGGAAAACCCGCCTCGATCACATCCACGCGCATGCGCTCAAGCTGCTTGGCGATGCGTACCTTTTCTTCTCGCGTCATCGATGCACCCGGGCTTTGCTCGCCGTCGCGCAAGGTGGTGTCGAAGATAATCAATTTGTCAGTCATGTTGAAGCTCCAGGAAAATTATCCAACTCACGGCAATCCAATGCAGTACCCCAACAAAGACGTAAAAAACGCGTCATTTCCGCAACATGGAAACTCTTATGTTGCTTGACAAACTCAACGGCGTTGAGTTTTACTGCAATTATGTAACCGCACTTGTGTGGTCGCGTGTGTTGCCGGTCTCATATGTTACAAGATTAAGTTGTTTTATATAAACTATTTAGAGGTCAACCATGAAAAAATTATTCACGCTGCTCTGCCTTGTTGCCGGTTTTTCGCAATCTGCGTCTGCGGCAGATATCTCTACTTTGGGAAGTTTGCTGCAGCCCGAGTTCAGGCTGTTATCCGAAGACTTGGGTTCAGCCCTGAGTTACAAGCCGGTTACACCGGCCGAACCACTCGGCGTTACAGGTTTTGACATCGGGGTGGAAGTAACCGGTACCGATATCTCCAAAAGCTCGGCAGCCTTGGCTAAAGCCAGCGGTGGCAGCTCCCCTATCACCACGCTGGTTGTCCCCAAGCTGCATATTGCGAAAGGCTTGCCTTTCGGCATTGATGTGGCAGCTTTCATTTCGGCTATCCCCACTACCAATATCAAGGTGGTAGGCGCCGAGTTGCGTTATGCCATCCTTAGCGGCGGAGTGGCTATCCCGGCTGTCGCAATTCGCGGCGCAATGACCAAATTGACGGGTGTTGACCAACTGTCTTTTGACACAAAAAGCCTGGACATTTCAATTTCCAAGGGATTTTTAATGTTCACGCCTTATGCAGGTGTCGGAGAAGTTTGGGTTAACAGCACGCCCAATGTTGCCGGTTTGAGCGAGGAAAGCTTTACGCAAAGCAAGGTGTTCGCAGGTGCGAACCTTAACCTTGGCCTGACCAACTTTGCACTGGAAGGCGACCAGACTGGTGGCACGTCGTCCTACACCTTTAAATTTGGCTTCCGCTGGTAATATCTGTAGCAGAACTTGAGTGTTAAAAAAGCCCGGAAGAATCCGGGCTTTTTTATTTTGTGCTAACTCAAAAACCTGTACTCAGGTCTTGGCATAGCGCTGCTGCAACGCCACGCGCTTTAAATACGCGTCACGCGCAATCTGCACGTCTTCGAGGAAATACGGCAACTCTTTCAGCAGCAAGGCCTGCGGCCCGTCCACCAGCGCCTTTGCCGGAGCCGGATGGAAATCCACCAGCACCATGTTGGCGCCGGCCATCACGCCTTGCGCGGTGATATGCATCACGTCCAGTATGCCGTCCGGGGCGGCGCTGCGGGTGCCAACCGAGTGTGACGGATCGATGCACACCGGCATCCGCGTCAGGCGTTTAACCACCGGCACATGGGCGAAATCGACGAAGTTGCGATGCGGATCGCCCATATTGGTTTTCATGCCGCGCAGGCCGAATACCACATTGCGGTTGCCTTCGCTGGCCAGATATTCGGCGGCATTCAGCGACTCGTCGAGGGTGATGCCGAAACCGCGCTTCAGCAATACCGGGAATTCCTGCTGGCGGCCGACGATCTTCAGCAGCTCGAAGTTTTGCGTGTTGCGCGTGCCGATCTGCAGCATCACGCCGGTCGGGCTACCGGTTTGTTGCAGCGCCGCACGAATTTCATCGAGATGCGATTCATGCGTAATCTCCATCGCGATCACCTTCATGCCATACTTGCCCGCCAGGTCGAACACATAGGGCAGGCATTGCTTGCCGTGCCCCTGAAAGGAATAGGGGCTGGTGCGCGGCTTATATGCGCCCATGCGCGTGCACACCTGGCCGTTGTCACGCAAGGCCTTCAGCATCGCCTCGACATGTTCCTGATCACCCACCGCGCACAGCCCGGCAAATACGTTGAGCGTATCCTGGCCGAAGCGCACACCCTTGTATTCAAAATGCGACGGTCGCGGATCATCGTGATGTCGCCCCAGCACGCGGTACTCCTCCGACACGCGCACCACATTCTCCACGCACGGCAGCGCCATCATGTCTTTGATATCCAATGCCTTGGTATTGCCGATCAGATAAATCTCCGTCAGGGTTTTTTCGGTGCCGCGTTCGGTATGCACGCGCGTATTGATACCTCCCAGGCCTGCAAGGAAAGTCGTCAGATGCCGATATTCGGCGCTCTGCTGGTCGGTATTGGAAGTCAGAATCAAAATCATGTAGTACCTCGCTCGATTTAAATTTATCTGGAATTTTTATGCGAAAGAATAGCCCACTGCTGCGCCCACTGCGCCATCGGGTCACGCGTAAAGCCGCTCTTGCCAAACTGCTGCCAGCGCCCGACAACGTGGCACAACAGTAAATTGGCATAGGCGCTCACGTCAATATTGCTGTCAAGCTCACCCTGGCTGACGGCAATGCGCAGCGATTGTTTAAGCGTGGTTTCAATGCGGTCAAGAAACTGGTTGATACGCTGTTGCAATCGCTCATCCTCGTTTACCAGGGCATCGCCGATCAGCACCCGCGTCATGCCGCGATTTTTCTGCGCAAAACCCAGCAGCAAAGCGAGCACGGCTTCCACCTGTTTCATGCCGCCGCTTTCATCCACGGTAATTTTGGTGACCAGCCCGAAAATGGTCTGCTCGATAAATTCGATCAAGCCCTCGAACATTTGCGCCTTGCTGGCGAAGTGCCGGTATAGCGCAGCTTCGGAAATATCCAGCCTGGCTGCCAGCGCAGCAGTCGTGATCTTCTCGCTTTTGGGTTGCTCCAGCATCTCGGCAACAGTTTGTAAAATTTGCAGCTTGCGTTCACCCGGTTTGGTCGCCATTTTTTATTCCGTCAAGTTAACTGCATGATTATACTGAAATATGCAACCGAGACATCACTCGCGGCAGCTCCATCACAGTGCGTATTTTCAGATCCACATAAGCCGGCGCGCGCGCCGTGGCATTCACCCACACCGTACTCATCCCCAGGCGTTTTGCGGCTTGCAAATTTTCCGCCGAATCTTCCACCATCACGCAACGCGCCGGATTCAAACGATGTTTGTGCAACAAGCGCATAAAACCCGCAATGCTGGGCTTGGGCTGGTAGCGCGTATGCTCGATGGCAAACAGGTCATCGAACAAGTCCTCTATCCGCAACAGCTTTAATACCTCTCGCGCATAATGCTGCGGCGCATTGGAAAACACCAACTTCTTGCCCGGCAAGCGCTGCAATGCATAGCGCAACAGCGGCTCGCGCAGCACCATCTGCGGCAACTGCGGAAACTGGTGCGTATGCCATAAAAAATGCGCAGGGTCGGTGCCATGATGCCGCATCATACCGCTTAACGTCGCACCGTATCGCTGCCAGTAATGCACGCGCAAGTCATTCGCTGCCTGTTCTTCCAGATTCAAATGCTGCTGCAGATACGCTGTCATGCTGCGGTTGATATACGGAAAGATATGCGGCGTCGCGTTATGCAAGGTGTTATCCAGATCAAAAATCCACACCTTTTTCATTTTATTTTTCCACAGATTACACCGATTGCACCGATTAAAAATTCATCAAACTGCTCACGTCACAAATACTCCGACAAACCTCAAATCAATTTAACGAAATTTTCTTAATCTGTGCTCGTCTGTGAAATCTGTGGATAAACTACTTGCTCTTGATCAGTGTACCCACGCCCTCATCCGTCAGTATCTCCAGCAACAGGGCGTGTTCCACGCGCCCGTCGATGATGTGCACTGACTTGACCCCGCCGCGCGCCGCATCCAGCGCCGAGCCGATCTTGGGCAACATGCCGCCGGACAGGGTGCCATCCGCCACCAGCTCGTCGATTTGCCTGGGAGTCAGGCCGGTCAGCAAATTGCCGTCTTTGTCCAGCACGCCGGGGGTATTGGTGAGCAGCACCAGCTTCTCTGCCCTCAACACTTCTGCCAGCTTGCCCGCAACCACGTCGGCGTTGATATTGAGGGTTTCAGTGTCTACGCCCACTCCTATCGGTGCGATGACAGGAATGAAATCGCCGGAATCCAGAAAAGTGATGATCGCTGGATCAATCGAACTGATCTCGCCAACCAGCCCGATATCCAGCATTTTGCCCGGTTCATCCGTACTCTCCAGCATCATCTTGTTGGCGCGTATAAAGGCACCATCCTGCCCTGTCAGGCCAACCGCCTTGCCGCCGTAGCGATTGATCAGATTGACGATATCCTTGTTGACCTTGCCCAGCACCATCTCGACCACATCCATGGTCTCTTCGTCGGTGACGCGCATACCCTGCACGAATTCGCCGGCCTTGCCGACACGCTTGAGCAGGTCGTTGATTTGCGGGCCGCCGCCATGCACGATAACCGGGTTCATGCCGACCAGTTTAAGCAGTACGACATCGCGTGCAAATCCTTCCTGCAGCTTGGGATCGGTCATCGCGTTGCCACCGTATTTAATCACGATGGTCTTGTCGAAGAAACGCTGGATATAAGGCATCGCCTCAGAAAGCGTATGCGCTTTCTGTGCGGCGGAGGCGGCGGAGAGTGTCATTATTTATCCTTCAAAAAACAGTGGCGCATTTTACCGCATAAATCTTGTGCGCCGCAGTGCAACCGTCGATCAATATTTCCTGCGATGACCATACCAGACTGCACTTTCACCCGTTCCAAACTTGTGCCGCTTGGGTTATCCGGTCTAAATCAGTATAGTAACGCGCAATATACCGGGGTAAACGCATGAATCAACACGATACAAGAGAACACAAGCTGACGCTGGCAGAGGTGCTGGGTATGCTGGTTGCCGACGGCATGGTGGAACAGGCCCAGACCGATGCGCTGATTGCCGCGCGGCGGGGTCAGCGCCATGACGGCCATCCGCTGGTGCTGGTTGCCGAACAGAACTGGCGGGCGCTTGCGCCTCCCAACAAAGTGCTGCACCTTGAAGCTTTGGCGGAATGGCTGGCACAACGCAGCGGGCTGGGTTATTTTCACATCGACCCGCTCAAGATCGACTTCACCACCGTCACCGACATCATGTCCAGCGACTATGCCGCGCGTTTCGGTATTTTGCCGGTGCAGGTAAGCGCAACCGAAGTGGTCATCGCCACCTCGGAACCCTTTTTGCGCGAGTGGGAGAATGTGCTTAAACCCATCCTGCGCAAGGAAATCCGTCGCGTCGTTGCCACGCCAACCGATATCAGCCGCTATCTGGTCGAGTTTTACAATCTGGCGCGTTCGGTGAAGGGAGCAGAGAAAAACAATCGCGGCGGCACCTCCAGCCAGGCCTCGTTCGAGCAGATCGTCGAAATGGGCAAAAGCAACCGCCAGTTTGACGCCAACGACCAGAATATTGTGCATATTGTGGACTGGTTGTGGCAATACGCGTTCGAGCAGCGCGCATCCGACATACATATAGAACCAAGACGCGAACTCGGCATCGTGCGCTTCCGCATCGACGGCGTGTTGCACCAGGTCTACCAGGTGCCGATGTCGGTGATGACCGCGATGACCAGCCGCATCAAGGTGATGGGGCGCATGGACCTGGTCGAGAAACGCCGCCCGCAGGATGGCCGCATCAAAACCCGCACGGTTGACGGCCAGGAAGTCGAGTTGCGCCTATCGACGCTGCCGACTGCTTTTGGCGAAAAACTGGTGATGCGGATTTTCGATCCCGAGGTGCTGGTGCGGGACTTTGTCGAACTGGGTTTTTCCGACGAAGATCTGGCGCGCTGGCGCAAGATGACGGAGCAACCCAATGGCATTATCCTGGTCACCGGCCCGACCGGCTCGGGCAAGACCACCACGCTGTACTCCACCCTCAAGCACCTGGCTACCCCCGAAGTCAACGTGTGCACCATCGAGGATCCGATCGAAATGGTCGAACCCGCTTTTAACCAGATGCAGGTGCAACACGGCCTCGAGCTGGGTTTTGCCGATGGCGTGCGCGCACTGATGCGGCAAGACCCGGATATCATCATGATCGGCGAGATCCGCGACCTGGAAACTGCAGAAATGGCCATTCAGGCGGCACTTACCGGGCACCTCGTACTCTCCACCTTGCACACCAACGATGCGCCTTCCGCGATTACGCGCCTGATCGACCTCGGCGTGGCGCCGTTTATGATTAACGCCACGTTGCTCGGTGTGATGGGTCAACGGCTGGTGCGCACCCTGTGCCCGCACTGCAAAAAACCCACCGCGCTGCAGGAGGAAGAAAATCTGCAGTGGGACGACTTGGTCGCACCGTGGAAAGCCAAGCGCCCGGCACAGATCCATCAACCGGAAGGCTGCCTTGAATGCCGCATGACGGGCTACAAGGGACGCGTGGGCATTTACGAAATTTTGTTAATGTCGCCCGCGTTGCGCAAACTGGTCACCCCGACCACCGACATCGCCCCGCTGCGCGAACAGGCCAGCAGGGAAGGGATGAAACCCTTGCGCATTTCCGGCGCATTGAAAGTGGCGAGCGGCCTGACCACCCTGGAAGAAGTCGTAAGAGTGGCGCCGCCGGCGAGCCAGTCTTAGAGCCCCGTACTGATCCATTGCCTTGACGGCACAGACCAATTTTCATCCAGCCATTGGCATTCATGCCCCGGTCATGCAGCAATTAAAGCACCCTCTGCTTTCGCGGCTTCCACCCCGTTTTGCTATACCGTCACAAATTTTATCGGGTACATGCTGTTTGCTTCGGATGGCGTTGCTGAACTCAATCTCTCTGAGCACGAATTTTTTATGACAATGTCACTATGAATCCAGTTGACAAAAGAAGATAATTCTATCTGTTTATACCGAGTGGGAGTCCAGTTGATCTTATCCAGAACCAGCCAGTACGCAATCCAGGCACTGATTTATATCGCCACGCAACCGCGCGGCGAACCTATTCTTAACCGCACGGTTACGGAATATCTCGGCGTCCCCACGGCCTATCTCGCAAAGATTATGCAGACTTTGAGCAAGGGCGGCCTGCTTTATTCTTACCGTGGTCGCCAGGGCGGGTTCTGCCTGCGCGAAGGCGGTGAAAAGACCGACTTGATGCAGATTGTGACCCTGATTGAAGGTGCCGAATTTACGCAAAACTGCGTGTTGGGCCTGAAACTCTGCAGCGATGAAACCGCCTGCCCGATGCATACAAAATGGAAACCGATCAAGGAAAAAATTGTCGCGATGATGCACGAGCATACTCTCGAGCGGCTGGCCTCGGCGGTGCAGAGCGGGAAATACCGCATTCACGATCTGCCGGCAGCGCTTCTTGGTGCAGGACAGAATCTACCCGAAACAGGTGGCAATACGAAATGAATGCTACAGATGGTTTCTCCCGGTCACGCCATCTGCGGACAAGTGCCACCAATTTATTTGCACATAGACTGGAGACGGAAGGACATGCCGCTTGCCGCACTTGAACCGGTTGAATCCTGAAGTGGAATCTGCGCGATTGGATAGCGGACGTGTTGCATCGATTCTGGTGGCAATCGGGTGTATGGCAGTAGCCCATTTCCTGGTAAAACACGAGATTCTCCACCTTGTAATTGGCGTGCTGGTTCTTCCGCTTGGCTGCATATGGTATGGCGACGAGATCGGCTTTTTTGTGGGAATGTCTTCAACAGGGGAAGACAGCGCGGACAATGGTATTGCTACCATAATTAACATGGTCGGCTGGATCTTTCTCCTTGCAATCCTGGCATGGTTGATTCTGCTGGTTTTGAGGGAATGGTAGGAGCGGCGTCAGGCTGACTTTATTATGTTTGGGATATCCGCGATCGGAATCACCTTTGTCCAAGCGGGAACACCGATACGGATCTTCGTGCAGCAGCCTGCCAGCTGTATGCAAAAGGACCCTCAGCTACTGCAAGGACAGCAGCTAGCCGCCCCGGCGAGCTATTTGTGCGACATTCCGGCATAGAGTTTCTGCCCCGCTTGAGGTATTCCTCGTAATTGAAGTACGCTATACTTATTTTCGATTGACTGCCGCACTTCGAATTTGAATCCGCCAGGGACTTAAAAAATGCCACAATGGGGAGCACGGACACAGGACAACTATTTACCCGGTTCATGGGTACGCAACACCAGGTTTAGGCAAGTGTTGCGAGCGGTTTTTTCAGCTTTACTCGCATGCTGGCTTGCCGGATCGTTCGCCGCCGACATCCCCACAACCAATGTTCATCTCCTGTTTGAAATTACCGGCGAGGGCGCCGGTGGTCTGTCGTTACCGTCTGATGTGGCGCTCGGCAGCGATGAGCGCATTTATGTGGTTGACGGCGGAAATCAGCGAGTGGTCGTTTTTGACCGCAATGGCAAATATCTTCTCAGCTTCGGCCAGAAAGGGTCGGCTGAAGGGCAATTCAAGGACCCCGTGGGCATCGGAACCGACAACAAGGGCCGCGTGTATGTAGCCGACACCGGTAACCACCGCATTCAGGTATTCAGCTCTGACGGTCATTTTCAATACGCGTTCCCGGTTATCGACAAGGGTTTGGCGGTGCGCCCCATCGATGTGGCGGCAGATGCTTCCGGTTCAAGAATCTACGTCTCCGGCAACAACAAGGTCATGCGGTTTTCCGGCTCCGGAAAGATGGTGCGCCAATGGGGCGGGTTCGGCGAGGGAAGCGGGCGGTTTCGCTATCCGGGAACCATTGCGCTGGGGTCAAATGGCGCTGTATATGTAGTGGATGTTCTCAATGCCCGTGCCCAGGCATTCGATGACGAAGGCGCGCTGCTCGACAAAATCGGATCCTGGGGGGTGCTTCCGGGGGAGCTTTACCGTCCGAAAGGCGTCGCCGTCGACGAAAAAAATCAAGTCTATATCAGCGACAGCTATATGGATGTGATCCAGGTTTTTGACGCTAACGGGAAATTTCTGCGCGTTCTGGGGAAAGATGGCGCACCGCAACGCTTCGTCTCGGTGGCCGGCATCGCCGTGGGCCGGGACAACAGGATCTATGCGGCAGAGATGCTGCGCAACAAGATTTCCGTCTATAAATTGAACGATTGATGGAAGGTTTTTGACTGCAGCGACTTGAACATGCAGACACTGTTACGGTTTTTTAGAATTGTCCGGTTTTTCTACCTTGTTTAGAAAACGGCGCAGGGCGAAGCTGGCAAGCGAAAACCAAACTCAAGTACGGCTGGATTTAAAGTCACCCCTCACCCACTTGAACAAACGGTACAAGAAATTCTGTTTGCCCACGCTCCATGACACGCTTCCCAATAAATAAGGCGGAAAAAAATATACCGTATCCCAAATAATCCATTGGGCTTGTAAATCCAAAGTCTGCAACGCAGCAGCTCGATTCACCTCGTGGTGGGTCCTGGCCCTCCGGGTATCGGGCGATTGCCTTTTGGAACAATCGCGCAGCAATCTGCGCTCCTGCAACGATATTTGTCGGTAACAAATTATCCGGGTTTGTAGACTCAAAAAAACCGATATGAATCTATTGCTATTATCAGGATATAAGGATATTCTTATCTTACTGTATTTTAATAAAGGGTGGGTGGCGTCTAGCAGACCCGAATTTCCCCCTGGAGGTAGGTATAAAACTGCATGGTTTGCCAAGATCAACTTTAAGCAACGCGCTGCAATTCGGGAGTGACTTGGCAAGAGTTTGACTCAAGTTTAGACATTCAGCCCCAATAGGACGGGAATTTTAGCACGGAAAAATATTTACAAAAATGCAAAGAAATCACTTGACACAAGGAAGGGTTCGCGCGCCCGCCGCCCTGCACGCGAAG
>Ga0315268_10002343_pt1 | contig 21436 bp, 26 predicted proteins | sample C1_top_MG_FD_204535 | JGI IMG/M metagenome (GOLD analysis project Ga0315268, IMG submission 204535) | Sediment microbial communities from Yellowstone Lake, YNP, Wyoming, USA - C1_top | ecosystem: Environmental > Aquatic > Freshwater > Lake > Sediment | place: USA: Wyoming | collected 2017-08-01 | reverse complement strand
CGTAATTTTGATCAGACAGCATAGCGGACATGCGTTCCTTAAACATGATCCGGATCACATGAGACTGCTTCTGCCGGCGGTGAAGATAGCTGCGCACGCTGCCATCGTCTCCGCTTTGTTGGTTGGCCGGCTCTTGCCTAGGGCATTGGTCTTGACGTCCTGATTGAGTATTTCGTCAGGGTTCAATTCGAGGCGGTAGCCGGGCATCGGGATCAGGCGCAAGCGCTTGGCGGCGACGAAGACGGTACGATTTTTGAAGCTTTTGGTTGCCTATCTGCTGGTCTGCGCCTGGTCGAAGAATGCTGTCATGCTCGCAATTTCCTCGTCGGTAAACGGGTTTTGCAGCGTCGTCAGATGCACACCATGGATGCCGCCGAGCATGCGGGCGACAAATTCGTCCCGCGGCATGGTCTTCGCCATGGAGAACAGATCAGGGGCCGGATTGGGCTGAGTCCGGTCGGGGTTCTGATGGCAGCCTATGCACAGGCTTTGATAAATCGACTGACCGGTACGCAAACGCGCAGGGGTCGCCGTCAGGGGTAAAAAACCGGACATGTCCAATGGCAGGCTCGATTTGAGTTGACCAAGCCGCAGTGCGAATGCCCGGATGTTTTTGGGGGCAAACAGGACGCGCAAGTCGGCAACTTGCTTGCTTAGCTCAGGCTGCGGCGACTGGCCTTCCTGAACGGCGTAGCGCGTCAGCATCCCCAGTGTTCCGAGGCCGCTGCGGATACGTTGGCGTAAGCCCTGACGCCGTAGCGGCGGCGTCGCGGGATCAATCAGGATTTTGGTGTCACCATACAAAACAGCGATCTCCACCCGCAAACGCCGCTCATGCTCCCCGCTTGCCCATACAGGCAGGGCCGCGGCGAGCAATACCAGCGCGACCAGGATGCGCCCTATCGACACAGGATTTTATTCAACCTTGATTTTCTGCTCCACAGGCGCTTTCGGGTCGGCGCTCCACTCGGCCATCGAACCGTCGTATACCTTGGCCAGCTTATTGCCGAGCACCTCGCTGGAAACGAACCAGCCAAGCGAAGCCCAGTGGCCGGTATTGCAGAAGTTGATCTCCTCACCCTTGAGAGGGATACCGGCATCTTTGTACAGTTTTTCAAGCTCGGCCGCGCTGCGGAATTTGCCGCCGTTGTTGTCGGTGAGCCAGCTCTCCGGCAGATTCTTCGCGCCCGGAATGGTGCCGTTGCGCTTCACCGTGGCGGGTGTCCGGTTTACCCCCAGGTACTGGTCGCTGGGACGGTTGTCGACAAGCAAAATACCCGCTTTCCTGGCTTTTTCCACGTCCGCCTCGGTGGGGTACATGTCCTTGCGGAATTTCGCCACGAAGGTTTTTGGCTTGGGCTGATTCATGCCGGTTTCGATCTTGTTGGCCTTATCCGCCGCGTAAGCGGCATACCCGCCATTCAGGATGGAAACGTCGTCATGCCCCAGCACCTTGAGCGTCCAATAGACGCGGGTGGCGCTACCCATGTCCAGGGCGTTGCTACCCGCCGAATAGATCACCACATGGGTGTTGCCGTCGATGCCGAGGCTGCCGATGAGTTTCTCAATCTGCGGGATCGGCGGCAACATGCCGGGAATATTGTTTACCTTGGCGCGCCAGCCATCTTTCATGTAGTCGCTGTACACGGCGCAAGGAATATGACCGCGCAGATAATCCACCTTGGAATGGCCATCAAGTTCGTTGCGGATATCCAATACTACGACGCCGGTCCCGCAGGAATTCTGCTTGATCCAGTTCGTGTCCACGAGCGGGCTATCGGTTGCGGCGAATGCGGCTGCGCTGGCGGCCGCAAACCCAACTACAGTCAAAAGCAATATTCGTTTCATGATTTCTCCTCTTTTGTTAAACGACGATGATCCGGCCGGCACCGAGCAGGCGAAGTAGCGCCTGATCCCAATCCCGGTCGGTATAGCCCGTTTGCGCGGCATTAAAGCGCCACACGCGATGGGTTTTCTGCAGATATTCGATGGAGTTATCCAGCGTTTTCCGGTCGGGGAAAATCGCTGTGTCCAGTACCACCACATCCATTTCACTCATTTTTTGCGCCATTCTAAAAACTCATAATGAAATCGGCTTCCAGCATGTCTTCAGCCAGGGCCGCCATATCAAGCCAAGGCAGTTGTTCTTCAGCCACCGTGGTTTCCGGGGAAATATCCGCCAGCTCCAGTAATTCAAACTGCTGCGCATTTTCCGGGGTATCTGCGACCGGCGTGTTCATGAACACCAATCGCACCTGATGGCCGAAAATCGTTAATCCTGCGGCTACCCGCATAGCCTCGGCGTGGTCTCGCCGTCCGAGAAGCAGAATCGTCTTGATGGAACTTGTCATCTTTCGTCTCAAATTGTGATGACCCTGTCCGCAGTGGCGAGCAGGGCACTGTGATTGGTTTGGCTACCGAGTTCCACGGGACAGCTTTCACCCGCCATGAAGCGTTGCCACGAGTGCTCGCAGGCGAGCGCTGGATTTGCCGCATCCATCAGGCTTCGAATGCCGCTGTCGGCAAGCAACCGAACGCCATCATTGGTGAAAAAACAGCCCCATGCGATTCCTTTTCTGATGCAGGCCTGCGCGAGCGGCGCCAAAATTTCGCCTCCCCGGTCGGTCGATATCACGAACAGCATTTCCAACTATCTTCTCCTTTTTCCCAGGTAGAAAAATCCCGCTGAAAACGCGGCCAGCGTAAACATGCCGCCAAGCACCAGCACAATTTGATCAGGGTTCGCCCGCTCTGCTGGTAGTTTCGCCGCCGCGCCGGCCAGCACCGGATCCGGATAAGTCACGGAATCCATCGGCAACGCCGGATGGTTCGCCCAATCCACCCAGCCGTCCGCGAAAACCCGCACATTTGCACCCGCGCCCGCTCGCAGCAAGGTAAAGTACGCAACCGATTCGAAAGGGTCGTCAGCGTAGACGACCAATCCATCCCGCAGCGGCAACTGCAAAGCGCCTTGGGCCATTTGCCCACGCGCTTTGAGCATCGGCAAGGATTGCGCCCCCGGCAGATGGCCGCCGCGCATGGCCCGAATCCGTTCTCCCCAGTACTCGTCCTCGCTACGCCCATCCAGCAATAGCGGTGGATGGGTTGCCGCTAATGCTGGCGCCAACTCGTCGCGCAGTACGATCCGGTCTTCGCGCACGACACCTTGGTAAATTGGGTTGCGCGTCATCCCGCGGCCTATGCCCTGTCCCATTTGGGCCGGTTTCAGACCCGCTCCCCTGGCGACGGGGATGGAGAGAATCGACACTTTCTCCTGGCCGCACAGATACAGCATGCCCGCCACGAAATCCCGCTCGATGGGATCATCACCGACTACCAGTACATGCATCTTCTCCGACAATCCGGTGGTTCCCAAAAGCCAATAGATCTCGCGAAAACTCGCGAGACGCCCGTGCGGTCCCAGAAAACTGGCAGCGGCAAGGCAATGGGCGCCGCGTATGGTGTAACGCAGGCAGGCGTCCTCCGAGCGCGCGTCCACTACCGTCACGCTACCGATCAAATTCGACGCATGATCGGTGTAGCCGAACGCAGCATCTGAAGCCTGGCTACTCCCGATCGGCGCCATCCACAGCAGGGCGAAAAGGATCGGAAAAAATTTGCGCATGACCGGCTATTTCAGCATCCGCCAAACCGGTGCTCGCCGTCGTCTGTGGCGGCGGTGCCTTTCGGCGCGGGCGGATGTTCGATGTAGTAGCCGACCAGGTCGGTGACCGATACCGTCCCATAGGCACTGCCTAAATTGACGTCCTGCATGCTTTCCATGGGCTGAGGAATGCGCGATTTGGCGAGCACGCTGGGCGCTAAGGCGCCGTAGTGGAAAAGCAGCGCTGACAGCCCGAAGCCGAGAACCAAAGCCACCAGCCAAAAAATAAAAATTTCTTTTTTCATCGCGCTCGCCCTCAGAAAACGTCTTTGGTAAGGCAGATATAGGTGATATAGAACGCCACCACAAACATGACGATCTGCAGAATGGTTGCAAAATCCAGCGTCATGATTTGTCCTTTCCCTGGTAATGCCTGACCAGCATGTTCAGATCCAGCGCCTTGCCATCGGCGGGATTGATGACTGGGGGCGTGAAGTAGGACACCCCTTGCCGGGTCGCCTGAAGATAGGCCGGGTGTTCCATGAAGATGTATGCCAAGCCCCCTATGGTGACAATGACCGACAGCACCGAAAACACCACCATTTGCAATTTTGCGAAGCGCATGCCGTTTCCTTAATCTTTACGCACATAAACATGCCAGCACCGATCCGCCCTGACAGTGGCAAGGTGCGAACTACGCAGATCTTTCATCATGGGTGGAATAGCTTCTACGGAGGTGGCGTTGTCAATCAAGACCTCAAAGACGTCGCCCGGCACTGCCGTGGAGAGTGCCTTTTTCGTCATCAGTTGGGGGCGCGGGCAGGAGTCGCCCAAACAGTTAATCTGCTGCTTGACGACGAGCCTGGTGCCGTCCGGCAACACAGCCTGCGTTGATTGCCCCGCGCCTGGTGCTGCCTTGGTTTTTTTGCTAAAAAATCCCATTGTCTGTTCCTTATGTTTTTTACAATTCCGTTATGCCGACTGGGCAGCCTCGGCCCTCGCCGTGGCACCTTGTGCGGCGGGTTCTACGGCTGCTTCGGCCCAGGCGTCACAGGCTGCCGATTCGATAGCCGCTGCTTCGGGCTCGGGCACAGGCGCCTCCGCCCGTTCGCGCTTCAGGATCGCGCGGTAGATGCCGAACAGAACCAGCGTCTGCAACGTGCCAAATACAATTGCCGGAATACCGGTCTTGCTCTGCAGCGTTGCCGCATTGGCGAAACCGAACTGCAGCCCCGCAAGCTTGGGTGTGCCGGTCATGGTCTGAGGCGCGGGTGGCCAGTAAACGAAGGACCAGAGCAGGGAAAACAGGAACATGCCAATGAAGGTGAACAACAGCGCCCAGATCGCGCCGATATTTCCCTCACCCGCCCTGACCCAGGTGGAAACCGTGCACGCCCCTGCCAGCACCATGCCAATGCCGAACAGAAACAGTCCGATAAAGGTATTCAGGCCCACATCGAAATACATGGGTTTGCCCGCGCCGATGGTGATGAAGGCGGTAAACCCCAGCGTCATGATCATCATCGCCACCAGCATGGCTTTGGTATTGCGGTAGGTCTTGAACAGCATGGCGTCGCGCAGGGCCGCCACATTGCAGTAGCGCGAGCGCTGTACCAGCAGTCCCACCGTGGTGCCGAAGATAAACGCCGTCAGGCATTCTGCCAAAGGTGTCATTTCATCATCCCTCCAGATTTTTCTTGTAAATCCAGGTGCCGACCCAGGTGCCGGCCAGAATGCCGCTCACCGCCAGGTAACCGCCCAGGTTCATCTCCGGCGTCAGCCCGAAAAATGTGCTCACATTGCACACAAAAGCAAGCCGGATGCCGATTCCCATGAGCAGTCCGCCGATGGTGATCATTACCCATTCCGTCAGGCGGTGCGGCATACGCCAACAGAACTCCTTGCTGAGCACTGCGCCCACAAAGGCGCCGAACACCATCCCCAGGCTGATGTAAATCTTCCAGTAGTAGGGGTCTGGCGGGAATGCGATGTTCCAGAAGGGGATGCGATCAATGGCATCGCCCATGAAGAATTTGGCGATAAGCCCGGTCATCATGGTTTCGCCGCCACCGACAGTCCATGCACCAACAATCAAAAACAGAAATATGTCGAGCACAGCGATGATCGCTAGTGCCGCGACAGGATTAAGGGTCTTTTTGAACAACTCCATCCGGCTCTCCATTGGGTCTTATGGTCACGCTATTGGAAGCGTGTTTATTTACCATGAGCAATGGTTATGCCATGAACGTATTATCATTTATATTCAATGTATTGATGCGACTACGCAGGAAAATGGCGCAGTATTTATGATCTAAAATGCTACAGGGGGTGGATCAGAATGAGGCAGTGGGTAAGAGATTCATTTCTTCCAGTTTTCTGCGCAAGGTCGAGCGGCTGATGCCCAAAACGCGGGCGGCGGCAACCTGGTTGCCGTGATTTTCGGCCAATGTGCATCGGATGTGCTCGGCTTCCGCTTGGGCCAGGGTTTTGTTCTTCTCCGCTGTATCCGGCGCATTCGGCCGCATCGACAATGAGATTTCGTGCGCCTCCAGTACCGGCCCGCCGTGGAGCGCAAAACTGCGCTCCACGACATTTTTCAATTCCCGAACATTGCCGGGCCAATCATACTCGACCAGTTTTTGTCGGGCGGCCGGACTCAGATTAAGATCGTTACGCCCCAGCTGTTTGCGTTCCAGGTCAAGGAAGTAATCGATCAGCGGCAGAATGTCTTCGCGTCTTTCCCGCAGCGGGGGGATATGGATGGGGAGCACGTTCAGGCGGAACAGCAAATCGCGGCGGAAGCTCCCCTGGTTCGCCATTTCCTCCAGATCGCAGTTGGTCGCCGCGATGATGCGCACGTTCACTTTGATCGGGGTTTCACTGCCGACCGGGCGCACCTCGCCTTCCTGCAGGGCGCGCAGCAGTTTTGCCTGGAGCCGCGGGCTAACGTCGCCAATCTCATCCAGAAAAAGCGTGCCGCCATGCGCTTGCTGAAACAGACCTTTGCGATTCGAGGTGGCGCTGGTAAACGAGCCCTTGATGTGGCCGAACAGTTCGGAGTCCAGCAACTCTTCCGGCAGTGTGCAGCAATTGATCGCGACAAAGGGGCCGTGGCCGCGGGCGCTGACGCCATGGATGACATTCGCCAGAACCTCCTTGCCGGTGCCTGTTTCCCCGGTGATCAGCACGGGCAGGTCGCGGTCGCGGATGCGTTCGACGATTTGCCGAATCTCCACCATGCGCGGACTGTGCGCGGCGATATGGCCGAGCTTGTCGCGTCCGGACAATTCCCCGCGCAGGCGGGTGACTTCCTCGCACAGGGATTTTTTCTCCAGTACCTTGTGCACCCGCAACAACAACTCTTCCGGGTTGATCGGCTTGGTGAGGTAATCGTAGGCACCCAGACGCATGGCTTCTACCGCGGTTTCGATGGAAGCGTAGGCGGTCATCATGATGCTCTCCGCCGTGTAACCGGATTCCTTCAGGTAGGTGAGCAGGTCCAGGCCACTTTCCTCCCCGATACGCATGTCGGTGATCACCAGGTCCACGATGTGCTTGTCCAGGCAGACCTTGGCGGCTGCCAGATTGCTTGCTTCCAGCGCCAGATGCAGGTCCGTCTTCAGCAGCAGCCCGAGTGTTTTGCGGATGGAAAACTCGTCGTCCACAATCAGGATAGTTGCCATAGTTAGGGCTCGTTAACGAATAACTTGAACATACGTTGCTGCATATTCGGGATGGATGCAAGGCGCGAAGCGCGGCGAATGGTTATTCCATTCGCAAGCTTTGCAACGCCGCAGACGCCCGAATACGCAGCAACCCTCCGGGCTGGGGTCACTTTGGGCGCATCCCGGCGTTGCAAGCCGCTTGTTGTGAATGACACAACCGCGCGTCTCGCGCCTTGGCCTGCGCCCAAAGTGACCCCAGCGTATGTCCAAGTTATTCATTAACGAGCCCTTAGTTAACGCCGTTCAATTGAAAACTGACTTCGGTGCCCACGCCCGGGTGGCTGATGATGCCAAGTTGTGTGCCATGCTGCACCAGGATACGTTGCACGATGGCGAGGCCCAGGCCGGTGCCGCCGTTGCGGCTGGTGACGAAGGGCTTGGTGACTTTTTCCAGGAACTCCGGCGCGATGCCGCAACCGGTGTCCGCAATGCTCACCATTATTTTCTCTCCGTCGCGGCGCGTCAGCACCGACAGCTCGCCGCCTTCAGGCATGGATTGCAGCGCGTTCAGCATGAGATTCCATAATACCTGACGCATCTGGTCGCGATCGAAAACTGCTGTTTGCGCATCCGGCGCACAGTTAATGGTAAGACTCAGACGTTTTCCTGTCCGATGATCCTGATACAGCATATTGGCGATTTCCTCGATGAGTTCTTTCAGGTCGGCGCATATCGGCTCCGACTCGCGTATTTTGGCGAACTCCAGGAAGTCGCCCAGAATGCGGTTCAAACGCCTGGATTCATTGTTCAGGATGGAGATCACCTGGATGCGGTCTTCCCGGTTCAATGCATCGCCGCCCAGCAGGTTGACCGAATTGATAATCGCGGAGAGCGGATTGCGTATTTCGTGGGCAATGGTAGCCGACATTTCGCCGACGCAAGCGAGCCGTTCTGCCTGAGTGCGCCGTTCGTGTTCCTGGGCAGCATCCTCCGAGGCCCGCTTGAGCGAAGCCACCATGTTATTGAAGGCAATGGCCAGCATGCCGACCTCGTCGCGCGAATTGGCGGGGACCTGCACGTCGAGGTCGCCCCGGCTGATCTTGCGCGCAGCTTCCATCATATTGTGCAGCCCGCGCGTGGTGAGCAGGGAAAGCGCCCACGCGGCAGCGCTACCCACCATCAGTGCCGCGAGGATAAAAAACAGGCCCTCACGCCAGGTTTTGGCCAAGGCGGAATCCATGCGGACGGTGGACAGCCCGAGCGTAACGGTACCGACTGTCTGGCCGGCAATACGAATCCGCTCTTGCAGATCGAGGATGTGGTCGCCGGCGGCCAGCGGGAACTGCTCCGGTTTGGCGGCCAGCAATGGCAGGCTTTTGCCCAGCCGTTCCGGATGGGTCGTGCCCAGTATGCGACCGCGTGAATCGGTAATTTCGCAATACACCACGTCGGGCTGGTTTTTGACCCGCTGAATGATTTCCGCGAGTGCTCCGAGATCCTCGGTGAGCAGGGCATTGGTGGATGCCACGGCGGTCAGGGCAACCAGGGAGCGCCCGCGGCTGTATAGCTCGGCCTGGATCCTGTCCGACTGTTCCCGTACCGCGTCAGCGACGAATATGCCCATCAGCACCACGTGCACCAGCGCTACCGAAAGCATCAAGCGGAAACGCAGGGTATGGGTGAACCCGGTGGATGTTTTCCCGGCTCTGGCAGGCGCGATGGAGAGGCGCACGGGCGCAGACACGCTCATTTACCCACCTTGGCATACTCGCTATCGTCGGCGAGCACGAAGCCCTGGGGAAGTTCCATGCCGCGAAGTATCCGCCGACCGTCCGGCGTGCCGATTAAATCCACCAAAACCTCGGCAACCGTTTTCGCGTCACCCGCGGGCATGTCGCCGCGCACGGCAATCGGCATCTGCGGTTGCGGCGGGGTCTCGGCGACGATCCGCAGTGCTTGCTGGACGTCTTTCGGCATGGAACGCAGGGAAGGTTTCCAGGTGCCGGCGATATCCACCAGCCCGGAATACAGTGCCATCAGCACGGAGTCTTGAGAGCCGAAATATTTCACCTTGAAGTCTTTATCCACTGGGATGCCCAAGGTTTCCAGATAACGGCGCGTCATCACGGTTGCCGCGAAAGCGCCGGGGTCGGGAAAGCCCAGACGCAGTCCTGGCGGCAGACGATGCGCGGCAAGCTCGGTGATGTTGCTGTCACGGCGCACTACCAGGATGCCGGTGAAAGGTTCCCCCGCTATTTTGACCACGGCGTGATAGCCGGATTTTTGCGCTTCAGCGCACAGCATGGGGTTGAGGTACACAATATCGTATTCCCGCTGCGCGACTCGCTGCATGAAAACAGAAAAACTCGGAGCGGTTACAAATTGCACCGGGCGGTGCAGGCGCTGTTCCAGCACCTTGGCCAGCGGCAGGAACATGGATGCCAGCTTGTTCGGGCTTTGCAAGGGCAGCACGCCGAAGCGGTAAGGAGGCAGGTCAGATGGCTGGGCGTGGGCAACGGAGGAAAACGGCAGCGCTGCGCCCGCGAGCATCAAAAAAACTGCCGCGCACGTAGCCCATCCAATCCGGCTGCGGGTTCCCGAGCAGAGCAAGCGCCATCTCATAAGTCGACATATGGTAGCAGGCTCGGCTCCTTTGCCTCAAATATTAAGAGGCGGTTAGCTCATCCTGGAAAGAACAATGACTGAGGAGGATGGTCATTGAAAACCACGAGTGGTGGCAGTGGTGGACTATGGCGGCGTGATCAAGGCCGCCAAGCGACTGCATCTGTCGCAGCCATCTGTATCGGCTGGCCTTAAGGCGCCGGAACAGGAACTTGGCTTGCCCTACTTCGCCCACGATACGGTGTTGGCCTATGAAACTTCTTACTGCAGAGCGCACGGAGCACATAGAGGTAAAACCCTTCCTTGTCCTGTGATCTCATCAACCTTTGCGGCGGCGAATCACTCCAAGGCCAGCCAAACCCAGACCCATCAGCGTCAGAGTGGCAGGTTCAGGCACCGTATTCGACCAATGGGCCGTATATGGAACAATCACAGCGCCAGGGCTGTTGGTGTTGCCATCAAAGTTGAATGCCTGCATCAGCACTTGCCCATAAGCCGAGGTTCCGGCCGCTGCGGCGGTGGTTAGAACATTCTGGCCATTGACGAGAAAGTTGTAGTCTGTTCCATTGAAGCTGATTCCGAGCGTATTCCAGGCGTCCGTCTTAACAGGAACACCACTCAGGTCATACCACGCACCGAAGGAACCGGTCCACACTCGAAACCCGATGAAAGAATCGTGAGCGCCGGAAGTATTTTGGTCAGCCAGCCCGGTTCCATAGTTGGTGAAACCGATGATGGGATAGTCCGTCACAGCATTTACTGAATCGGTCATCACCCCCCACATATCCGTCCGGACAGCCCCGAGGGATGGAGACACCCAGCTAGCCGGAACATAAAGCGCTGCCAGGAGAGAATCACCTGCGGCACCAGTGATAGCGTGCCCCATTCCCTGGGTGCTGTAGAAGTTAGCGTTGTACGCCCCCCGGTTGCTGGCTGCTCCGTTTGGCCCAATGCCAATTCCAAGGACGTTATTGCGCCCCTGGTAGGAACCGACGTTCGAGAAACTATCGGGTGCATACCGATCCACTGACCAGCCCGCCGGTACACTGGCGAAATCGGGTGTGATGATGGCCGCCTGGGTCAAGCTGGAAAAGGATATCGCTACGGCAAACGCGCCGACGATACGAACGGTATTCCCAAGTAATGCATTCATTAGTATCTCCTTAAGGTGAATCAAAGCGAAGACGAATCTAAACTCCCGATCCTCCACTAAAGGTTGATGAAGCATTAATAATGCCAAGTAGTATTATCAATAGGCTATCGATTTACCTGCATTCAAAATGTAAAACCTATCGACATCAAGAGCGTTCCCCCCAAGAGTCACTCGTATCCACCTTATTGGCTTGCTTGCGCCAATATCAGACCTCGCTCTGAGACTGACTTGGTGGCTTCTCTCTTAAACTTTGCCGTGAAAATACGGCGTGAAATACAATTCATGAATTCCTGCAAGCGGATAAATTAACGGCACCTCGTCCATCCGATAAATCGAGCATCGTTCACATCACACGGAAATCTCGCCTTGAACGAGCAACAGGAAGTCACCGCCAGCAACTCCGCGCATGCCACGCCCATAGCGCGCGTGCTGGAACAGCTCGGTAGCAATCCCAATGGTCTTGCCGACACCGAAGCACGGCACCGACTTGAGCGCTACGGACCCAATCGGCTGTCGGAACGGCTCGGTCGTGGGCCACTGCTGCGCTTCGCGCTCCAGTTTCACAATTTGCTCATTTACGTAATGCTGGCAGCGGCGCTGGTCACGGCATCGCTCGGCCACTGGGTGGACACTGGCGTCATCGTTGGCGTGGTGGTGATTAACGCGCTGGTCGGTTTCCTTCAGGAAGGCAAGGCGGAGCAGGCGCTGGCGGCGATCCGACGCATGTTGTCGCTCAAGGCGACGGTGCTGCGCGACGGGCGTCCGCGCGTGCTCCCGGCCGAGGAGTTGGTACCCGGCGACGTGGTGCTGGTGCAGTCCGGCGACCGTATTCCGGCGGATCTGCGGCTCACGCAGGTGAAGAACTTGCGCGTGGAGGAAGCAACACTCACCGGCGAATCCGTACCCGTGGACAAACACATCGAGCCAGTCGCGGGCGACGCGGCGCTGGGCGACCGGCGCAATATGGCTTACTCCGGCACGCTGGTGACCTATGGGCAGGGACGCGGCGTGGTAGTCGCCACGGGTGATGCCACCGAGCTGGGCCGCATCTCGCGCATGCTGTCGGCGGTGGAACGCATCGAGACACCGCTGCTGCGCAAAATCGCCGCGTTCAGTAAATGGCTCACGCTGGCCATCGCGGTGGTGGCCGCAGCCACCTTTGCACTGGGCGTGGGTGTGCATGGTCAACCGGCGGCAGACATGTTCATGGCCGCGGTCGGACTGGCCGTGGCCGCCATTCCCGAAGGCTTGCCCGCCATCATCACCATCACACTCGCCATCGGCGTGCAACGCATGGCGCGGCGTCATGCCATCATCCGCGTGCTGCCTGCGGTCGAGGCGCTGGGCAATGTCACCGTGATCTGTTCCGACAAGACCGGTACCCTCACGCGCAACGAGATGACGGTGCAGTCGGCCGCAACGGCTGAACATCTGTACGGCGTAAGCGGTGTGGGCTACGCGCCCGACGGCGCCTTTTTATTCAACGGGCAACCGGTTGACGTGGAGGTACACCCCGACCTCTCCGAACTGCTGCGTGCCGGTCTGCTGTGCAACGACGCGCAGTTGCGCACCGAGCGCGACCAGTGGTTGATCGACGGCGACCCCACCGAAGGCGCGCTGGTGGTCGCGGCGCTCAAGGGTGGGCTCGACGCAAGGTTGGAAGCGGAAACGCGGCCGCGCATCGATGTGATTCCGTTCGAGTCCGAGCACCGCTTCATGGCCACCTTGCACCACGACCACGCGGGTCACGGCTTCGTTTATCTCAAGGGTGCGCCCGAGCGCGTGCTGGACATGTGCGCGCTCGAACGTTATGCCGGCACGGACCGGCCGCTGCGCCGTGACGACTGGCACGCGCGGATCGATCAACTCGCGGCACAGGGGCAACGCGTGCTGGCCTTGGCATTTCGTACTGCCGCAGCCGAGCAACGTGAATTGCGCTTCGACGACGTGGAGAATGGGCTCACGCTGCTCGGCCTGGTTGGCATGATGGACCCGCCGCGCGAGGAAGCGATCCGCGCCATCGCCGCCTGTCATGCCGCCGGCATAGCCGTGAAGATGATTACCGGCGATCACGCCGCGACGGCGACCGCGATCGCGGTCCAGCTCGGCATCGGTGATGGCAGTACGGCGATCACCGGCAAAGCGCTGGCGGAAATCGACGCGAAGGGTTTGCGCGAGCTTGCCTCGCGCGCGAGCGTGTATGCACGCGTCAGCCCCGAGCACAAACTCAAACTGGTCGAGGCCTTGCAAGCGCACGGCGAGGTGGTGGCCATGACTGGCGACGGCGTGAACGACGCACCTGCGCTCAAGCGCGCCGACGTCGGCGTGGCGATGGGCATCACCGGCACCGAGGTGGCCAAGGAAGCCGCCGAGATCGTGCTGGCCGACGATAACTTTGCCTCCATCGTCAACGCCGTGGAAGAGGGGCGCACGGTGTACGACAATCTGCGCAAGACTATTTTATTCATGATGCCGACCAACGGCGCCGAGGCGGGTACCCTCTTCGCAGCCATCGCACTGGGAATGACATTGCCGATTCTGCCGGTGCAGATTCTGTGGGTGAACATGGTGACTGCGGTGACACTGTCGCTTGCGCTCGTGTTCGAGCCTACCGAAGCCGACACCATGCGGCGGCCGCCGCGCGCACCGAACGCCGCGCTGTTTTCGGGCTACTTCGTCTGGCGCACGCTGTTTGTAACGCTGCTGGCTGCAGCCGGCGTGCTGGGCATGTTTATGTGGGAGCAGGCGCAAGGCGCGAGCGTGGAAGCCGCACGCACCGCCGCCGTGAACACGCTGGTAGTGACCGAAGTGTTTTATTTGCTCAATACGCGCTACCTGCTGGCGCCTGCCTGGCCGTTGCGCGCGCTGACCGGCAATCGCTACGTACCGCTCAGTATCGCAGCGGTGCTCGCGGTGCAGGTGTTATTCACCTACGCGCCGTTCATGCAAACGCTGTTTCACAGCGCCGCGCTGGGTGCTGAAGTATGGGGCCGAATCGTGCTGATCGGCGGTGTTATTTACGCCATCGTTGAGCTGGAAAAGTGGTTGGTGCGCGCCTTGGGACTTACGGTAGTGTGACGGCACAACATATAACGCCCCTACTGCCAACACGCTACACTGGCGGTTTTACAATTTAGATACGTCCATGGAAATTCACACCTTCTTCATCATCCTGTTGGCCATGCTGTTGTCCGCGCGCGTGCTCGGCGAGCTGGCCTCGCGGCTGGGCGCGCCGCCGGTGATCGGCGAATTGCTCGCTGGCGTACTGCTCGGGCCGAGTCTGCTGGGCTGGGTTGAACCCACTCCGGTGATCCGCCTGCTGGCGGAAATCGGCATCATCCTGCTGCTGTTCGAAGTGGGGCTTGAAACCGACGTGATGCGGCTGGCGCGCACCGGTTTGAAGCCAGTGATCGTGGCGCTGGTGGGCGTGATTGCGCCACTGGCCGGCGGCTTCGGGGTCGCTTATCTGCTTTTCGATTTGCCTATGCTGGTGGCGCTATTCATCGGTGGCACCATCACCGCCACTAGTATCGGTATCACGGTGCGCGTGCTCACCGATCTCAAGCGCCAGCACAGCCAGGAAGCACAGATCGTGCTCGGCGCTGCGGTGCTGGACGACATCGTCGGCGTAGTGCTGCTGGCCCTGCTGTACGAATTTTCCAAGAGCGGCGGCGTGAGCCTGACCAACACCGGCAAGGTGGTTGCTTTCATTGCGCTGTTCATGGTGTTGGCGCCGTTCGCCGCCAAGCTCATGGCGGAGGTCATCCGCCGCTTCGAGCGCAAGAGCCAGATTCCCGGCCTGCTGCCCACCACCGTGGTGTCGCTGGTGCTGTTTTTTGCGTGGTTGTCGCATGCGATGGGCGCACCGGAATTGCTGGGCGGATTCGCAGCGGGCCTCGCGCTGTCGCGCCGCTTCGCACTGCCCATGGGCGTGGCCATCGGCACCGACCCCGAGTTCGCGCACCGCATGGAAGAACAGATGCGCCCGATCATTCATTTGTTCACGCCAATCTTTTTCGTGATGGTAGGCCTGTCGCTAAACTTCAGCGTGATCGACTGGGGCTCGCCGTTCGTATGGAGTTTCTCACTCACGCTGTTCGTGGTTGCGCTATTCACCAAGCTGATGTCCGGTTTGTTCATCCGCGAGCCGTTCGCCCGCCGCATCGCGATTGGGCTGGCCATGGTGCCGCGCGGCGAGGTGGGTTTGATCTTCGCCGAACTGGGGCGCAGCACGGGAATTTTTACCCCTGAGGTCTACGCCGGATTGATCCTGGTCATTGCATTCACCACGCTGCTGCCACCCTTTGCACTGAAAATATTTTACCGGCGCTTTCCGGCTGAATGACGCAGCACCGGATGCGGTGTGATTGGTCTACCTGAATGCCGATCGCGCGACACGGTATTCAAGCGTGCATACGGTTCAATGTCCGCTAAAGATCAATCTGAAAACCGCGATTTAGCCTTCCGCCAACAACGTCTGAATCAATCGCGAAAACAAAACCCTCATTTTTAGAATAAGCAAGCGCCGCATAGGGTTGCATGCGGTAAGCGCGGGGCCGATAATGCTGAAAATAGCGGCTGAAAGCTCATGGAAAATTACCTGCTCATCTTGATTAGTACGGTGTTCGTCAACAACATCGTGCTGGTGCGTATCCTCGGCCTGTGCCCCTTCATGGGCGTCTCGAAGAAACTCGAAGCCTCGATCGGTATGGCCGCCGCCACTGCCTTCGTGTTGACGCTTGGCTCCGGCGCCAGCTTCCTGATCGACAAATACCTGCTCGGCACCGATCTGATTTACCTGCGCACTTTGTCCTTCATCGTGGTGATTGCGGCGATCGTGCAATTCACGGAAATGGTCTTGCACAAGGTCTTTCCGCTGCTGTATCAGATGTTGGGCATTTATCTGCCGCTCATTACCACCAACTGCGCGGTGCTGGGCATTCCGCTGTTGATCGTGCAAGAACGGCATACCTTCGTCGAGGCTTTATTGATCGGCTTCGGCGGGGCTTTCGGCTTTTCCATGGTGCTGATCATTTTCGCCGGCATGCGCGAGCGGCTGGAGAGCGCGGACGTGCCGCCCGTGTTCCGCGGCTCGGCCATCGCCATGATCACGGCCGGCTTGATGAGCATCGCTTTCATGGGTTTCTCCGGATTAGCGAAGTAACCCCTCTCTATGCTGACCGCTTTGCTTGTCATGACCGGCTTGGCCCTGTTTTTAGGGCTGGTGCTCGGCTTTTCCGCGATTAAATTCAAAGTTGAAGACAATCCGCTGGTGCAGAAGATCGACGCGATCTTGCCCCAAACCCAGTGCGGCCAATGCGGCTTCCCCGGCTGTAAGCCTTACGCCACGGCCATTGCCGCCGGCGAAGCGGAGATCAATCAATGTCCGCCGGGCGGCGAGGAAGGTATCCGCAAGCTGGCCGAATTGCTGGGGGTGGAAGCCAAGCCGCTGAACGCCGAGCACGGCGCGCCCAAACCGAAATCGGTGGCGGTGATCGACGAGAATTTATGCATCGGCTGCACCTTATGCATTCAGGCCTGTCCGGTGGACGCGATTTTGGGCGCGGCGAAACACATGCACACCATCATCGCGCAAGAATGCACCGGTTGCGAGTTGTGTATCCCACCTTGCCCCGTGGATTGCATCCGCATGGAGCCGATTCAAGAAGACATCGCAAACTGGAAATGGAAATACCCCGTGTATTCCCTGAAACGCACCTGATGCGGCAACTCCATAAATTTCACGGCGGCGTACATCCGCCGCAGCACAAGCAAGAATCGACCGCGCGTCCGATCGCGGCGGCGCCCTTGCCGACGCGCCTCGTCGTGCCCTTGCATCAACACATCGGCAATCGCGCCAAGCCGCTGGTGCAAGTGGGCGATACGGTGCTCAAAGGCCAGATGATAGGCCAAGCCGATGGCTATGTTTCGTGCGCGGTGCATGCGCCGACTTCTGGCGTGGTCACCGCCATCGAGATGGCGAGCGTGCCGCATCCTTCCGGCCTGCCCGATCTGTGCATCACGATCGAACCGGATGGCGCGGAGCGCTGGATAGCGCGCGTCCCGCTCGACTACCAGACGATGAACCCGAGCGAGCTGCGCAATCGTTTGCGCGACTTAGGCATCGCGGGTTTGGGTGGCGCGGTGTTTCCAAGCCACGCCAAACTCAACCCCGGCAAACAGCCCAAAGTGCCGACGCTGATTTTGAACGGCGCCGAGTGCGAGCCCTGGATCACCTGCGACGATAGGCTGATGCGCGAACACGCCGCCGAGATCGTGGCGGGCGCAAAAATCATGCGGCACATGCTGGGATCGGATCAAGTGCTGATCGGCATCGAAGACAATAAACCCGAAGCCATCGCCGCGATGCGCGCGGCATGCGCGGACACCGGCTTCGAGGTGATTGCGGTGCCGACGATTTACCCTGGCGGCGGCGCCAAACAATTGACGAAAGTGCTCCTCGGCAAAGAACCGCCCGCCGGTGGACGCTCCACCGATATCGGCGTGCAAGTATTCAACGTCGCCACCGGTTATAGCCTGGCGCGCGCGGTGCTGCACGGCGAGCCGCTGATCTCGCGCATCGTCACCGTCACCGGCAATGTCGAGCGGCCGCAGAATTTCGAGGCCTTGCTCGGCACCCCGGCCAAGGAATTGGTAGCGCTCGCGGGCGCGCCGCGCAGCGATACGCAGGGCTACATCATGGGCGGGCCGATGATGGGCTTTACCCTGCCCTCCGCTCAGGCGCCGGTGGTGAAAGCCACCAACTGCCTGATCGCCAGCTCGCCCGCGCTGTTTCCGCCCGCGCCGCCCGCCTTGCCCTGCATCCGCTGCACGCAATGCGCGCAAGCTTGCCCGGTCGGCTTACAGCCGCAAGACTTGTACTGGTTCGCGCGCGGACGCGAATTCGGCAAGGCGCAAGAGTATGATTTGTTCGATTGCATCGAATGCGGCTGCTGCGATTATGTCTGCCCCAGCCATATTCCGCTGGTGCACTATTACCGCTTCGCGAAAAGCGAAATCTGGGCGCGCGAGCGCGAGAAAAACCAAGCCGATGTCGCGCGCGAGCGGCATGAGTTCCGCGAACACCGCCTGGAGCGCGAGAAAAAAGAACGCGCCGATAAACTGGCGGCAAAAACCCAAGGCCCGAAAACACCGGCCAGTGGCGACACCGATGCCAAACAAGCCGCGATCCAAGCCGCCATCGAACGCGCCAAATTGAAGCGCGCCGGCGTGGTGCCACAGAACGTGGAAAACTTGCCGGCGGAAAGACTGAAAGAGATAGAAGAAATCGAAGCGCGGCGAACGCAGCTTAAGCAAGCCATGGAGAAACAAGATGAAACTCGGCCGGATTAAAACCCAGCTAATTTTACTGCATAGAGAAATCTCCCCTGCCCCCTCTTTTCCAAAGAGGGGAACCTACTACAAGCGCTACTTAGAAGGTTCCCCCTTTGGCAAAAGGGGGCCAGGGGGATTTGAAGTGGTTTCATGACGTCATGAAACGATCAATAATCAGAAAATATTAACCCCAAAAACACAGCGTGAGATAAATACGCGGTTAAGAAAAGCAGATAACCATGGCCTTCATTTCTAATACTCCCGGCGTCAGCAGCATCATGTTGAAGGTTCTGTTCGCGCTCATGCCCGCGATCGCGGTGTACCAGCTCTACTTCGGCCCGGCGATTTTGGTGAGCCTGACGCTCGCCAGCATCACCGCGATCCTGGCCGAGACGCTGATGCTGCGCCTGCGCCGCGTGCCGGTGATGCCGTTCTTGATGGATGGCAGCGCGCTGGTCACGGCATGGCTGTTGGCGCTGTCCATGCCGCCGCTCGCGCCCTGGTGGCTGATCGTTATCGCCACCCTGTTCGCCATCGTCATCGCCAAACATTTATACGGCGGATTGGGCAACAATTTATTCAATCCGGCGATGGTCGGTTACGCGGTGATGCTGATTTCCTTCCCGGCGCAGATGACGCAATGGCCGGCGGTGGATACCCTCACCCAAATCCATTTGTCGTTTTCCGACACGCTGCGCTTTATCTTCGGCGGCACGCTGCCGGGTAGCCTGAAGTTGGACGCCCTCACCATGGCCACGCCGCTCGACACGCTGCGCACCCAACTGCTGCTCGGGCGGCCGGTAGCTGACATCGCAACCATGCCAATATTTGGCTATGTCGGCGGCAAAGGCGGCGAGCTGATTGCACTCGCCTACCTCGCCGGCGGCACTTATCTGTTGCAGCAACGCATTATCACTTGGCATATTCCCGTCGCGTTCCTCGGTGGCCTAGTACTGCTGGCGTTCGGCTTCCACGCCTTCGATGCCGCGCGTTATGTCGCGCCCTGGTTTCATCTGGCGACCGGCGGCGCGATGCTGGGCGCGTTCTTCATCGCCACCGATCCGGTAACCGGCGCCACCACGCCCAAGGGTAAAATTATTTTCGGCGCGGGCGTCGGCACCTTGGTTTACGTCATCCGCACCTGGGGCGGATATCCGGATGGCGTGGCGTTCGCGGTGCTGATCCTGAATATGTGCGTGCCCTTGATCGACGCCTACACCCAGCCGCGCGTGTTTGGCCACGGCAAGGAAAAACCATGACCCCGGCCGCGAAAAATTCGCTGCGCACCGCGTTCGTCCTGATCGCATTCACCGCCGTTGGAACGGGGCTGCTGGCCTACACTTTCGATATTACCAAGACCAATATCGCTAAAAACGAGGAACAAGCGGAACGCGACCTTATCGACCAAGCGCTGCCGAAATCGCTTTACGACAACGATATCGTGCACGACGTGGTGCGGCTGCCGCCCACGCCGGAACTCGGCACGACCCACCCTTCCGCCGCTTACCGGGCGCGTTTGCATGGCGCGCCTTCGGCCCTGGTGCTGGAAGCGATCGCTCCCGACGGCTATAGCGGCCAGATCGCGCTGTTGGTCGCGATTCAAACCAATGGCGAACTCGCCGGCGTGCGCGTGGTCTCTCAGCATGAGACGCCGGGTTTGGGCGATTATATCGATAGCGCGAAGAGCGATTGGATCAAGCAATTCGACCACGCCTCGCTCGCCCGCTACGATGCGCAAGCGTGGAAAGTGAAAAAAGACGGCGGGCACTTTGACTACATGACCGGTGCCACCATTTCTCCGCGTGCGGTCGTCAAGGCAGTGCACAAGGCACTGCGCTATTATGCACAACACGGCAGCGCGATTTTCGCGCAGCCGATACTGAGCAACGGTCATGGCGACGGCCACTCTGCAAGATGAAAGCGCGCCATGACCTTTCCCTCTCTCCCAACTCTTCCCCCGCAAGGAGGACGCCGGTGGGTACCCCGCTGCTTCGCAGCGACCCTTCCGCAGTCCCGCAAGCGAGAGAGCGGGACTTAGACTCGCTGCGCGAGTTTCACTTAAAGGAGCGAATATGAGCCAGCCAAGCTATGGTGAGATTATCGGCAATGGTCTATGGAAGCAGAATACCGGCCTGGTGCAGTTGCTCGGCATGTGTCCCCTGCTCGCCATCAGCACTTCCGTGGTGAATGCCGTGAGCCTGGGGCTGGCCACCGCGCTGGTGATGGCCGCCAGCAACGGCGCCATTTCACTCATCCGCAATCTGGTGCCGAAAGAAATCCGCATCGCGGTATTCATCCTTATCATCGCCGCTCTGGTGACGGCGATTCAATTGGCGCTGAACGCCTTCGTGCATCCGCTGTATCTGGTGCTGGGTATTTTCATTCCGCTCATCACCACCAATTGCATCGTGCTGGCGCGCACCGAGGCCTTCGCCTCCAAGAACCGCTTCATGATCTCGGTGGTGGATGGTTTCATGATGGGCCTGGGCCTCACCCTGGTGCTCGCGGTGTTGGGCGGGCTGCGCGAGCTTGTCGGCAAAGGCACGCTGCTGTCCGGGATCGATCTGGTATTCGGCGCAACGTCAAAAGCCTGGGTGTGGCATGTGCTGCCGGACTACAAAGGCTTCCTGCTGGCGGTGCTCCCGCCCGGCGCGTTCTTCGGCCTGGGGCTGCTCATCGCCGGCAAGAATTGGTACGAGCAGCGCGCGGCGCGCACTAAACCGGCAATACCGATTTCCTTGGCGCCGCATGGATAAAAAATCTCACCGTAAATGGTGAAAAATATTTAGGGCGCTGCGGCAACGCCACTCTTGTCGCTTTTTAGAAGGGGAGAAGCATGAACTCTGTAATTCGATTACTTGCTATCGTCTGCCTGGCCGCACCAGCGATATCCCATGCACAACAGGCGGAGATGCCGGCGCCCACATCCTTTAATGTGGGTGATACGTGGGTGTGGCGAGAGGTGGATAACCGCACAAAACTGGAAGATGGGAAACCCACCCGTACCGTGGTGAAAGTTAACGGTATCCTCAAGTTTTCCGATGGGGACAAAAAAAC
>Ga0315268_10002342_pt1 | contig 21440 bp, 17 predicted proteins | sample C1_top_MG_FD_204535 | JGI IMG/M metagenome (GOLD analysis project Ga0315268, IMG submission 204535) | Sediment microbial communities from Yellowstone Lake, YNP, Wyoming, USA - C1_top | ecosystem: Environmental > Aquatic > Freshwater > Lake > Sediment | place: USA: Wyoming | collected 2017-08-01 | reverse complement strand
GGGTGATTTTGAATATCTCGAGGCACGGCGCTTTCAGGACGACATCCTCAGCGCCCTGCCGGCACTGCGCACCCTGTTTGAACAGGCTGCCACCGCCACGGGTGTCGATTGGCGAGTACTGGCCGCTGTGGGCTACCAGGAATCGCGCTGGGACAATCAGGCCTCCTCCGCGGACGGCGCGGCCGGCATCATGATGCTCACCGCCGAGACCGCCAGGGCCATGGGCGTGGTCAATCGCCACGACAGCCGTCAAAACATCAGCGGTGGTGCCGCCTACTTCGCCCAGGTGCTGCAGATGATTCCCTCACGCATCGTCGAACCGGATCGTACCTGGTTGGCGCTGGCGGCCTACAACGTCGGTTTCGGGCATCTGGAAGATGCACGCGTGCTGGCACAGGCGCACGGGAAAGACGCTGATTCCTGGAGTGTCGTCAGCCAGTACCTGCCCATGCTGGCGCAGGAACGCTGGTATTCGCAGGCGCGGCGCGGCTACGCCCGTGGCTGGGAGCCGGTGCGTTTTGTCGAGCAGGTGCGCGGCTTCCTGTCGGTGCTGGAGTGGTATGGGGGCGATCAGGCTGCGCCGCTCGCAGACACGCAAAGACCTTTTTAGCCATTGCGTCGCTCCGCGAAGAACGTCTTCAGTAGCGCACCGCATTCATCATCGAGCACGCCGCCGAACACATCGACGCGATGGTTCATGCCGGGCAGCGTGAAGGCATCGAGCATGCTGCCGGCCGCACCGGCGCGCGGATCCCAGGCGCCGAACACCAGGCGTTGCACGCGCGCGTGCACGATCGCTGCCGCACACATCAGACAGGGTTCGAGAGTCACGTACAGGATGCTGCCGGTAAGTCGGTAACTGCGCAGCGCCTGCGCGCCGACACGCAGCGCCTCGATCTCGGCATGCGCAGTCGGATCGCAGGCGGCGATGGGTCGGTTGCAACCACTGGCCACGACGCGGCCCTCATGCACCAGCACGGCGCCCACCGGCACTTCCCCCTGAGCGCGGGCGCTATGCGCCTGCTCGAGCGCGAGACGCATGTAGTCGATGTCGCTGCTCAAAGGTTTTGCTCGCAGCGCCTGGTCACTCTGGCAGCGCCTCAATCAACAGATGCCGCGTGAATGCGACCGCCAGCTTCGCCACCGGTCCGGTAACTACGCCCAGATCGCGATTGGCTTCGTAGTCATGCACCCGATAGCGCTGCGCCCGCAGGCCGCGCAGTTCTACCGAGCCCTGGTACTGCTTGCCGAAAAAAGCGTAGTACAGCTTCTCGCCCTTGCGAATGGCGTGAGTTTCGGGTCGATCAAAGCCAATGTCGTAGAGGGTACCGAGATATTCCCCCTCGGAGAGGCGCAGCTCCTGATACTGCCTGATCCAAAACGCCCATTCCGTTTCACGCTCCGCAGTCAGCAGCAGCTTCGGATCCTTCTTGCCGGGCGCCCCGGGCCAGACAAAATTGCTGCCGACCACGCCACCGACACCCAGCGTGGAGGCGAAGTCGTCGCCACCTTCACTCATTTCTACGTGATCACCAAAATACGCCACCCCATCTCCGGTCAATGCCTTGAGCGTCTTGCCCTTGAGTCGCACCTGCCAGGAACTCTCGGGATCGGAGGCCACCGTCATATTCATGTACGGCAGGTTGAAGAATGAATAGCTGGTGCCGCAGGGACAAATCTCTACCAGGGCAGCGGGCTTTGCCTGGTGTGAAGCATCCCATACTGCTTTGAAGAATCCGGACAGACCCTCGACCGCATCGGTCGGCGCGCCGTGATGATGCGCAGGATTGTAGCAACGCGGGGCGCCATTGAGATGCTGGCCGTCCACCTTGAGCCCATCGAAGCCCCACTCGCCCAGCGCCTTGCGCGCGAACGCGGCGCCATCAGCACGCACCGGTTCATAGGCCGGGCACATGAAGTATGAATTCCACCAGCTGACCTTGCTGCGCGCGCCGTCCTGCTCCAGCAGCAGCTGTTCCGGGTGCACGCGCTCAACCGGACTGCCGGGATCCGCTGCCAGCGGCGCCCACCACAGCTGCGCCTTGAGTCCGGCCGCGTGAATGCGCTCGACCAGCGCTTTCATGTCAGCCTCGCCGTGCGGATATTTTTTTGGATTCGGAGTCCAATCGCCCTCGGCCACCTGCCAGCCATCATCGAGCGTCACCCAGCCAAAACCCAGCTTCTTGACGATGGGCAAGGTGGCGATAACCTGCTCGACGGTGGCATCGCGCCCGTACCCCCAGGCGCACCACAGGGGCTCGAAGGCGCTTGGCGGGGCCACTGGCAATTGCACGCCCTGCCGGACCATGTAACGCCGATAGTCGCTGAGTGTCTGAAAGTGATCACCGTGATGCACGCCGACAAAGGTGCGCAGGGTCTCGAGACTCTGCCCGGGCTCAATCGTGGCCCGCTGCGTGTAGTGCACCGACAGCGTCGCCACTCCGGCCACCGCTCTGGCCACCGGCAGTGACACCAGTTTTGGCGCCAGTTCCAGCTGCCCGACGGCAATCCCCACGTCGCGCCGCCACACATCGACGATGGGCGTACCGCCGCCGTAGTCGGCGGCGTTCATGCCCTGATAGTTGCCGCGCTCAAAACCGATCTTGAGTGGCAGCACCCAGTCCGGGCGCCTCTCATAAGAGCCGCTCTGGTAGGACCAGAATGCCTCCTGCGAGGCCGGCGCATCGGCCGCCGCGTGCGCCGCAATGGAGTACGCGCCGTTGGTCCAGCCACGCACCTGCAAGGCCTGCTGGCCGTGATTGGTGTAACGCACCTGCACGACAGCCCAGCGCGGGAAGTCATCGTAGAGCGTGACCTGAACGCGCTTCTCAATCGCACCGGCATGGCCGGTCAGCACGTGGCGATGACCCGTGCCGGCCTGATCTTTAATCAGCTGCTGTTCGTTAGTGTCGAACACAAAATCCTGCAGCGTGGCGCCCGCAGTATTCAGGGATTCCGATGGCGACCAGGCGCCGAGCTGATCGGCTGCACCTTCGTTCAACGCCGTTACCCTGCTGTGCAGCCGTGCATCGAACTCGAGACGCAGTTCACTCGATTGCAGGGTGGCCACCACCCCGCGCACCGGTGCGGCAGCCAGTACGCCATCGCCCAGCAGCAGCGCGCTGCACAGCAGCGCGGCATCCAGGAACCATGCACGCCAGCCCTTCACTTCGCACCTTCCGTGCCGGCCGGCCGCCAGGCGGCACCGAACATGCGCTCAGCATTGCGATGGTACAGCTTGTCGATCACGCCGCGCGGCAGGCCCAGGCCCGGCACCGGCGCATCGAGTTCCGCCACGCTCTGGGTCTGCTCGGTACTGAAATAAATCCAGTCCGACAGCCAGCGTCCATGTGCCTCCTTGCGCATGGCGCCCGACTCAGTGGACGCATCCTGCGTAAGATCAGTACCGTACAGCAGGCGATCCTGGTACCTGATGAAGAACGCGCGCACCGCCGTGTGATCACGGTTCGACTGATATTGCACCTGGCCCATGCGTGCGGCCAGATCGACTACCGCCAGCGGATAGCGATCGAGAAACCTCGCCAGCTCGGTGACGCTCCATTCGAGACTCGCCATATGCGCGCCCATGAAATGCAGGCGCGGGTTGCGATCGAGCATGCGATTGCGCGCCGCCATCTGCGCCTCGTAGGAGGGCAGGTCCGGATGCAGGAACATGTGGTACTGCGGGTGCTCCTGAAAGTACTCGCGATCATTGCTCACTGTCATCCGCTCGAGCGGCAGCCAGCAGTTGTGCGGCTCGCCCTGATGACCGATCAGCACTTTGCCGCGTTCCCGGACCCGCTCAAAAACAGGGTCGAACCGGGGATCGTCGATCATCACCAGCTTGCCGGCGCTATCGCGGAACTCCATGCCGATGTTCTTCCACACCTTGATGGCCACGGCACCCTGCGTGAATGCCGCGTCAACATCCTTCAATGCCTGTTCCTGCCAGTCCGGCTGGTCCCATCCTGTCATGCCAAAGGTGGCGGCAAAGGCCACCAGATCGGGATGAGCGCGCACGTGCGCCAGGGCCAGGGCGCGCTGCTGGGCCAGTGGCGGAAAATCAGGGTAGTCGACGTTGATGGTCAGCAGCCGGAACCCGTCGACGCGCGCCTGCTCGATCAGGGCGGGATCGGCGGAGTTGATATGTACATGCACATCGATCTTGGGCTCGGCCACGAAATCTGCTGCCGCATAGTTCGTGGGCGTGGTCGCGCAGCCCGCTACGATCAACGCCAGAATACACGGCATCAATATTCTCACGATAGGCCTCGCTGGCGCAGCCGTTCGAGGGCTGCGGGTGTCAGGGGTGCACGACTGCAACGTGCGGCATACAGGGCGGCGCCAATATCTGGCGGGAACATGGGCTCCCGCAAAGCGTAGTACGCCCAGCGTGCCGTGAGCGCCGTGGCAAAACGCGACAGCAGGGTCCTGCCGGCATTGGCGAACACGCCTCCGGAATACGAGACCGGCACCACCTCATCGCCAACAAAGCCCAGGCGCACGCGCGTCGCGTCTACCAGATCAGCCAGCTCTTCGGCGGCCTCGCCAAAAATGGCCGCCGCCTGGCGATCACCATCCGTCACGGCCTCATATACGACCTTTGACAACTGCGCGATACGCGTGCGATCGGCTCCCGACTCACCGTACACGCGAGCGCACAGATCCAGGTCATGATCGAGCTCGAGTCGCGCATTGAACAGCTTGTGCAAGGGTCCACGCGGTGCACGACCGTCGCTCATGCGCGAATAGAGATTCAGGCCGCGACAGGCGATCCAATAGGCTGATCCCTCATCACTAAACAGCTCACCCCAGCCTCCGCAGCGCGCCGCAACCCCGCCCCGCTCGCCGTAACTGATGGATCCCGTACCCGCCACTACGCTGATGCCATCGTCACCGCCCAGCGACCCGGCCCAGCCGCAAATCATGTCATTGCCGCAGCGATACTGTCCGGCCGGCAGGCAGGCTGCCGGTAGCGCATCCAGGGTGCCGGTCAGAGTGGAGTCCTCGCCATAAGCGGGCAGGCCAAAAAAGGCGAACTCGATCGCGCCCGCTGCCACCCCGGCCTTGGCAAGCAGCGTCTGCACCGCGACCGCGAGCATGTCGCGTACCTTGTCCATGCCCCCATCAATGTAATACGCAGCACCCGCCTCGTGCTGCGCGAGCACCCTGCCCTCAGCGTCAATGAGCGCCAGTGCCGTCTTGGTGCCGCCGCCATCCACACCCAGATACATGTTGCTACCCCACGCCTACCAGGGATGAATGGTGACGCCGCGCACCACCCGACTGACGGTGCCGGAGACGCTGGGCTGATCAGGCTGATTGCCCAGCTGCAAGGCTCGATGGAAGGCATAGAGTTGGGCACACACCACATACGGAAAGGCGAGCTCGCAGTCGGGTGCCGCATCGAGCCCTTCCAGATGCAGGAATTGCCCCTGAGTGACGCGGTCATCGCTGCGTGCACTGATCGCCAGCACCGCCCCCGCCCGCCCGTCAGCACGCAGCTCGCGCAGCAGATCAAGATCGTAGCGGCGCGTGTAGGGATCGTTGGACACGAACATGACCAGCAGGGTATCGCCGTTCACTATGGTCTTGGGTCCGTGTCTGAAGCCAAGCGCTGACTCAAAGCCCGCCACCACCTGACCGTCGGTCAGTTCCAGCAGCTTGAGCGCCGCTTCACGGGCAATCGCTTTCAGGGCATTGCTGCCCAGATAGACGACGCGCGAATAATCTGCGCTCGCCAGCGCGCGCAATGTTTCATTGTGGCGCGACAACACCTGGCGCGCGCCAGCACCCAGATGCGCCAGGGTGCCAGCCTGCGCTTGCGCATTGCCGTCGTCAAACGCCAGCAGCCCGGCGAGCATCATGGAGGTAAAGCTCGAGGTCATGGCAAAGCTTTGATCATGCGTCTCAGCCGGCATCAGCAGCGCCAGACTGCGCCGGGCGCTCTGGCAGCGTTGATACAGCGCACCCTGCTCGTTGCAGGTGATGATCAACTGGTGGCACTCGCTCAGCAGCCTTCCGGCCAGCTCCACCACCGCAATGCTTTCCGGGCTGCCGCCTGATCGGCCGAATGACACCAGCAGCGTGGGCACGTCGGGCAGCAGATACTCGCGTGGACCGGACAGCAGATCGGTGGTCGCCAGCGCCAGCACCTGTCGATTGAGCAGCCTGGTCAGGGTCGGCGCCAGGCACTCGCCAATGAATGCCGAACTACCGGCGCCGGTCAGAATGATGCGCAGCTCCGGCCGCGCCAGCAGCGGCGCCAGGAATGCGCTGACTGATGCCCGCCGTTCGCGCAGCAGCGCAAAGGTTCGCTCCCATGAAACCGGCTGCTGCTCTATCTCCCGCGCCGTATGCAGTGCACCGGCACGGATGAGCGTAGCTTCGTCAAGCTGCAGGTGCATCATGACCTTGCTCATCCCTGGCACCACAGGCGCGTGCGTACTGATGCAACACCAGTTCGACGTGATGCATCGCCAGGTCGCGTGCGTTCAGGTTCAATCGCCCTGCACGCACCGCCCAGTACTCAAGCGGCAGGTACTGGCTCAGCAGTGTCAGCGGCGGCGGATTGGCGGCCAGATTGGCCAACAGCTGGTCCAGCGCAGCGACTACGCTGGGTTGCGGCCAGTAATAGCGGATGCGGTCACTCAGGCTGTATTGGCGATCGAGGCTCAGCTGCAGGCCACTGCTGCTGTAGTACTTCCTCCAGTGCACCGGGTCGGCTGCCATGGCGGCCAACAGTGTTTCGCGCAGCTTTGAGGCGCGCTCCGGGCCCAGCAGCTCGCGCTCAATCTGATCGAGTGCAAACAGCGCCTCGCGCAGCGCAAAGGTCAGCGCCGGACCCACCTTGAGTATGGCGAAATGAGCGCGCACCAGCGCCCGCAGGTTGTCTGGCGTCTGGTAATCCGTGGAATGCGCTTCGTAGACCATGTGCGGTTGTGTTTCGACCACCGCGCCCAGCGCAGCACTGCGTTCAGGACGGAAATCAATGACCTGATAGTGATCAAATTCCACCCCGGGCTGCACCACCAGGCCAATAACCCGGGACCATGCACTCTCGAGTTTGAGCGCAGCAAAGGCTTGCAGATGCGTGTCAATGGTCGCCGCCACAGCGGCCGGGTGGGTGGGCGTGAGCTCGCCCAGCGATTCATGTGCGCCGCCCGGTACCGGCACCTCGGTGCCGACGACATACACGGGCGCTTCACCGCCCACCTCGCGCCAGGTCCGCTCGGCAACGGCACACAGTCGCGCGGCGCGTGCCGCCACCGTGGCATCGCTCAACGACAGCGGATCGCCGCCGCAGGACATCGAGCAATCCAGATGAAGCTTGCGAAAACCAGCCGTCACGTAATCGGCAATCAGGCGCTCCGAGCGCAGCATCGCCATCTCGGCGTCCAGGTGCTGCCAGCAATTGGGCCCCAGATGATCGCCGCCCAGCATCAGCCGCTCGGCAGGCAAGCCAATGCCGCTCGCCATGCCCTGCACCAGCTGCGCAAAATCACGGGGGCGCATACCGGTATAGCCGCCATCCTGATTGACCTGATTGGAGGTGGCCTCTATCAGGGCGACGCCGCCCGTGCGCTGTGCGTAACGCAGTGCCGCTTCGATTACCAAGGGCTGCGCCGAGCAGACCGAATAGACGCCGACTGCCGCGCCGGCCTTGTGGCGCGCCACAATCTCAAGCAGAGCTTTCAAGAGCCAACTCCGTTCCAGCCAATAACCGCTTTCATGTCGCTATCTGCACCTGCACGCCAGCGTTGCTCAGCGCTGCGCGCGCCTCGTCCGGGATACCGGCATCGGTGATCACGCGGGTAATATTCTGTGGCTCCAGAATCTTGTGCAGGCAGAGCCGGCCAAACTTCGATGAATCGGCGACCACAATGATCTCGCTGGCCGCCTGGCACATCAGCCGGTTGAGCAGCGCTTCCGGTTCAAAGTGGGTGGTGATGCCTTTTTCAATGTGGAAGCCATCGGCCGCCAGGAACAGCTTGTCGACGTGCATGTCCTGCAAGGCCCGCTCGGTCTGCGTCCCATAAAATGACATGTTCTTGCGGCGCAGCGTGCCGCCGAGAAACACCAGCTGCACGGTCTCACGATTCGCCAGCTCATTCATCACGCCCACATCGTTGGTAACCACCACCAGCGGCTCACCGGCGCGTATGTGGCGAGCGACCTGCAGGGTCGTAGTGCCGGAATCAATCAGCACGGAGTCGCCCGAGGCAATAAGCGCCGCCGCCGCACGACCTATGCGTGCCTTCTCGGCCGCATACAGCTGGCGCTTGATCTCGATCGCGTCTTCAGTGGGCGACTGCACGCCAATCTTGAGTAACGCCCCTCCCGAAGAGCGTGTGCAGACGCCGCGGGCATCGAGAAAATTCAGATCTTTGCGCAAGGTTTGCGTTGAGACCCCGAACTGCTCGGCCAGTGCTGGAATCTGCACACTGCCCAGCTCACGCAGCTGCGCGACGATGCGCTCGCGGCGGGCACTGGTATCGCGACGGACGATGACGCGGCGCATGGTGTCAGCGGACTCCGGTAGCAGCGTGCGCTGCATCGGCGGGGCTCGGTTCCGGCTCCGGCTCGATCGCCAGCAACACGGCCGCCAACAAAGCCAGAACAATACCTGCGACCTTGGTCGCCGTCGGCACGCTGCCGAGCAGCACTATCGCCAGCACCGCAGTAATCAGTGGTGCACCGGCATTGGTGAGTGGCGAAACCACGAGCGCCTTGCCATAGCGAAACGCATACACCAGCGTGAGCGCGCCAATGGCGTTGAGTATCTGAATGCCCGCCGCGAGCCACGGCCCTTTGGGCCCCCAGTTGATCGGCGCCGACAGATCCGTCATGGCCACCGCGACTGGCACCAGCAGCAGGCCGCTGAATGTCATGTAGAAGAAAATGCTTTCGGCGCTCATGGTCACATTGGCCAGTTTCATGAAGAAACCCTGCACGCCCCAGGCGACCAGTACACCGAGCGCGAGCACAAACCACAGTTGACCGAAATTGCTGACGCCCGCTGCACCCGAATAGTCGAACAGCGGCAGTGAGCACAGCGCCAGCACAATGCCCAATGCACCAAGCTTGCCGGTGCGCTCCCTGAGGATGCTCAGTGACAAGGCGATAGTAATGACCGGCGACAGTGAAATGATCGGGAAGATCAGATAGGTGGGACCCACGCGCACGGCGCGAAACAGCAGCATCTGGCCACCAGCACCCAGCAGGCCGATCAGGAGTCCGTAGGTAATAGACTTCGCGTCGTGCTGCAGCTGCCACTTGATTCGTGTGAGCGCATAGATCGCTGGCGGAATCATGGTGAGCGCCCAGACGCAGTAGATGAGTGTCTCGGGAAATCCGTAGTTCGCGGGCAAACCGGTAAAGGCGCCCCACACGCCCCAGAAGGCGGTCGTCACCAGTGCGTAGATAAGCCAGGGTCGTGAAGTCATCGGTACAGCCCTATTCGCCAATCGTTCTTATAGGCGAAAGTTCGGTAAGTTTCAATAGCTATTTTTTTGCACTTGACACCTCCAGTTACCGGGTTAAGAACTGACCTCAATGCATACTCTATGCCTAATTATATCTCTTGAATCTATCTTTCCTTTCGTTTAAGTTTCGAACCAGAACATATCGCAGCCCCTTCCAGCATCATTCCTGAGGAGTGCACCAATGCCTCACCGAGCCTCCACGTTGCGCCGCTTCTGCAAGAGGGCGTTGAGTCTTGCACTACTTGAATTGGTAGCCGCGCCAGCATTTGCTCAAATAACTGATAGCGGGCCCGGCTCGCCCGCAGTCGAGCTTGAAGAGATTGTCGTTACGGGTACTCGTGCCGCATTGGTCGCATCGCGCGACCTGAAGCGAAATGCTGCGGTGGTGCAGGATTCGATTGTTGCCGAAGACCTGGGGCGATTCCCCGATGACAATGTGGCCGATTCCCTGTCGCACATTCCAGGCGTCACCATTTCCCGAACCCACGGCGGCGAAGGCCAGTATGCAAACATCCGCGGCCTGGGCGAAGGTTTCAGCACCGTCACTTTGAATGACAGAATTCTGGCCACCGATAGTGACGGCCGTGAATTCGCTTTCGACGTACTCCCCGCTGAAGTGCTCTATGGTGCCGACGTAATCAAATCACCGCAGGCCTCAGTAGCGGAAGGTGCCATTGGTGGTTCCGTCAACCTGAGTTCGGCGCGACCATTGAAACTGCGGGGCATGCATTCGTCCATCAATATCGAAGGCAACTACAACGATCTATCCGAGAAAAATGGCACCAAAGCCTCGGCCTTCTTCAGCAAGACCTTCGCGAACGATACGTTTGGCGTACTGGTATCGGCAGTTCGCTCTGCCGGCAAGGCGCGTTCCGATGCGTTGGATGAGTTTTATGTGAATCCCGACTCTCCCGGTGAGTTCGATGCGAACAACGATGGCAACATTACCGCCGACGAAAGTAATTTGCTGGGACTATGCTGCCTCAGCTTTGGTTCGCGGACGCAGGACAAGAAGCGTACTGCGTTTTCTGGAGTGCTCGAGTGGAAACCCAACGACGCAGTGCATCTGACGCTGGATGGACTGGTTACCCGCCTGGATGCGACTGCCGTTGGCAATGTGCAATCCTATTATGTCGAGGATTCCATTCTTGAATCGGGCCAGCACCGCTGGAGTAATGTGCAGATCCGCGATCACTGGGTTACCGACATGACCGTGGCGGAATTGATTCCGGAGATATCCACTATTACGGAAAGCCGTGTCGTTGATACCAATCAGTTCGGTTTGAACGGTCTCTGGCAGGCCACCGAAGCTCTGACGTTTGAGGGAGATCTGTATCGCTCCAAGTCCACCCGTGATGCTGGCGGCAAGGATACCTTTGTGGTGGCGGGTATTGCCGGTAATCATACCGGAACCGTTCACATGAATAACAATGCATTGCCCGATATCTCGGTAATGCTCGAAGACGGGCGCGATCTGGCAACTGCCCTGTCACAAGGCGCGCTGGGCAACGCCGACTACGGTATCCACTATATCGGTTTTTCCGGCACCAACATTGCCGATACGGTAACCGGCGCAACTTTCAAGGGCACGTTGAAGTTCGCCGGTAGCCCGCTCAACTCCATTGAGTTCGGAGCAGCCAACACCAGGCGCAACAAGACCCGACAAACAGTGGAAAACGACAAGACTGGTGGCTCATGCCAGTACTGCGGCATGTACAGCACTACTTTTGCCAGCCTGGGCGCCGATGTGGTTCGTTCTGTGACCCTGCCAAACTTCATGCGCAATGCGGGCGGCAGCTATCCTCGCACCTTTGTGCAATTTGACATCCCCGCGTACCTGAATGCACTGAAAGCGCTTGACGGACAGATCAATCCAGCGACTGGTGAAGCATTCGACTCGAGCCTGGTCGCGCCACAACTCGATCCGGTGCAGTCATATGATGTCGATGAAAACACCTGGTCTGCGTTTGCACAAGCCAATTTCAGGCAGGATAACTGGTTCGGCAACGTCGGTCTGCGTTGGGTCAGGACCAACACCACCGCCAAGACCGCGATTGATCGGATAGTTTCCTTCGTTGATCCGACGCCGGAAATACCCACTTCGAGCCCGGATATTACCTATAGTGTTGCCGAGCCGTTTCAACAGTCCGGTTCGTACAGCAAGCTGCTGCCTTCCCTCAATGTGGGCTATTGGCTGACCGACAAGCAATTGTTGCGCGTCGGTTTGTCGAAAGTGATGGCTCGGCCATCGTTGAATCAATTGGCTCCAACTCGTACTGACAATACGCTCGACCGCACGTTCCTGGTGACCTACGACGGCAATGCCGACCTCAAACCCATCGAGGCCAATCAGGCGGACCTTTCCTACGAATGGTACTTCAACGACAAATCAATACTGAACGCAGCAGTCTTCTATAAAGACATCAAGAATTTCGTAACCACCAGGTTGGATGAAAATGTCGATATCGGCGTGACCGCCTTGATAGGCACCCCAGGGGTGCAGACAACCCAGTTATATAGTGTTTCGCGCCCCATAAACGGTGACAAAGCGAAGGTTTTTGGCGCCGAGTTGGGCGGGCAGTATTTCCTCGCAAATGGCATGGGATTGCGCTTCAGCTACACCTACACCGACACCAAATCATATATTGATGGAGTATTCGCCGGTCCGCTGGAAGGCGTGTCCAAGTCGGCCTATTCGGTGGCACTGCTGTTTGAAAACGATCGCTGGAACATGCAGGTGGCCGCTGACCATAGCGGCAAGATAATTGAAGTCACTGACGTGGTGAGTACTTTATCTAAAGTAGTGGACCCGATAACCTGGGTAACGGCCTCGGTGGCCTACAAAGTCAATGAACGCGTCACGGTCAGTGTTGAAGGAAAGAATCTGACCGATGCCTATTACATCTCCACCCTCGGCCGGCCCGACATTCTGGGCAGCTATAGTGGATTCGAAACCTGGGGTCGCACCTACATTCTGAGCGCAGCCATCAAGTTCTAGCTTTTGTGTTAGTGTTTTGGCTGCATGTCACTGTTGCAGAGAGTTCTTGGCGTCGCCCTGGGGGCATTGCTGGTGGGCGCCGTGCTGGCCTGGTGGCGCACGGCTCCGCAGCGAGCGCTTGCTGCGACTACGGCAGCGGCGACAGTCGTTAGTGGCGACGAATCCACTACAGCGAACCTCGTCGATCAGGGTGCCTACGAAACGGCGCTGCGACTCCTGGGCGAGACCAGCAATGCCCAGGACTTCGCGTTTGCGCAGACTGCTCTGCGCCTGGCCGATCACGACCTGGATCTGGCCTTTACCACTGCACTGCGCCAACTGGATGCCAACCCACCAGAGTTGAGCGCGCGTGCCTCCCAGCTGGCCGCACGGCTGGATGAGTCGCAGCGGCTCTATGCGAGCGACCAGCGCCGCGTCGCGGAAATGAAAGCGGCGCTGGCGCGTGCCAGCGGCGCCCAGCGAGAACTGCTGCAGGACGAGCTGGATCTCAGCGGTTCGCAGCTCGAGCTGGATCAATACGAAATCGAGGAAGCCAACCAGGACCTCGAGGATGCAGGCGGCAACCTGCGGCGGCGTATCGTCGCGCAGATGCAGGAGCGTGAGAACCAGGAGAAGTCCAACCCGGCTCCAGCGCAGCCGGTGGTGACCAGCAGCCCGGATCGCGGCGGACTGGTAGCTTCCTTTCGGGCCTGGCAGGCGCAGCACCGGATGCAGGGCGCGATTGACGATGCGCAACGGCACACCGCGGAGCTCACGGCCAATTTCAAGCGCACCCGGGCTGCGCTCGCCGCGAGGCTGGAAGCAAGCAAGAGTGGCATTTCCGGACTGGCGCAACATAGCAAGCAGGCGCGTGATTCCGCTGTGACAACAGCGGTTGCCAGCGCTGCACCAGACCCACAGCGCGATATGGTTGATACCCTGATTCTGTATGCGCAGACCAAGCAGGCAGCCGCGGCGCAACAGGTTCTGACACTGCTGGATCAGCGCTCGCGTACGCAGCAGTCGCTAAGCCAGAGCTACCAGCAGTGGAGCGCCTCGGTGGCGAGCCGAGGGCGCGCCGCATTGCATGGGCTGTTTGCGGGCACCATCGTGGTGGTGGCGGTGTTGCTGGCGCTGCTGTTCCTCGACCGTTGGTCACAGCAGCTGTTCAGCCACAGCAAGGGCGATCGACGCCGCGTCGCGTCACTGCACCATGTGACCAGAGTGGCGCTGCAGATTCTCGCGGTGCTCATTGCCATCTTCATGTTGATCGGCGTGCCCAGTCAGTTCGGCACCGTACTGGGGATCATCGGCGCTGGACTCACGGTCGCATTGAAGGACTTCATCGTCGCGTTCATCGGCTGGATGATTCTGATGGGTCGCAACGGTATGCGCCTGGGCGACTGGGTGGAGATCAACGGCGTCAGCGGTGAAGTCAGCGAACTTGGCATGTTTCACACCGTGTTGCTCGAGACCGGCAACTGGGGCGAAGCCGGTCATCCGACCGGCCGACGAGTCACCTTTACCAACAGTTTTGCAATCTCCGGGCATTATTTTAATTTCTCGACCTCCGGACAATGGCTCTGGGATGAGCTGCGCCTGGTGGTGCCCACCGGCAGAGATCCGCACCCGATCATCGAAGCCATACGGCAACGGGTACTCGAGGCCACTGCCGAGAGCGCGCGCCACGCCGAGCAGGAATGGCAACGCGCGGTACCGAGCCAGTCCGGGCGGCTGTTTTCGGGGGCGCCGGGAATCGACGTCAAGCCCGTGGTGGGCGGCGTGGAGCTGTCGGTGCGCTACGTCACGCGTGCCCATGAACGCTTTGCGCTACGGGCCACGCTCTGCCAGGCGGCCGTAGACTTGCTGGGTGAGCCGGCGCCGGCGCCACTCGTGCGCTGATACTTTTTCAGCCTGAGCTCGCGTAGTATCGCCGCCTTCAACTGGAGACTCGCTCATGCGCAGGCCGCACCGGGGTACATTGTTGGCACTCGTCCTCTTGGCCTGGTGCCTTGCGCCAACGCCGTCACGCGCTGCTGACAATGAAAAGGCAGAGCCGGGGAAGAGCGAGCAACCGCAGGTCAAAGACGACGAATTCAAACTGCCTGCGTTTCCAGCCGACCGCACCGTACCGCAAAGCATGCAGTTGGGTGGCCGCATCCTGAAGTACTCCGCAACCGTCGGCTCATTACCGGTGCTGGATGAGAAAGGCAAAGTCATTGCCAATGTCATGTTCACGGCCTACACGCTGCCCGGCGCCGATCGACCCGTTACTTTCGCGCTCAACGGCGGTCCGGGTGCCTCCTCGGTCTATCTGAATCTCGGGGCACTGGGCCCCAAGCGGGTGCAGTTTGGCGCCGATGGCAACAGCCCGTCGGATCCATCCCTGCTGCTGGACAACCCCGGCACCTGGCTGGATTTCACCGACCTGGTATTCATCGATCCCGTTGGCACGGGTTTCAGCTATGCCCAGGTCAAAGACGATGACGCCAGGAAGCGCTTTTACAACCCGAAGGCAGATGTCGAATATCTGTCGCGCATTATTTTTGACTGGCTGGTGAAGAACGAGCGCCTGACTGCGCGCAAATTCCTGGTCGGCGAGAGCTATGGCGGCTTTCGCGCGCCGCGCATCACGCATTTTCTGCAGACGCGCCTGGGCGTGGCGATGAACGGCATGATTCTGGTGTCGCCTTACCTTGATCCGGTAGCATCCGGCAGCGGCGATCTGTCGCCCTTGCCGTGGGTGCTGACACTGCCGAGCATTGCGGCAGCGAATCTCGAACGTCAGGGCAAACTCAGCACCACCGCCATGGCGGAGATTATTACTTACGCTCGCACCGACTATGTCGCTGATCTGCTCAGGGGCCGATCCGATCCGCAGGCGACCGAGCGCATCGTCAAGCGGGTCACCGAACTCTCGGGGCTCGATCCCACCTTTGTGCGCCGCGCCGGTGGTCGGCTGGAAACTCAGGCCTATCTGCGCGAAGTATTCCGCGCCGAGGGCAAGCTCGGCAGCCGTTACGACTCCAACGTCGCGGTCTGGGATCCGTTCCCTTATTCGCCCAACCAGCGCACCAACGACCCACTGCTGGACAGCATCATCGCGCCCACCACCCAGGCCATGGTTGACTTCATTACTCACGTGGTCGGCTGGAAGTACGCTGCGCGGTACAATGCGCTGAGCTACGAAGTCAATGAATTATGGAGCGACGGCGGCGAAAAAGCTGATGAGAGCCAGCGCCTCGAGCACGGCTCAGTGGAAGAGCTGCGCCAGTCAGTGGCCATTGACCCCAAGCTCAGGGTCCTGATCGTGCACGGCTGGGGCGATCTATCCTGCCCCTTCATGGCTTCAGTGCTGATCGTCGATCAGATGCCGATCATGGGCGATCCGAGTCGCGTGCAGGTCAGGGAATACCCGGGCGGCCATATGTTCTACAGTCGCGGTGCCAGCCAGAGCGCATTTCGTGCCGATGCCATGCAGGTCTACCAGCCGCATTGAGCGGCAGGATTCAGCTCGCAGCTGCGACCACCGGTTTGGTGCTCAGGGGTGCTGGGTCGCCTGCATGAAGGCGTCAAGGTCGGCCTTCATTTTCCTGAGCGATTCCGGATGCAGATACATCATGTGCCCGGCCTCGTAGTATTTCATGCCGATGTGGGCGGCCAGGCCCGGCGGCAGATTGAGATGGGCCATCACATACTCGGTCGCTGAGAACGGCGTCGCCAGATCGAAATAGCCGTTCAGCACCAGTACCCGCAAACCCGCGTCCTGAACCAGGAGATGCGCCAGATCAACGCTGGTATTGACGAAGGGCTGCGGGGTATTGAAACCGATCGGCTGGTGGGTCCATTTCCACTTGCTGTACAGATCGTCATTGGCGCTGGTGTGGTAGGTCTTGCCCTGGCCGAATTTCAGGTCGCCGTGATAGTAGTCCATGAAGGCGGCGGCAAAAGCCGCGCTGATGGCGTTTGACTGCGGATCATCGGCGGCATATTTCTCCAGCGGGTCCATGGTGGGCCCCTTGAATCGCGCGTCGAGTCGGCCGATCGTCTGTCGATCTGCTTTCAGCAATTCGTGAGCAAAGGCAACCTCGGAAACACGCAGGTTGGCCGCCTTCAGGTAGTCGACCGACAATCCTGTGTACTGATGCAACTGCTGTGCAACGGCGTTCTGATCTTCATCCGAGAGCCTGTCGCCCTGCATCAGCGCCGCATTGAACGGTCCGAGCGCATAGCGACGCACTTCGTCCAGCAACGGGCCAAGTTCCGCCGGTTGATTGGGCAATTTATGGTGATACCAGGCGGCAGCTGCGTACGCGGGCAGGTAGACCGCGTAGGGACGGTCATTACCGGGGACTTCCGCAAAGATCGCCTCGATGTCGGTCGCTACCGAGACGAGCACGAGTCCATTCAGGCTCATGTCCCGGCGTGAGAAGAGATAGTCAGCTATGGCGGCAGCACGCGTCGTCCCGTAACTCTCACCCAGCAGAAACTTCGGTGATCCCCAGCGATTGTGGTCGCTGACGTACTGTGCGATGAACCGACCGACCGAGTCGATATCCGAATCGACGCCCCAGAAGTCCTCATCGCGCTTGTCGCAGGCGGCGTGGCTGATTCCGGTGCCGACCGGATCGATCATGACGAGGTCACTCGTATCCAGGACACCAAATTCGTTATCGACGACCTTGTAGGGCGCTGGCGGTGTCGGCAACGGATCGGCGACCACGACACGTCGCGGCCCCAGCACGCCCATGTGCAGCCATACGGAGGCGGATCCCGGCCCGCCATTGAATGCGAACATGATCGGGCGGTTGCCGGGATCCTTCACGTCGCGCTTGGTATAAGCGACGTAGCCCATGTTGGCGATAGGCTTGTCGTCGTTGTCCAGGATGATGAGCGTTCCGGCGGTAGCCGTGTAGTCCAGAGTCTTGCCGCCGACGCTCAGCCGGTGCTCGGTCACGGACTGTTCAGCCGACGGTGCTATCCATTCTGAATGCTTGTCATCGTCCTTGACCGCCTTCCTGCACAGGCGCCCGATATCCGGCTTGTCGCGCTCGCCCGGGGTTTCCGCGAAGCAACTGAAGGCTGACGCTGTGAGCGCCGCGACCAGCAGGGCCGTACAGATTGTTTTCATGGAAGCTTTCCTGCGCCGCGTGCAATGGGCGGGAAGAGTGGCCGAATGCGCTTTGGCAGTCAACCCTTGGCAACAGCCACAGGCCTGGAATCAACTATCCAGTCTGCGGCGCGCGCCTGGTGATCGATTCACGGATCGCGCGGATATGCTCGGGGCCGATTCCGCAACAACCGCCAACGATGCGTGCACCCCGCTCGATCCAGTCATTCGCCCACACCAGATAATCATCCGGCGTTAGATCGCTGCGAATGTCGTTCAGATCTGCGTTGGCGTTGGCCTTCACTTCCATGCTGCGGGCCATGAATGCATTGGCGTACACGCCAATTCCAATGCTCGCCGCTTGCGCGGATCGGCGTAGTGATTGCGCAGCGACGCTGACGGCCGCACCCATGACTTCCGGCTGACTGCAGTTGAAGAGCAGCGAGTGAGCCCCAAGGCGCACGGCCGCGGCGACGGCCTCGACCACGCTTTGACCCGAGCGCAGCTGCGGCTCGAGGGAGCCGGCCGCGGCGTCGTCCCTGAGCGTGAACGACAGCCACAACGGCTTGCCATCGTGGCCAATGACTTCCCGTACCAGTTCCGCTTCCTCGATGCTGCTCAACGTTTCCGCCAGCCAGTGATCCACGTATGGCCGCAGACCCTCGACCAGGGTCTGAAGGATGGGTCGGGCAAAGAGCGGATCGAACCATTCGGCGCGATATGAGCCGCAGATCGGCGGCAGGGAGCCCGCCACCAGAACGCGACGCTGGGCGCTGTCAGCCGCCTCCCGGGCCAGCTGGCCCGCCAGGCGCGCCAGCGCCAGCCCGTCCCGTTCAAACCGCTCTGCGCCGATGTGGAACGGCACCAGGGCATAACTGTTGGTGGTAATGACATCGGCGCCGGCATCAATAAACGCCTGATGCACACGCGTGACGAAGGCCGGCGCCTCAATCAGTGTCAGAGCCGACCATTCCGGTTGGCGAAATGGCGCGCCCATGCGCTTGAGTTCCCGGCCGGTACCGCCATCGAGCACGGTAATGAGCGCCTGCTTGTCAGCAGCCAGGCTCAAAACCAGCGCCGCACTCTGGCGCAATACTGCGCGTAGACTTCGCCAAACTTCAGCGCCAGCACCCGTTCTTCCGGAATGATCTGGAATCGCTGCAGGTACAGAACGAAGGCCACCGGCCCCGCCAGAGTCCACGGCGCCCCCAGCAGCACCGCCCATCCGAAGAGCACGAGCAGCAACCCCAGGTACATTGGATTGCGCGACACCCGAAACGGTCCACCGCTCACAAAGGCCGTGGTCGACTCTGGCCTGAGCGGATTGACAGTGGTCTTCGAGCGCCGAAATGTCAGCATGGCGCTTAGCGTAAACAGAACACCAGTCAGAAACAGTAGGCCCGATACCAGGTGGCGAAGCGAGTCTGATAGCTCCATCTGCGGGGTGAGCTTCGCGAGCTCCCACATCGCACCTGCAACCAGCAAGGCAACCAGCGGCGGCGGAACCTTCAGCTCCAGTCCGCGACTCTTCAACCCGTCGGTTTGAGCTTCCATATCTATTCCCTCCAGCATGCAGTCTAGCTAAGGCGCGAACGCAGCCAAACGGAAATATCCTTGATTTCTGCAGGGCAAACCGCGTGGGCCATCGGATATTCGTGCCAGGCTACACTCACACCCAAGGCACGCAGCAGATCGCGGCTATGCGTGCCCATCTGCAGCGCCAGCACCGGATCATGGCTGCCGTGGCACATGAGCACTGAGGTGGCGCGGCCTGCTGCAGTGAGTTCGCGCGCGGCCGTCGCCTCCAGCGGCAAATAGGTGGACAGGGCCATGATACCGGCGAGCGCCTCACGCTGGCGCAGGCCAACGTGCAGCGCAATGGCGCCACCCTGTGAAAAGCCAGCGAGCACGATGCGTCCGCGCGGCACACCGGCCGAGACCTGTTCGTCGATCAAGCCCTGAATGAGCGCAGCCGCGGCGCGGATTCCGGGCTCATCGTGCACAGCATTGCGGTCCAGGCCCAGAATATCGTACCAGGCACGCATCCGCATGCCGCCATTGAGCGTGACTGGCCGGGACGCGGCGTGTGGAAACACAAAACGAGTCGACAGCGTCGGCGGCAGCTTCAGTTCCGGCACGATCGGCAGAAAGTCATAGCCGTCTGCGCCCAGGCCGTGCAGCCAGATCACTGTGGTAGTTGCCGGCGTTCCAGGTTCAACGACAACCGCGCTCTCGGACTCGATGACATTCATCAATGGCGACTCGACGCCGATCCATTGGCCTTGGCCAACCGGCTCCTGAGGTACACCGAACCGCCATACAACATGAACCCGACGAGGGCCAGCAGCCCTATTGCGCTGAACACCATCATCCCCAGGCCAGCAATACAAACGTAAACCCCAAGGACCAGCGTCGCCACCGACCACGCACCATAAGCCAGCGCCATCCAGGAACTCATTCGCCAGACCAGCACACTCGCCAGTAGTGCCGTGAGCCCGAACACCATTGCCATCACGAAGAAGGCACGCCCTCCGATATGGATGCCGTTGTGATGTACCACTGGCAGAACAGGGTCACGCGCGGCAAATGCCGCGACCAGGCCCAGCACCGCGAGACACGCCAATGCCACACTGAATAGCTTCGCGCCCGTGGCGCGTCGTGGACTATTCCGGTCGTTGCTCATTCCCGCTCCCTATAGTTGCCGGTGCGATCGACTGCAGTAGCAGCGCGTCTGCAGCGTGGAAGTGTAGCGCCCAAAAGGACAGCGCAACAGTGCTTGCAGCCCCAGGAAGTCACACCCGCGAGTGCCCGTCAATACACAAGGCGACTGGTCAACCATGTGGCTCCAATGAGCGGCGCTGCCAGCACCGGGATGGTAACTTCAGGCTTGAGGACACATGGCCGAGCGACCAAACATACTCATGCTGATGGCTGACCAGCTCACGGCCAGCGTACTGGCGGCCTACGGCGGCCCGGCCAGGACGCCACGGCTCGACGCCCTGGCAAGCCAGGGCGTGGTGTTCGACCCTTTCTACTGTAATAGCCCGCTGTGCGCGCCGTCGCGATTTTCATTTCTGGCAGGCCAATTGCCCTCGAAAATTGGCGCCTACGATAACGCGGCGGAATTCGCGGCCGACACCCCGACCCTGGCGCATTTCATGCGTCGCGCCGGTTATCAAAATTGCGTCCCCGGGTCTGAGACGCCCCTGGATGGCTGGAGCCTGCTGCCGGAGCTGAACGGCAGCGATATGCCTGGCGAGGTGATCGGCGAGTATCTGGGCGAAGGTGCGATTGCACCAGTAGTGATGATTCGTCGCGGTCCCTATAAATTCATTCACTCACCCACGGATCCGGATCTGTTATTCGACCTGGGCGTTGATGCCGATGAGCTGTGCAATCTGGCGAGCCGGCAGTACGTTCGCAACGATCAGCAGCTCAGTGAGCTGGAGGCCATGGCGCGCTTTCCACCGCTAGCTACCCGGAAATAGCCGCCCGGCCTGTTCCGCCAATCGCTGCGAGGAACACTGCCCCGTATTCCTCGAGCTTCCTTTGCCCCACCCCGTGCACGGCGAGAAACTCGGCGCGCGTCCGTGGCTGGCGGGCGGCCATGTCCTGCAGGGCCTTGTCGCTGAAAACCACGTAGGCGGGAACCCCGCGCTCATCCGCCAGCTTCTTTCGCAACGCGCGCAGGCGCTCAAACAGCGCCGGATCGGACTCGAGCTGATGGCTGCGTTCGCGGCCGAGCACAGGCCGCTCTGCAGCGCTGGGCGCCCTGGCCGCCGGGCGCGACTCCTCAAGGATATCCTGCCCGCGGCAGTGCCCACACGAATCGCCGCACTCAGGAATGCTTTCTGCAAAATATCCAGCC
>Ga0315268_10002340_pt1 | contig 21449 bp, 26 predicted proteins | sample C1_top_MG_FD_204535 | JGI IMG/M metagenome (GOLD analysis project Ga0315268, IMG submission 204535) | Sediment microbial communities from Yellowstone Lake, YNP, Wyoming, USA - C1_top | ecosystem: Environmental > Aquatic > Freshwater > Lake > Sediment | place: USA: Wyoming | collected 2017-08-01 | reverse complement strand
ATTAGATAGCCAACCGATGGCCGTGCCTGGCCGCCACAGACTGATCAACCCGTTCAACAAGCCGTTGTTCTGGTCGAGGATAATCTTCCAGGCGATGATGGCGGCCGCACCTGGAACAATGCTGGGCAGATAGTAAAGGGTGCGGAAAATTCCGCGTCCCGCGATATTCTGGTTCAGGATCAATGCCAGGGCAAAGGATAGGATCATCCAGGCCGGCAAGTTGGCAAACAACCAGGCAACAGTTTGTTTGAATGAGAACCACACGTCTGAATCTTTAAAGGCGCGCGCATAGTTATCCAGGCCGATAAACTTGAGGTGAAAGAAGTTCAAGCCATCGTAATTGGTCAGCGAGGTGAGAAAACCCAGCACCAAAGGGATCACCCCAAGCAGAACGAACCCGATCAGCCATGGGGAGACAAAAAGGTAGAAAGAGAGCGTTCTACGCTGCTGCCTGGACAAACCTTTACGTTTGACGGCGATATAGCTGACGGCCGCGGTAGTTTCGGTCATATTCGCCTCCAATACTGAAACTTGCAGGGTATTTTGCGGAGACTAGGCCTCCGCAAAATACCCGTTCAAAACTTTATGATCTGAGGGTCTGGCAACTCAGCCCATGATGGCCGAAATGCCGTCCTTGATCGCTGCGTTGACCTCTTCCTCGATCTTGGTGAGCATCTCTTCGAACGTCATCTGCCCCTTGAGCGATTGCTCCAGGAATTTCGCGTAGGCGGTTGCCACCTGCGTCTCACCCAGGAACGGGTTGAACTGCAGGGGTGGGGTATTCAACGCCAGCTCACCTCTGAGAACCTTATTGCACTGTTTCTGGAATTCGGACTGCTGCGGAATCAAATCCAGCAGGGATTTCAGGCCCGGCACACCCCAGCCGCTCTTGGCGCGGTCGATAGCTGGCTGGCCGCCGTTGTAATACTCGAAGGCCAACCAGGCAGCATCCGGCACCTGGGTGGCGGCGGTCATGATCATGCCGGTGGCGGTGATGGTGCCATCGCGGCGCTGGCCGGCCCAGGTGGGAGCGGGCATCATGGCCAGCAAGCCCTTGGTATTATCGCCTTCCGCCATGGCGCTGAACCAGAAACCGTACTGGCACATGGCCAACTGCCCAGCGGTGAAGTCAGTGCCCATCCAACCAGCCGGGCTGGGGTTGATGGCGCTGTAGGTCAGTTTTTCCTTGGCCATGTCGTAATACCACTTGACGACCTTCACGGTTTCTTCGTTGCCGGCAAGAATGATCTTATCGTACCCGTCTGAATACAGGTTCAGGCCCTTCTCCGCCAGGTGGTTCATCCAGAAGCGATCCACCCAGCCAGTCTCATAACCATAGCCAAAGATCAGGATGCGGTCGCCTTCCTTCTTGGTGGCTGTCTTGGCATACTGCGTGATCTCATCCATGGTCATGGCCTTGGTGTCATCCAGGGCGGGTATCTTGGCATCTTCGAAGATCTTCTTGTTGATATACACCGTCGAATCAGGCGAGAAGTCCTTGACCATCCCATAGATCTTTCCGGTGCCAATCTTGAGCGGTGATTCGGCCTTGTAAAGATCGTTGGCAGGCATCAGGTCGTCCATCTTGAGGACGCTGCTGGTCTCGAAGTAGGGGGTCAAGTCGTAGAGCAGCTTGCGGGCCAGGAACTGTGGGATGCTGGGCGCCTGGACGCGCACCAGGTCTGGCGGCGAGCCGGCGGCGTACATGGCGTAGAATTTGGTCAGGTCGGTGCCATCGACGAACTCAAGCGTGATACCCGGGTGTTCATCCATGAAGGCTTTCATCTGATCTTCGGTGAACTCGTGGCGGAAGTGCATCACCACCACGTTTCCGGTAACTTTCTGGGGGGCTGCTGTGAGTGTGGGCTCAGGGGGTGTGGTCGCTTGGGGAGCCGTAGTCACCTGCACTTCCTTGATCACTTCCTTGGTCACTTCCTTGGTCACCTCGACGACTTGCGGGCTGGGCGAGGCAGGCGTGCAGCTTGCCAGCACTGCACCTGCACCCGCACTCACTATGAGCTTCAACATTGCACGGCGAGAAATTTTGGAAACCATTGATTTTACTCCTCTCAGGAACTGGTTGATTAATGACGGTTAAAACACAATTCGGGAACCCGTTGGTAATTCTCGTCTTCTCTTTTCCTTGATTGCCTCCTTTTCTAAGGTGCAAAACCACCTTTCTTCTCCAGACTTATTCACCATCTGCGCAACCGGTAAGCCTACCCGTCAGATTGTTGTGTTTCAATCGCCTCATGGTGGGATGCTGCCGGGTGGGGGGAAAAATCGGTCCAATGTGGATGAACCGATTGGCGCAAAACCAACTGGGTGCCTAAAAGGACCTGCTCGGCTGCAGCACCCGGATTTTCAACCAGATGGATCAACAGACGGGCAGCGGCTGCCCCTATTTCCACCATATTTTGGCGAATGGTGGTGAGTGGCGGGTTGGCGAACTCGGCCTCGGGGATGTCATCATACCCGATGATTGAGATATCCTCCGGCACGCGCAGGCCGGCCTGGTGCAGGGCACTCAAGGCGCCGATGGCCATGCGATCGTTGTGGGAAAAAATTGCAGTAAACTGCCGGTCGGTCTGAAACAGCTTTTGCATGGCAAGGTAGCCGCTGCGGGCGGTGAAGTTTCCTTCCACCACCCAATGGGGATTGTAAGAGATACCGGTGTTCTCCAGCGCCTGGCGGTAACCCGCCAGGCGGTCGATGGCCGATTGAGCGGAGAGCGGCCCGGTAATGCAGGCAATCTGGCGGTGACCGTTCTCCAGCAGGTACTCTACGGCCTGGCGAGCGCCGGCCTGGTTATCCACATCGACCACCGAAATGGGTAAATCTCTGCGGTGGTAGCCGGTGACCACCACCGGAACACTGGAGTTGGCCAGAAGGTTGAGGAATTCCTGCACGTCCAGGCCGGCCAGCCGGGCGAACAACACGCCATCGACGTGTCGCTGGGTCAGCAGGCGCAGATACTTGGGCTCTTCGCATGGATCGCACTTCGAGTTTCCAAGCATAAAGAAATAGCCGTGCTGGTGAGCCACTTCCTCGGCGCCGGTTACTACCTGGGTGAAGGCATAATCATTAAAGTCGTATGTGACCAGGCCGAGCGTCCGGCTGCGCCGAGAAGCCAGGCCACGGGCGATGGCGTTGGGCTGGTAACCGAGGCGGTTGATGGCCTCCTGGACGCGCTGGCGGGTTTGCGGAGCGACATCGTAGCGGTTGTTAATGACCCGCGATACGGTCTGGATGGAAACTCCCGCATCCAAGGCCACCTGTTTAATGGTGATGTTCTTCACGCCAGACATCGCTTTATGAAACTAAGGACGAATACAATGGAAACCGTGAACGCTTTCGGGAGCGTTACCGTGAGCGTTCACAACCAGTATAGCACGTTCGGAACTGGATTTCAAGTCCTATTCATATAAAATCAGAGCCAACCTTGCGGAGGATAAGTACATGATCGCACATCGAATCGTGAAGCGCCCGGAATTTGATGTGATCGGCAAGCAGACCTGTCAAACGAACCAACTAAAACTTCACCACGCGCCCGGTCGCCAGCTGCCGGATGCCGCGAATGGTCAGGTATACCCCAAACAGGAACATCCCGCACCAGATGTAGTAAGTTCCACCTTGTGCGGAAGCCCTGTTGTAACCCTCAATGGTCATCGCCACGGTGCCAATTGTGATGAGGATACCCACGAGTAGATAGATCATGCCCGATAAGCGAGGCGAGCGTTGCTTGCGCATGACTCTGCCGACCGTGTCTTTGGCGAGGGCCGGATCGTAGCCACGCTGGATCAGCTCCTGCTCAATGCTCTTGCGCGAGGCTCCGTCTTTCACACGACCTGTGATGTAGTCACGGGCGGCATCCTCCAGGTGAGTTTCTCCGGGTGGTGGGGTGGCGGGTTTATCCATCATTCTCTCCTCAGGCGCGGCTGATTTGCTTCAGCCACTTCTTGGCCTGTCCAACCCTGGAGCGGTTGCTCGAGGCCTGGACGTAACTCTCCAGGTCAGCCTGGGCCTGATTATTGCGCCCGGTTTGCATGAGCGCCTGACCCCGGAAGAACTTGGCCTCCAAGAAGTACGGATTCTCAAAGCCGGTCACCTCGATCACGTGATTGAGGTCAAGCAAGGCACGTTCGTTATCCCCAGCTTGCAGATAAAGCTGGGCGCGCTCGAACAAACCGCTCAGGCTTTCAGGTGAATGCAGGTTTTGCTCGTCAATGCGCCGGCTGACAGTGGTGATGGCTTGATCCAGCGGGACGGGCATCTTCTTGCCGTAGCGCAGCGCGAAGGAGACAATTTTTTCCAGGTTATCCTGGTAGAAGCGCTCGAAATAAGCGGGGTTTTTGAAGGCCAGCATGGCGCTTTCGGTTTGCTCCCTGATGAAGCGGATATGCAAGGCCTGGTGGTTGGATAAGACGATCACCAGCGCTAATCCAGTCACGATCATGACAATGGGAAGGGCTATGGTGACAACGGCCCCCACCTGGCTGGCCAGGTCAGAGGACTTTTCCAGCTGGGCGGCCAGACCGCTGAAGCCGCAGAGGATCAGCACGGCCAGCAAAAAGGCCCCGAAAATCGCCCAGGGCAGAATCCGCTCGCGCCGGTAGCAGTCTTTGCAATAGGGAACCTCGAAGGTTATGTTGTTCTTTTTTCCTTCACCGGCAATCCAATAGCCGATCAGGCCGAAAAAGAAGAACCAACGCTGTGTGGAAGGCTTCTGCCGTTTTACGATCTTCACCTTTTCGGCTGGAGCCATGCAACGAGCGCAAACCTGGGGAAATGTCACATCCCAGGGCACTTCAATGGATGAACGAGCCATTTGAGCACCTCCATGAGGAATAATGAATGTTACGATGTAAAACGAAATGATTGCTCAGGGGAGGACGGTTATGTTCCTGAAGGTCCGACCTGCCTATATCCCCCGAAAGTCATATCACTATCATCATTATACAGGATTATTTCCTTATTTACTACAGGTGATTGGACGGGATTTCAGGGAAGCGAAAGAATACACGCTGTTTCCTCTCTCCTTGTACTCACGCTTGGAGAATTTACGCTAAAATTAGAGTGCAGCCAAGGCATTTCAATTTCATTTTGAGAAGCGACCGGCGAGCGCGGCCGGATTTTCACCGGCTGCCTAACTAACCGTGAGGAGAGACTATGATCAAGACCAATGAAAGCTCTGTAGTGGAGTTCATTCTGCAATGCCAGCCCGGATATCCAAAATCGTGGGGCAATTGGAGCGTGGATCGCACCGGGGCACCCTTTATCCTGCCTTCCATCGGCGGGATCACGCTGAACATTCAGGTGGGAGACTCTGTGTTTGGCTGGGCGGGTGACCACCTGGAGCCCGGGGTGAGCTGCACGTGCGACACGCATAAACCCTTCGAGCATCCCAACAATTCCTTGCAGGTTTATGCCTGCGTGGGCAACAAGGCCAAGGTCATTTCAGGCGATGCGAAAGGCGCCGAAGGCTACGTCCTGGGCCATCACGGTGGCTCGGAGCATGTCATTGTCGATTTTCCGCGGGAGGCAAAGGAAAAGCTCACCTACGATGATAAGATCATCATCCTGGGAAAGGGGCAGGGGCTGAAATTGATCGATTACCCGGAAATCGCCTTGTTCAACCTGGACCCTGAGCTTTTGAAGAAAATGAATGTGCAGGAGCCAGGGGAAGGCAAGCTGCGGGTGCCAGTGACCACCCTGGTGCCGGCAGCCTGCATGGGTTCGGGGATTGGGGCTTCGAATGTCGCCACCGGCGATTATGATATTATGACCGGCGACCCGGAAGCCATGAAAGCCTACCACCTGGATCAAATCCGCTTCGGAGATTTCGTGGCGCTCTTAGACCATGATAACCGCTTCGGCAGGGAGTATCACCAGGGGGCGGTATCCATTGGAGTGGTTGTCCACAGCAACTGCCTGCTGGCGGGGCACGGCCCAGGCGTGACCACGCTCATGACCTGTGCCACTCCTTTAATTGAACCGGTGATTGACCGGCGGGCGAACTTTGCTGACCTGCTGGGCATTGGGACGGCTGCCAAAGCGGATTGAGGTGGTGGGAACGGGCGGAACCAGGGAAGGTTGAGAGGCGCTATCTTTCGGCGTAGCCACACAGGGCGATGGCGCGCGGGCCGGTATGCACCCCCAGCACAGGCGAGACGATGGTGATGAACAGCTCCCTGGGGGAGTGCTCGCGCTGCACGCGCTCGGCCAGGGCCTGGGCCTCAGGCAGGGCGTTGTTGTGCAGGACGGCAATGTGCAGCGGCCGGGCGGGGGGGAAGTGGCGGAAGAACTCCCGATAGAGGCCCTCGATGGCGCCAGCGCGGGAGCGGGCCGGGATGGAAGGGGCGACCACGCCAGTTTCGGGCCGCACGTAGATGAGCGGCTTGATGTGCAGGAATGATTCCAGGAAGCGGGTAGCCCCGCCGATCCGCCCGCCGCGGCTCAGGTACTCCATGGTATCCAGGGAAACGTAATATACCATATCCTGGCGCACCTGCTCGGCGACGGATAACATAGCCTCCAGCCCACCGCCAGCCTCCTGGGCCCGGGCGGCGGCGATGACCTGCCAGCCCAGGCCCATGGAGTTGTTTTTGCCATCTATCACATGCACCGGGATGGGCGATTCCTGAGCGGCGCGGCGGGCCGATTCAATTGTCCCGCTCATGGCGCTGCTGATCGTGATGACCAGGATTTCCTGTGCGCCACTGGACGCGGCCTGGCGATAAGCCTCTATGAAAGCCTGGGAGGAGGGCTGCGAGGTGGTGGGATGGCGCTTTTCTTTGGGGAGGCGCTCGTAGAACTGCTCGGCGGTCAGGTCAACGCCATCCAGAAACTGCTGATCGCCAAAGATGACCGTCAGGGGGACGACCTGAATCTCGTATTGCTGAATCCACTCAGCAGGGATATCACAGGTGCTATCGGTGACCAGGGCAATCCGCTTGGACATATTTACCTCTCCTGGGGAACACCCAACCAGACCATCTCAGGGTGACCTGAGTGTTTCTCTTTTTCTTGAGTATAGCAGAATTAGCTCTCAACGGCGAGGAAGGGATACCCTGGATGTACCTCCAAATCCGCACTCAATCGAACGAAGGAACCTCCACCTCCTGGCCGCCACTCAGAGCCGATTGGTGGGCGGCGATGCCGGCGGCGGTCCAGTTGGCGGCGGTGATGGCATCAATCCGAGGCGAACGGGCTTCGACGATGCTGCGCACAAACTCGTGCACCAGGTGGGAATGGGAGCCATGAACAGGATCCTTTCAAGAATAATCTAGCATACCCCAGAGCGCCCAGGAGCCTGGGTTCATCATGGCGATGATCGGACCGATTAATACTATAATCAAACAAGGCCATGGTGAGTTTAGAAAGAATAAGCACTTGTCTACTGGACGCCTGAAGGTGATGAATACCTATTGTGGAAAGGTCTGAGCATGGTGAGAATGGAAAAGCCTCTGCAAGCTCGCGCTGGGATGTTCACGGTCCAATTTTTCATCGTCCTTCTGCTGGTGTTGTTCACCCAGATCAAAACCAGTTTCAATTTTTATGATGAGGGCTTTGCCGATTTTGACGCCACGCGGGTGATGAACGGTGATGTGCCCTACAAAGATTTCTGGGCTCTCTACCCTCCGGGCCAGTTTTATCTTCTGGCCCTGGTTTTCAAATGGTTTGGCGAAAAATTGATGGTGGCGCGCATCTTTGACACGCTGGTACGTTTCGCGATTGTGGTTGGCATCTACCGGCTGGCCAGGCAGCTATGCTCGTGGCTTTTATCTCTACTGGCGACCGCGGTCGCCGGTTTATGGCTGGCTGCCATAGGGTTTTATTCTTATGCCGTTTTCCCTGCCCTTGGGCTTGGATTGTGGGGTATATTGAGCTGGTTGAAATATACGAATACCGGTCACCGTCACTGGCTGGTTCTATCTGGATTCCTGCTGGGATTAACTGCCCTGATTCGCTGGGATATTGGCGCCTATGGGGCGATCGGCGTGCTGGTGGGTGGTTACCTGCACCTGCTGGCACAGGGGTGGAAGCCAGCGGGTAATTCAAAGAAAATGCCCGCCTTCAGAATTTTATTCGCCCCCTGGAAAGGGCTGGCGTTCATTTTCGGGCCTCTGGCGGGGGTGGCAGGCCTGGGATATGGAATCCTGGCGGCCAGGAGTGGATGGCGCAACCTGTATGAACAGCTTTTTCAATTTCCGATGACGGTGTTCCATAGCATGCGCTGGCTGCCTTATCCGCCGCTCATTCCCCCTGACCTGCCCCCGCCAGATGACTGGCTGTTGTTTTACCTGCCGCTGCTCGTCTTTGGAGTGGCAGTTGGCTACCTGGTTTATTCCTGGCTGAGAAATTTTCCCAAGTTCTATCCGGAGGCCTTTGGAACGACCTGTGCGACTGTGTTTGGCGCATTCTTGTTTAACCAGGCGTTGAGCCGTTACGACGCGATTCACGTCCTGCCATCTACCCTGTTGATGCTGATCGTCGCCGTGGCGCTGGTGCAACGATTGGCATCCCACTTCAAAAAGACCTGGGCCAGGTATGGCCTCTACTTCGTGTTGATCCTGCTGACCCTTCCGTATTTCCGGCTTTCCATCCGCAGTCTGGCGACGACCTTAGAGTCCTTGCCGCCCTGGGGCTGCTATTCGCACCTGGAGAAGGCCAGTTGCGTGTGGATTGACCCGGACCAGGAGCAGGCGATCGAGTTTATCCAGGCTCACACACAGGCCAATGAGCCGATCTTCGTGGGCAACCAACGACACGATCGCATTTTTGTCAGCGATGTCGGTTTTTATTACCTGGCTGACCGCCCCAGTGCCACGCGCTACCACGAGTTGCACCCTGGAGTAGCCACCACCCTGCCCGTGCAGACCGAGATTGCCCACGAGCTGGAGAGGAAGGATGTGAAGTGGATCGTCCTGGTTCGCATCTGGGACTCGACGGAACCCAATGGAAGCGCTCTGAGCAGCGGCGTGTATTACCTGGATGATTTCCTCCATTCGCACTACACGCCGGTGGTCGATTTTGGCATTTACCAGCTATGCCGCAAAAATAGTTAAACATGGAATCATCCACCACCGAAGCCCTGAAAGAGCCCACCGTGCCGGTCAACCTGGGATTCCAAATCCTGCTGGGATTGGCCAACGCGGGCGCCTTCATCACCCTGCTCCCGGTTTTAACTGTACTCATCCCGGCCCAAGTCATGCAGATCGACCCGGTCCACCAGGCCAACAGCCTGGCCCTGGTGCTCACGCTGGGTGCCAGCGGCGCGCTGGTGGGCAACCCCCTGGCTGGCGCACTGAGCGACCGCACCACCTCACGCTTCGGCCGGCGCCGACCGTGGCTTTTGATCGGGATGCTGGGAACAGCCCTGGGATTAGCGCTGCTGGCTGAATGCCGCAGCATCCCGCTGCTGGCGGGGGCCTGGTTCATGGTGCAATTCTTTGGCAACATGCTGCTTTCGTCTTATGGGGCCATCCTGCCTGACCGCGTCCCAGCCCGGCAGCGCGGCACTACCCAGGCCATCATCGGGCTTTCCTCGCCGGTTGCCATCATCCTGAGCGATGTGCTCTTCGGCTGGGCCCAAGATATGCGCACCGCCTATTACCCGATCATCGCCATCCTGGTGGCCCTGACCATTGCCTTCCTCTTGCTTTACGACGAGCCGCAACTGCCAAAGGAATACCTCCTGCCTTTCCGCCTGCGCTCCTTCCTGGCTTCGTTCTGGATCGACCCGCGCAAATTCCCCCGCTTCGCCCTGGTCTGGTTGATGTGGTTATTCATCTGGTCGGGATATACGCTGGGGACCGGTGGTTTCTTTTTCCTGTACGTCCAGAATATCACCCGCTATGCAACCCTGTTCCCCGGCCACCAGGTGAAGGAGGGCATCGCCACCCTGCAAATGCTGCAGATCGCGGTGGGGGTGCCGCTGATGATGGCGGCAGGAATCCTCTCGGACCGCACCAGGCGGCGCAAGGTTTTCGTCCTGGTTGGGGCTTTGCTGATCGGCGCTGGATTGCTGCTGTTGATGCGTACCTCGGGTTGGGCGATAGTGCTGGGGGCCAGCGTGACCATAGGCGTCGGTTTTTGGGTTTTTTACAGTCTTGGGCTGGCGATGATCACCCAGATGCTGCCCTCGGCTTCCGACCGGGGAAAGGACCTGGGGGTGATCAACGCGGCCGCCACCCTGCCCCAGATGATCATCCCGCTGGTGGGGGCGGGGACCCTCAATGCACTGGGGGTTTACAACCCGACCAGCTACCAGATTCTCTTCGCCAGCGGGGTGGTCGCAGTGGCCCTGGGGATGTTGCTGATAGGCTCCATCGGCAGGTAAAAATAGTTGTATTTTAAGAAATTAGATTGCAATAAATTATCATTTATGTTCTTATTATGTAATGGAATTCGAGCGATTGCTGGAGTTGGTTGGAGACGAGCCAGTTTTTGAGACCGCCCTGCTCCTGGCTGGAAATGCAAACCCGCAGAATGTGCGCCTACAGCTTACCCGTTGGGTGAAGAGCGGGCGCGTATACCAACTGCCCGTGGTTTATATGCACTTGCTCCGCCCTACCAGAAAGTCATGCCGCATCCATTTGTCATTGCGAACCACAGGCAGCGGGCTTCCTGGCATATCGGCCAGTGGTTTGTTCCCGGATCCAATCTTTACCAACGCAACTTCTGGCTATGGGGCCTGGGAATGCTCCTACTTTCGGTCATGATGACCTGAATCTTCAACAACACCAAAGGCAGCGTCCTGGCAGCATCCCTGTTCCATGGCATGATCAATACGGGAACCTTCTGGTTTCAAATGGATTGGCGCTACATGGGAATAGAACTGCTTGCGGTCATCCTGATCGTGATCATCTTCGGCCCGAAAAATCTTGTGAGGCAAAATCCTGAGCCTGTTGGCAACCTGGCTACTGGCAAGTTAGGGTAGTTCGATATGAAAAGCAAGATCATCTATATTTTCTGTCGTAAAACCCAACCCACCGGCTGGGCCAGGTACCCGGCTGCGGGTTTGCTGGGCGTCGCTATCTTGTCCTTCATCGAGGGTGCGCGCTTCCAGGAAATCTGGCCGGCTGCCGTGATGCTTGTGATCGGGGTGATGTTCCTGATGACCCTATTAACCAGGAAGCACATACCGGCAGGTCGACAGGTGCCCAAACTCAAGGCTTGATTTGCATCAGACCGGTTATCCCATTGAAAGCGCCGGGCGTTCCTCAGAATGGGAGCGCCTGGCACTTTTCAGGCCACTGCTCAGGCTAAGAAATCCTCAAAATTATCTTGGTGGACTACAGAAAGTTCGGAACCCGGATAGGCGGTGAGGAATTCCGTCCGTATGGATTTTCGCAACTCTCCAGGTTGCCATTTGAATTCATACCCACACAACTTACCACCGTGTTCTTCAATGCAATCGATCTCTTTCTGGTCGTAGGTGCGCCAGAAATAAGAATTGACCATTCGACCGGTTAACTGGTTGGCTTTGCGTCGTTCGATGACCAGGTAATTTTCCCAGAGACGTCCCACGTCATCCCGAAGCGAGAGATTGTTAAAATTTTGGATCAGGCGTGGTGAAGAGGTATCGTGCGCTCCGACTGGACGGAAATATACTCATTGAGAGAGAAGAAAAGAGTAGCGTAATCAAAAAACGAGTGCCCGGCAGGAAGATGAAGCTAATCTTTCCTTCTCAACTGGCGAATGCCCCAGAAGAGGACACCCAATCCCATCAGAAACACCCCGACGCCAATCGGTCCTGTCCAAAACAGAGCCAGCCATAGCATGTCCATATTTTCCTCCTATCTGAAATTGACCAACATGCCTATCCAGCCGGGCACTCGGTACTACCTGCCAAACTTCGTTATGCTAAGTCCCTACCTCTTTGAAAGAAACTGTCAGGGTCTACCAGGGATCAAAATAGCCATGTACGGCAACCAGAATCATATAACTCACCGTGTTTGCGCTCAGATCGGCAATCATAACTTCAACCAGGGGTATTTTCTTATGGCAGAATACCCATAAGACGCCGAATTCGATGGCGAGAGTCAGCAAATAGGATAGAAACAGTTCGAGCGGAGGAGAGAGATAGGTGTGCCACCATAGTTAAAGACACCTTCAATTGCTCCGCGGTGACTGATCATCGAAACCATTAATCCGATCAAAGTGGATACGATATTCATAAGAAAAGAATACAGCAGACTCTTAAAAAAGGGTAATTTTAGAAACCACTTGATCACCAGACTCTCAAGAAAAATTATCACAATGAAGAGGATCATCACTATAAGACCCAGATATAGAATTAATGGACCGAGATCGGTATCGCACAATACACGGGAACATGGCAGTACTCTCCCTATATTGCCGGATCCAATACAGTTCTCAATCCATGGGGGTATCAGCGGCGCACTTTTGCAAGGCCTGGCGAAGAATTGCCTCCAACCAGACCAGGTTCTTTTGAATGATCTTGCGACCCATCTCCGAGGAGGCATGCAGGCGTGGGTCCTCTCCCATTATCGCCAGGGGCCACACGCTCAGGTCGGCTGGTAGGCGCTCCATTTCCACCAGGTCTGGGCGAAGCGCCATCATCAGCGAGGTCTCGTTGGCGGCGGCGTGGTCGGTCTGGATGCCCGTTTCATTATCCCATTGATTGAGATCCCAGCAGATGAATAATTCCAGGTGGAACTTCTGGCCCCATTCTGAAGCGTGCTTTTCGAACAACCCTGTGGATGGGCCATGCCCATGGGCAACGACAATTTTAAAGCCGGCGCGCGCCAGCTGGAAAAGGATCGCCTCGATCAGAGATTTGAAAAAGGCTTCGCCAACCCAATAGGCGCTGCCAGCCAGTTGTTGGGGAGGCTGTTCGCTATAACCCAGGATATCCATCCCGTAAAAGGGCTGTCCTTTGGCCATCTTCCGCCGGTCCGGGCCTAAGAACAGCATCGGGAGGACAATCCCGCCGACGCGTTGGGCCAGGTGAATAAAGAAGCCCTGCGATTGCAGCCCATCCGCGCCCAGTGGAAGGTGTTCACCATGCCATTCCAGCGTGCCCAGGGGCAGGTAGGCGATGGGGGCAGCCGCCAGGCGCTGGCGGAATACTGCCGGGGTCAGCTCGGCATACAGCACCTTTTCTTCGGTGATCCTTGGCATTTCTTCAGGCATCGTTGTCTCCTTGGAATTTAAGTTTCTCTTTACAGAACTCACCTGACAGGGTACTACACTGCGCCAGCCTTGCTCAAGATCCATGACCATCTTTGACGGTGGACTGGTCGACGCTACCCGTTAAATATCAGATGCAACCAGGCCTTATCCTTCATCCTCGGGGAGCTCCGTCTCCTCCGGCACGTCCGTTGGACTCTCGAATTCGAGCTGGTAGCCATCCGGGTCCGAAAGGAAGGTGACCCACATCCCATTCCCGACGAAGGGTCGCGAGGCCTGAAGCCCACGCGACCTGGCGGCATCGTAGATTGCCAGGGCGTCCTGGCACTGGAAGCTGATCGAGACACCCTCGCCCAGCTTCCCCTGGGGTTGCCAGGCGCCATGGCCTTCCTTCAGGTACTCCTGCAGCATCAAGGCCGCGCCTCCGTTTTGAAGCCAGCACCAGCGCAGCTTGCCCTCCACTACCCATTTATTGGTCATCTCGAAGCCGAGGCCATCGATGTAAAAATGGACGGACTCTTCCATGTTCGATACTCGGAAGAACGGCACGGCCTGCCTAACGTTCGGCTCGGTCTTTGGTTCAGGGTTCATGGTTTGATCTCCTCTGTCCATGCCAGGAGCGCAGCGGTTGCCTTCACCAGGCCTTTCCCTTTGTAGGGCCCGCAATAGACGAGCACGGCATTGCGACCAGCCGGGAAAACCCCTGCCGATATGTGTTCTGTGCCTGAAAGTGCAGTTTCAACCGGAAAGCCCACCTCGATATGAGCTTTCTGGTCATATCGGTGGTGAGATAGCGGATGATTGGCGCTCCACCCGGGGGGATGCCCTGACTGGCCAACCAGGCGTACACCTCGTCCCATGCTGGCTGCAGCACAGCTCCAAAGGGTATAGCGACCTGCATGCGAATTGCCACGTAGGGCTGCTCGGTACGGTAGATCAGTCTCGGTTCTATGATCAAACCTCTTTCTCCCTGGGAGACAGGTTCCTTATCAGATCACTTCCTCTTGGATCTGGTAAAAATATCAGCAACCGCCAGAATCACCCCAATTCCCATCAAGCCATAGCCAATGATCCTGTTTTCGCCAAATTTGAGACATATTCATGTGAATCTCTTTCGGTTGCCCATTCTTTTAAAAGGGAGCCAGCACCCAGCGCCCGTAGGCGACAAAACCTGCCAGTGCAAAAAGAATGATACTGGCATAGATTTTCGGCTTTTCCTGGCATCTGAGGTGGAATAAGATCGAGAGCAGCATCAGGAGGGCCTGAATGGCGGCTGACCAGGGTGCCAACCAGGCCAGAGAACCCCAGGCTGCCGGCAGGATCAATCCAATCCCACTCAGGAACAAACAGGTGGAGATCACAGCGAGCAAAGGTCGAGCGAAGGCTCCCATTTTCTGGATGCCTTGCTGCATGGTGGTCTTATCCTGGCGTAAACCATGCGTATAGGCGATAGAGAGGCATTTGATGCTGAGGATGACCTGGACAACCCATAAAGCGATATTCATATTCGGTTCCTTCGGTGATATTTTTGTGATGGAGGAACGATCTTGAGGGTGTTGCTCTTGCTCTCCCTATTATAGACCTAAACTTACCCTTGCCGGGGACTCGAATCGAGACAGGCGGTGCAGGTGTCCGTATTGGCCGGATGATTCAGGATGGCATGGCTGGCTCCATATCCAATCGCACTATTTGCCTGGCTGGTAGATGAGAGCGACGACGCCCGAACTGAAGGTCTTGCTTTCAGCCAATGTCAGGGACGCTTTAATCCCGTCCTTGAAGAGACGCTTTCCAACCCCAAGATCAACAGGATAAACCAGGATGCGATATTTATTGATAAGGTTGTGCTGCATCAGCGTTTGTACGAGAGTGCCACTACCATAAATCAAGATGTCCTGACCGGGCTGCTGCTTCAGCCGGGATTGGATACAGCCAGCTAATGGCTGGCCTAGGCGGTGGGCGAGGAATTGAGAGTAAAAACTTTTCTGGGCTAAATCCCTGTGGGAGAGAAGGTAACCCTGTCTATCAGTGTGGAGCCGGTATTAGCCCGAGCGCTATGGCGTGTTCGAGTATCACGTTGAAGAACTAATTTCAAATCCCCCTTCAATCGGGAATGATCCGTCTTTACTCGAATTATTCCCTGTGTTCGGTGACTCTTTAAATTTTAGGGCTCTGGTCTCATTGGCGAGGTGGTCCAAATCGGGGAAAAGATTAGACTCGCGAATGCCCAAGTATTTCAACTCGTCTTTGAGTTTTTCTTTAGACTCTTTTGGGATATGAAATTTCAAAAGGAATTTTTCTTTACCTGGCAAATCGTCTAAGGATAGGCCGGACCCATGCAATGTAAATACTGATAATTGAACCATTACTCGAATATGCGTTTCTGATGGAAGTACTCCAACAATGTAATGAACATCATTATAATTCCTGTCAAAAGCTTTCCGGACAGCATCGATTGCCTTTCCGTGTTTAGGTGAAAGGACTCCATACTTGCCAATCTGGTCCTGATTCAACAAGTAAGGACTGAGGGCAAACAAAGACCCATCATGGTCTTTTGTGTTTTCACCCTCCACAGCAAAATAGCAGGCGAAGAGAGGGGATTCAGTCCAATCGAGTAAGCGGGTCGGCAAACGATGGTGCTGCATGAGGAACAACCAACCAAAGTTGTCGTTTTCTGCTGGCGTGGTAGGATATCGAGAGGGAGCCCTTTGTTTGAACCGAAAGATTACATTTTACTCATATTCAAATCCCCCGTCAGATCTAACAACGGATGGTGAGAGATTCCATTTATAGCATCCTTGACCTCGCCACCAAACTTGCCCCTGAAAATGCATGTTGACCTCTGGTATCGTGTTTACTAGAGATTTAAGGTCCATGATTGATTTCTCTTCAATTGTCATACTCCAAACCATCAAAATTCTTGAGATGAGCTGACAAACATTGAGACTCAGTGGCCGCGCTGGGACTGACGAAACTCACTTGCATTATCGCGCCATTTCTGGCGCATCGTACATCTTATGCGACCAGACTGGTAGGGTGTGTTCCCAACACACCATTCCCTAACTACAACCAGCATCCTTTCCCACAATGCTCTCCAGTCGAGCTATCACGACTGGCAGGTCGCGGTTTACAATCGTCCATAGGATGTCAAAATCCACACTATCGTAACCGTGGATTAAGCGATTCTGCGCCCCAATCATTTGCAGCCAGGGAAGATCGGGATATTTTTCCTGGACGGTATCCGGTACACGATTTGCAGCTTCTCCAATAATTTCTATTAAGCGGGTCAACGCAAGGTTGAACAGCCGATCCGAATCAAGGTGCGAGTTCTTTCCCGACAGATATCTACTGCTTCTTGCGGATGGGATAGGATCTGCCGTAAGGCAATTTCAGGATCGCGCTTGCTCATAGACAGGCACAGCTTCAGATAATACCGAACGGCGGATTTCGGGGCTTAAGAAACCGATGGTTTGGATATCCACTTTTCGCCCTAATAACTGGGATAACTCGGTCTCCATCAGGAAGAAATCGAACCCCGGAGTATGACCTGGTTCAAATTCAACCAGTACATCAATGTCACTTTGCGGACCAAAGTCGTCGCGTACCACTGACCCAAAGAAGGATAGCTGCCGGATATAATGTTTCTGGCAGAATTGTATGATCAGATCGGAAGGAATGATTTTACCTACATCCATACCATAATTATAGCATGTGGAAAAATCTCTCTGATTGAAGATCAGGCCTCCTTGGGCTGAAGGAGGTCCCACAGGTTGCCATAGAGGTCACGGAACACAGCGACCAGCCCATAGGGCTCCTGGCGTGGTTGCTCGAGGAATTGAACGCCGCGAGATTGCATGTGATTGTAGTCATCCCAGAAATCGTCAGTGTGCAGGAACAGGAACACGCGGCCGCCGGTTTGATTGCCGATGTAGAATGGGGTTTCAGAATAGGCAAAGTACCTGTCTTGCTGGATCGCCGCGCGTCAGTTTTCTTCGGTCACGCCAAAGTGCAATAGCATTTCTTCAGAACGCAGGAAACCCGGCGTCAATGACACCACAGCAATTTTAGGCTGGCGAAGCTGACGCGCCAGCCACCAGAGCGACCCTGCCTTTCAGTTTGCCTTTAAATTCCATGGTATCACATCTCCTCTACCCTGGAACTACTCCAAAGCTCCAGGTCAACAAACCAGCATACACTGTATGATACCGTTGTCCCTGGTTCAGGAAGTCTTCTTCCAGCTCTCGGGCGATCTCAGCTTCTGCGTCTTCCTCTGAGATGCCAAAGCTCACCAGGTTTGCTTTCCACTTTTCTCTTTGTTCGTCATTTGGTCTCGGTTGCCCATAGCCTTCGTCACAAATCGCTTTGAATAATCTCTTCTTGTTGTCTGAATCCAGGGGAGGGAATAGAAAGCGTACTGCATCTGACATCCTGACCTGGATATTCTTCAGGCCGGCGTGGTGCATCAGAACCGGCAGCTTGGCTCCGATGTTGTGATCGACACCTGTTCGCTTCCGGATTTCTCGATTGATGGTCTGGAACAATTCGAGCGGCACCGTTTCTTGGTGATTGACTTCTTCAATGTGAAGCATCGCCGTGTGGGCATTCCGGTTAGCCTCACAGGCAACCACCAGGCCATTGGGCCGGGTCACCCGGATCATCTCTTGAAGCACCCTCTCCGGGTAGGGCACATGCATCAAGACCGTGTGCGTCATGGCAACATCGAATGCGTTTTCGGTGAAAGGTGCCGCGTAGATGCTGCCTATATGAAACTCCGCCTGCCAGGGCGTATTGGCCCAAAGCTGGTGGCCACTGGATACTAAGCGAGAAGATTCATCCATGCCCGTATAGATGCTGCCCTGGGCCAAAAAGGGCATAAGCTGCAGCCCCATCTTCCCAGAGCCGCAACCGAACTCGACCAGCCGACAGGCCTGGTCGAGCTTCCAAACGCGCCTCACCAGGAATTCCAGATAGTCTTCGTTGTGTTGCAAAATGAAGCACTGTCGCAGGTATTCGTCGGCGTTATCCCAGTAGCCTTCTGGATACCGCCGTTGGAATTCGGAGGAGGATGCCTGGTCATTTGCTGATGATCTGTCGGACATTCTTACCTCGCGGGCAAAATGGGAGAGAAGAAAGACTACTGAACTATTTCAGGAGTGTGCCACTTTGTGCGGATGGGCCGCATATTGGGCTTGGGCCAGTTTTCCCAGAATGTGTGGAGAAGATGCTCAATTGGAGTCATTCACAACGATTGATAGAGAGATTTTCTGAGTGCTTCAGCGTGCTTTGCCCTATGTTCTATGGACATAAACTCGCCCTGAGAGCTGTAATAATTGTCATTTTTATAACGTGGGGTGACATGTAAATGATAATGCCACACATCTTGATTGCCGGCTGGCTCATTGTGCTGGCGAGTGGAAATCCCTTCGCAAGCATAGGTTACCTTCATGACGATCGCCAAGCGCCTGGCAACCCTATGGATCTCTTGGGCATCTGCGACTTTGAATTCGACCCTATCTGTTACCTTCTCTCTCTTTGCCCTTTCTTTGGACCTCTCGACCATCCTCTCAGAAATATCCACGCCGACGACTCGACAGCCAACCCTTACTGATCGCCAGAGATGGTGTTGGGAGGCTGATCACCAGGCCGGTCTGGGCTATTTGAAGGCGAATAATGCTCCCTGGGTAATGGGCGTCTCATACGCGCACTGGTCTAAAGTGAGATAGATTCCGTTGATTTGTTTGGTGTTCGACCGGTATTCTCTTGCGTGTTCTTCTGACCAGAAGAAAACTGAATTTCGTCAGTAAAAATTGATGATAGTTCGCTCGGTGAAATGCTCCCAATCGATATCTGGCATAAATACCAACGGGACAGCTCCCTCCTCACGAACAGCAATCCTCATGTTGCTGTCTGCCGTAATATGCATGATCCTATCGCAATGCCGGCACCTGGTCTCTATTTCTACCGAAACCACCTCGTTTCGTAGATGCCCTTGCACGAAGGGCGCCGCTATCGCGTCTTCTGCTCAGGCTCCATATAATTTTTCTCCACTGCTGAAACTCAACCGGTGGGGCGTGGTTTCCACAGTCACTGGATAGGCCCAGGCAACCGAACCTTGCTCGTTTCGTACCAAAAAGAAAAGCTTTCTTTCCAGCTCCTCCAGAATGTTTCTCACCTGCTCAAGCGGCATATGCAACGATTCGGAGATGAATTCTGGCTCAACCGGTCTCTGCCTGTTTACCAGTTCTCGCACCACCCAGTAGCGAACCTGGTGATGGGCTTGTGTCATGAAACTTAACCTCGCCTGGCTGTGTTGTTGAGCTTGAGCCAGGTGTTGCTTCCACGTGGATTGCGGGATTTCATGAATTTGTCGGTCTCGTCCAAGAAGAATGATGTCTTTGAACATAAGGGGCTCCTGACCCGTTCTCGATGGGTCTGAACCATAGATCTTGTTTTTAAGTCGGGAGATGACTTGATGCTTGTTGTTCAGCCGATCGGTGGTTTTACTTTTTGTAATATCCTCCCATCACGGTACGGATGAAATTGTCTAATACTTCCTTCGAAAAATGGACATCATTTTCTCGGATCTCCAACCGGCAATTGGGCAATAATTTGGATGTCATTTGGGCCGTAATGAACGGCACAGAATCGTCGGACTTGCTGTGCCGCATATAAACCTTTCCCTTGACATCAGATAATTGAAATCCCCAATCCATACAGCGCAACCTTAAATCCTGCGCAATCCCAAAGCAGTGGTACCTCATCGAATCTTTGATGTCATCCTTATCCAGGTCTTCTTTGGACAAATGGGAGAAGAATAAATTGTAAGCCAGCTTTTGCATCTCGGCAATACGGGCATTCTTTTTCACTGGATAAGGCCAGAGGGAAAGCACTTCTTCATCGTACAAAGCAGGGGTTCCGCTCAGAATGAACAGGTTTCGCACCTGATCAGGAAACTTATAACCGATCGCATAGCTATAAGGCGCTCCCGAGGAGATGCCGAGAACATCAAACTGCGAAAGCCCGAGTTCATCGACCAGGACTGAAACGATATCCGCCCATTCGGCGATATTTTTCATCTTGTAGGGGGATGAATCGCCATAACCCGGACGGGCAATGCTGATCAGACGCGCCCCTGTTTCGATCAGAAGCTCGAATAGATGATGGTCATTGATGCTGGCAATGAGCCCATGTTGGATGAGGATTGGATAACCATTTTTATCACCGTACTCTGCATACGAAAGAGAATTCACATTTTTGTACAGTAGAGTTTTTTTCACAACGTTTCCTCATCGATTGAAGGATTGAACCATCGAGAATTTGCTTCTCGACGACGGTCGGGGACTCGGTAAGATCATAAGACCCGCGCTCAGCGGGTCTTATCTCTTTCTGAAAGGGTTTCGGTTGCTGGGGTGGAGGTTAATTGATGTTCTTGTTGACCTCAGCCAGCATTGCCTCGGCTTTTTCTTTCGTCAGGCCAAGCTGCGCTGCTTGCGGCATGGCAAGGATCATATTGATGGTCATTCCCTTTATCATTGCAACCATTGGGTTTGTGGATATGCCCGGAAGGTACTGCTCCATGACTGCTTTTGCCTGGGGATTGTCCAAAAGAGTGCCGAGTGGTGTATCAAGTGTGAAAGCCATAGTTTCCTCCTGGTTTCAAAAGGTGAATAGAAATTTGTCCGCTGCAATATCAAACTAAGCACAGCTCCAGACTGGCTTAATTTGCAGATGCCTCATCCGGGGCAGCTGATTCCGGCGGTTTTCCTTCCATGCGCCCCGCCGTGCCCTGATACAACTCCCAGCCCTGGCTGAAGATCACCACCTGGGCTGCCAGCAACCAAAAGAAAAACAATCCTAATACAATCGTTGCGTAATTCAGGAACTTCTCCAGGTTGGCCTGAAGATTGGAGAGCATGGACTTCAGATTATCCATGGATGCCTGGGAATTGCTGAGCATCACCTGGTATTGGCCCAGACTGGTTGATATCAGAGACACATTTTTCGACATGATATCCAGGTCGCCTTTGATCTGATCCAGGTTGTTATCTGCCTTATCCATGTTGGTGGATATATCCTTGAACGTGGCGGGCATGTCTTGAATACTGGCAGCCAGCTCACCCAATGAGTCTGCAAGAGGCTTTTCGGGGTTGTAGGCCGGTTGAGAGGCGGGCATAAAAGCACTGAGTAACGGCACTGCCCCGAGCACCGTGCGGAATGAATCCAGCGACTTGATGGCACTCTCCAGGGATTGAGCCGCTGTTTCGGCGGTCTTGAGAGAGTCAGTGGCTGCCTTT
>Ga0315268_10002339_pt1 | contig 21452 bp, 15 predicted proteins | sample C1_top_MG_FD_204535 | JGI IMG/M metagenome (GOLD analysis project Ga0315268, IMG submission 204535) | Sediment microbial communities from Yellowstone Lake, YNP, Wyoming, USA - C1_top | ecosystem: Environmental > Aquatic > Freshwater > Lake > Sediment | place: USA: Wyoming | collected 2017-08-01 | reverse complement strand
GAGTGGTGCGCCTGAAAGTAACGCACCGCGCCGCGAAAATCCGATTTGATCGGAGCGGCAGTCTGCCAATAAGCGCCTGCCCCGGCGATGCCGATCACCATCAGAGCGCCCGCCACGCCCAACGGTTTCCACACTCGCCACAACACGATCACTCCCAGCGCCACAAGCAAATAAAACGCGGGGCCAATCCAGATGAGGTAGCGATCGGTAAAGATAGGGCGGTTGAGTGAAACAAGGTAAAGTGCCAGAGGAGGCAAGAGCAGCCACACCACCAACGCAGCCTTGCCGCGCCACTGTATAGGAGCAAGAACCAGGCCCGCGAGGAGCAGTATGCCTAGCGGCCAGACCGCTGCCTGCGGCATTACTCCGCTGACGCCTGTGGCAAAGCCGTTCAACATCACCAGGAGCATCTGATCGAGCGGGTAAAACGTATAACCTGTTTGCGCCGGTGTAAAGATCAGTGGCAGTTGCCAGCGCAAGAGCGGCAGGTAAGGTAGCGTGAGGCAGGCAAAAGAAACGAGCGCACCGATCCACCACCGGCTGCTGCGCGAACCAATGCCCCACACCAGTGCCAGAATCATCTCGATGGGAATGAGAAGCGCAGCCAGAATGTGCGAGTAAAACGCAACGCTGGTCGCCACGACGAGCGTCAGCCACCACGTTAGTCCGTTTGACTTGACTGCGTGCCTTAGTGCATACACGGTCAACGTCGCCATCGCCAGGATGAGTGTGTACATTTTGGCTTCCTGGCTATACCAGATCAAGTAAGGTGAGACGACCATCAACAGCGAGCAGATCAGTGCGGTTGATGCGCCGGCCAGTCGTTTGGCAAGAACAAAGGCAAGCGCCACGGCCATCACGCCAAAGAAGAGCGAAAAGTATCGCAGCGCAAACTCGCTTTGCCCCGTCAACCCAATCCATCCACGCAGCAACGCAAAGTAAAGGGGGCCATTCCAACCGGGCTGAGTAAACGTTTTGAGCAGTTCAGTCCATGGGGCAGTGGCGAACCTCAGTGCGTCCACCTCATCGCGCCACAGACTTTGATTGGTGAGGGTGAACACGCGCGTAGCATAGGCAATTGCCAATAGCGCGACCATTTTCCAGCGCGAGAGGCTTTTATCGCGGGATGCTTGCATGTGGCGGATTATACCATACCCCCGTTGTCAGCTACTCGTTGCCTTTCAGTTTTGTTTGACTTTCGTGCGGTCTTGTGTTACAACTTGCCCCCATGCCTTCATCACGCTTCCCCAAATGGCTTTGGATTGTGCTTACCGTTATTGTGCTCGCCGGAATGGTGATTCTGGCTGGCACAATTCTCGCGCGGCGCACCCTGCCGCAGATTTCGGGCACGCTTCGGTTACCCGGTCTACATGCGCCTGTGACGGCGGCACGTGATCGCTGGGGCGTCCCGCACATTTATGCCAGCGACCAACACGATTTGTTCATGGCGCAGGGGTACGTCACAGCGCAGGATCGCCTGTGGCAGATGTTGCTTCGGAGACAGGCCGTGCAGGGTCGGTTGGATGCATGGCTAGGCGCGGATGTGGCACAGGCCGATGACGTTCTGGGTCGCCAGGATTTTCCCGCTCAAGCAGAAGAGATGTTGGATGCAGTCGAGCCTGGAATTCGCGCCGCGCTCGATGCCTATGTGCTCGGCATCAACGCCTGTCTTCAAAGCTCTCCGACTCCGCCAGAGTTGATGCTGTTGCAGCGTCAGGGTAAAGCGGCGCGCATCGAACCCTGGACGGATAAAGACAGCATTGCTTTGTCTCAATTGCTGTTGTGGATACAGGGCCAGCAATCAGATGCCGGGCTTCCGTATGCGCTGGCGCAAAAGCTGGGCGCGGAGCGTTTGGCTGTGCTTTGGCCTGAGGGCATCACGCCAGGACATCTCAGCCTGCCGGTCGCCCCGGAATTGCGCCAGGTGACGCGATACATTGGGCTGCCTCTGTGGCGAGACGAATCCTTGAATGTGGCCTCGGCGCCAGGATTGCCAGCGGCGTTGTACGTGATGGCAATGTACTCGGATGGCCCGGTGGTTTGGGGCGGAACATGGCCGGGCGTGCCGGGGATGATGGTGGACCAGACCGTTGTCATTTCTGACTCTCTTTCCATCTCCGCAGTGCAAGACACGCAAGTATTGGTCAAGCACTTGCTCGACCTGCCGCCTGATGGCTGGCTGCAAGTTCGCGTTCACGGGATGCTGCGGCAATGGGACAATGACCTATTCGGCAAGACCCGGCTAGGGAATGCGTCGGCGGCGGTATATCAAGTCTGGGTGTGGCATCTGGCGCGGGATACGTTTCGGGACGAACTCGGCCCGGATCTGTTCGCGCGCTATTGGGCGACGGGACTCGATCTGCAAGCCCTGGCGCGGCTGGCAGACAAACCCGACGATCCGTGGTGGGACGATGTGACGACGCCCCAGCGCGAGAACCGCGATGACATTTTTCGCCGCGCTTATGCTGAGACGTTGGATTACCTGGGCCGTCACTATGGCGACTTGCACACGATTTGGGAATGGGATAGCATGCACGCGGCGCAGCTCGGTCATCCGCTTGGCGAAATAGGGTGGATATCGGCTTGGCTGAATCGCACTGTCAAGCTGGGCGGCGATGCGCCGTTCGACCCCGCACGATCTGACGATCCTCAAACCGCTTATACGCCCGTGCTGATTCAGTCGTTGCGAATCAACCAAGACAAGTTCTCGTTGGCGGGCGGTCAGTCGGGCAATCCGCTCTCGCCGCACTATGCCGACCTGCTGCCCCTGTGGGCGCGTGGCGAGTACGCTCCGCTGCAAGATGCTGGTCACTCGCAGGATTTGAAGGACGTAGAAGGCGTGCTGGTGCTCACGCCGTAGGAGAAGAGAGACGATGAGGCGATCGTCGAGTCGAGAAGGGATTGGTATGTCATTGGTAGTGTTGGCCGTTGCCGCTTTGTTGCTCGCGTGGGCTGCGCCCAGCGATGTGACGTTGAAGGGGACAAGCAAAGTTGTTTATATCCACGGCGCGCTCGTGTGGACTTCGATGTTGATGCTGACAGCGGCCGGCGTCGTCGGTGTAGCGGCGCTTGCAGCCATGGCTGTCAAGCCGGATAATACGATGCACGCCTGGGCGTTGGCGTTGGGGCGCACTGGCCTGGTCTTTTGGGTTGCTTACATTCCTGTGAGTATGCTCGCTTCGCAGATGGCGTGGAACGCCGTGTTCCTGGCCGAGCCGCGTTACACGACGGCCTTTCGCGTGTTGGCGATCGGCATTATCGCGCAGGCGATCATCTTTTTGTTCAATCGCCCGGTCGTCTCGAGCATGGCCCACGTGGCGCAGGCGATTGTCATGTGGGTGCTGTTGTTGACGACGCCCAGCATCCTGCACCCGGATAATCCCATCCTTCGTTCGGTGCCCTCGATTCAATTCTTCTTTGGGCTGATCGTGTTGGCTTGCGGCATGGCGGCGTTGCAGGTGGCGCGGCTGATGTCTGGATTCGGACCCAGACTGTCAAGGTAAAACGTCACAACAGCGCCATCTGTTCTCTCTCTTTTTCGATGAGGGGGTCTTGACCCAGCGCATCTCGGAATGCCCGAACGTCCAGTCCTGATTGCACGATGAGAGTGCGCAACTGCCTGAACTTGAGGAATGTCCAGCCAGCGCCTGCGATCGCGTCGCGCAGACGCGAATCGTGCCGCAGCTTGTGATGCGCCAGCGCCCCACGACCGCCCGGCAAGACCAGTACCGGCTGTCCGCGAGGCGGGTGCTTGGCCAACAGGTGTGTGCCTAGTTCCGCTGTTGCGCTCAGAACGAATGTGAATAGCGGACGGCGTTGTTCTGTCCACATCACGCGGCCTTCCAGTTCAGCCACCTCGCAGCCCAGACGCTTGCCCAACGCAATCAACTCGCCGCGCAGCGAAGCGATTTCCTCTTGCCGCGCTTCCGGCCGATCTTCATCACGCAGAGCATACACGCCGGGCCGAATCTGCAGCGCGTACGATTCAATGCACAGGTGGACATAGACGCGTTCGGGGACGAGCGAGGCAGGGAAGCGCTGGTAGATTTGCGCCACTAGTTCGCCTTCGAGATATTCCTGATTGGCTCGAGTCAGCAACTCGTCAACCGTTGCCTCGACGCGATCCGAAAGCGGCGGCTCAGCCTTGCTGGGATCAACCAGCCACCACATGCCGTGCATATCTTCAACCGGATACACCGGGCTATGATGGCGGCGCAGTCCGTCGAGGACTGCTTTCTTGACCAACTCAATGGGTTGAGGCCCGCCCTCGGGCATCCGCGCGGCGATGCGCAACAGACCCGCGCGCGCCAGTTCAGTTTGAATTGCGGCGTGAACGAAAGGCCAGGGTGTTGGTTGCCCTTGTGCGCGGATGAGTTCACTGGCTGCATATCGCGCTCGCTCGCCAATCTCGGTGGCAAGCGCATCGGCATCCAATTCGCGAGCGGGGGTTGTCGGCGCGCGATGCCACATCACCCGCAGGCCAATCTGCGGTTCGGCGAAAGCGTGATTGAGCGTCAACCCGATGCCGGCGCCAGCCAACAACAGCCCGATTAAGGTGTCTTGGTCTTTGTCGGAAGAAACGAGGACGATGTGACTCTCTTCAGCCAGCGTCGGGATCAGCGCGTGGAGCGCCTGAGCCAGTCCACGCCACAGCCAATCCGCATCCGCTCGGCGTCGTGAGAGCAGCGGCTTGAGCGCCTCGAGGCCGCGTGCTGACTGTCCCCACAGCCAGCCGGCCCACACTGCGCTCAACGCCCAAAACGTCGGGTCAGGTTGAGGCGGCACGGCGAGGATGAGTTGCACACTGCCAGGCGCGACTAGCTGGCCCAGTTCCCTCGCGCTGTGTGCGACGAGATGCGCGGCTGGCTCCCGGCTGGCCTGAAGCGTGGCCACATCGGGTGAGCGCGGCAAGGCGGACTGAGGCATGGTAGCGCGCGATGGCAAGGCGTCTTCCATCGCCAGCCACACGTTGCGTTCGATGTATCGGGGCGGGATTTTGAGACTGCGCGGCCGCGGGCGTTCCTCTTCGGCGGAATGGAGCGCAAGGCCCGCCTCGAACGCGGTCAGTAACAGCAGCCTCAGTGAGGATTGATCCGCGTCGCTGACCGAATCGTACTTGCGGAGAAGGTCGGCCAGCGCGGCGAGCGCGCGCGCAGTGTACGCTTCAACGACGGCGGCGGCGCGCTCGCGCGCTTCCACGTCGGAAGCATCGGGCGCGGCGCGCTCCAGCGCAAAGTAATAAGCCATCCCGCGCGGCTCGAACTTGAGCGCGGCCACAACGTCGGCCTCGTCGGTTGGGCCGGTGCTATCTGTTTTGCACGCGACACAGCGCACGTGCTTTTGCACAGGGCGCGCTTCGTCACGATCCCAGATGAACCATTCGGCCACGGCCTCCTTATTGCAGGTGGGGCAGCGCGTGGCGTAGAGATTCATCACGTGCTGGCGAAGCATCGTCTTGCCGCGCAACATATCGCCCAGTCGAACATAAGCAGCGATCACCTGCGAGGCTTCACGCGGCCAGAGCTGCGATTCAATCCAGCGTGCGGTGATGGGATTGAAATTGGAGCCAAGCGCGCGCCTCCCTAGCGCAACCGATTCATGCAACACGCGGCCAATCTGGCAGAATGGATCGAGCACCAGGTCGCCGGGCCGGGTGAGCGCGGCCACGTAAACCGAAGCAGCGCCCTCGGGCATGGCCGGCAGGTATGCGCCGATGCCGTGCGCCGGAAGCTGGGTCAACACGCCGGGAACGAAATAGTCGAGCGTGCTCATGTGAAAAGTATAGCATGGAATGGCGGCTGTGCGCCATTCGATTTGACCGCGTTGACCGTTCAGCCGGTTATTGAGGGTTGCCCTCTGGCATGACCGATGATAGAATCATAGTGCTATGGATCGCCCCAACGAAATCACCAAACTGCCAAGTCGAATCTCTGTAGCGCGGCAGTGTCGCTGCGGCTTCCGGTTTTCATTCTGAACCTTGGAGACAATCAAGCGATGGCAGTATCGAACGAGCAATTGCTGCAAAAGCTGCTGGAGGGTCTATTCGATGCGGTGTTCATCCTGAACAGTACCGCGCGCGTCGTGACCTGCAATCCGGCGGCTCTTGAGATTTCGGGCTACGACCGGGACGAGTTGCGCGGTCAGCCGATAGATCTTTTGCAGGTTGACGAGGCTGCGCTCAAGGAATTCCAGACTCAGCTTGCTCGTTCAACGGAAGAAAGAGACCCCCGCCATGTTTTTTATCACAATCTGAAGCGCAAAGATGGAAGCACCTTGCCAACCGAACAAAGCGTCGTGCCCTTGCAAGATGAGCAGGGTCATCATGTGGGCTGGATCTGTGTGGTGCGTGATCTCACTCAGCGCGTGAAGGCAGACATCGCATTGCAACAAAGTGAAGAACGCTATCGCCGGTTGATGCAACTTTGGCTGGATGCTGTTGGCGTTGAAGCCGCGCGCGCGGGCGAGTTGCAGATGGCTGTGCGGCGCGCTGAAGAGGTGGATAAGCTCAAGTCACAATTGCTCTCAACCGTATCACACGAGTTGCGCACTCCGCTCACCTCGATCCGAGGGCAGACCAGCACGCTGTTGGATTACGCCGATCAGATTGGGTCCGAGGAGCGAACCGAGGCGCTGCGCATCGTGGATCAAGAAGCCGCGCGGCTGGATGAACTGATCGGCCATTTGCTGGACATGTCACGCCTGGAATCAGGCACGCTTCGGATCGAGCCGGTGGCAACTGACTTGCGGCCTGTCGTACTGGAAACTGTGCGGCTGATGACGCCGCAGGCGCCGGGCCATCGGCTGGCGGCGGACTTGCCCGCCGTGCTGCCGTTCGTGCAGGCAGACCCACGGCGCGTCATGCAGGTGTTGAGAAATCTCATTGACAACGCCGTCAAATTCTCGCCGCCTGGAACAACCGTGACAGTGAAAGCAGCAGCACAGGCAGACCACGTGGTTGTGTCGGTGCACGACGAAGGAATCGGCATCGCCCCAGAGCATCTGACCAGAATCTTTGACCGCTTTTATCGAGTTGAGGATAGCCGGGTCAGGACGATTGGCGTTGGGCTGGGATTGGCGATTAGCAAAGGGTTGGTGGAAATGATGGGCGGTCACATCACAGTGGTCAGCCAGGTGGACCAGGGCAGCACATTCTCTTTCACCTTGCCCCGGACACTTGAACTGGATGCTGATGGTAAATCGTAAAAAAGCCTGGCCGGTCTTACCCAATTCTAACCATGCTGCACATGACCTACAGTGCTTGTTATAAAGTTGTTACATTGTGGTTAGATTTGATATGGTTTTGTCAGGTGTTTTATTCTAGAATACTTGTACAATGATTCACCTTCTGCTCGTCAACTTGTCGCCTGAAGTTGAATGGAGAACTTGGCGTGCCGCTCGGAACGTCTGGGAAGGACAAGTGTGCTTGCAATCTGCGCAAGACGTGGAAACCGCGCTGGCTATATTGAGCCATGCTCCACCCTATGAGCAGGGAGACTGTCCGTCGCTGGTATTCCTGGGAACCGGCGCTTATGGAGTCTGGGAGCCAGCGGCGCTTAGGCGGCTGCGAAGCGCACTGACGCATCAGCATGTACCGCTGGTGGGGTTAGCCGATACAAGTCAGGCGCTGGAACGATTACGCGCTCAACGTGCGCCGCTCGATGCCGTGATTCTGAGTCCTGTCCAGCCCGATGCTCTCCGCGAGGTAGCTGAAACTCTTCGAGTGAATCATACTTATCCGATACCGCAGCAAAACCCTCTCAACCGAGACAAACGCTTGTTGCCGTTTTCGCTTTCGATCTTCTCGGATGCTGCCGTTCAGATCGGCGCGCAGCTGGCAGACATCAGGCTGCCCACAACAAGATTGGCCTGGCAATGGCTAGTTGTGGCGTTGCTTATCGTATCATTGGCCATCGGTGGAGTAACTGAAGCTTCGGCGGCCAGTCTTCCCGGCGATGTGCTTTACCCGGTGAAACTGACTGTGCAACAGGTTCGGTTAACTTTGACGCGCGACGAGGGAGCACGCCAAAAGCTTGCCGAGCAATTCAATGCGCGGCAGCTTCAAGATATTCAGATTGCCGAGAAGACTGGACGGCGGGCCCAGGTCGAGTTTCAAGGTGATCTACAGCAGATTGATGGGAACACGTGGAGCGTAGATGGCCTGATCGTCAAGCTGCAACCTGGGACGCGGCTGGGAGGGCAACGACCGGGTCTGGGCGCTCGAGTGGTTGTCAAAGGTTACTTGCCGGGTGATGGTTCCCTGGTGGCTACCGACATGGCCGTGGTGAGTGAGGGGCACAATGGCCCACCACAAACGACAGAGGAGCCGACCCTCACTTCAACCGCGACGCCAAATGATGTGGGAACGGACGATTCTGAGTCCAAGCATCCATCTGAAGCGACAGATGCGCCCAAGCCTACGCGCGAGCCCAAGGCTACACCAGAGTCGAAGGCAGCGCCTGGGCCGAAGGCAACGCACGAGCCAAATGGCCCGCCGCCCGACAAGTCCGGACGCGGACCGAAGTCGAATGGCAAGTGATCTGTAATCCTCGCCGTAGCATTGCGTCACGGCGAATCGTTCTTGTCACTGACCCGACACCACATCAACGCTTCTATTTGAATCTCTAGTCACGCCGGATGCCCACTTTTGCTCCGATGCAAAATGTGGGCATTCTTGTTCCGCCATTCCGGTTCTCTCCCCAAGCGAAGCTTGTGCTACGCGCCGTGCGCCGATCGTTGGGTGCGATGTCAACAGTGTGGTATACTCAATTCCCACCACCTGTTCACAAGGAGAGGATCCATGACATCTGACCTCGTCGAATACTTGGCCGCACGGCAGAGCGAAACCATCGCGCTCTTGCGCCGACTGGTCGAATTGGAATCCCCGTCGGAAGACAAGGCAGCCATTGACCGGCTCGGCGGATTTATCGCTTCGCAGTTGCGCGAAGCGAGCGCAAGCGTTGAGGTCGCGCCGCAGACCAGCGCGGGCGATCATCTCATTGCAAGTTTCGGCCATGCGAGCGGCGCACCCATCGTGACGCTGTGCCACATTGACACTGTCTGGCCGGTGGGGACGCTCGCGACAATGCCCTGGCGCGAAGAGGATGGTATACTGCGCGGGCCGGGCGTGTATGACATGAAGGCCAGCACGGCGATTGTGCTCATGGCGTTGCGCTACATGCGCGACACGGGCATTCAGCCTAAGCATCCCCTGCGAATGCTCTTTACAACAGACGAAGAGACCGGCAGCCTCACGTCTCGCTCACTCATCGAAGCCGAAGCGAAAAAGGCGGCGCTGGTACTCTGCATGGAACCCGCGCTGCCCAACGGCGCGCTCAAGACGTTCCGCAAAGGCACCGGCGATTTCACGATCACAGCTTACGGTCGCGCTGCTCACTCCGGAGCGGATCATGCCCTCGGCATCAACGCCATCGAAGAGATCGCTCGGCAAACCACAGCATTGCACCGGATGACGAATTATGAGCTAGGGACGACAGTCAACGTCGGCGTCATATCGGGCGGGACGGTCAGCAACGTCGTGCCCGACCGCGCACAGATCCAAGTGGACATTCGCGTGTCAACGGCGGCTGAAGGCGAACGGATGGTCAAGGCGATCACGAGCCTGCAACCTCAATTGCCCGGCGCACGTCTCGAGATCAAAGGCGGATTGAATCGTCCGCCGATGGAGCGCACGCCGCTGATTGTCGAGACATTCCGTGGGGCGCAGGCTATCGCCAAAAGCATTGGGCTTGAGTTGATCGAAGGGGCGACTGGCGGTGCGAGTGATGCAAACTTTACCGGTGTGCTCGCGCCCACGCTCGACGGCCTGGGCGCAGTGGGAAACGGCGGGCACTCGATTGACGAGCACATTATCGCGTCGTCACTGCCGGAACGTGCGGCGCTGCTGACGGCAATTCTGACTCAATGGTAGGCCAGCCTGGCGAAGGTTCGGGCGAGCCGTAAGCTCGCACACCTCTGCAAGGCTTGAGGTGCAATGCAATGCTGATGCAATATATCCCCTTTTGCACGACTGATTGGAGCGCTGTCACTCCGACTGAGCATCCGGGCGAGACGGGCATGGCATACTGGCGAACGCTTGAGGTCGGCGGCATCCGCGTGAGGATGGTCGAGTACACGCCAGGGTACATGGCGAATCACTGGTGCAGCAAGGGACACATCCTGCTGGTGCTCGAAGGGGAACTCGTCACCGAGCTACACAGCGGCGAGACGCATGTCTTGCGCGCGGGGATGAGCTACCAGGTGGCCGACAATGCCGAGCCGCATCGCTCGCATACGACGACGGGCGCCAAGTTGTTTATCGTTGATTAGACCGCAGACACTGACGGCGGACCGCAGTCAGTGTGTAGGCAGCGGTCGGCAATCTGCTGCCTGCGGTGTTATTGCCCTCGATGCAATCTCATGTTGATAAGCTCTGCTGCTTCCGGCGCATTCACCGCGTACGCACGCAGCAGGCCATAGTTGCCTGCCATCATCATATCGCCATAGGGCGCGGCAAAATATGGATCTAATGACGAGCCGCGAATCAGCGACCAACGCGGGCCGGTGACCGTCACGCCATCCAATTGCGCAGGGCGCGGATCAAGCATCAATGCACCGTGGCCCATGTCGGCAAACACTTCTTGGTGCGTGAGCGTCCCTGCGGCCAACTTGCGCAGATAGATTTCCAACCCCTCGCGCGTCAATTCCCCGGTGTGGTGCTCAAACACCCCTTCGATGCCCTCTGGTCCCAATCGAAACGCCAGCGTGTGAAAGTTGCCCACGTTCGCAATGAGTTGCCGCTGACGAGTGTGGACGCGCCGGTCTTCCAGTGCGCCGAGCACTGCGGCGGGCGCAGTGTCCATCAACAGCATCGGCCCGTCGAAATTTGCGCTGTGCGCGACCGCTTCGAACCTTGTCATTCGCGCTGGAATCTCTTTGCGCCGAAAAGCAAACATGGCTAATTGCTCAACGGCGGTCCGTGGTTTGCGGCCTGCAGTGGAAATGCGTTCGGCGATGTAATCAAACCGAAACTGGCGGTCGCTGTAACCGGGCGGCGCGTTCCCATGGTCGAAAACGGCCAGTGCCAGCGCATCCGGCTCAAGCGTCACGCCGAACGAAGCGAATGCACTGCGGATCGCAGCGAGGTCAACGTCGCGCATTTGAATCGCGGCGATGCCTTGGCGCTTTGCCATTTGAGCGGCTTCATCCTCGCCGACGATCTTGATGCCCATTTGCTTTTCCACCAGGTCAAGCTCGTCGTTGAAGGTGCGGGCCGCATCGGGTGTGGCCAAGAGTGGTAAGCCAGCTTTGGTGTGATCTTGAGCAGCCCACGCGCATGGTCCGCCGCCCATCATCACGCCGGAAAGAACAACACTCTCTCGCTTTGCCGTCGCTTCACGGATGCGATTGGCTACGAGCACCGTAGGTGACGGCATCACCATCTTGAGCGAATTTTCGATTTCCTGGTCGCTATCAAAAAGCAAAATATCTTGAGTGCCGGTTCCAACGTCAACAGCCAGAATCTTCATCGTTCACTCCACCTATCATTACGCAGCATCCGCAGTACGCAGTTACCAGTAGCCGCGGATTATACCATCGTTCGGAAATCGTCAACTGGGCGGCGGGAAATTGTCGAGCAAAATTGCGGTCTGACATTAGAAAACTCTAATGTTTGCGTTTTGAGGGAATCCGTTTATAATAACGGCACTTTATCCGACGGGGGATTCGCATGGAACAACAAGCTATTTCAAATGAAGAAAGGGGGCCGACAGCTGCAGTCGAAGCCACGGGAGAAAATCATCCCATGCAAGGGTTTTTGGACGAAAGCTATGCGGTTAAAGAGATCCGGCGTGGGGAAGTGCTGACCGGCACTGTCGTGCAGATCACGCCGCACGAAATTGTAGTGGATGTGGGCGCCAAGTCCGAAGGCGTCATCTCGGGCAAAGAGTTGGAGCGCGTGCCGAGAGACGTTCTGGCTGAACTCAAGGTGGGCGACGAGATCACGACGTTCGTCATCAGCCCCGAAGACGTCAACGGCACGATTGCGCTTTCGCTTTCTCGCGCGCAGACCGAAAAGGACTGGCACGAAGCCGACGAGTTGTTCAGGACCCAGACCGTGTTCGAAGGCCAGGTGGCCGGCTTTAACAAAGGCGGGTTGATCGTCAAGGTCGGCAAGGTGCGTGGATTTGTCCCAGCCTCGCAGCTTGTCTCGGCCCCGACCGGCAGGCTGGAAGGTGCGGAAGACGAGGGCGAAGACGTCAAGCCCGAAAGGCTGTTCCAACCACTCGTGGGCAAAAAGCTCCAGCTCAAAGTCATCGAGATGGATCGCGCCCGCAACCGGCTTATCCTTTCCGAACGCGCGGCCATGCGAGACTGGCGCAAAGTCCAGAAAGAAAAGTTGCTCTCCGAGCTTCACGAGGGAATGCAGCTCAAAGGCAAGGTCATCAGCCTGGCGGACTTTGGCGCATTCGTTGACCTGGGCGGTGCGGATGGTCTGGTTCACCTTTCGGAAATCTCGTGGAAGCGCGTCAATCATCCGAAAGAAATCCTCAAGGTCGGCCAAGAGGTTGAGGTTGAAGTCCTCAACGTGGATCACGACCGCAAGCGCATCGGGCTGTCGCTCAAACGCTTGGAAGCGGATCCCTGGAGCACGATTGAGAATCGTTACAAGATCGGCCAGCTTGTCGAAGGCACGATTACCAAACTGGCCAAGTTCGGCGCGTTCGCGCGCATCAAGGGCGACGACGAGATCGAGGGCCTCATTCACATCTCCGAGTTGTCCGATGGGCGCATCAATCACCCGAAGGAAGTGGTCAAAGAGGGCCTGGTGGTGACGCTGCGCATTATTCGCATTGATCCCGACAAGCGCCGCCTGGGCCTTTCGCTCAAGCGCGTGGACCAGGCCGAGTATGCTGAATCTGATTGGAAACAGGGCATGCAAGAGGCGTTGGAAGAAGAGCCACCTGCTGAACCGCAACCGTAACAACACTGAGACCCGAAGAGCCAAGCCCTTCGGGTCTAATGTTTCTCTAAGGTTTCTGTAACGCCGGAAGCGGGGAAGTGTGGTATACTAATTGACGAGCGCCGGGCGGAGCAAGACCGGCGCTCCTGTATGCACCTGGAGTCAGCGGCAGCGGCTCCATGGACAAGGGTACGGATATAGTGGTTTGGAGGAGGATAACGTGGCTGGCAAACTGGAACGATTCACGCAGAGAGCACAGCGAGTGTTGCGGCTGGCGCAGGAAGAAGCCGAGCGCATGAGCCACAACTATATTGGGACAGAGCATTTATTGTTGGGATTGATGCGTGAAGAAAATGGCGTGGCCGCGCAGGTGTTGGGCCGCCTCGGCGTTCAGCCGCAGCGTGTGACTGACATGATCCAACGTATCACCGGGCCGGGGCGGCGCACGTCGCAAAGCAAGATTGACCTCACGCCGCGCACCAAGCGCGTCATCGAACTGGCGGTCGAAGAAGCGCACAAGCTTGGACATCACTACATTGGCACTGAACATTTGCTGCTGGGGTTGGCGCGGCAGGGCGATGGCGTTGCAATTGATATTCTGAGACAGTTGAGCATCTCGCCGGAACAAATTCGCCGCGAAACGACCCGGGCGATCCAGGAGAACCCCGTTCCGGCCGGCGCCGAGGAGGCGGAAACGGCCGCCAGGCAGCAGCAGGAAAAGAAGAAGGACAAGTCCAAGACGCCGCTGGTGGATCAGCTTGCCACTGACCTGACGGCATTGGCCGCGCAAGGCAAACTTGACCCGGTGGTGGGCCGCCAGACGGAAATCGAGCGCGTGATCCAGATTCTTTCGCGCCGCACCAAGAACAACCCGGCGCTCATCGGCGAGCCGGGCGTGGGCAAGACGGCCATTGTCGAAGGATTGGCGCAAAAGATCATCAACGCCGATACGCCCGAGTCGCTGTTCAACAAGCGCGTGCTTCAACTCGACGTCGGCAGCCTCGTGGCCGGCACGATGTATCGCGGTCAGTTCGAAGAGCGCCTCAAGCGCGTGATTGACGAACTCAAGAACAGCGACAGCATCTTGTTCATTGACGAAGTTCACATGCTCGTGGGCGCAGGCGCGGCCGGCAGCGCAGTGGACGCGGCCAACATTCTCAAACCGGCGCTCGCGCGCGGCGAATTGCAGTGCATCGGCGCGACGACGCTGGAAGAATACCGCAAGCACATCGAGTCCGATGCGGCGCTCGAACGCCGGTTCCAGCCGGTGCTCGTCGAAGAGCCGACGGTGGACGAGACAGTCGAAATTCTCAAGGGCGTCCGCCCGCGCTACGAGGAGCATCACAAGCTGCACATCAGCGACGAGGCGCTCGACAGCGCGGCGCACCTCGCGGCGCGCTACGTGCCCGATCGCTTCCTGCCCGACAAGGCGATTGACCTGATTGACGAGACTTCGGCGCGCGTGCGGATGTACAAAGCGCCCAAAGCCGCCAGCTTGCAAAAGACGGTCAGCGAGCTCAAGGCCGTCCAGCGCGATAAAGAGGTCGCGTTGGAAGAGCGCCAATATGACGAAGCCGCCGATCTGCGGACGCGCGAGGAGGAATTGCAAGGCAAGCTCGAGCAACTGCGCATGGGTTGGGATCAGGAGCTGGCCGGTCTCCTGGTCAAGCCCGAGGACATTGCCGAGGTCGTCGGGATGTGGACGGGTATTCCGGTCAGCCGCATCGCGGGCACCGAGTCCGAGCGGTTGATGCAGATGGAGGGCGAACTGCACAGGCGCATTGTCGGCCAGGATGAAGCGATCATGACGATTTCGAAAGCCGTGCGCCGCAGCCGTGCGGGCCTCAAGGACCCCAAGCGGCCCATCGGTTCGTTCATCTTCCTTGGCCCCACGGGCGTGGGCAAGACCGAGTTGACCAAGGCGTTGGCCGAGTTCTTGTTCGGCAGTGAAGATGCGCTCGTGCAGCTCGACATGTCCGAGTTCATGGAGCGACATACGACCGCGCGATTGGTCGGCGCGCCTCCCGGCTATGTAGGCTACGAAGATGCCGGCCAATTGACCGAGTCCATTCGCCGCCGCCCGTACTCGATTGTCGTCTTTGACGAGATCGAAAAGGCGCATCCCGACGTGTTCAATATGCTTTTGCAGATCATGGAAGAAGGGCGGCTGTCGGACGCCAGGGGGCACAAGGTGGATTTCCGCAACGCGATGATCGTGATGACCAGCAACATTGGCGCCGAACTGATCCGCCGCAACACCGCACTCGGCTTTACGCCCAAGCGCGACGAAGCCAAGGAAGCCGAAGCTTCCTACGAAGTGATGCGCGGCAAGCTGCTCGACCAGCTCAAGAAGGAATTTCGCCCCGAGTTCCTCAACCGGCTCGACGGCGTCATCGTCTTCCGCGCGTTGACCCGGGACGAGATCAAAGACATCGTCACGCTCGAAATTAACAAGGTGCAGACTCGCTTGAGCGAGCATCAGATCAAGATTGAAGCGACCGAAGCCGCCAAGAATTATCTGGCCGATGAAGGTTACAATCCCGAATTTGGCGCCAGGCCGCTGCGCCGCGTCATTCAGAACCGCATCGAGGATGCCATGTCGGACGGCGTGTTATCGGGCAAGTTCAAGGCTGGCGATACGGTAGCGGTTGACGTGATCGAAGGCAACCTGGACTTTGTGCCCAAGCCGCGAGACGTGGAGCCACATGCAGAGCCCGAGCTGGCAGTGGGCGCTCCAGCGTAGGCGACATCAGACCTCCGGGGTTCCCAAGACCTCGGAGGTCTTTTTTTTGTTGACACTCCCGATGGCCGATGCTATACTCAGCAGCGTGCTGCTCCAACCACGAAGGCGCACTGGACTCGTTGAAATCCCCATGCTAATTCGGAGGAATTGTCAATGACCGATTACTCTGCATCCGAAATGATGGTTGTCACCGCCGCCCGGCTTTTGCGTGATGGCGACGTCGTCTTTGTGGGCATTGGCTTGCCCAACCTCGCCTGTAACCTCGCCCGACGCACGCACGCCCCCAATCTCAATTTGATTTACGAAGCCGGTGTGATCGGCGCACAACCGGCGCGCTTGCCGCTTTCGATTGGCGACCCGTGCCTGGTTTCCGGCGCGGCGTCGGTGTGCTCGATGTACGAGGTGTTTGCGTTCTATCTCCAACGGGGCAAGATTGACGTGGGCTTTTTGGGCGGCGCGCAGATTGATCGGTTTGGCAACATCAACGCTACGGTCATTGGCTCATATCAAAAACCCAAGGTGCGTTTGCCAGGCTCCGGCGGCGCGGCGGAAATTGCTGCGTGGGGCAACCGGTGTTACCTTATTACGCCACACCAGGCGCGGCGTTTCCCGGAGCGGTGTGACTTTGTGACCAGCGCCGGTTTCCTGGCCGGACGCCGAGAGCGCGAAGCAACCGGCGTGCGCGGAAGCGGGCCGCTGGCCGCCGTCACCGACCTGGGCGTGATGGAACCGGATGAGAACGGCGAACTCGTGCTTGCCTCGATTCATCCGGGCTCAACCGTCGAGCAAGCGATCAAGAATACCGGCTGGCCGCTCAAAGTAGCGTCTGACCTCAAGACGACGGCGCAACCGACGGATGAAGAGATTCGTCTGTTGCGCGAGGAACTTGACCCGCAGGGCATTTACCTCAAGAGCAAAGGCGGGTAATGGATGGCTTGCAGATATGGAACAAGAAGCCAGTCGTGAGGCGTTAGTGGCCGCATTGCGCGAACACGGCATCACATATCTGGCGCCAAGCGATGCGCGTCCCGCTTTGCGTGGCGAATCTGCGCTCAAATCAGTGACGAGTGATTGAATGTCCAGTCAACCTCCCTTCATCCGCGCCAGCGGCTCTCATCGCGACATTGGCCTGAGCATCGGGCGGACGCTGGGCGACCTCATCCATCAGCAGATCGCCGTGTACCGCGAGATGATTCCGCAGGACAAGTCCATCAACATCTCGTGGGAGCAAGCGGTGTTGCAGGCGCGCAAGTATCTTCCGTTTGCCGAAGAGTTTTACTCGCAGTACGTCGAAGAACTCCAGGGGATTGCCGAAGGTTCTGGCACAGATTTCGGCGATGTGCTTACGCTCAACACGATGGAAGCCATCACGTCCGATGCGCTGTTCCTGAAATGCTCGAGCCTCGCCGTCGGCAGCGAAGTGACCGAAAGCGGCGCGGGCGTGATTGTGGCTCACAACGAAGACTGGATGCCGGCCGACAAGCCTTTTGTCTACGTGGCTCAAATCGAGCCGGACGACGAACCGGCTTTCTTGTGCCTGTCGTATGGCGCTTTGCTGCCCAATCTTGGCTTCAACACAGCGGGGGTGGCGCACGTGGCGGATTCGGTGTATCCGAACGACGTGCGGTTGGGCATCCCGCGCATCATTTTCACGCGCGCGATCTTGGGCTCACGGACGCTGGGGCAAGCGATTCAAAACGCCATTCATCGCCGCCGCGATGCAGGCTACAATCACCTCATCGCGGGCGAGCACGGCGAGATCTATTGCATTGAGGCTTCGGCCACGGCGTTCGACGCGCTCTACGCGGACGATCATTGGACGGCGCACACGAATCATTACACCTCGCCGATGATGCGACCGTATGAAGAAAAGCCCGAGGCGCTCGTCAACAGCCGCGTGCGCTACAATCGCGCGCGTCATCTGGTCAAAGGGCGATTGGGCAAGCTCACGGTGGCAGACTTTCAGACCTTTCTGGCCGATCACATCAATTATCCCAACAGCATTTGCGCGCACGTGGAAACAGCCGCCTCGCCGCTCGACAGCACTATTACGATCGCGTCAATCATCATAGACATGGCCGCGCGGACGATGTGGGTGTGCTGGGGCAACCCGTGCCACGGGACATACTATCCGTATCGGTTGGAAACAAAACGTGCCTGATGTGGAGGGGCGAAGCATGCTTCGCCCGTCCACATGACACAATTTTCGGTATGCTGCTGAAAGGTCGCTCGCAGTGACAGTATGTGCGGTAGACTGGGCTGAATAGTTACCCTGAAGCCACGGTCAATTCGCCCGTTTGCCAGACAGATTCTCATTGGGTATAATGCACGCAATCCTGTTCAACCGGATTGCGACGAATCAAATATCACTTGGCGCAATCTTGCGGGCACCGTAGACCTACTTGAGGACTGCGGTGTTTTTGTTCGCTCAAGGACGTTGAGATATGAACCATGTCTTCAGGCTGACCTCTTTTGTCAGGCCCTATTGGCGGCGCGCCCTCATGGCGCTGGTCTTGCTGACCACGCTTGTGTTCATGGATCTGTCTATCCCCAGGTTGATCCAGAGAATCATTGACCAGGGCATCGCCCAACACAGCCAACCGGTCGTCATCCAGACCTCGATTTTGATGCTCGGCATCTCGATATTGAGCACGCTGATTGCCATCGGCAACAACAACCTGTCGGTACAGGTTGGGGAGAGCGTGGCCCGCGATCTGCGCGACGCGCTTTTTCTCAAAATACAAACCTTTTCGTATGGCAATCTCGACCGGCAGAAAACCGGACAATTGATGGTTCGCCTCACCAGCGATACGAGCGCTCTCCAGCGCCTGACCCAGATCTCTCTGCGCATTGGCACACGCGCACCTTTCTTGATGATCGGCAGCTTGATCCTGATGATCAATACGAGCCCGAGTCTGGCGCTGACCATGCTGCCGCTGCTGCTGGTCACTTCGGCCGTCATCATTTTCTTCATCGTCAAAATGGAACCGCTCTTTCGGTCCGTACAACAAAAGCTGGATAGACTCAACACCGTTTTGCAGGAAAACATCGCCGGGGCACGCCTGGTCAAAGCCTTTGTGCGCGCCGATTTCGAGGGCAAACGCTTCGAGGCAGCCAACGAAGATTTTACCGACCACTCGGTCAAGGTGATGCGCTTCATGTCCACCATGTCTCCGGCGCTGACGGTTTTTGTGAACATCGGCATGGTCATCGTCATCTGGGCAGGCGGATTACAAGCCATCCGGGGAGAACTATCGGTCGGGCAAATTGTGGCCTTTACCAACTACCTGCTCACGACCATGACCCCGCTCACGATGATGACCAATCTGTCGAACGTTTGGGCAAACGGGATCGCCTCGGCGAAGCGCGTCAATGAAATTCTGGATACTCGGCCAGAGGTCCAGGATATCCCGGATGCGCTGGCTTTGCCCGATCAGACCCATGCACAGGTTGTTTTTGAAAATGTTGCCTTTCACTATAACGGCAACAGTGATGAAGCGGTTCTGGAGGATTTCAACCTGGTGGCTGAGCCTGGGGAGACCGTTGCTATTCTGGGCGCAACCGGCACCGGGAAATCTACGCTGATTAATCTGGTGCCGAGATTTTACGATGTTTCTGCAGGGCGAGTTTTGATCAATGGGATGGATGTCCGGCAGATTGAGCAGGACTCGCTGCTCGCGCAAATCGGGGTCGTGCCCCAAGAAACGATTTTGTTTTCCGGGACGGTGCGCGACAACATTCGCTACGGCAATCCTCAAGCCAGCGACGAACAAGTCATGGCGGCAGCCAAAGCAGCCCAGGCGCATGATTTTATTATGGAGCTGTCTCAGGGATATGATACACACGTCGAGGAGCGCGGCGCAAACTTGTCCGGTGGTCAAAAACAACGCCTTGCCATCGCCCGTGCGCTGCTCACCCAGCCCAAGATCTTGATTCTCGACGATAGCACCAGCTCGGTAGACGTAGAGACCGAGACCCAAATTCAGGATGCCCTGGAAGAGCAGATGCACCACCCCACCCGTTTGGTGGTGGCTCAACGCATCAGCACCGTCTTGAAGGCCGACAAGATTGTCGTCATTGATAAAGGGCGCATCGTCGCTCAGGGAACTCACAAAGAGCTGATGCAATCCAGCCCCATTTACCAGGAAATTTACGATTCGCAATTGGGGGATGGGTTTCACCTAGAAGAAGCTGTTCCCAGTGGCCAGCGGAGTGAAAGAGAATGAGCTATCAGCCTGCCAGTCATGGAAGCAGCGATATTCGCTCGGTCATGCAGCCCAGGCGACCGGCTGCTGTGGGTAAAATCGAAAAAGCGCAAGATCCGCGTCGTGCTATGACTGGGTTACTGCGCTACCTCAAACCCTTCAAAGTGGGCCTGGTCATGGTGCTGATATGCGTTGTGATTTACACCCTCTTGGGGCTAGTGGGGCCGTATTTGATGGGGGTAGCGATCGATCGGTTTATCGTTACAAAGCAATTGGCCGGATTGGCTAGGATGGCCCTGTGGATGCTGGCCGCCTACCTTTTGAACAACCTGTTCCAGGCTATCGCCGCCTGGGTCATGGCAGACATTTCCCAGAGAGCACTCAAATACATGCGCCGGGATCTCTTTCAGCATTTGCAGACCCTGCCGCTGAGCTTCTTTGACCAGAACCCGGCGGGAGAATTAATGAGCCGCCTGACCAACGACATTGATGCCATTAATCAGGCTGTATCTCAAAATGTCACTTCCCTGATTGCCAGCGTGCTTTCGATGGCAGGGATTCTGGTCGCCATGTTTATCCTGGATAGGTGGCTGGCGTTGGCTTCTCTACTGGTCGTTCCCATCATGTTCTGGTTTACCCAGTTCGTCGCCCGCTACACCCGCAAAGGGTTCCGAGACTTGCAGAGACACCTGGGAGAGCTTAACAGTGTAATGGAGGAATCCATTAGCGGTGAAAAAGTGGTCAAGGCTTTCCGCAGAAACGAATCGGTGATTGAGACCTTCCGCCAACGTAACCAGGAGGTTTTCCGCGCCGGCGTGTACGCCAACAGTTACGCCCTGTTACTGATGCCGCTGACGACGGTGCTAGGGAACTTTTTTGTGATCGTTCTGGCCGGTTTAGGCGGCTGGTTAGCCCTGCAGGGCCTGGTCAGCGTCGGCATCATTGCTACGTTTATCAGCTACGGGCAGAACTTTATCAACCCTCTGCGCCAGTTAGCGAATCTGTATAACACTATCCAGGCTGCCCTGGCCGGAGCAGAGCGAGTCTTTGAGATCATGGACATCCCTTCTGAGGTGGACGATGCGCCGAACGCTGTTCCACTGGAGGCGATTCGAGGAGACGTGCATTTCGAGCATGTCAACTTCGAGTACCGGCCGGACACGCCCATCATCAAGGACATGTCCCTGGAAGCCAAAGCCGGGCAAATCTTTGCCCTGGTCGGGCCAACCGGAGCGGGCAAGACGACGATCATCAACCTGCTGACCCGCTTCTACGAGATCAATTCAGGCCGGATTACGATTGATGGCAAGGATATTTGCGATATTAAAAAGGCCGACCTGCGCCGCAAACTCGGGTTGGTCTTGCAAGATACATTCTTGTTTTCCGGCTCCGTGATGGAAAACATCCGCTACGGACGTTTAGATCTCTTCAATCACGACATTGTGCGCCGTTTTTGGCCGGATTTCTAACCGGGCCAGTAATCACGACATCGTGCGCTATTTCGTCTGAATGGCGGTAGTACAGCATGAACTGCTTCCTTGAGTCG
>Ga0315268_10002338_pt1 | contig 21453 bp, 22 predicted proteins | sample C1_top_MG_FD_204535 | JGI IMG/M metagenome (GOLD analysis project Ga0315268, IMG submission 204535) | Sediment microbial communities from Yellowstone Lake, YNP, Wyoming, USA - C1_top | ecosystem: Environmental > Aquatic > Freshwater > Lake > Sediment | place: USA: Wyoming | collected 2017-08-01 | reverse complement strand
GCCCGGCTTCCGTGGCAGCGGGCCCATCGTCGATTGGTATAAGAGCAACTACGTGCTGGACATCCGGGATGCCTGGCGCGATATGAGGGACCAGGTGTTCACCGCAGAGGAGCGGGCAAACCTTCCCGCGGACTACGACCCGACCAGCCCCGGCGCAGCGATGAGCGCCCTGCGCCTCATCGAAGCGGCGGGCGGCATCGGGCGGGAGGTCACGGGGCTCCTGCTTATCGACGAATCGCAGCCGACCCTGAACGAGAACCTGGGCGTCACCGCCGAGCGCGCGCCCGCCCTTGCGGATATCTCTCTCGCCTCCAACATCGAGGGCTACCGAAGACTGCTGAGCGAGCTGCGTTAGGCCGTCCTGCCGGCAGGCAGGCAGCGCTTCTACAGAGGCATTCGGTAGGGGCGGTTCGCGAACCGACCCTACGTCTTTCTTTCTGGTGCTGTCCGCTATTCCGTTGACAATACGGTTCTCCCCCGCTTGATGACAGATTGCGGCCATAATAGACTGCCAGCCAAGAGGCCAAACCCACGATTCAGGAAGGGAACCAATGAGACCCCATCACGAGAGAGCCGTACGCAAATTGGCCGACCGCTTCGCCAAGCAAGAAGACTGCCTGGCAGTGATCGTCGGAGGGTCAGTGGCCAAAGGTGTCGAGAAGGATGACTCCGATATCGATCTGATCCTGGTCTTGACCGACGAGGCGTGCAAGGCGAAGTGGGACCGCAACGAGCTCTTCTACTGGACGACGGACTTCTGCGACTACCCCGGCGGGTACATCGACGGGAAGATCGTTGACCTGCAGTACATGCGGGCGGTGGCCGAGCGAGGGAACGAAGTGAGCCGGGCGGCGTTCAAGGACGCATTGATCGCCCATTCCAAGCTGCCGGAGATCCAGGAACTGGTGGCGAGGATACCTGTGTATCAGCCACACGAGCAGCGAGAGAAGGTCCAGAGCTTCTATGCCCAGTTCGAGTGCGCGCACTGGTACGTGGGCGAGGCGCTGAGGAGGGACGACAAGTACCTGCTGAGCCATGCGGTCTCGGAGCTGATCCTGTACGGCGGGAGGTTGATCCTTGCCCACAACCAAATCCTCTACCCCTACCACAAGCTCTTCATGGAGGAACTGAGGGCAGCCCCCGAGAAGCCGGAGAACCTGATGGAGCTGATCGACGCTCTCTTGGAGGGACCCGGCGCCGACAGCGCCAGGGCCTTCTACGACGCCATCAAGCGCTTCCGCTGGTGGAACGAGGCCGCCGAGATGTGGCAGGTCCGCTACATGAGGGACACAGAACTGGCCTGGCTGGAGAACAGGGCGTACGTAGGGGACATTTGAACCGAGACACGATACAGGTGACACGAGACACGAGACACGAGACACGACCTCATCCGTATGTCTTGCCGTGTCCGTCGTCTGCCTCGCGCGGCAGGAGGTTTCTATCGCCTGCGAGGAGTGGCTCTTGACGGGTTCGGGGGCTCGCAGTAGAATTCTTTGCACGCGGGCGGTTAGCTCAGCGGGAGAGCGCTTGCTTCACACGCAAGAGGCCGCAGGTTCAAACCCTGCACCGCCCACCAGCCAAGCATCGTGCCGAAGTGGCGGAACGGCAGACGCGCTACGTTCAGGGCGTAGTGCCCGCAAGGGCGTGTGGGTTCAAGTCCCACCTTCGGCACCAATTGTAAACAACGCGAGGGTCACGTTTCCGTGGCCCTTATGTCGCGCGCTCGTAGCTCAGTCTGGATAGAGCGCAGCCCTGCGGAGGCTGAGGCCGCGGGTTCGAGTCCCGCCGAGCGCGCCACTCTCATCTTCCACCTTGAACATGGCCTCGCCCGCCTGTAGTCTGTAGGGCGATCATGGCCAAGGTTGGGGTTGGGCTCATCGGCTGCGGCTTTATCGGCCGCTTCCACTCCTGGGGCATCCGCGGCGCCATCAAGCTGGGCCTGGTGGATGCCGAGTACGTGGGCGTCTGCGACGTGCAAGAGGAGCGGGCACGCGAGTTTGCCGGCATCTTCGGCGCACCGTTTGTCACCACCGACCCCCAGCAGATCATCGCCTCGCCCGACATCAACACCGTCTACGTCTGCACGCCCACCGCCTATCACAAGGAGCTGGTGCTGGCCACGGTCGCCGCCCGTAAGCACGTCTTCTGCGAGAAGCCGCTGGCCGCCGAGCTGGCCGACGTGCGAGAGATGTGCGCGGCGGTTCAGGAGGCGGGTGTGGTGCACCAGGTGGGGCTTGTCCTCCGGCATTCGCCCATCTTCACCGTCCTCAAGTCCCTGACCGAAGACCCAAGCCTGGGGCGGCCGATGGCCGTCATCTTTCGCGACGACCAGTTCTTCCCCATCGGCGGCCATTACGCCTCTACTTGGCGCGCCGATCATCGCCTGGCCGGCCGGGGGACGCTCCTGGAGCACAGCATCCACGATATGGACCTGCTGCGCTGGCTTTGCGGCGAGCCCGTGCTCCTGCGGGCGGAGACGCGCTTCTTCTCCGGCCACGAGATGGTGGAGGACCTGGGGACGGTGCACCTGGAGTTCGAGAGCGGCGCCCTGGGTGCCCTGTTCTCCATCTGGCACAACATTCTGCGCCGGCCGTCCACGCGGCGGCTGGAGCTCTTCTTCGAGAATGGCTACTTCGCCGTCGATCACGATTTCTTCGGCCCCATCCACTACCAGCTGGACGACAAGCCGGCGGAGGTGATCCCCGAGAAAGAGGTGCGGGAGCGCTACCTGGCCCTCATCGGACGGACGGATCCTATCTACACCGAGGCACCGGAGGTCTACAGCCTGGCCGATCTCTTCTTCCTGGAGGCAGTGGCGGAACGGAAGCCGGCGCATCCCGACTTCGGGCCGGCGCTGCGTGCCCACGAGCTGTTGGACGCCGTCTACCGCTCGGCGGAGAGCGGCGGCGAGGTGCGCCTGCTGCCGGCCGTGGACTAGAAGTAGTCAGCGGTAAACGGTGGGCAGAGTACCGCGAAGATGCGGTCGGCGTCCGCCAGGGCTGCCTCGCTGTGCCCCTTCACCAGCCCACCGCGGGCGGCCTCGCTGGGGCTGAGGAAGCCGTTGAACAGGGCGGCCAGCACCGAGACGTCCATCGATAGGTCCGAGGGCCCTTCGCACTTGCGGGCCAGGGTGTGACCGTCGTCGGCCTCCAGCCGCCAGCAGCCGGCGTTCCAGGGGGCGGCCTCGTCGGTCAACTCCAGGGTCAGCCTCCGGCCGGACGCCTCGGCCAGACAGGGACGGGCAGCGAAGGCGCCCGCCACGTCCACAATTCGCAGAAAGATCCCTGGCCCGTAGTCCACCTGCACCGGTCCGGGGTCGTCCAGCAGGCTCAGGAACGGGTCGTCCAGGGGCGCCCACCACTGGAGCTGGCTGACCAGATCGTGGCGGAGGAGGTAGCGCACCAGACCGGCGTAGGCCTCACTGTCCAGGGCGACGAAGTCGCGGACGCGCAGGCGCGGCCCGGCATCCGACCAGCCCTTGATCTCATAGACTGCGTAGCCCCGCCACTCTTTGTCGTTGACCCAGACCGCTACGTCCAGGTCATCTTGGCGCCGTTCGAAGAAGTCACGGAGCACGCCCTGCTGCCACCACTGCTCGCTCCGATGGAGGTAGCCGTTTCGGCGGGCGATGAACGCGCGATAAACGGCATCCAGGCCGGCCCATTCCTCATGGGAGACCCGTATCGCTTCGCCTCGGGGCCCCCCCGGCGCTGTCAGGGCGATGTCCCTGGGGCGGAAGGAGTAGCGCAGTGCGCGTACGGCCAGCATCCAGCCGTAGCGCCGGTATAGGGCGAAGTGGGGTGTGTACAGCCCCGAAAGCACTTGTCCCTCGTCGCGCATCATCTCTAGGGCGCGGGTCAGGAGCCGGCCGGCGTAGCCCTTGCGCCGATGCTCCGGCAGGGAGGCAACCGAGGCAACGCCGGCGAAGGGCTGGGAGCCGCCGTTCACGGCCATGGCCAGCGGCAAGAGGGTCAAGCTCGCCACCGGGTGTCCGCGCTGGAAGGCGGCCAGGGGCCTGAGCACCGTGTACAAGCTGCGGCGGTGCTCCAGGGCCTCGGGGGAGCGGTCGCCGTGGAAGGAGTAGGCGCCGATGTAGGCCACCTCGTCCAGTTCGTCGTCGCGCGGCTCGCGGATCTCGAGGCTCATGGAAGCGCTCCTATGGCTTGACCGGCTAGCGCATCAAGGATACCATCTTGCTGGTGTACAGGGGCGATTAGCTCAGCTGGAAGAGCGTCTCTCTTACACAGAGAAGGTCAGAGGTTCGAGCCCTCTATCGCCCACCACTTTCCAGATACGAAATCGGCCCCGCGAGGGGCCGGTTCTGTTTAGGAATTTGAGCATTTGCTAAACATTTTGCCAACCAAAGCTCTGCCGACCGGTGGAGAACCACGTCCTCCCAGGACGCGCCGCCAGCCTCAAGGGACTGGCTCAGTGCCTACATCATCGAAGTGTGATACCCACCACGCCCAGGAGGACGAGGACGATGAATACAACGATAATCACGAACCAGATGTTGATTCTCATTGGAAGCACGGGATCACCCCCGTATTGCCTGGTGCCGCCAGTTGGCAGTGCAGATGTCGGTAACGCCTCTCGCCAGGCCAGCGCCCGCATCATGCCAGAACGTCTCGAAGGCGTCAAGGCGGAGGCGGGCGAATCCCCTACCTCCCTCACCGCCTCCCGGCGTACCAGGCGCCCGCGGTGAGGGCCCCGACTGGGGGCGCGGCGGCGCCCCCAGCCAGAGCGCCATGGGCAGCCAGCCAACTTCGATCCTGTCAAGCGTTGCAGATATGTAGCTTGCTCCCCATCTGCACGAAGGGAAGCCCATCGCAGGTCGCGACGGCCTTCCCTTGTCGCTATCCTGGCGGCACCGGATCACCAGCGTCCGCGTCCGTACACGCCGCCGCCCAGCGCCAGGATTACGAGCACGACGAGCAGGATGAAGAACAGGGGATGGAGCACGACTCCCAAGACCGCGAACAATAGAACCAGAAGAATCGCTAGAAGTAGTAGCCCCAGCACGTCTCAACCTCCTTTCTAATGTCCGCAGCACGCCAGAACGTCTCGAAGGCGTCAAGACGCGGCGGGTGGGGGTGAGGGGCAGGGGGACGGGGGTGGCCGTCGGGCCCTGCTTGTTCTATCCGCCAGGAGGACTCCCCCCAACCCGCCGACAGGGAGAGGGCTTCAGAAAAGCGGGCCAGGGGCGCCAGGCTTTGCGCTGCTGACACCCCCGACCCGCTGCCGGCCGCACCCCCTTGACGTATGCAGCGTTGGTGCTACACTAGCACTGGTGCATACTTCTGTCAAGGGGGTTGACGGGTAGTTTGTGGGGGGCTTATAAAGTAGAGGAGATGCCCAGGAAGAGGACCATGATCCGCGTAACAGTTACGCTCCGGCAAGAGCATCTGGAGGAGGTCGATCAACTCGCCGACAAGCTGGACATCCCCCGGTCGGCGGCGGTTCGCATCCTCATCATGGAGGCCTTGGAGCAGCGCGAGCCGCAGAAGATGACCATCCAAATGGAGCAACGCGAGCCGGACGAGCCCCAAGACGTGGCCATGGCCATCAAAGTGGAGAAGCCGGAGCCCCCGAAGCCGTCGTGACGGGCACGCCGACCCCTCAAAAGTGAGACGATAACTGGACGCTTTTCGCTACCCTTCCCACTATTGACGGCACAGCGTTATGACGCGCGGGGCCTTCTAAGCAGCGGGTTGCAGGTTCGAGTCCTGCCAGAGGGCAGATTTCTTCCCTTCCCCGCGCCAACCTCCTTCGCAATCAACTTTCCTTCAACTCTCTCTGAAAACTGCAACTAAAGTCGCTGAGTTCGGGCGCCGGGGGCGATAGTCTATGTGCTGCGAGTGTCGCGTCGTTGAGAACGTCCGCCGGCCGCGGGGCTCTTCCGACTGGAGAACTCGGGCGCTCCCAGGATATGAGGGGGTGATGAGAGTGGCGCAGGAAGATAGAGAGTTCCGGGGAGGCCGCCCGCTGGCGAGGTGCCCCGGCACGGACGCCCGCCGGGTCACGCCCGAATACCGGCGCTGCACGGAGTGCGGCTACCGCCTCGAGTTTTTCAGCGATGAACTGACGAGGCGCTGCCCGCAGTGCGGCTCGAAGCAGATGAAGGAGGCCGAGCCCTCCTGCGTCGTCTGGTGTCCGGCTGCCGAGGCGTGCGTCGGCGATCCGGAGAAGGTGCGGCAGATACGCGAGGCGGTGCTGCGCAACGTCAAGCCTGAGGAGGCGGAGCGGTTCAATAAGCTATCGCAGCTGGTCCGGGAGAGAGAGGCGAAATGACGAGAAGAGGGGTCATCACCATCGATGAGGAGAAGTGCGACGGCTGCGGCGCCTGCATCCCCTCGTGCCCCGAAGGAGCCCTCGGGGTCATCGACGGAAAGGCGAGGCTCGTCAGGGAGAGCTTCTGCGACGGGCTCGGCGCCTGTCTCGGCGAGTGTCCACAGGGGGCCTTGATCATCGGAGAGAAGGAAGTGGAGGCGTACGACGAGGAGGGGGTGATCGCCCACATCGGGGAGACTTCGCCGGAGCTTCTGCAAAGACATCTGGCCCATCTGAGAGAGCACGCGAAAACAGATGAGCCCGCCTCGCTTCACTCCCAGGCCGGGATTGCCGCCTGTCCCTCCGCCCAGGTACTCCGATGGGAGGCGAGAGAAGGAGAGGCGGGGCGAAGGGCAGCCGTGCGCTCTGAGCTTCGGCAATGGCCGATACAGCTCCATCTGGTTCAGCCAGACGCGCCGTATTTCCACGGTGCAGATCTGGCCCTGGTTGCCGACTGCGTCCCTTTCGCCTACGCTGATTTCCACGCCGACTTCCTGAAGGGGAAGGCGATCGCCATCGGCTGTCCCAAGCTCGATGACATGGATGCCTATATCGACAAGGTCACTCAGATACTGGCGCATGCGGACTTGAGGAGCCTCACGGTTGTCCACATGGAGGTTCCCTGCTGTTACGGCCTTGTCCAGGTTGCGCGCTGGGCTCTGAAAAGGAGCGGGAAAGACGTACCCTTCGAAGATGTGGTGATTGCGATAGACGGTCGATAAGCTGGGCGTGTCAGCGCCACGGCTGACCATTGTCGCCCGTTCCGGGCCAACATTCAGACGACAACCTCACGGTGCCGCCCTCGGCGAATCCAGACATGCTCGTTGGCCCGTGCGGGCGGTAGGCGGGTCCCTGTAGAATAGCGGAAGTCTCCCCCTCCCGAGGCCGGTCCTATTTCGGGCCGCCGGAAACTTCGGGCCGGATTTCCTCCTCAAACCCCTTGACAAGAACCATGTAACGTTATATGCTAATACTGACATAGACGCATTGTGACAACGAGGACGGGAGACGATGCCGAGAATTCACGAAGCCAGCACTACCAGCACTACCAGCGCCACCAAGGTCGAGTTCGTTGCTTCCGTGCCTCTTGACCTACTGAATGCCATGTACTTTACCAGCCTGGCCAAGGACCATGAGGGCGTCGAGGACTGGCCGGCGCAGGTGCGGCGTGAGATGCGCCCGGAGCTTGGCGACGAGCTCGATTTCTTGTTCAACTTCCCCGGCCATCCGGGTGTGATGGGCGCCGTCAACGACTCCCTGTTCTCCCACCGCGAGACCTGGACAGACTTGGACGCGCTGCTGCGTTATGTGGGGGAGATGCCGGCAGGTGTGGGCCAACTGCCCCACCGGCCGGGGATCCAGGGGCTGACTCTGTACACGCTGCGCTGGCTTGGTGGCAAGCATGAGCTTCGGCTCGAGCTCGGGACCGAACCGCGTGACACGCTTGCTGAGTCGGCGGCTAGCGCCGATCTGAATGTGGATGAGGTCCTGGCGCTGTATGACCGGCCGGAGGAGGTGCGACAGCGCATCCTCGACTTGATCCAGCGCTTCTACGATGAGCACTACCATCGCGACCTGCCCCGGCGGCTCCCCTGCCTGGAGCGCAGTGTCGCCGCCCACCGCAATCAGCCTGTCGGCGACGTCAACGAGTTCCTGCAGTCGCTGGCGCACCGGCCGATCTCCTGCTTGACCGACAACCCGGGGGCCTTCACGAACCACGTCTTCGCGCCGTCGCTGGACATGGGGCCTTATCTCTCCTGCGCAGACACGCCGCCGCTCCACGGCGTCTACTACCCTTGCGAGGCGCGGTTCATGGGTGCCGACGCCGAGGAGGTCGAAGAGAACCGGCGGCTGGCGCGCATCCACAAAGCCCTTAGCGATGAGCAGCGGCTGCGCATTCTTAGTCTGCTCCGCGACGGTGAGCTGTACGCCCAGCAGATCGTCGAGCGCACGGGCCTGCACCAGTCGGTGGTCTCTCGCCATCTCGAGTTCATGCGGGTCGTTGGTCTGGTAATCGGGCGCCGCCAGCAGAATATGAAGTTCTACTCGCTGAACCCTGCCATGCGGGATGAGTTGGGGAAGACACTTGACCTCTTCCTGCCGCGCAGCGGTACAAGCGGCAGTACGGTCTAGAGGGGAGACGCGACCGTGTTGACGGATCTGTACGTCAGGGAGAAGCTACGAGAGCTGGACGCCGAGCGGGCCCGCCGCGCTCTGCCCCATCCGTCGCTCACGCCCGTGCCGATGGTGGGCCTACTGGCTCGAGCGGCCGGCAGGGTCCTGCGCCGCGTGGGCGAGGGGCTGGAGTCATGGGCGAGCCCTACCTTCCCCGAGAGCGACGCCGCCCGGTTTGTGGCCGCAGGGCAGACGGCAGGGTCTGACTTCAGGTCAATGGAGGAGGGCTGCTAGTGGAATCGCCGGGAGGGCCGTAGCCACCAAGGACGTAGACCTCCAGATCCCCTAGGTTCACCGACTAGGCGCCCGGGCTCTGGGCTAACGACGGCCCGCCCGGGCACGACATTTCGCCCCAGCCAAACCGTAACGTTTCGCCTCACGCAGCCGTTAAAACCTTACGTGCAGTGTGTTCCTCTTGACTCCCTTGGGTAGACGGTTTATGGTAAGCCATCGGCTTTGCGTTGGGTAGTGGAAAGGAGGGATCCATGCTTAGGCGCATCGTTGCACGAACAGTCGCCACTCGTGGCTTGATCGCAGGCGCGGGCATTGTCGGGCTCGCCGTGCTGGCTCTGGTCATAGCCACGGGCATGTTCGGGTCCGCCCAGGGCGCTCAGGCGGGCACGACCCAGACCTACCTCGTGCTCTACAAACAGTCGGCGGTTCCGGCGGACGCCGCGAGCGCGATCCAGAATGCGGGCGGGACGCTGGTCTATAGCTACGACGCCATCGGCGTCGCCGTCGCTCAGTCGGCTTCTTCGTCGTTCAGCGGCAAACTGCTGACGGACACGAAGGTCGAGGGCGTCTCATCGACCGCTGCGTTCGGCGTCCGTCTGAACGACGAAATGGTCGTGGTGGACGCCAGTGCGATGGCATCGAGCGCGCTGGCCACCTGGGGCGATCCGATGTCCAATAGGCAGTGGGACATGCGTCAGATCCACGTCCCTGAGGCGTACGAGATTATGGGCGGGAGCCCGTCCGTCGTCGTGGGCGATATCGACACCGGCCTCGACTACACTCACCCGGACCTCGCCCCCAACGTCGACTTCGCCAACAGCGTCTCCTGCGTGGGCGGGGTGCCGAACACGGATCCTGCCGCTTGGAACGACGACAACGGGCACGGCACCCACACCGCCGGCACCATTGCCGCTGCCAAGAACGGCATCGGCATCGTCGGCGTCGCCCCCAACGTGAAGATTGCCGGCATCAAGGCGGGCAACGCCGACGGCTACTTCTTCCCGGAGGCGGTTGTCTGCGCGTTCATGTGGGCTGGCTCGCACCACATCGACGTCACCAACAACAGCTACTTTGCCGACCCCTGGCTGTTCAACTGCCGGAACGACCCCGAGCAGCGCGCTATCTGGAAGGCCGAGCAGCGGGCCATCCGCTACGCCATGCAGCAGGGCGTGGTCGTTGTCGCGGCTCAGGGCAATGAGAACATTGACCTTTCCAAGCAGAACATTGACACCATCAGCCCCGATACTGAGCCAAACCCGCCACCTCGCGAGGTAACCAATGCCTGCGTCGTGATCCCGGTGGAGATTCCAGGTGTAATCGGTGTCACTGCAGACGGCGCCAATCTACAGAAATCCTACTACTCGAGCTATGGCGTTGGAGTGGCGCAGGTGACGGCACCAGGTGGCGATCGTCGCTTCCAGGACCCCGGCGACGGGTCGATGGGTTATGTCCTCTCCACCTTCCCGGGCAATCGATATGCGTTGGCCCAAGGGACATCCATGGCCTCCCCGCACGCAGCCGGTGTGGCCGCGTTGATCCTTAGCCAGTTCGGCAAAATGCCGCAGGGGGCGGTGCAGGCAATGATGACCAGCACCGCCGACCCGCTGCCCTGCCCGCCCAACCCGTTCAACCCCGGCGGCACCGGTGCCTGGCTGGCGACCTGCCAGGGCGGCTCAGGCTACAACTCCTTCTACGGCCACGGGCAGGTGAACGCACTGAGCGCGGTGACGCACACGCCTTAAGCACAGCGACGCACACGCCGGACCACCAGTGTGGGACGAGCGTGGGCCGGAGGGTCTCGTAGGGGCGGTTCGCGAACCGCCCCTACGACCCGAAGGCCAAGGAAGGGTCGGGCTCAGCCAGGCTTCTTTGTCCGCCCGCCGGCCCGGGAGCGACCGCGCGGGTTCGTGGGCAGGGCGCGCTCGCCGCCACCCGGGTGTATCGCCTCGCGGAAGACGACGGGAATGGTGCCCCGGTCCTGGAGTAGGGTTAACGAAGCTAACAACAGGTAGGCCGCGCCATAGCCGTAGCGTACCGCGATGTCCACCTCCCCAGGGAACACAAGCGGGCTTAGGAGTTGGGTGGTGAACAGCCCTGCCAGAAGGGCGGCCTCGCGGAAGGAGATGCTCATGCTGGCGAAGACAGCGATGGCGAAGGCCGACTGGGCCGCCGTCAGGAACACCTCCTCCACCTGGCGCGAGTTCATCGCCAGGGGCGAGAGGGTTGAGCCGGATATGCTGTAGGCCAGGGGCAACGTGCCGATTAGCAGAGTCCACTGGTTGACCTTGGATGAGATGAGCATGGCCATGGCCGCCAGCGCCCGCCCGCGCCAGGCCAGGATGGCGGCCACCGTGAACTCCGGCGCCTCCGAGGCCAGGGGAGCCAGCCACTGCACCAGCAGGTACTCGTCGACGCCTAATTGCCGACCCATGTCCACGAGGCCGTTGGCGAAGGGCTCGGCGGAGGCGAAGATGGCGGCGGCGGAGTAGAGGAACATGGCGATGACCACGACCCGACGGGGCAGGTCCGGCAGAGCGCCGATGGTCTGGGCCGGGCCCACCAGCTCCGGCTCCTCCGCCGGTGCCCGCGACACCAGGTACACGTAGCCGACGAACAGGCTCACCAGCACCCCGGTATCGATGAGCGACAGGTTCCCCTTGATGGGGATGACGAAGCTGTACAGCGTGGCCGCCCCCAGGAAGATCAGCCCCAGGGACGTATCGTGACCGCCCACCTGCAGCACGTTCTTCTTGGAGCGCATCCAGAATATGAAGAAGACGGTCGGCCAGCCCAGGCCCACCAGCAGGCGGTTGGCCCCGGTCATGTTGGCGGTGGCGAAGTGGGCATGCGCGGGGGTGTCGGGCGCGGTCCAGGCGAAGTACAGGTCGACGGCGTATTCCGGCAGGACGGCGATGAGGGCGATTGCCGCCAGGGCCAGCCCCTGGGAGACGTCCTTCTCCGCCGTCTCCGAGGCCCAGGTGAGGAGGAAGGCGGCGGCGACAATCGCTCCACCGAAGATGAGCACGCGCTCCACGTTCCCCTCGACCACCGACACGCCGGCGAGGTCGTTCAAGCCGCGGAGGACGATGGCGGGTGCGGAGAGGGCGGCGAGCGCCGATATCAGGAGCCAGCTTCTGATGGCAGCTGCGTTCTTCACGGGGCTATCCAGCCGTCGGCGGGGCGGGCCACGGGCCTATGAAACGTGGAAGGTCACGTTCCCGGAGGCGCGGTGAGTCGCATCCTGGCCCGTGACCCTCGTTTCCGCTTGCGTCATCGGCTGGACTAGTGTAGCACGCTGATATTTCAATTGACACCCCCTGGGCCCTGCGATACACTTCAGCCCGCAGACCAGATTGGGCTTTCCTATCAGCTGCTGAGGAGCGTGAGGTGGCTAGCCAAAGCAAGAAAGACTGGCAGGATACGACTCTTTCCCGAACCCTGGAGCGCCTGCCCGAACGCGACGACCCCTTCGAGACCAGCGCCGGCCAGCCCGTAGACCCCCTTTACACCCCCGAAGACCTGGACCACTGGGACTACCTCCAAGAGCTGAGCTTCCCCGGCGAGTTCCCCTTCACCCGCGGCGTCCAGCCCAACATGTACCGCGGCCGCCTCTGGACCATGCGCCAGTACGCCGGCTTCGGTGACGCCGAAGAGTCCAACCGCCGCTATCGTTATCTGCTGTCGCAGGGGCAGACCGGCCTCTCGGTGGCCTTCGACCTGCCCACCCAGATCGGCTACGACTCCGACGATCCCAAGGCCATCGCCGAGGTGGGGAAGGTGGGCGTGGCCATCGCCAGCATGGCGGACTTGGAGATCCTCTTCCAGGAGATACCACTGCAGAAGGTCACCACCTCCATGACCATCAACGCCACCGCGGCGGTCCTCCTGGCGATGTACGTGGCGCTGGCCAAGAAGCAGGGCGCCGACCTCAAGAAGATCGGCGGCACCATCCAGAATGACATCCTCAAAGAGTACGTTGCCCGCGGCACATATATCTTCCCGCCGCGGCCGTCCATGCGCCTGATCACCGACGTCTTTGCCTGGTGCAAGGACAACTTGCCTTCGTGGAACACGATCAGCGTCAGCGGCTATCACATGCGCGAGGCCGGCTGCACGGCGGTGCAGGAGGTGGCCTTCACCCTGGCCGACGCCATCGCCTACGTCCAGACGGCCCTGGACGCCGGCCTGGCCATCGACGACTTCGCGCCGCGGGTCTCCTTCTTCTTCGCTTCCTACACCAACCTGCTCGAGGAGGTGGCCAAGTTTCGCGCCGCCCGGCGCCTGTGGGCGGCCATCATGCGCGACCGCTTCGGCGCCAAGGACGCGCGCTCCATGATGCTGCGCTTCCACACCCAGACCGGCGGCGTCACCCTGACGGCCCAGCAGCCGGAGAACAACATCGTGCGCACCGCCATCCAGGCGCTGGCGGCCGTCCTGGGCGGCACCCAATCGCTGCACACCAACTCCATGGACGAGGCGCTGGCGCTGCCCAGCGAGAAGGCAGTGCAGATCGCCCTGCGCACCCAGCAGGTCATCGCCTACGAGAGCGGCGCCGCGGACGTGGTAGACCCCCTGGGCGGCTCCTACTACCTGGAGACCCTCACCGGCCACATCGAAGAGGAGGCCCGCCGCTACATCGAGCGCATCGAAGACCTGGGCGGCGCCCTGGCGGCCATCGAGCAGGGGTTCCAGCAGCGGGAGATCCAGGAGAACTCCTATCGCCTCCAGAAGCAGGTGGAGGCCGGCCGCCGCACCGTCGTGGGCGTCAACAAGTTCCAGACCGAGGAGGCGCCCGTAAAGGGTGCCTTCCGCCTCGACGCGGCGGTGGCCCAGCGCCAGGTCGACCGGCTGAAGCGGGTGCGGGCCCAGCGCGATGGCGCTCGGGCGCAGGCACTGCTGGCCCGCCTGGTGGAGGCGGCTCACTCGGACGCCAACCTGATCCCCGTCCTCATCGAGTGCGTTGAGAACTACGTGACCCTGGGCGAGATCTGCGCCGTGCTCCGCAACGTCTTCGGGGAGCAGCGCGAGTTCATGGTGTTCTAGGAGGATGACGTCGGTGAGCGATAGGGACGATCTTCTCTTCATGCTGCAAGAGTCGCGCAAGGAACTGGCCGGCGCCATCCAGGGGATAGCCGACGACCGGCTGAGCGTCCCTATGGCCGGCGACTGGTCGGTCAAGGACATCATGGGCCACATCGCTTCCTGGGACGAGTTCACGTCGAGCGACCTGAGGCGCATCTCCCGCGGTCGCCTTCCCTGCCTAGCCGCCTTCCGCGAGGCGGACGTGGACAACTGGAACGCCTTCCTGATCCGGCCCCGCAAGCTCTTTCCCCTCCCTCAGATCCGGGCCGAGTTCGAGGAAGCGCGCGCCGAGATGGTGGCCGCCCTCAAAGACCTGCCCGAGGGGTTGCTGGCCCAGGGACAGATGGTGCGCAACATCTTCGCCATCATGACCAACCACGAGAAAGATCACGCCCGCCAGGTCCGCGAGTGGCGGCAGGCGGAGGGGCTGTGAATTGTAGCTGCGGGGCTTCAGCCCCGCTAGGTGGCACCACAGATTCGGTGCGACGATAGGAACAAGGTCTATGATCCAAAAGATCCACCACATCGGCATAGCCGTGAAAAGCCTGGACGAGGCCCTCCGCTTCTACAGCGAGACGCTGGGGCTCACAGTCCACAAGCAGGCGATCGTCGAGCAGCAGGGGGTGAAAGCCGCCCTGCTCACCATCGGCCAGAGCGAGATCGAGCTGCTGGAGCCCCTGGGCCCGGAGACGCCAATCGGGCGCTTCCTGGAGCGCCGCGGCGAAGGCCTGCACCACCTCTGCTTCCAGACCGACGGCATAGACCAGGAACTCGCGGGCCTGAAGACGAAGGGGGTTGAGCTCATCGACCAGCAGCCCCGCATCGGCCTGGCCGGCCGCATCTGCTTCCTCCACCCGCGGGCCATGAAGGGCGTGCTGGTGGAGCTGGCGGAGCCCCTGGACTGAGGGCCGGCCCATGTTCAAGCGCATCGACTATCTCACAATCAAGACGGACGACGCGGGAGAGGCCGCCCAGGTTTGGGAAGCCGCCCTCGGCCTGACAGGAAAGGCGCCCCAGGCGATGGCCGGCGTTCGCTCGATATCCGTGCCGGTGGGCGACGCGTTCTTGGAGCTGGCTCAGCCCGAGGGCGAAGGGCCCTACGGCGATTGGCTGCGCCAGCAGGCCGAGGGCATGTGCCTGGTGGGCATTGAGGTGAACGACCTGGCGGCGGCAATCGCTCACCTGCGGGCACGCGGGGTCCATGTCTCCGAGCCGCAGGAAGGTGGGGCGCCCGGCGGTAACTTCGCCCTCGTCGACGTCGCCTCCACTTACGGCGTACCCATAGCGTTAGTCCAACGCTCCGCATAGGGGGGAATCATGATCGAGATCAGCAAGACCATCCAGACCAAGGCCTCGCCGGCCCGCGTCCTAGACTTCTTCGGCAACATGGGCAAGCATTATGTGGAGATGTGGCCGGAAGGCCACCAGGAGTACGAGGATATCTCCGAGGGGTCGCCGCAGGTGGGGTCCACCTTCCGCACCGTCCAGACCATCAAGGGCCGCAAGACATCGTCGCGAGGCGTCATCACCAAGATGGAGCCCGGTGGCTTCGCCTGGAAGATGATCCCGCTGCCGCTCATGGCTGGCTCCTACCGATATCGCCCCCTGCCTGAAGGCGGCACCGAGATCACTCAGACCCTCCAGTACGGGCCCCCGTGGCCGGTCATCGGCCCGGTTATGCTCTTCGTCCTGGAGACGGTGGCGTTGTCCCGCGCTGACCTGGAGAAGCACTTGGACGAGGAGATGGCGCGGACTCAGCAGTTCCTGGAGGCGGGGGAATGAACGCCGGCAAGATCAAGGTTCTCGTCGCCAAGCCCGGCCTCGACGGCCACGACCGCGGCGCGAAGGTGGTGGCGCGCGCCCTGCGCGACGCTGGCCTGGAGGTGGTCTATACCGGCATCCGCCAGACACCGGAGATGATCGCCGAGTCCGCCCTCCAGGAAGACGTAGACCTGGTGGGGCTCTCCATCCTATCGGGCGCCCACATGGAGCTCTTCCCCCGCGTGGTCGAGGAGCTGAAGAAGCGCGGCCTGGACGACGTGATCCTCTTCGCCGGCGGAATCATCCCTCAGGAGGACATTGTCGTCCTCAGAGACCTGGGGTTCCAGGCTATCTTCGGCCCCGGCGCTTCCACCAACGACATCGTGGAGTGGGTACAGGCCAACGTCCACCCCCGCCAGAACTAGCGCGCGTAATGATTGTGGGGCAGGGCTCGCCCCTGCCCGGCAGGGGCGAGGCAGGCCGCGCCCCTACTTGATTCCCTCGGGCGTTATGCTATGATCGGCGTGGGTCGTCGGCGAGAGATCGCCGACTTGTTCTTTCGGCAGACTGACGCCGGCGCTCCAGCGAAGGGGGTTGATCCTTAGGCATGACCATCGTCGGGCCGTTTCAGGCGGCCCCGGACTTTCCTCACCAGGAAACCATCCCCTTCGTCTCCAATAATCTCACCCTCCTGATCGTCCTCCTCGTTGTCAGCGTGGTGGCCTATTCATTCATAAACAGCATCGAGATCGCAGTGGTGGCGGCCAATCGCATCCGCGTCCGTCACCTGGCCGAGGGAGGGAGCAAGAGCGCTCAGGCCCTGCAGCGGTTGCGCAAGAACCACGATCGGTTCTTCGCCGCCATCGTTCTCATACAAAACCTGGCGATAGTGCTGGCATCCTCGATCGGTGCGGTGCTGGCGGTACAGGCGGCCGGCGGCTACGGCTTCCTGATCTCGGCCGTCGGCCTGACCCTTATCATCGCCATCTTCGGCGAGCTTGCGCCCAAGGTACTGGCCGCCAGGGCCACGGAGCGATACGCGCTCATCGTCGCTCGTCCGCTGGAATTGCTCACCCAGGCCATGCGCCCGCTGGTGGCCGCCCTCATCGTTATCCCCAACCTCTTCTCTCGCCTCTTCTTGGGACAAAGGCTGGTAGCTTCGCCCACCGTCACTGAGGCCGAGCTACGCATGCTTTTCGATATCGGCGCCGCCGAAGGCGCGGTGGCTGAGCAGGAGGCAGAGCTACTGGAGCGCGTTTTCCAGTTCCGCGACCGGCGGGTGAACGAGATCATGGTGCCCCGCACCGAGGTCGTCTGGCTGGAGGCGGGCACCACCGTCAACGATTTCTACGCCCTCTACGCCCAGCACCCCCACTCCCGCTTCCCCGTGTTCGATGAGAGCATCGACGATGTGACCGGCGTGGTGGGGATCAAGGATGTGCTGCTGGCCGTATCGCGCGACGAGGTGGAGGACAGCAGCCCCATCGAGTCCTGCCTGCGTCCCGCCCTCTTCGTGCCGGAGACCAAGCGGATAGGCTCCCTCTTCTGGGAGATGCAGCACGCGGGCCAGCAGATGGCTATCGTGGTGGACGAGTACGGCGGCACCGCCGGCATCGTCACGACCGAGCTCTTGCTGGAGGAGATCGTGGGTGAGCTGGGCGACGAGCTCCGACCCCGCGAGCGCGAGTTCGAGGCCGTGGACGAGCGCACTATCCAGCTTGACGGCGGCATGAGCATCCACGACGCCAACGAAGAACTGGACCTGGATCTGCCCGAGGGCGAGTACGAGACCGTGGCCGGCTTCGTCCTCAGTCGGCTGGGGCATATCCCTCAGGAGGGGGAGCAGATCGTCTACAGTTCGGCCGAAGACGGGCGCACGTCCGGCCCCGGCCTGCGCCTGGTAGTCACCGAGATGCACGGCCGCAAGATCGAACGAGTGCTGGTGCAGCGGTTGTAAGACTGTCGTTCTGAGCGCAGCGAAGAATCTGGGCGGCGGCATGGCGCACTAATCTGCAACGGGAAGAGTTGAGCGAGGACTGGAACGCTCCACCCCAGACCCCTACGGGCGTCTGCCTTCGCTTCGCTCAGGGTGACGCCTTCGCCCGCCGTCATGCTGCGTGAGGCGAAGCATCTACAGGGTGGCCCGCGTGAGCCGCAGGTTTCGACCCCGCGGAGAGAGTATGCAACCCGCAGAAATGGATTTTGATGAAGGTTCAGCGCCTTAGGGTCACCTTTGCCCGCGGCGAAGAGGTGAAATACATCACCCACCTCGACCTGATGCGCTTCTGGGAGCGGGCCCTGCGGCGGGCGGGCATCCCCCTCGCCTACTCCGAGGGATTCAGCCCCAGCCCTCGCCTGGCGCTTGCGGCGCCTCTGCCGGTGGGCGTCACGAGTTCCGGCGAGCTCATGGATGTCTATCTGGCCCGGCGCGTAACGCCCCAGCATTTCATCAAGGCGGTGAGCCGGCAGGTGCCACCCGGCATTGCCGTGCTGGAGGTGCGCGAGGTGGGCCTGGGCCTGCCCTCACTCCAGTCGCAGGTGCGCTGGGCCGAGTATCAGGTCGACGCGCCCACGAACCGCTCGGTGGAGGACGTCCGGCGGGCGGTGGGGGACCTGCTGGCGGCCAAGTCCATCCCCTGGCAACACCAGCGCGAGCGAGAGCTGCGGCGCTACGACCTACGTCCCCTTGTCCAGGATGTGTGGGTCGAGGCCTTGGACGATGGCCGCTGCGCCCTGGCCATGCGGCTGCGCAGCGACAGCCAGGCTTCCGGCCGCGCCGAGCAAGTGGTGGCCGCCCTCGGCTTGGAGGCGCCGGCCCGCATCCACCGGCGCCGGCTCATTCTCGAGGAGGTATCGCCTGCCGTCCAGTCCTGGCGGCGCTCCGGCCAGCCGGAGTAGAATGGCGCGGATGGTTCCATGCGCCTGATCCTGGTTCGCCACGGCGAGACCGACTCCAACAAGGCCAGCCTCGCCCTGGGCCGCGACGATGTGGAGCTGAACGAGACCGGTCGCTGGCAGGCGCAACGCGTCGCCGAAGCCCTCGAGGGTGAGCCCATAGTTGCCGTCTACTCCAGCCCGTTGCGCCGTGCTCTGGACACCGCCCGTGCCATCGCCGAACGCCACCATTTGACGGTGCAGGTGGACGAGGGCCTCATCGAGATGGACATTGGCGAGATGGAGGGCCTCACTTTCCAGCAGGTGCGGGAGCGCTACCCGCGGTTCCTCCAGCTATGGCTCGGCGGGCGCGCCGCCTACGAGCCCATGCCCGGCGGCGAGAGGCTGTTGGACGTGCAGGAGCGGGGCTGGCAGGCGCTGGAGCGCATCTGCGCGGCCTCGTCTCAGGAGACGGTGGCGGTGGTGACCCACAACTTCGTTCTCCTCACCATCCTTTGTTGTGTGCTGGGCCTGGAGCTCGCCGACTTCCGCCGCCTGCGATACAACGTCGCCGCTGTCAGCGTGCTGCAGGTGCAGGACGGCAAGATGACGGTGCTGGGCCTGAACGATACCTGTCATCTAGAAGCGGGATCAGCCAGAGGCTGGTCCGCCGCAGGTGGAGGCTAGGGCTTCTGCGGAAGGTATTGTGAGGTTCGAGAGGTTGTGCTACCCTTGAACACTGATGGCAAGGTCTTGCCACCCCGGGGAGGCGCGCCGCTGAGCAGTAATCCCTGGCTCTCGCCCAGACGGTGGGTAGTCCTGGCCACCGCTGTGGTGGTGGTCTACTTCGTCTTCACTGCCGCCAGCAACACCCTTCAAGCCATTCAGGTCGGCCAGGATGAAACCCGCGTCCGCCAGGAGGTGGACGGTCTCGCCGGGCAGTACAACCGGCTCACCGCCCTCCGCGACTACTGGAAGTCGGACGAGTACATCGAATCGGTGGCCCGCCGCGAGCTAGGCTTGGTGCGTCCGGGCGAGATGGGCATCGTCGTGACGTCGGCGGCCACCCCCACGCCGCCGGCAGAGGCGCCCGAGCCCGTGTGGGAGGCCCTTAGCGGCCAGTAGCGCGGTCAGGTTCAGCACGCGGCCTGAGGCGTCAAACCATTTGGGTTCACCCTGCGGGATTTGTCCCGCAGCTTCCCCCAAGCTGAGGGTTTCAACCCTCAGGGGTGTTATCCTCGCAGGGAGGCCATTCGCACTCCTGGCCGGTTACCATCATGACCACGGAGACACCCAAGCCCAGCGCAGCCATCGCCGCCAGCCGCTTCGGACAGCGGCTGGAGCGGCTAGTGCTGCGCTTCGCCCGGGAGCAGGGCCTGTTCGCCGGCCAGAGCCCTGTTGTCCTGGCCGTGTCCGGCGGTCCCGACTCCGTTGCCCTCCTGCTCATCCTGGGCCACCTGCGCCAGCCCCTCGACCTCGAGCTGTGGGTAGCCCACTTCGACCACGGCCTGCGCCGCCGCCCCGAGCGAGAGGCTGAACGCGCCCTCGTTTCGCGCCTGGCCGAAGAACTGGGGCTGCCCTTCCTTCTCGGCCAGGCCGACACTCGGGCCTACGCCCGCCGTCGCCACCTGTCGCTGGAAGAGGCGGCCCGTGCCCTGCGTTATGCCTTTCTGGCAAGCGAGGCTGAGCGGCTGGGCGCCGGCGTGGTCGCCACCGGCCACACCGCCGACGATCAGGCGGAAACGGTTCTCATGCACATCATCCGCGGCAGCGGCCTGGCCGGCATCGCCGGGATGCGACCGCGCTCTTCCTGGCCCTTCCCCGGCCATTCCGGGCTGCTCCTCGCGCGGCCTCTGCTGGCGGTGAGCCGCCGCCAAATCGAGCGCTATTGCCAGGAGGAGGGCCTCTCGCCCTGCCTCGACGCTACGAACCAGATGCTGGAGCCGCTGCGAAACCGCGTGCGCCACGAGCTTCTCCCGCTTTTGCGTCGCTACAACCCGCGGGTCGACCAAGCCCTTCTCCGCCTGGCCGGTGCCGCGGCAGCCGACGCCGCCTACCTGGACGAGACCACAAACCTCTTCTGGCAGGCCATGGCCCAGCGCTCCCGGCGCTCCGTCCGGTTCCGGCGCCTGGAGCTGGCCGCCCTCTCGCCCGCGTTGCAGAGCCGCCTCCTGCAGGCGGCGGCCCGGCATATCCTTGGCGATAGCGTCCAGGTGGAGGCCGTCCACGTCCAGGCCATGCAGGCCGCACTCACTGGCCGCCGGAATCGACGCTTCTCCCTGCCGGGCGGCCTCGCGTTCGCCGCGCAGGGCGAATCGGTGCGCCTGGCACTGGGCCGGGAGGTTGCGGCTGAACCCATCCCCGAGACCCCCCTCGCCGTGCCCGGCAGCACGAGCGTGGCCGGCTGGCGAATCGAGGCCCAGATCCTACCGCCGGAAGCCGCCGTGCCGCCTACGGCCGACCCGTACGAGGCGTTCCTGGACCTGGACACCCTGGGTTCGACCCTGACCGTGCGTAGCCGCCGCCCCGGCGACCGCCTGCGGCCCCTGGGACTGGGCGGCGAGAAGAAGCTCCAGGATTTGCTGGTGGACGTGAAGGTGCCCCGGAGTGAGCGGAACGCTGTGCCTCTGGTCTGCGCCGTCTGGGGCATCGCCTGGGTCGTCGGCCAGCGCCTGGACGAGCGGGTCAAGACCGGGCCGGGTACACGTAGCGTCGTCTGCCTCAAGTTTAGGCGGTCAAAATCTTGACAACATTGGCCAATGTGGTATGCTGATTGATGGCCTAAGAGTTCATTAACAAATATCGGCAAGCCCGCGCGTGTCAGCCAATAGAGTTGACAGGCGGGGGTTGTTGTCGTATTTTTGCTAATTGTCTAAGGTGGCACCTTAACAACTGAATAGCGGAAGGAAGAGTGTGGGCCCTTTAACCTCGTTTTCGGTCCCGCGCAAGCGGGGTTGAAATTTGACGAGGGTTTGATCCTGGCTCAGGACGAACGCT